>OASX01000029.1_pt1 | contig 195574 bp, 183 predicted proteins | sample 1516531 | NCBI WGS metagenome assembly OASX01 (sample SAMEA2579911, study PRJEB22360) | human gut metagenome | biome: human gut; feature: human-associated habitat; material: faeces | place: Denmark | collected 2008/2010
GTCAATCAACAAGTGCCCACACAGATTGTCTGATATATTGTTAAAGAGCAAAAAACAACGACGCACTGGTTTTTCTTAAGATTCACAACAGCGCGTCGTTGTGTGGGGCGTATTATAGGCATTTCAGAATTCTTTGCAAGTGCTTTTTTACAAAAAAGTTCAATTTTTTGATTGCCTGATGATTTAATCATCAAAGTGAATTGTCTTTGTTCAATATTCAAGGTAAATTACCTCCAAAGAGTAAGCATTTTAACGAGGTATTTATGAATTTTGAGCAAATGATTGGTTTCGGTGTGGCAGGAAATTTCGCAGGTCATTTAGAGCAAGCAGGCGAGGCGGCTGATTTCACTCAAGTAAAAACAGAAAATGCCATTCAACCCAAAGCGATTTTCCCGTTTTATGTGCCAAGCGAAAAAGCTGGCTTTCTTTCTACCTTTCCTTTAAGTCACAATCAAATTAATTTTCCACAAGGTGCTGATAATCTGCAAATTGAGCCTGAAATTGCACTTATTTGTGATCTTATCTATAAAGGAAAGCAAGTTGAAAAAATTATTCCGCGCTATTTTGCCGCCTATAATGACTGCTCTATTCGTCGGCCTAATGCAAAAAAAATCTGCGAAAAGAAAAACTGGGGCGCAGCAAGTAAAGGTATTTCTACCAAACTTATTCCACTTTCTTCCTTTATTAAGGGAAGTGAAATTGATCAATATCGTATCGCTTGCTTCCATAAACGCAATGGCGAACTCAATACTTATGGTATTGACAGTCCTGCTATTGGTTATAGCTATTTCCACCAACAATTATTAGATTGGATCGTTGATAGAATGAATAATCAACCCGATGAGGGACCAATGAATCATATTGCTTCTTTATTAGAGCAAGCAAACTATCCTAAACTAGCGATTATTAGTATTGGCGCCACCCGTTATACTGAATTCGGTGAAACGCATTTCTTGCAACCCAATGATCTCAGTATTGTTGCTGTGTATGACGGTGAAAAATATTCTGCTGAGGAAATTGAGAAAATGGCAAGAGATGAAAAATTTGCAGATGACATTTCAGTGCTTATTCAGAAAGTGGTTTAGCATACATCTAAAAAGTGCGGCTGATTTTGACCGCACTTTTTTTACTTTCTTCTTAAAGAAACTTCTCCGGCATTAAAATACCGCTCTCCTTCATCGGTTATGACTTTTAAATAACCGCGTTTATCAATCCCCTGCTCTATACCTGAAATCGCGCCTTGTTCTGTAAAGACATTCACTTCATCACCAAAAAATTCATTATGGTTTATCCATTGTTGCATGAATTCCTCATCAATGCCCTTTTCTTCAAATTGAGCTAATCGAGAATAAATACGTTGAATCACTTTAACAAGGATCGTTTCACGATCTATATCAGGATCCTGTTCGGTTAATTGTGCATACGGCTGACTAATTTCGGTTGATTGTGGCAATTTTACATTGATCCCAATACCAACCACTAAATTAAGCAACCCATTCTTATGATTAATGATTTCCACTAAAATGCCACCAAGCTTTCGCCCTGAAAGCAAAATATCATTTGGCCATTTCACTTTCGCATTTAACGCTTCTGCAATAGCTAAACCAATCACTAAACTTAATCCATCCAACGCTTTTTTAGGATCGATAGTCCAATAAAAACTGAAAATTAACTGCCCTGCAAACGGTGAAAGCCATTGACGACCACGACGTCCTCGTCCAGCTGTTTGATATTCAGCCAAACACAAATCACCTTTTTTTAATTGCTCAATTTGTCTTGATATAAATTCATTTGTTGAAGAAATGGTTCGATGATAATGCACGGAATAAGGTGAAAGTGCAGTCGAAATTGCTTGCGGATTTAACAAAGGCATTTCTGGCACAAGCTGATAAACCTCATTTTCTTCTTGAATATTCAATCCCACTTCTCTCAATAATGCCATTTCTTGCGCCAATTCATTTGACGTAATATTTAAAAACGACATCAAATCTGACCGCACTTTAGGTTGGCAATCAGACAAACAATCCAATAACGATGGCATATTCATTCCTTCTCATAAAAACCTTGGCAAATCTTACCATAAAAGCGAAAAAATTCATTTTCAACCACATGAAAAATCTGTATAATCCCAGCGCAATATTTTTTGACACAACTTTTAACAACGAGATATTGCCATGCTTAGAATCAAACAAGAAGCTCTGACTTTTGACGACGTTCTACTCGTCCCAGCTCATTCAACTGTTCTCCCGAACACAGCCAACCTCTCAACTCAACTCACCAAAGAAATTCGCTTAAATATTCCTATGCTGTCTGCTGCAATGGATACTGTCACAGAAACCAAATTAGCAATCTCTTTAGCACAAGAAGGTGGTATCGGCTTTATTCATAAAAACATGACAATCGAACGCCAAGCGGATCGTGTTCGTAAAGTGAAAAAATTCGAAAGTGGTATCGTTTCTGAACCTGTGACTGTTTCGCCAGACTTAACCCTTGAAGCACTTGCTGAAATGGTCAAGAAAAATGGTTTTGCGGGCTACCCTGTTGTCGATGCTGAAAATAACTTAATTGGTATCATCACTGGCCGTGACACGCGTTTCGTAAAAGATTTAAGCAAAACTGTTTCACAATTAATGACGAAAAAAGAAGACTTAGTCACCGTAAAAGAAGGTGCAAGCCGTGAAACAATTTTAGAATTAATGCACCAAAACCGCGTAGAAAAAGTGCTTGTTGTTGACGATGCTTTCAAATTAAAAGGCATGATCACCGTTAAAGACTTCCAAAAAGCGGAACAAAAACCGAATGCATGTAAAGATGAATTCGGTCGTTTACGTGTTGGTGCGGCTGTAGGTGCAGGCCCAGGTAACGAAGAACGTATAGATGCTTTAGTGAAAGCTGGCGTAGATGTGTTGTTAATCGACTCTTCTCACGGTCACTCAGAAGGCGTATTACAACGTGTTCGTGAAACGCGTGCAAAATATCCAAGCCTACCGATTGTTGCGGGAAACGTAGCAACAGCTGAAGGCGCAATCGCATTAGCAGACGCTGGTGCAAGTGCAGTGAAAGTAGGTATTGGCCCTGGTTCAATTTGTACCACTCGTATCGTGACGGGTGTAGGTGTTCCACAAATCACCGCTATCGCTGATGCAGCGGCGGCATTAAAAGATCGTGGTATTCCAGTTATCGCTGACGGTGGTATCCGTTTCTCTGGAGATATTGCAAAAGCTATCGCTGCAGGTGCAAGCTGTGTAATGGTTGGTTCTATGTTCGCTGGTACTGAAGAAGCGCCAGGTGAAATCGAACTTTATCAAGGTCGTGCGTTTAAATCTTACCGAGGTATGGGTTCATTAGGTGCCATGGCGAAAGGATCATCAGACCGTTATTTCCAATCTGATAACGCGGCAGACAAACTTGTACCAGAAGGTATCGAAGGCCGTATTCCATACAAAGGTTACTTAAAAGAAATCATCCACCAACAAATGGGGGGCTTACGTTCTTGCATGGGCTTAACTGGGTGCGCAACCATCGAAGAATTACGTACGAAAGCAGAATTCGTTCGCATCAGTGGTGCAGGCATTAAAGAAAGCCATGTTCACGACGTAACCATTACTAAAGAAGCACCAAACTATCGTATGGGCTAATTCGTAGGGTGGGCTTTAGTCCACCTTTTGTTGCTTTAAAGTGCGGTTGATTTTTGCAAAGTTTTGGGGCAAATTGACCGTCTACACTATCAATAATAAGAGCATTATAAATGACAAACATCCATAATCACAAAATCCTGATCCTCGACTTCGGTTCACAATATACTCAACTGATTGCACGTCGTGTGCGTGAAATCGGTGTGTACTGCGAACTTTGGGCGTGGGATGTGACTGAAGAACAAATCCGTGAATTTAATCCAGACGGTATCATTCTTTCTGGTGGTCCTGAAAGTACCACTGAAGAAAACAGCCCGCGTGCACCTGAATATGTATTTAATGCCGGCGTGCCTGTATTGGGTATTTGCTACGGCATGCAAACCATGGCAATGCAACTTGGCGGTTTAACTGAAACCTCTGAACATCGTGAATTCGGCTATGCCTCCGTTTTAATGGATAATCCGACCGCACTTTTCGCTCATTTAAATGATGGCGATAGCAAATTAGATGTATGGATGAGCCATGGCGATAAAGTCACGCGTTTACCTGAAAACTTCCAAGTTACCGGTACGACTCCAACCTGCCCAATTGCGGCAATGTCTGACGAAAATCGTCGTTTCTACGGTGTACAATTCCACCCTGAAGTAACCCATACCAAAAAAGGTTTGGAATTATTAATGAATTTCGTGGTGAACATTTGTGGTTGCGAAACCAAATGGACAGCAGAAAACATTATCGAAGATGCCATTGCTCGCATTAAAGAGCAAGTGGGCGATGATGAAGTGATTTTAGGTTTATCTGGTGGTGTGGACTCTTCTGTAGTTGCACTACTTTTACACCGTGCTATTGGTAAAAACTTACACTGCGTATTCGTGGATAACGGCTTACTCCGCTTACACGAAGGAGATCAAGTCATGGAAATGTTCGGTGATAAATTCGGTTTAAATATTACCCGTGTTGATGCTGAAAGCCGTTTCTTAGGCGAACTTGCAGGCGTATCGGATCCTGAAGCAAAACGTAAAATTATCGGTAAAGTGTTCGTGGATGTATTCGATGATGAATCGAAAAAACTCACTAATGTGAAATGGTTAGCACAAGGTACGATCTACCCTGACGTAATCGAATCTGCAGCAAGCAAAACCGGTAAAGCACATGTGATTAAATCACACCACAACGTAGGTGGCTTACCAGACTATATGAAACTTGGCTTAGTTGAACCTTTACGTGAATTATTTAAAGATGAAGTGCGTAAAATCGGTTTAGCATTAGGCTTACCGGCTGAAATGATCAACCGCCACCCATTCCCGGGCCCGGGTTTAGGCGTGCGTGTATTAGGCGAAGTGAAAAAAGAATACTGTGATTTATTACGTCGTGCAGATGCGATCTTTATCGAAGAATTACGCAACAGCGGTTGGTATGAAAAAACCAGCCAAGCCTTCAGCGTGTTCTTACCAGTGAAATCTGTAGGCGTGATGGGCGATGGTCGTAAATACGATTGGGTTATCTCACTACGTGCGGTAGAAACCATCGATTTTATGACCGCACATTGGGCTCACTTGCCTTATGATTTATTAGGCAAAGTGTCTAACCGCATCATCAATGAAGTGAACGGCATTTCCCGCGTCGTATATGACATTAGCGGAAAACCCCCAGCAACGATCGAGTGGGAGTAACCTAAATCAATTTAAAGGGCAAATTATTTTGCCCTTTTCTTCTTTTATAACAACAACTTTTCTCTTCAAAATTCACTATGGATATCACTTTTTTACTCGGCACTAAAATTATTGAATTAACACTCATTGTACTTATTGGCTATGGGTTGGTTAAATCAAAATTATTAAAATCAGAAGATAGCAAGCCGCTTTCTATTATTGGGCTTTATGTTATCAGTCCATCAGTGATGATTGAGGCATTTCAAATTGATTACACACCTGAAATCCTGCAAGGTTTACAGCTCTCACTGCTTATGGCGGTGTTTCTTCACATTATTTTGATTATCATTGGCAGTCTATTAAAACGCCTACTAAAACTTGATCCTATTGAACATGCGACTTCCATTTATTCTAATTCTGGCAACTTAATTATTCCGATTGTGATGTCGCTATTTGGCAAAGAATGGGTCATTTACGCCAGCTGTTTTATCGTAGTACAAACCTTTCTATTTTGGACACATTGCCGTTTGATTATTGTAGGAAAAGGAAATTTATCGCTGAAGACAATTGCCAAAAATATCAATATTTGGTCAATTCTCGTTGGGGCATTTTTATTTGCTTTTCAAATTAAGTTGCCAAACATTATCAATGGCACACTCTCTTCTATCGGTTTGTTTATTGGCCCGAATGCCATGCTTGTTGCGGGTATGTTAATTGCCGCAATTCCGTTAAAAAGCATTGTTTCATCTAAGCGCATTTATTTAGTCACACTATTGCGCTTGTTGGTTATTCCGCTTGTATTATTGGTATTAATAAAGCTCATTGGCTTTGTACATTGGATTGAAAACGGTGAAGTGATTGTGTTGATTAGCTTTCTTGCGACCACGAGCCCTTCAGCTTCGACAGTAACACAAATGGCGGTGATTTATAACAACAATCCACAAAAAGCCAGCGCCATTTATGGGATAACGACGCTGCTTTGTATGTTTACTATGCCACTGGTGATTGCGTTATATCAAATGTGGGGGTAAATAGAAGAAAAGTGCGGTCAATTATTTCAGCACTTTTGACGCTGGTTGCTCTTTCTTCAAACGATAAAGTTGGTATAAATTAACGAAAACCAAGAATGCGTTTAGAACTGCTACAGGATAAGCCCCTTTCATCAAACCGTAAACCACAAAGAGTACTGCTCCAATGGTATTGACAACTCTTAAGTGAATAATGGATTTGAATAAAAAAGAGGCGGCTACAAAGAATGTTGCCATATAACCTAGTAATTCAATGAAATCAAATTCCATAAATCTCTCTTTCAGCAATGGTTAAAATAGCATCATAAAAGATTTTGGATACAAGGAAAAGAGGCGAAATAAAGGCAACCGATTGCAATATCAAGAAATTTTTATTTCACTCAACATTCCCTTAGATAAAGATTTTTTGCACTAAAAACATATAAAAAATCGTACCTGCTGAAATGGAAAGAAACATGTTCTTTTTCCAGAAATGCAATCCCAACACTAAAGCACCTGCAATAAAATCAGGCAAGCCATGATACCCACTCAGCACATCCACATTTTTATAGCAATACACCACTAGCATCCCAAACATCGCTGCGGGTAATACTTTGCCTAGATAACGGATATATTCTGGAATAGGGCGATTGGCGGGAAAGATCCAGAAAGGTAATAATCGAGTAAATTGTACGCACAAAATACAAATCACAATGGTAATAATCTGCTCCATCAATGTCATTTTAGTGCCTCCAATTTAGATGAAAGTTTAGGACGTCGTACCGTCAATAGAATCCAGATACTGATTAGCGTTGGCACTAAAAAGTGTTCTTTCCCAACAATTAGCAACGAGACAAAAGCTACGCCTAAACCTAACAATGAACTTTCATGAGATTTTTCTTTTAGCCAGTTTTCGGCAAAGATTACAAGGAAAAGTGCGGTCATCCCAAACTCTACCCCTTTTAAATCAAAAGGAATGATTGAACCAAATAGGTTACCTAATCCGGCTCCAACGACCCAATAAAGATGGAGATAAAAACTGACAAAGAACATATACCAGCCTTTATCTAAATGATCGGGGATCTTCGCCATATAGTTCAGGGAAAAACTTTCATCTACTAGAGTACTAATTAAATACCAGCGTTTTTTCCCAATTTGAGTACCATATTTTTCTAGCATGGAAATGCCATAAAAAATTTGGCGACCACTTACCATCAGCGTAACTAATGCGACACTTAAAGGCGAAAAAGGCATGACTAATGCTGCAGCAGCAATAAACTCCACGGAGCCCGCATAAATGAGTGCTGCCATTGCGACAGGGAACCAAACACCGAATCCAAGTGCTTTCATGTAAATGCCATATGCAATGCCTAAAAATAAAAAGCCGGCAAGCATTGGCATGCTGTAAGGAAATGCCGCTTTTGCTGCGGCTTTGATGGGATTTTCTGTCACTACTTCTGACATATTGACCTACTACAACTCTAAAACAGACAAACCAGGTAAGGTCGAAAAACTTTGTGCTTTTACTGTTTGATGGAAATCTTCGATATAAGCTAAATTATCATCTTCTTTACGAATTGCCGCATAAAGGTTACTGTACAACCCTTCTTCTGTAATTTTGCGTGCCACTACATACCCTTTTTCTAAATAAGGCAACGCTGCCCAATAAGGTACAGTGGCAATACCACGACGACTCGCCACTAACTGGATCAAGGCGATCGTCAGCTCCGTTGTACGACGCGGCGGATTAATACCTTTCGGTTTCAACACTTGACGATATAAATCCAACATATCATCAGGCACAGGATAAGTCACCCAAGTTTCTTCAGCGAAATCTTCTGCCTGCCAAACCTCTTTATTCGCTAATGGATGATCTTTAGAACAAATCCCCACCATTTCATAAGAAAACAGCGGCTTAAATAAAACATCATCATTTTGTTCAACGTCGGAGACAATCGCCCAATCTGCACGATGAGATAATAACAATCCTACAGGATCGGTATGGAAACCTGAGACGATATCCAATTCCACTAAGCTCCAATGCTGACGAAACTCATCCATCGCTGGCATTAACCAGTCGAAGCAAGTATGACACTCTACTGCAATTCGCAACTGCCCTGCATCACCGTGTTTTACACGAGCAAGTTCACGTTCTGCATCAACCACTTTTGGGAGGATTTCATTGGCAAGACGAATCAAACGATCGCCTGCAGCAGTAAAACGCAATGGATTACTTTTACGCTCAAAAAGAGGTAAACCGAATTGCTCTTCCATTAACTTAATTTGATGAGAAAGTGCCGATTGTGTTAAATAAACACGTTTTGCCGCCATCGAGACGCTGCCCGTTTCCTTTAAAGCAAGCAAGGTTCTTAGGTGACGAAGTTCAAGAAATGTGGGTTTCATTAGAATAATTCATAAAGTTATAGCATTAGATGAGCAACATAATAACGCAAATTAAATTTGCCGAAAAGAAAGTGCGGTCAAAAACGTTGATATTTTTGACCGCACTTTGATCTGCACCCCAAAACCTGGACACCTAATTTGAGGTGCAGATTATGTCCTACTCTTATCAATTTCGTTTGAAAATTATCAAACTCGTCACCGAACAGGATTATGGTATCCGTGAGGTGGCTAAACTTCATCAAATTTCCCATGCTCTCGTCATTTATTGGCTAAAAGCATTTCGGGAAAGAGGGCTTGATGGCGTAAAATCGCCTTATACAAACCTTCAAACCCCGAAAATAGTGAAGCCAAAGATGAAAAAGAAAGACATTGAAATTCCAGAAACCACAGACTTTTCACCTAAAGCGTTTAAAAAGCTGCAGCGAGAGCTCGCCTTGGCTCAAGCGGAGATTGCTTACCTAAAGGAGTTGGAGGCGCTCGACCGTCAAAAACAACGACAGAAAAAAGAAAAATCATTGAAAGATTGAAGCCAGACCATGCGTTAAATGATTTACTTCATGTGTCTAAAATGCCTCGCTCAGGCTTTTACTATAAAGAGATTAAGCGAAATTATCACGAGGTAAAAGAAGCTATCTTATCGCTGTATAAAAAGAACAGAAAACGAGATGGTTATCGCCCCATGACGTTTAAATTACGCCAAATGGGTTTTAATTTGAATCATAAAACGGTGTTAAAGCTGATGAATGAGTTAGGTATTCATTCCATTTTACGCAAGAAAAGACATGGAAAACGAGGAAAAACATCGCATATAGCCCCGAATTTACTGAATCGTGATTTTACAGCAACGGCACTCAATCAAAAATGGGTAACGGATGTCACGGAATTTCAGATTGGGCAAGAAAAGCTTTATTTTTCACCGTTGATGGACTTGGCTAACCGAGAAGTGATTGCCTATCACTTTGCGACACGCCCGAAGTTTTCATTGGTAAAAAAGATGTTAGAACAAGGGCTTAGTCGAATTAAACCGACAGAATGCCCGATTATTCATAGCGACCAAGGCGTATTGTATGGTTCGGCAGAATGGGTAAAGATGTTGGAGGGTAAAGCGGTGCAAAGTATGAGTCGCCGAGGAAATTGCTACGATAATGCGGTGATTGAAAGTTTTTTTGCGATATTAAAATCAGAGTGCTTTTACTCTCGGACTTATCATTCAATTGCTGAATTACAGGCTGAAATTGAAGAATATTTAGTGTATTACAACCAAAAACGAATTAAACTTGGTTTAAAAGGATTGAGCCCAGTGCAATACCGAGCTCAATATTTAAGTTAACTAACCTGTCCAACTTTTTTGGGGCAGATCACTTAAGACGATTATTTATCTAATTGAACGGGAAAAAATAAGCTTAATGGACGTTTTCTCACAATTTGACAAACTTCATGCCAAATTGCCCACCAGCTGTCAATTTCCGTATTTAAAGAGCGCAGTGCGACCCAAAGTGTCAATGAAAAACTAACCATTAAATTCACTAAACCAATCAGCAACACAAAAGCAATGCATTGTAAAAAGAATGGATAGGCAAATTGTCCACTGACTGCACTATAGCCTAAATTCGCTGATGAAAATGCAACATGACGAATATCTAACGGGAGATGAGTTAAATATCCCACTAAACCGGTAAGCCCAAGTAACATACCAAAACAGAAGTTACCAATAAGCGAGCCATAATTCTCATGCATATAATTAGCAAATTTAACGCGAGACTTCTCAGACATCAATTTTTTTAATAACGGATGTTGTGCTAAACGCATGCGCATATTCAAATAATTGCTACGATTATCAAAATAGCCAGAAATAATTCCGGAGCAGAATAACCATACACCTGCAATAGCTGCGAACCATAAAGAACCATCTAAAGGATCAATACGGTGTAATTGATAGGCTATGTTCTCTGAATTCATCAATGGCTCACCTGTTTGATGTTGATAAACAAAAGCAATTAATGCCGCTAATCCCATAGCAACTACTACATTGCCTAAAACGGCCACGCTTTGGGAACGAAATACATCCACTAATAACTGGGCTAATTTCATATTTAATGTTTTGCCTTGTGGATTTTTCTCTACTGCCTCAGCAAAACGAGCAGCTGTCATGGCTGGCTGTTTGGTTGCAACCGTGAAATGCAACATAAAGATCACCATAAAACCGAAGCCGTAATTTAAACCTTCGGCAAGACCTTTCCAGACTTTATCATCAATAATGCTGCCTAAATAGGTTTTAAATAACGCCATTAGTGCAATCAATACACCACCACCTGCCGCAGAGTAAAACATTGCCCAATACTCTTTTTTATCTCGAGTAATGTAATGCTCACCGTGGTCCCCAGCATTCTGCGTAACACTACGAGCAATTAATCCTGAGCTTTGTTTCCATAGTCGGGAAATACTATGTCGCTCTGCAGCTGCACGGGCAAAACAACCCGTTAATAACAATATTCGACGCGGTAAATAGCGATTTGAAACAAAAATTGCCATCAACGTTTCTAATCGTTCTAAAGTCTGGGAAAGACGTTCTAATAAATACGCTGTATTTAAGGAAGACCCCACTACTGCCCCACGTTTCTGTAAGCCAATAATCAATGCCTTACATTGATCAAACATTACCTGTAAATGACTATCATCAAAAACGATTGATTGGCGACGCGCCGCTACCCAATCAACCACCTCATGGTGTAAAGCAACAAAAGGTGAATCAGCATTTAACAGAGAGGGCTCCATTCGCATCAGCTCAGGATCCATATCTTCAGCTGCAATCCAAATTGAAAGCATCTCAATGGCAAATAACCCTTCACTTTCAATATGATTTTTTAAACGTTCCCGATCTTTTTGTTCTGTATAACGGGTTAAAACGCCAAATACGCCTCGCCACGTTTTTAAAGGAACGGCATCAATCCAGCGTGCATCATTTTTATCGCTAAACAATAAATAAAAAATATCACGTAAATCATTAATATCTTTAAAAGAGGGGTTAAAACGCTCATAAATACGCGTTTTCATTTCTTGCCCAAAACCGCCACGCGTAAGAATACCACTACTAATAAACAACGGGTAAAGGCGTAAACCACATAACCAACCACATAATAATTTCGAAACAGAACAGCCTAATTCTTTATCGTTCTTTAAGATAAACTTAAATAAATGTAAGGTTGGAGAAATTTTTTCTGTAGGGCTACTACGTAATAATTGACACAGCCCTTCCACAAGACCAAAGGCATCATTTTCCTCGACTTTATTACGCAAAAATTGCGGTAAAGTATCAGGTTTTATCATGCTTTCCTCCTGTAATCGTTTATATTCAAAGGGTAGTATTATACAGATCTGTTAGGAAAAATAAAATGAAAGGAAAAGTGCGGTCAATTTTGAAAGGGTTTTAAAAGAAAAGGCGTATGCTTCCATACGCCTTTAAATTGGTATTATTTCTCTTTCTTCAATAAGAAAATACCTTGTTCAGAGAAATTCACATAAGCTTGTTTGAGATCAGCATTGAAGTCTTCTGGTTTGGTGTTAATGAGCAATTCTTTGCCTGCCCAAATTGCCACCACTTCCCAGTGGTTACCCATATAGACCGCACTCTTAATTTCACATTGTTGTGCTGCCTCGCCTTCTGCTTTTAAGTAAATCGCTTCAGGACGTACCCCCACTAAACATTCGCCATCCGATAAATTAAATTGCGCCGCATTACTTAATGGCAATTTGTAGCCATTCACGTCAATGGTGTTATTTTCCAATTTACCTTCAAAGATGCTCGATTCGCCCATGAAGTTTGCAAGGAATAAAGAATTTGGACGCAAATAAAGCTCTTTTGCTGGCGCTTTTTGCATGATTTTACCTTTATTCATGACGATAACTTCATCGGATACCGCAAACGCTTCAGTTTGGTCATGAGTCACATAAAGTGAGGTAATGCCTAAACTTTGTTGCAGTTCACGAATTTTCTCACGCATAGAACGACGTAAGTTTGCATCTAAGTTACTCAATGGCTCATCAAAAAGTAATACTTTCGGTTTTAACACTAACGCACGAGCTAAAGCGACACGTTGTTGTTGACCACCCGAAATCTGATCCACAAAACGATCTTCAAAACCTGCTAAATCAACTAACTCTAAGGCTTCTTTTACACGTTTAGCTCGCTCTTCTTTGCTCACGCCTTGCATACGTAAACCATAACCAACGTTATCACCGATACTCATATGCGGGAACAATGCATAAGATTGGAACACGATACAAATATCACGATTTTGAATGGATGATTTGGTTACATCTTCACCATCGATAAAAATCTGACCTGAAGTTGGGTTTTCTAAGCCTGCCACCAAACGTAACACCGTAGTTTTACCACAACCAGATGGCCCTAATAAGGTCACCATGGTGCCGCGTTTAATGGTTAAATCTAAATTATCAATGACTGTGGATTTACCAAAAGATTTAGTGATATTTTTTAATACTAAGAAATCATTATTACTCATAACATTTACCTACAACTTAACGAGTTAATTCATTTTTTTCGCTTTAGAACGGGAAATTCGGGTATCACCCACAATCCAGTCAAAGAATAAAATAATGGCCATCATCACGATGATTAAAATCGAACCGTATGCAATCGCAACACCATATTCACCATCTTCTACACGGTTTAAAATATAGGCTGTTGCCACTCGTGTATCAGCGGTGACTAAGAAGATAATCGCACTCACGGTAGTCATCGCACGAACGAAGCTGGTTACCAAGGCTGAAAGTAAAGCTGGTTTTAACAATGGTAAAACGATAAACCACAAGGTTTTCCATGAGCTACCTTTTAAAGAAAGAGACGCTTCATCAAGTGATTTATCTAATTGACCAAGACCAGCAATGGCTGCTCGCATACCGATTGGTAAATCACGCATCACCATTGAGATGATCACGATAATGCTAGTACCTGTAATGTAAAGTGGCGCATTGTTAAAGGCTAAAATGTAAGATACCCCTGCAACCGTTCCTGGTACCGCAAAACAAAGCATGGTTAAGAACTCAAGAGATTTTTTACCTTGGAAATCTTTACGCACCACAATATATGCAATCAATAAACCGAAAAGTGCGGTCAATGGTGCGGCAATCCCTGCGTAAATTAAGGTATTAATCAATGATGGCCATGCTCCATCGCTTAAGCCTTGTCCGAATAACATCGCATAGTTTTTGAAGGTTAATGTATAATCCACGCCCCAGTTTACGGTGAAACTACCGTAGAAAATACTGCCGTATAACGCTAAGTTAAAGAGTACCCAGAAACCAAGCATACCGATGATGGTATATTTTAAGCCGGTTGGTAAATCTTGCACGTCACCACGATAGGATTTACCCGAAACGGTCACATAAGAGCGGTTACCAATCCAAATATATTGGATGATAAATACGGCTAATGAGAAGATTAAAAGCATCGAACCTAAAGTACTTGCTGACGCATAATCTAATTGTGAACCTGCGATATAGAAGTAGATTTGTGTTGCAATTACGTCAAAGCTACCGCCCAATACTAACGGGTTACTAAAGTCCGCTAAGGATTGGATAAACACGATTAAGAATGAGTTTGCCAACGCTGGACGCAATAATGGGAAAATAATATTGAAGAATGTTTGGTAACGATTTGCACGTAAGGTGTAAGACGCTTCTTCAATTGACGGGTGAACAGATTTTAATGCACCATCTAAAATCATGAATGAAATCGGCGCAAAAGCAAGAATCTGTGCAATGGCAATCCCGTTGAAACCGTATAACCAGTTATGGTTCTCAAATCCAAATGTTGTGGATAAGAACTCTGTCACATAACCAGAACGGCCAAGCATTAATGTTACCCCTAAGCCCACAACGAATGGCGGTGTGACGATTGGTAAAATAGAGAAAATTTTACCAATAAATGCCGTTCTACGTGCAATACGGGTGGTATAAAGCGCAAATGCCAAACCGAAAATCGTTGATACGATTCCTACAAAGCCAGACAAGAATAGCGAGTTACTAATAACACGTACAATATAGCTTTGAGTTAAAATTCGCATCACTTGTTGCGGTGCAAAAGTATCACCGTCATAGAACATTGAAACAAAGATAGCCAATGTTGGATAAACGATGAAGAAGAAAATTAATAAGATGATGCAAAGTAAAGAGGCAATAATAAATTTATCCCCTTGCATTACTTTTAATTTGGCGAAGGAAAACGTAGCCAGTGCAGTTAAACTCGCGATTAACACAATCACAGAATAACCCATGCTGACTTTATAAATTGTCGCACTGACAAAGATAAACAATGTCGCCGCAGCAACAAGATAAAGCTCTGCTTTCGCTTGCGTATCTTTCGGTAATTTAAAAAGTGGCATCAAACCGTATAAAAGAACCGGTAAAAACCATAATGCCGTAATATTTAACGAAGACCACCCCATTGCACCTAAGTATTCATCGCTTGTACTTTCAAACAAGCCATAATCTAATGCTTGGGAAGGCAAAATAAGAAATGCAATAACAGCAAGAATTATCCAAAAGTTAGCAGATTGGATAATAGGAAGTTTATTTGCGTTCATACAACCTCGCATAAAAGAAAAAAGCGAAATAATATAATAGCTATTATTTCGCTATGTATACATCATTATTTTGCTAATTTAACATCATCAACCCATTTTGTGATCAAACGTTTACGTAAATCACTTGAGCCATATTTGTCAAAATCATAATTAATTAAATTGATGGATTTAAAATCGAGTGCATAAGGCGATTGTTCAGCGGTACTATTGGTTAAAATAGAATACGCTTCCCCTTTTTTCCAGGTTAACTCTTGCGCTTCTTTTGATAACGCCCAATCCACAAATAATTTCGCATTTTCAAGGTTTCTTGCACCTTTAATAATGCTCACGCCACCAATTTCATAGCCTGTACCTTCGCAAGGTACGACTAATTCCACTGGTGCACCTTTGGCTTTCTCTAAAGAATATTCATGTAAAAAACCAATTCCGATTGCGGTTTCACCACGTGCTGTATTACGGGTTGCCGTGTTACCAGATTTAGTATATTGGGAAACGTTTTTATTGAGTTCTTTGAGATATTTGAACGCTTCATCTTCACCCCAAAGTTGGATATAGGTCGCTAACTGAGTATAACCTGTTCCAGAACTTTGTGGATCTGCCGCTTGGATCTCATTACGATAAGCTGGATCGGCTAGATCTTTCCAACATTTTGGTGTTGGTAAATTAAGCTTTTTCAAACGTTCTGGATTGATACCAAAGCCTAATACACCGAGATAAATCGCGGAGGAATAGTTGCCCTTAATTTTAGCGGGATCTCTAAACTGTTCAGGAATTTGAGCGAGATTTGGTGACTTATACGCTTCAAGTAAGCCCATTTCACCCGCTTGAGAATGAGGATCAAGCGTACCGCCATACCACACATCCCCTTGAGGGTTGTCTTTCTCAGCATCAATTTTGGCTAAAATTGTGCCTGTGCCACCACGGATAAAACTGGTTTTGATACCATATTTTTTCTCAAAAGCCATGGTTTCTTGCTCGCACATCGTATTTTGTGCACTACAATAAACAACTAAACGGCCTTCTGCTGCTGATGCGTGAGAGCTCAGTAACACGCCACCAAATACAACACCAGAAAGTGCTAAAGCAACGTTAGACATTTTCATTGGTTCACTCCTGTGTCTTTATAAAAATAAGATGAGTTGGCACTCATCGTTGTAACCCATCTTATGGGTTTAAAATGCAAAGTGCGGTCAAAATTTCTCTGTTTTCAACCGCACTTTAAACACTATTTCGCTAATTTAACGTCTTGAACCCATTTTTCAATTAAGGCTTTGCGTTGTTCGGTTGCACCGTATTTTTCAAAGTCATAGTTGATCAGATTAAGTTTACTTGGATCAAACGCGGTTGGTGATTGTTCCGCTGTGGTGTTGGTTAAGATTTGTAAAGAATCACCTTGTTTCCATGCTAACTCTTGACCTTCTTTAGATAATGCCCAATCCACGAATAATTTTGCGTTATCGATGTTACGCGCACCTTTTAAGATACTCACGCCACCTAATTCATAGCCGGTACCTTCGCAAGGCACCACTAATTCCAATGGTGCACCTTGACGTTTTTCAAGTGCATAATCGTGTAAGAAACCGATACCTACCGCAGTTTCACCACGTGCCGCATTACGAGACGGAGTGACACCTGATTTGGTGTATTGAGATACGTTTGGATGTAATGCTTTCAAGAAATCAAAGGCTTTTTCTTCGCCCCAAAGTTGAACGAAAGTAGCCAATGCAGTGTAAGCTGTACCTGCACTTTGTGGGTCAGCAATTTGCACTTCGCCTTTTAAGCGAGGATCAGTTAAATCTTTCCAGCATTTTGGGACTTCTTTAATACCTAATTTTGCTAAACGCTCAGTATTCACACCAAAACCTAAGATACCCATGTAAATCGCAGAGACATAATGGCCTTTGGTTTTCGCTGGATCACGGAAACGCTCAACAATTTCATCAATGTGTTTAGATTTATAAGGTTCGATTAAACCTAACTCTGCAGCTTGTGCTTGAGGGTCGAATGTACCACCAAACCATACGTCTGCTTGCGGGTTATTTTTTTCTGCTTCAACTTTTGCGAAAGTACTACCTGAACCGTTGCGAATAAATGAGGTTTTCACATCATATTTTTCGCCAAACGCTTTTGTTGTCGTTTCACAAAGAATATTGGTCGCACTACAATACACCACCAAACGCCCTTGAGCATTGACAGCAGATGATGTCATTAAACCTGCAGCTAAAAGTGCGGTTGAAATTGAGAGAGAAATTTTATTCATTTTCATTGTAGACTCCTCATAAATAACACAGATGAAATAATAAAAACGAGCACATCGTAAGCGCAAACGAAAAAAATTTCCGTGAAGTACTTCACAAATTTAAAAAATTAAAATAAAAAAAGAAAGAAAGGTGAATTTAAGCTGATTTTTCTTTATAATCCCAATAATTTTTACCTTCCGTTTTTGAGGACGTTCCATGTCAAACTCATCTTGTATTATCATCGCCATCACGGGTGCATCCGCTTCAGGCAAAAGTTCCATCGCCTCTACCGTTCATAAAGAACTTTGCAACGAGTTAGGATGCCAAGAAATTGGGATTATTGCTGAAGACAGCTACTATAAAGATCAAAGCCATTTAGAGATGAGTGAGCGCATAAAAACAAACTATGACCATCCCAATTCAATGGATAGAGATTTACTCATTCAACACTTAAAAGGCTTAAAAAACGGAACCGCCGTAGATATTCCTGTCTATAGTTATGTTGATCACACCAGAACAGGCGAAACCAAACACTTCACTCCGAAAAAAATTGTGATTTTAGAAGGCATCTTATTGCTCACTGATGAGCGAGTTCGCCAATTAGCCGATATTTCTGTCTTCGTGGATACCCCATTAGATATTTGTTTTATCCGCCGTTTACAACGTGATATGGAAGAACGTGGTCGTTCATTACAATCTGTTATTGACCAATACCGCGCAACCGTTCGTCCAATGTTCTTACAATTTATTGAGCCATCAAAACAATATGCAGATATCGTGATTCCTCGCGGTGGTAAAAACCGTATTGCGATTAATATGTTAAAAGCTCAAATTCTTCATTTATTAAACGAAAAATAGGAAAAATCATGCGTCTTTGCGATACCGATATCGAACGCTATCTAGATGATGGCATTATTTCTTTAACGCCTCGTCCTGACAACGACAAAATCAATGGTGCAACCATCGATGTGCGTTTAGGCAATTCATTTCGCGTATTTCGTGAGCATTCAGCCCCTTATATTGATTTGAGCGGTCCGAAAGAAGAAGTTTCTGCTCAACTTGAATCGGTCATGAGCGATGAAATCATTATTGGTGATGATGAGGCCTTCTTCTTACACCCAGGTATGTTGGCGTTAGCGACCACATTAGAGTCTGTGAAACTCCCTGCCAATATTATCGGTTGGTTAGATGGTCGTTCTTCACTTGCTCGTTTAGGCTTAATGGTACATGTTACCGCTCATCGTATTGATCCAGGTTGGGAAGGTAAAATTGTGTTGGAGTTCTACAACTCTGGCAAATTACCTTTAGCATTGCGTCCAAATATGGTGATTGGTGCATTGAGTTTCGAAGTGTTAAGTGGCCCGGCAGCACGCCCTTACACTAGCCGTAAAGATGCCAAATATAAACATCAGCAAAATGCGGTAGCTAGCCGAATTAATGAGGATTAATCAATGAAAAAGATCGCAATTAGCCTGTTGATCGTGCTGTTTGCGATCTTTGCTTTTTTCTATACACGAATTCAAAAACTGGAAACAGTTATTACTACCGCACTAGCTCAGCATGAAACTACCTTCCAAGAGTTTAATATGGGCATTTTCCCTGAGCCGTATATTTCCTTTGACAAAGTTCAACATAATCAAATAAGTATTGAAAAAATAACTGGAAAATTTTCTCTGCCATCATTAGTTTTGGGTAATGCTCAACTACAAGAATTAGTTGCTCAAAATATCAAGTTATCCCCAAAGGCACAAAACTCAGCAAATGTTCAAGTGCATTTCAACGGTTTCCCACTTAATTATATTACTAGTGATGATATTCCATTTAGCACAACAACTCTCATTACTGTTGAACTAGCAAAACCACTTTATGGCAGTAATAGAATCTTTAATTTTCGTTTTATCAAAGGTCATGTTACCCTCCGTCGGGAAAGTGAATCACTTATTCAATTTGATCATGTTCAATTCAATCAGCAAGACTTGGGCTATATTGAAATTCATACAGATTTAACAAAGCCACAGAAACGTGCCATTGCTTACATTAAGCCTAGATGCACCACAAATTGTCTTGCTGTACTCAAATTTGATAGCTATCTACAAAAAAGTGCGGTCAATTTTTCTGGTAAAAATTTTCCTTTAACTCAGTTGTTAGCTTTACTTAATTTCCCGCAAACCATGACAGGTACGAGTGATTTTAACACTCAATTAGCCTTTACAAACTCAGAATTAATCGAAGGGAAATTTGATTTTAATGCGCGTGATGGCGAGCTTTTAGGATTGAATTTATTAGATATGGCGGCACAGTATTTACCAATTAATTACAACAGTGATTTAACTGCGAGCAGAAATATGAATACGCCTTACGAGCGTTTTGAATCAAATCTTTCGCTTGAAAACCACTTACTTAAAGTAGATAAAATAAGCTTAAAAACAACCGCACTTTTAGGTGAAGGTTCTGGAGCCATTGATTTAGATAATGTACAATGTGATGTCAATTTAACCTTAAGATCCACTAACGAAAAATACAAAAAGCTGGCATTGCCTATTCGCTTTTTCGATAGTTGCTACTCACCACAGTATAAGGTAAATATTGACCAAAACTTTCGTCATCAATTGAAAGAATTAATTAAAGAGAAATTAAAATAATGTCATTTTATCAGAAAGCAGAAAGAACCCAATATTGGCGCGTAGTCATCATGGCTTGCGCCGCTTTTATTTTTAACACCACGGAATTTGTGCCAGTTGCGTTACTCACTGACATCGGACAAAGTTTTGATATGCAAAGCTCCGATGTGGGTTTAATGATGACCGTTTATGCTTGGACAGTTATGATTATGTCTTTACCCGCTATGCTCGCGACAGGCGATATGGAACGTAAAGGCTTATTGCTGAAACTTTTCGTGATTTTTATCATTGGTCATATTATCTCAGTCATTGCGTGGAATTATTGGATTCTTCTCATTGCTCGTATGTGTATTGCGGTAGCGCATTCACTTTTCTGGGCAATTACCGCATCATTAGTGATGCGTGTAGCACCGAAGAATAAGAAAACACAAGCAATTGGTATGCTCGCTATCGGTACATCCCTTGCGACTATTTTAGGCTTACCATTAGGCCGTTTAGTCGGTCAATTAGTTGGCTGGCGTATTACTTTTGCAATCATTGCCGCATTAGCTTTGGTTGTGATGGTATTCATTATGCGTTTATTACCAAATCTACCAAGTAAAAATGCAGGCTCGTTATCTAGTCTGCCGATTTTAGCAAAACGTCCATTACTTATTGGACTTTATGCTACAACGGTACTTATCGTCTCAGCACACTTTACCGCTTATACCTACATTGAACCCTTTATGGTTCAAATCGGGCAAATGGATCCTAATCTTACCACGATGATTCTTTTAGTTTTTGGTATTTCAGGTGTGACAGCGAGTGTAATTTTTAACCGATTATACCGTTTTGGCGCCACACAATTTATTATCCATGCAATTCTGTTATTAGCTATTTCCTTAGGCTTTATGCTTACTTCAGCTGGCTATACTGCAACAATATTTGCCTTAGCCTTTATTTGGGGTATAGGAATCTCTTGTATTGGACTCGCATTGCAAATGCGCGTGTTGCAACTTGCGCCCGATGCAACAGACGTAGCGAGCGCCATTTATTCAGGTATTTTTAATGCAGGTATTGGTGCAGGCGCACTATTTGGTAACCAAATAACACGCCACATTGGTCTTGAATATATAGGCTTTAGTGGCGCAGCATTAGCGATGATTGCACTCGGCATCTTTGTCTTCTTCAATTTCCGCTATCGTACTCAAAACACCTAAAAAAATGACCGCACTTATACAAGTGCGGTCATTTTCTTTTCGCTTTTCTAATCGAGATGGAAACAAGCAATGAGCTTACCATCAGGATATTTTTCCAATTTAGGTTGTTCGTTTCGACATTTATCCGTTGCTTTCCAACAACGCGGATTAAATGCACAACCTTTTGGTGGATTAATTGGACTTGGTAATTCTCCGGTTAATTTAATCCGTTGACGACGTAATTCAGGTGACAATCTTGGTGTTGCCGAAAGTAAAGCTTGCGTATAAGGATGCTGAGGATTATTAAAGATCTGCGCTTTTGTGCCCATTTCAACACAGCGACCTAAATACATCACCATCACTTCATCAGCTATGTGCTCAACCACCGAAAGATCATGGGAAATAAACACATAAGATAAACCAAGCTCAGCTTGTAAATCCATCATCAAATTCAGCACTTGCGCACGAACAGATACGTCTAATGCAGAAACTGGTTCATCCGCTACAACCACATCAGGATCGAGCATTAAACCACGAGCAATCGCGATACGCTGACGTTGACCGCCCGAAAACATATGTGGATAGCGATCATAAAACTCTGCGCGCAATCCCACTTTCGCCATCATGGATAACACTTTTTCTTTACGTTCTTTAGCCGATAGATTGGTATTGATGACTAATGGTTCTTCCAAAATTGTGCCGATTTTCTTACGCGGATTTAGTGATGCATAAGGGTTTTGAAACACGATTTGGATTTTCTGACGACGCAATGCTTTCGTTTCGTGATCATTCTCTAAGAAATTTTGCCCGTTGTAATACAACTCACCTTCTGTCGGTTCTTCTATCATGGTTAAAAGACGACCAAGTGTCGATTTACCACAACCTGACTCACCCACTACGGCAAGGGTTTTACCTCGCTCTAAGGAAAAAGACACGCCATCTAATGCTTTCACTTGCTGTGTTTTAGCAAACATCCCTTTTTTGACAGGATAATATTTCTTCAGCCCAATAGCATTGAGCAATGGTGCATTTTCTTGTGCGACATTAGACATTGCTTGGTTCTCCTTGGGCATTTAATGGGGTGTGACATTTTACTTGTCGATTTCCTATTTGACGCAATTCAGGTTCAACACTTCGACAAAGATCGGTCGCATACGGACAGCGTGGATTTAACAAACAACCTTGTGGGCGATCGTATTTACCTGGCACCACACCGGGTAAAGATTGCAAACGAGATTTACCTTCTGCAAACTCCGGTAAAGAACGCAATAACGCTTGAGTATAAGGATGTTTGGGTTCACGGAAAATATCTTCTGCTCGTCCTTCTTCCACTACTTGTCCTGCATACATCACAATAATACGATGCGCCGCTTCTGCGACTAACGCAAGATCGTGCGTGATCAGAATCAACGACATACATTCTTTTTGCTGTAACTCAAGCAACAAATCTACAATTTGTGCTTGAATGGTCACATCCAGTGCAGTGGTTGGTTCATCTGCAATGAGCAATCTCGGTTTACAAGCAATGGCCATAGCAATCATAACGCGTTGGCTCATCCCGCCAGAAAGCTGATGCGGATAAACATCAATACGCGATTCAGGATCAGGAATACCGACTAAGCGTAATAGCTCTAAGGTGCGCTCACGGCGTTCTTTTTTGCTGCCGCCTTGATGCGCTTTGATGGCTTCCATAATTTGGAAACCCACCGTATAGGCCGGATTTAAGCTTGTCATCGGGTCTTGGAAGATCATGGCAATATCTGCGCCAACTAATTCCCGCTTTTCTTTTGGCGGTAATCTTAAGAGATCTTTACCTTCAAATTCTAGCCCTTTCGCTGAAACACGCCCAGGAAAATCAATTAAGCCCATCACAGCAAGGGAACTTACTGATTTCCCTGAACCTGACTCGCCGACAATACCTAATACTTCGCCTTGATTAACTTGGTAGCTAATACGATCCACCGCTTTAAAAGGTGCTTTTTCATCACCAAAGTGAACAGACAGCTCTTTTACATCTAATAATGCCATTCTGCCCCCTATTGTTTTAATTTTGGATCGAGCGCATCACGCAACCCGTCGCCCATTAAGTTAAATGCTAAAACAAGCGATAAAATCACTAAACCTGGAATAGTAACCAACCAGTTTGCCGCCTGCATGAAGCTACGTGATTCAGATAACATGGTACCCAATTCTGGTGTTGGTGGTTTTGCACCGATACCTAAGAAACCTAAGGTCGCTAATTCTAAAATGGCGTTAGAAATTCCCATCGTCATTTGCACAATGAGAGGCGCAAGGCAATTCGGTAAAATGACAATAAACATTAAACGTAATACGCTTGCTCCCGCCACTCGTGAAGAGGTGACATAATCTCTGTTTTTCTCGTTTAATACTGCTGCACGTGTTAAGCGCACATAACTTGGAATCGAAACCACGGCAATCGCCAACGTCGCATTCGTTAAAGAGGGCTCTAAAATTGACACCACCACAATGGTTAAAAGCAAGTTTGGGATAGCCAACATGATGTCAATGAAACGAACAATTAATGTATCTAATGCTCCACCATAATAGCCTGCGAGCAAGCCAAGACTCGTTCCTAAAATGCAAGATAAAATGACAATAATGAAACCTGCAAAAACAGAAATGCGCGTACCATAAATAATGCGAGAAAGAATATCTCGACCAATGTCATCCGTACCCAGTAAATAAGCTGAATTGCCGCCTTCATACCACGCAGGCGGTAACAATAGCGCTGAACGATTTTGTTCGATAGGATCAAAAGGTGCTATCCAAGGGGCAAAAATACTGATTAATGCAACAGCAAGGATAAAAGTGAGCCCAATCACCGCCCCTTTATTTTGTTTGAAATAAAACCAAAACTCCTGCAACGGTGTACGCGGTGCGAAGGTTTCAATAGGTAAAGTTTGTTCCGTCATTAATAAGGCTCCTTATTGATGGCGAATACGTGGGTTTACCACGCCATAAAGTAAATCGATCGTCAAATTCACCACAATAATAATTGTAGCAATAATCAACACTGCGCCTTGTAAGACGGGATAATCGCGATTGGTAATAGCATCAATAATCCATTTACCAATGCCCGGCCATGAGAAAATTGTTTCGGTTAAAACCGCACCGGATAATAACTGTCCTACAATCAAGCCCACAACGGTTACAACAGGGATAAGTGCATTGCGCAGCGCATGAAAAATTACAATTCGGGTATAACTTAAGCCTTTCGCTTTTGCGGTACGAATATAATCTTCCCCTAATACTTCCAACATTGAGGAACGAGTCATTCGGGTAATCACCGCAAGTGGAATGGTACCTAATACAATAGCAGGGAGAACCAATGACTTAACTGCATTTTCAAAAGCACCAGGCACACCTGAAAGCCAAGTATCGATTAACATAAAACCGGTTGGTGTATCGATCCAGAAACTGTCTTCTAAACGTCCCCCTTGTGGCAAACCAAACCAAGGTGAAACATATAAAATCAAAATCAATCCCCACCAGAAAATTGGCATGGAATAACCCGTTAATGACATGGCCGTCACAGTATGAGAAATCCAACTATCTTTTTTGACGGCCGCAATCGTTCCGAGCGTAATACCCGCAATTAACGACCAAAATAACGCAAAGAAAGCTAATTCAAACGTAGCAGGAAAGAGTGTGAAAAACTCACTCAGAACAGGTTGTCGAGTACGGAATGATTCACCAAAATCGCCTTGTATCACATTACCAATATAATTGAAATATTGCTGATACAACGGTAAATCAAGACCAAGTTGTTTCATCATTTGTTGATGAACTTCTGGCGTTAAACCTCGCTCTCCCATCATGATCTCCACGGGATCCCCCGGAATAAAATGAATGAGAGCAAAAGTCACAAAAGTAATGGCGATAAAGGTAGGAATCACCATTAAAATACGTTTTAAAATAAATTTAAACATCTACTTCCCACATGATAAAAGTGCGGTCGTTTCTGCGAACGTTTTCGCACTGGCATATTGAATATGAACACTAATATCCATACTCGTTGCAATAAAATCCTCCCGATTCTACCGCACTTTTTCTAATTTTGCCAAATGCGCAATCAGCCACTTAATGCCTTGAGCTTGGAAAGCAATTTGTAAACGGGTGTTATTATCTGAGCCTTCAACGTTTATCACTGTGCCAAAACCAAACTTTTCATGTTTCACTTTTTGCCCCATTTTCCATTCATTTTCTGGCAAACTCGTGCTTAAACTTCCTACTTTCGCTTGGTTTAATGCTCGAGTCACCGTTCCGCGCAAACGGATTTCTTGAATACACTCTGATGGCAATTCTGTGATAAATCGCGAAGGCAAATGACGTTCTTCTTTCGTGTAAACACGACGACTTTCAGCATAACAAATGGTGAGTTTTTGCTTAGCTCGAGTAATGCCCACATAAGCAAGACGGCGTTCTTCTTCCAAACGCCCGGGTTCTTCAAATGAACGGAAACTTGGGAATACGCCCTCTTCCACCCCAACCATAAACACGCGTGGGAATTCCAAGCCTTTTGCTGAATGCAAAGTCATCATTTCCACACATGATTGATGAGGGGAGGCCTGTTCTTCTCCCGCTTCTAAAGATGCATGAGTTAAAAAAGCAGTAAGATCAGTCATATCCTCGGCTTCATCGGGTTTGATAAATTCACGGGTTGCCGTCACCAATTCTTCTAAGTTTTCAATACGGACTTCACCTTTCTCGCCTTTTTCCTGTTTATACATATCGTATAAGCCAGAATGTTTAATCACGAAATCAGTTTGTGCAAACAGTGGCATTTCGGCTGTATCAACCTGTAAAGAATTAATCAACTCTTGGAAACGAAGCAATGCGGTTGAAGCACGTCCCGTTAGCATATTTTCTTGTGTGGCCACTTGTATTGCTTGCCATAAGGTAATTTGACGTTCACGGGTTAAATTTCGTAACACATCTAAAGTACGATCACCAATGCCTCGTGTAGGGGTATTAATCACACGTTCAAACGCGGCATCATCTTGACGATTATTGATTAAGCGTAAATACGCCAACGCATCTTTAATTTCTTGGCGTTCAAAGAATCGCATTCCACCGTAAATACGATAAGGAATTTGACAACGAATCAAGGCTTCTTCAATGACACGAGATTGGCTATTACTACGATATAAAACAGCACAATTATCTAATTTTCCACCGTCATCTACCCAATTTTGGATTTGAGACGCCACAAATTTTGCCTCATCTAATTCATTAAATGCTGCATAAATACCTACTGGCTCACCCATTTCACCGTCGGTCCATAAATTCTTACCGAGGCGATCACTATTATTCGAAATAAGTTGGTTGGCACTTTTTAAAATATTGCCAGTAGAACGATAATTTTGTTCCAAACGAATGGTTTCAGCATTGAAATCTTTTAGGAATTTTTGAATGTTTTCGACCTGTGCACCACGCCAACCATAAATGGATTGGTCATCATCGCCCACAATCATCACTTTGCCCGTATTACCGGCAAGAATTTTGATCCAAGCATATTGGATTTTATTGGTATCTTGAAACTCATCCACCAAAATGTGCTGAAAACGTTGCTGATAGCGTTGTAAAATTGTAGGCTTTTTAGCAAATAATTCATACGCACGAATTAACAATTCAGCAAAATCAACTAAGCCCGCACGATCACAAGTATCTTGATAAATTTGATAAATCTTAATCCACTCTTTTTCCTGGCGATCACCAAAATCATTAATATCTTGCGGTCTTAGACCTTCATCTTTTTTATTATTGATATACCAACACACTTGTTTTGGTGGAAATGCTTTATCGTCATAATTGTGCAATTTCATCAAGCGTTTTACTAAACGAAGTTGGTCTTCAGAATCCAAAATTTGGAAGTCTTGTGGCAAGTTCACATCTAAATGGTGAGCGCGTAATAATCGATGGGCAATGCTATGGAATGTCCCAATCCACATACCAAATAGATTCGATTGAGCATGTTTGGATAAGGTATCTTGAATACGATGACGCATTTCAGCCGCGGCTTTATTGGTAAAGGTTACCGCCATAATGCTGCCTTCAGAAATATTTTCTACGGCAATCAACCAAGCAATACGATGAGTCAATACACGAGTTTTACCACTTCCAGCTCCAGCAAGCACAAGGTAATTGCCAAGCGGTGCTGCCACTGCTTCACGTTGTTTATCATTCAAGCCATCAAGTAATTCTGAAATATCCATTGCTCTTATTTTAATCTGGTTAAATTTACAGGGATTATAGTGGGAATTGTATTTTTAAACAACCTGATATTTACAAATTTACTCCGCCCCTTTATATTAGCAATATCAAATAATTACTAAACATTGACGAAGTTAAAGGAGACACAATGTCAATTAAAACAACGCTAAAATTAACCGCACTTTCAGCCCTAACCGCCCTCGCGTACACTTCTCACGCACAGGCTGAAGGAAAACTTACCGTCTATTGCAGCGTACAAAACGTAGTATGCGAAAAAGTCACTCAAGCCTTTAGTAAAAAATACAATGTAGATGCACAATTTGTACGTAATAGTACAGGCGTCGTATTAGGCAAAATTAAAGCTGAAAAAGAAAATCCACAAGCTGATTTCTGGTTTGGTGGCACCATTGAACCCCATCTTCAAGCCGCTGAGTTAGGCTTGCTTGAATCCTATCGTTCCCCATTACAAAAAGACATCATGCCGCAGTTTAAATCTTTAATGGAACAACGTGGTAATTTCACTTCTGTTATTTACTTAATGGAACTAGGCATTGGGGTCAATACTAAAAAATTGAAAGAATTAAATATTCCTACCCCAAAATGCTATGCAGACTTAATAAAACCAGAATATAAAGGATACATTCAATACCCTGACCCTCGTGTTTCCGGCACGGGTTACTCGCTTATCAGTACGTTTTCCACATTATGGGGAGAAGAAAAAGCCTTTGACTATCTGAAAAAACTAGAACCAAATCTCATGCAACATACCAAAACAGGCCTTGCGAGCAACTATTTGGCTAACGGTACCGTGGCGATTGATTTAGGTTTTATGTTGGTTTATCCGCGTGAGAAGAAAAATGGTGCGCCAGTTGAAGGCATTTTACCATGCGAAGGCGTGGGCTATTCTTTAGGTGGAGCAAGCATCATTAAAGGATCTAGAAACCTGGATAATGCCAAACTGTTTATGGATTTCGTGCTAAGCAAAGAAGCCCAAGAAATTCCATGGAGAGAATCAGACTCTTATCAACTTCCAACCAATATCCATGCAGAACCTGCACCTGGTTTCCAACCAGCTAGCAAATTAAAACTAGTGGATATTGATTTCATGAAATTTGGTACAGATCAAGAAGGCAAACGCCTCACCCAACGTTGGGTTTCTGAAGTACTCTTAGAGGGTAAATCACCAAAAGAATAAAAGGAATAAACAAAAAGTGCGGTCAAAAATCATGATGTTTTTGACCGCACTTTTTTAATAGATAAAACTTAAGCTAAAACCAACCGCTCTTTACCCACATAGATATTGGCTTTTCCTGGGCGAGCAAAGCCGATAAGGGAAAGATTGTGTTGTTCAGCCATATTGACGGCAAGATCTGTTGCTGCAGAAATCGCAACAAGTAACTCGATGCCACAAGCTACCGATTTTTGAACCATTTCATAACTGGCTCTGCTCGAAACAAGTACGAATCCCTGCGGTTGATTCTGTTTAGCATACCAGCCGATTAATTTATCTAGCGCTACATGTCGCCCTACATCCTCTCGAATCGCCAGTAAATTGCCGGACAAATCAAAAAAAGCCGCAGCATGTGTTGCACCTGTTTCTTTCCCGAGTTCTTGATTAGCTTGTAATTGTTCTAAGCAGCCATCTAATAAATTTAAATTAAATTGGAAAGTGCGGTCTAATTTTGGCAATTTTTTATAAACTTGTGAGATTTGTTCTGTGCCGCAAATACCACATCCTGTTCTGCCTGTTAATGTTCGACGATGATCTTTTAATGCCACAAATTGACGGCTAGATAATTCAATTTGCACTTCAATACCATTGCATACTTCCACCACATCAATGCCATAAATATCTGCTTTTTTCTCAATAATGCCTTCCGCGAGTGAAAAGCCTAAAGCAAAATCCTCTAAATCTTGTGGAGAACACATCATGACGGTATGCGCAATACCATTATAGACAAGAGAAACAGGGACTTCCGCAGCCAGACTATCTTGTTTTTCAATGAAAATTGCGGTTGGATTTTCAGGTGTTTTTTTAAAAAAATTGATTGTTTTTTGGATTATCCAGTGCATTATTTTTTCCCAATAAAATGGTTGTAGCAAAAATGTTACTTTTTTTTAACAAAAAATGCTTATTTTGTGATCTAGCTCAAGTTTTAAAACGATTATAACAAGTTTTGATTATAGATTTCAGGTTAAAAAATAGTTAAAATTATCCCCGTTTAAATTGGTCATTTTTATAGCCGATTTAATGGTTGATACGTTATTTTAACGAAATCAAATAAATTATCTATACGAATTTATACTATCAAAATATCTTAACGGTTCGCCGTTATGAAGGAGTGATTATGCAGGTCTCTAGACGTAAGTTCTTTAAGATCTGTGCAGGTGGTATGGCGGGGACGTCTGCGGCAATGTTGGGCTTTGCACCATCATCTGTTTTAGCAGCGCCACGTGAGTACAAATTATTACGGGCATTTGAATCCCGTAACACCTGTACATATTGTTCTGTAAGCTGTGGTATGTTGCTATATAGCACAGGTAAACCTTACGATTCCTTAAGCAGCCACACAGGTACCAATACCCGTTCTAAATTATTCCACCTTGAAGGTGATCCAGACCATCCGATAAGCCGTGGTGCGTTGTGTCCGAAAGGTGCAGGTGCGTTAGACTATGTTAATAGTGAAAGTCGCGTACTATATCCTGAATATCGTGCACCAGGTTCTGACAAGTGGGAACGTATTTCTTGGAAAGATGCAATCAAACGCATTTCTCGCTTACTAAAAGATGACCGTGATGCCAACTTTGTTGAAAAAGATGCAAGTGGCAAAACTGTTAATCGTTGGACAACTACAGGTATTATGACCGCCTCTGCTATGAGTAATGAGGCCGCACTTCTTACCCATAAATGGGTTCGAATGATGGGCATAGTGCCGATGTGTAACCAAGCGAATACTTGACACGGACCAACGGTAGCAAGTCTTGCTCCATCATTTGGTCGCGGTGCCATGACAAACAACTGGGTTGACATCAAAAACGCCAATCTTATTATCGTTCAAGGCGGTAACCCTGCTGAAGCTCACCCTGTTGGCTTCCGTTGGGCGATCGAAGCGAAGAAAAACGGTGCTAAAATCATCGTAGTTGATCCTCGCTTTAACCGTACAGCGTCTGTAGCTGACCTTCATGCGCCAATTCGTTCTGGTACTGATATCGCATTCTTAATGGGTGTGATCCGTTACCTATTGGAAACCAATCAAATCCAACACGAATACGTTAAACACTATACCAATGCTTCATTCTTAATTGATGAAGGCTTCAAATTTGAAGATGGTTTATTCGTAGGTTTTGATGAAGAAAAACACGCTTACGATAAATCAAAATGGAATTACCAATTTGATGAAAATGGTTTTGCCAAACGTGATATGACCTTACAAGATCCGCGTTGTGTGATTAATATCTTGAAAGATCACGTTTCTCGCTATACCCCAGAAATGGTTGAGCGTATCACAGGCGTCAAACAAAAAACCTTCTTACAAATCTGTGAAGAGATTGGTAAAACCTCTGCTCCAAACAAAACTATGACGCACTTATATGCGTTAGGTTTAACTGAGCATACAATTGGTACACAAAACATTCGCTCAATGGCAATGATCCAATTACTCTTAGGTAACATGGGTATGCCAGGCGGTGGTATTAATGCATTGCGTGGACACTCAAACGTTCAAGGTACAACTGATATGGGCTTATTGCCGATGTCTTTACCAGGTTATATGCGTCTACCAAATGACAAAGATAGCTCTTACGAACAATACATTAATGCGATTACGCCAAAAGATATCGTACCAAACCAAACAAACTACTATCGTAATACGTCGAAATTCTTCGTCAGTTTGATGAAAACGTTCTATGGTGATAAAGCAACCAAAGAAAATGGTTGGGGCTTCGATTTCTTACCAAAAGCAGATCGTTTATACGATCCTATCACTCATGTTAAGTTAATGAATGATGGCAAATTGAACGGTTGGATTTTACAAGGTTTCAACGTATTAAACTCATTACCGAACAAAAACAAAACTGTTGCAGGTATGAGCAAATTGAAATTCTTAATCGTAATGGATCCGCTTCAAACTGAATCTTCTGAATTCTGGAAAAACTTTGGTGAATCAAACGATGTAAATCCAGCTGATATTCAAACTGAAGTATTCCGTTTACCAACTACTTGTTTCGCAGAAGAAGATGGCTCTATTGCCAACTCTGGTCGTTGGGCACAATGGCACTGGAAAGGCTGTGACCAACCAGGTGAAGCACTACCAGATGTTGAAATTCTTTCTATGATTCGTGAAGAGATGCATCATCTCTATCAAGAAGACTTGAAAAAAGGTATTCAACCAAAAGGTTTAGAATCTTTCGAAGCGATGACTTGGAACTATGTACAACCGCATGCACCAAGCTCCGCAGAGTTAGCAAAAGAATTAAATGGTTATGCCCTTGAAGATCTTTTAGATGCAAACGGTAATGTGGTTTATAAGAAAGGTCAATTACTTAACGGATTCGCTCACTTACGTGATGACGGTACAACCTCTGCAGGTAACTGGATATACGTAGGTCAATGGACTGAAAAAGGTAACCAAATGGCAAACCGTGACAATTCTGACCCTTCAGGTTTAGGTTGTACATTAGGTTGGGGCTTCGCATGGCCAGCAAACCGCCGTGTCCTTTATAGCCGTGCTTCACTTGATATTAACGGTAATCCTTGGGATAAACACCGTCAATTAATCAAATGGAACGGTAAAAACTGGAACTGGCATGATGTGGCTGACTATGGTACACAACCACCAGGCTCTGATGCGGGTCCATTCATTATGTCTGCAGAAGGTGTAGGCCGTTTATTTGCAGTAGATAAAATTACAAGTGGTCCAGTGCCTGAGCACTATGAACCAATTGAAAGCCCAATTGATACTAACCCACTGCATCCAAGTGTAGTCTCTGATCCGACAGTTCGTATCTATAAAGAAGACCGCGAATTTATCGGCTCAAATAAAGACTTCCCGTATGTGGCAACGACTTATCGTTTGACCGAGCACTTCCACAGTTGGACTGCTCAATCTGCATTAAATATCATCGCTCAACCACAACAATTCGTGGAAATCGGTGAAAAATTAGCGGCAGAAAAAGGTATCCAAAAAGGTGATATGGTGAAAATTACTTCTCGCCGTGGCTACATTAAAGCCGTCGCAGTAGTAACAAAACGTTTGAAAGATTTAGAAGTCGACGGACGTACCGTACACCATATAGGTCTTCCAATTCACTGGGGGATGAAAGCCTTAAATGGTAAAGGTAACCGTGGTTTCTCCACCAATACCTTATCACCATCTTGGGGTGAATCGGTTACACAAACACCAGAATATAAAACATTCTTGGTAAATATCGAGAAGGCGGGGGCATAATATGGCAGGAAATGGTCAAGGCGTTCAATCGCAAGACATTATCAAGGTCTCCGCTACGTCTGGTTTTACGCCGGCACCTCAAGCGCGAGATCATAAAGTTGAAGTAGCAAAATTAATCGACGTATCTACCTGTATCGGTTGTAAAGCCTGTCAGGTGGGCTGTTCAGAGTGGAATGATATCCGTTCTGACGTCAATGCAAAATGTGTAGGGATCTACGATAACCCAGTAGATCTCAATGCAAAAGCGTGGACGGTAATGCGCTTTAACGAAGTAGAAGAAAATGATCGTTTAGAATGGTTAATCCGTAAAGATGGTTGTATGCACTGTTCAGAACCAGGCTGTTTAAAAGCTTGTCCTGCACCAGGTGCAATCATCCAATATGCGAACGGTATCGTGGATTTCCAATCTGATAAATGTATCGGTTGTGGTTACTGTATCGCAGGTTGTCCGTTCAACATTCCACGTATGAACCCAGACGACAACCGCGTGTACAAATGTACCCTTTGTGTGGATCGTGTTTCTGTAGGCCAAGAACCGGCTTGCGTGAAAACCTGTCCAACCGGTGCAATTCGTTTTGGTTCTAAAGAAGAAATGAAACTCTACGCAGAACAACGTGTTGCTGACTTAAAATCACGTGGTTACGAAAATGCGGGCATCTATGACCCTGAAGGCGTAGGTGGTACACACGTAATGTATGTATTACATCATGCTGATAAACCAGAGCTTTATTCCGGTCTTCCTAAAGATCCACAAATTGACCTCACCGTCACTGTGTGGAAAGATATCTTGAAACCGGTAGCCGCTGTGGCAATGGGTGGTTTAGCACTTGCTGAAATTGGTCACTACTTAGCTGTAGGTCCAAACGTGGAAGAAGATGTAGAAGATCATCACGAAAAATTTGAAGAAGAAGATAGAAAAGGGGGCAAAGATGAGTAAGATTGAGATTAGCAATGATACTCGAATCATTCGTCATAGAACGCCTGCTCGTTTTAGCCACTGGCTACTCGTAATCTGCTTCTTTATGACAATGTTCACTGGTGTGGCATTCTTCTTCCCAGATTTTGCGTGGTTAACTGAGATTTTAGGTACTCCGCAACTGGCGCGAGCAATTCACCCGTTCACCGGTATCATTATGTTTGTTGCCTTTATTTTCCTTGGTTATCTTTACTGGGATCACAACATTCCAGAGAAAAACGATATCCGCTGGTTAAAAGGCATGCTTGAAGTATTGAAAGGAAATGAACACGCTGTTGCTTATAACGGTAAGTATAACCTTGGTCAAAAAATGTTATTCTGGACATTGAACTTGGCGATGGTTACCTTGCTTGTAACCGGCATCATTATGTGGCGTCAATTTTTCTCGCACTACTTCTCTATTCCGGTATTACGTTTTGCGATTTTACTTCACTCTTTAAGTGCATTCATGTTGTTCACCGGTATCTTGGTACACATGTACATGGCATTCTGGGTAAAAGGCTCCATTCGTGGTATCGTGGAAGGCTGGGTAACTGTTCGCTGGGCGAAAAAACACCACCCGAAATGGTATAACGAAGAAGTACTTCCTAAGCTAGAAGAAGACCTTAAAAACGAAGCTGAAGGTAAAAAAGTAAAAACCAAAGCATTGTTCAAAGGTATCAATGGCTAAAATCAAAAAGTGCGGTTAAAATTGACCGCACTTTTTCTTATAAATACTTAAGAGACAATTATGAGTATCAAAATCTTATCTGCAGACGAAATCAAACAAAAAACGAATTCATACGATATTCCGCCTGTTTTGTTTGCTAACCCTAAAAATCTTTATCAACGTCGTGCAAAACGTTTAAGAGAATTAGCGAAAGATCATCCATTGGCTGATTATTTACTCTTTGCTGCAGATGTTGTGGAAAGCCAATTAAGCGTATTTGAAAAAAATCCATTAGAAAAACAGCATTTCGATAATTTAGATGAACTTGAACCGTTAAATACTAAAATATTTAAACGCTCAAGCATTTGGATTGAATATCTCAAAGAAATTTTACATAGCATTAAACCAAAAGCGAATGAACAGGTTCTTGCTACGATTGAGAATCTTGAAAAGGCCTCTGATAAAGAGCTTGAAGAAATGGCTAGCCATCTTTTAAGCCAAGAATTTAATTTAGTGAGCACAGATAAAGCTGTCTTTATTTGGGCTGCGCTTTCTCTTTATTGGTTACAACTGGCTCAACAAATTCCTCATAACAGTCGCCAAGAAGGAACTGACAATCTACATTACTGCCCTGTTTGTGGTTCTGCACCCGTATCAAGTGTTGTCCATATCGGTACTTCACAAGGTTTACGCTATTTGCACTGCAATCTCTGTGAAAGTGAATGGAATTTAGTGCGCGCACAATGTACAAACTGCGATGAACACAAAAATCTTGAAATGTGGTCATTAAATGAAGAGCTTGCTCTTGTTCGTGCAGAAACCTGTGGCGATTGCCAAAGCTATTTAAAAATCATGTTCCAAGAAAAAGATCCGAATGTTGAAGCGGTAGCCGATGATTTAGCATCAATTTTCTTAGATATTGAAATGGAAGAAAAAGGCTTCGCACGCAGTGGATTAAATCCATTTGTCTTCCCAGCAGAAGAAGTGTAATGTCTTATTTTTCAGATAAACAAAGTGCGGTCAAAATTGACCGCACTTTTTCATTCTAGAGATAACATGCCATCACGACAGCATTTTCTCGTCCACCATCTGGTTTGGGATAATAATTCTTACGAATATCGACCTCATTAAATCCCAACTTTTCATAAAGGAATCGAGCAGGATTCGATTCACGCACTTCAAGCCAAAGGGTTTGAATACCTTTCTCTTTAAGCTTATCCATTAAACCTTGCAATAAAAACGAACCGTATCCCTTTCCTTGTTGAGCTGGATCAATCGCAATATTAAATAATGTGGCTTCATCTAATACCATTTGGCAAATAGCAAAACCCAGCACTTGCTCCTTTCCCACTAATTTCAAATTGAGATAACGCTCGCCGACATTATTTTTCAATGTTCCCAATGACCAAGGCACAAGATGTGCTGCTTGCTCAATTTCATATAAGCGATCCATATCGCATTCTTCAATAGGAAAAAGAGAAGCCATAATGATTAAATTTGTTGGATTTGTTGCCAAAGCTCACGTTTAGCTTGGCTATCTTGCTGGAATTGTTGCCAATCAACAGAGCGATAAACTCGCTCTGCATTTAGGCAATAAGGCAAAGTACGGTCGATTTCATCGGCATTTTCAGCCAATAACCAATACCGTACAGAATGTTGTAACGTGATATGTTGAATTTGATCGAAATTCAGGCAAAGGCAATTTTCTTTTTTGAGCTCTAGCGCAAGTCGAATATCTGCAAAAAGCGGTGAACTTGAGAGATTATCATTGACCACCACAATAAATTTCACTTGTTCAGAAACACTCACACCTACCGCCCCTTGCAATACTTCTGGGCGATAGAGCTGCCAACGGGTTATCCCCATTTCATTTAAAAGAAGATTGCGTCTATCCATAGATTAACGAGCGATAGTATCTAACGGATAATCTCTTAAACCTTTAACAATCGCTTTTTCTTGCTCATCTGTTGGTTTTTCTTGATACGCTTTTAAGCTACGGAAAGAAAGAATGTTTTTCGCTTGATAAATCACAGCGATAAAACGTTGGAAATCTTTACCATCACAAGCATAGTAAACATCTGAAGCGTTACCAATCGTTTTTAACTCACATACTTTTTTGTTTGCATCAAGATATTTTGTTGTTAATTCAGGAACGTGAGAAACATCTTTTAAATAATAGGTTTCGCTCATAATGAATTTACGATTACTACGATCTACGCTTGCTGCACCACTTAAGAAACGCGGATCTTCTGATTTATCAAAGGCTTTTGTTTGTTTATAGAATTTCTCGCCATTGAATGTCACTTCTTGATTACCATTTTTGATGCGCTCAAACTGCGCATCTAAGCTTTGCGCTTGTGCAGCAGGTAATTCAACTTTTGAGCTTGTTGTTGGTAAGGTTGAAGTTTTTTGTTTGCTACCTTGAAGTTGTTCGATTAATTGACAGCCAGACAATAAACTTGCCATTGCGACTGCAGTGATGATTTTTTTCATAAATAATTCCTTAATAAATACGTTTAAATCGTTTTCTTTTGTTAGAATAACACGTAATTTTAACCAATAAACCACAGGATTTAAAGCGTGATTTCTCTCGAAAGCGAAGTTTTACAACGCCATCTTCCCCTTTTTAGCGGTAAATCAATTCTTCTTGCCGGCGGCATTAATGATGATTTCCATCAAATATTGCAAAAACATTGCCAATCTGTGCAGGTTTGGAGTTGGTATTTTGATTATGCCAAAACCCAAAGTGCGGTCAATTTTGAGGTTGAATTTCAGCCGCAAGCCAATTTGATTATTTATTATTGGACGAAGAATAAACAAGAAGTGAATTTTCAGCTGATGCAACTACTCGCCAAAAGTAAAATTGGCCAAGAAGTGTTAATTATCGGTGAAAATCGTTGTGGTGTCCGTTCTGCTGAAAAACTGCTTGAACCTTATGGTGAAATTGGCAAAATCGACTCAGCGCGTCGTTGCGGTTTATACCATTTTTCCTTACAAAAACAACCTCACTTTGATCTTCAATCTTATTGGAAATGCTACCAAAATGATGCATTAGGTGATCTCCGTATTTACAGCTTGCCGGGTGTATTCAGTGCCAATGAACTTGATAATGGAACGTCACTTCTACTTTCTACCTTGACGTCACCAATTCAAGGTAAAGTGTTAGACGTTGGTTGTGGGGCGGGTGTCATTGGTTCCATGATCAAAAAACATCACCCTAAAGCGGATGTCACAATGACTGATATTCACGCAATCGCAATTCAATCCGCTCGCCAAACGCTTGCTGAAAATCAGCTTGAAGGTCAGGTTATCGCAAGCGATGTGTTTTCCCATATTGAAGGGAAATTTGATCTGATCATTTCAAACCCGCCTTTCCACGATGGAGTCGATACCGCTTATCGTGCGGTGAAAGAACTTATTCAACAAGCAAAATGGTATTTAACGGCAGGCGGAGAACTGCGTATTGTTGCTAATGCATTTCTACCCTATCCCGATTTATTAACACAACATTTCGGGAAATTTGACGTCCTTGCTCAAACTACCAAATTTAAAGTGTATTCCGTGAGAAATTAAGGAGAAAACAATGTTTGTAACCAGTTCAGCCATTCAAAATGGCGCTTTTGAAGACAAATATGGCAAACGCGGCACACAATTTAGCCCCAATGGCATGCCGACCTACTCTATTCCGTTTGAAATTCACGATGCCCCTCAAGGCACTAAATCCTTTGCAGTTGTCTTAGAAGATAAAGACGCAATTACGGCAAGTGGCTTTGTGTGGATTCATTGGCTCATTGCAAATCTTGAACGTACGGTTATTCAAGAAAATGAAAGCCAAACCGCAACAGATTACGTACAAGGTGCAAATACTTGGGCAAGTAAATTAGGTCAATTTGATATTGAAGAAGCCTCATTCTATGGCGGTATGGCCCCACCAAACTGTTTACACCGTTATGAGCTTATTGTGTATGCACTCGATACCAAACTAAACCTCAAACCGGGATTCCGTTTTAATGATCTACATTTTGCGATGCAAGGGCATATTCTAGATCAAGCTGTGGTGATAGGCACTTATGATGTTTAATCATTTATAGTTCATCCTAAAAACACCATAAAAAATGACCGCACTTTATCGAAGTGCGGTCATTTATTTTGAGGGTTTATAATGTGATTTTATTTGATGAATCTTTCACTAATTTCGCGTGCGCTTTTTTCTGTTCTTTCATCTTATTGCTCGTTTCACGGCGTAAAGTTGAAAGTTCCGCATTACGAATGTTGTACTCATCCACACGACCTTCATAGTCATCACGCATATTTTCGATAATCGCACGAACATCTTCAATGCTCATATCATCACGAATATATTGATTTAAGTTATCTAATAATAAGACACGTTTTTGGTTATCACGAATTTTGCGGTTGTTGTCTTCAATATCGCGTTTAAGTTTATTTTTTAAACGATACAAACGCACATACTCTAATACTTCTTGGAAGGATTTACTTACATTTCCCATGATCGACTCTCTCAAAGTTAAAAACAAACTCGGAGTAATGTAGCCTTTTTTTTCGTCCCCGTCAAAAGCTTAAATTTAAATTGATGGATTAGATCAAAAAACTGTTTGATTTAGTTGATTATCCTATTCGGTAGTGGTAAAAATGAAGAATCTATTCAAAATAAAATAAGGAAACACAATGTCAAAAGTCTTTAATTTTAGCGCTGGTCCAGCCATGATTTTTCCTGAGGTCCTACAAAAAGTACAAGCGGAGCTAACCAACTGGCTTGGTCAAGGTGTGTCAGTAATGGAAGTCAGCCACCGTGGCAAATATTTTATGGAATTGATTGCTCAAGCAGAAAAAGATCTACGTGAGGTCTATCACATTCCAGATAACTATCGTGTGTTATTCCTACAAGGTGGGGCTCGTGGTCAATTTGCGGCATTACCAATGAACCTAATTGGTGAGAAAGGCAAAGCACTTTACTTAAATAGCGGCCACTGGTCTGCAACTGCAGCGAAAGAAGCGCGTAACTTTGCTGAAATTGATGAAATTACCATTGTGGAAAATGGTGAGCACACACACATCACCAATCTTGATTTCAGTGACATTGCGGAACAATACGATTACGTTCACTATTGTCCAAATGAAACGATTAGCGGTGTTGAAATTTTTGATGTACCGAATGTAGGCAATGCGGTGCTTGTAGCAGATATGTCATCTAATGTTCTCTCTCGTGAAATTGATATTAGCAAATTTGGTGTTATTTATGCCGGTGCACAAAAAAATCTTGGTCCTGCAGGGATTACACTCGTCATTATTCGCGATGATTTAATTGGTCATGCTCGCCAAGCAACCCCATCAATTTGGAATTACGCCACACAACGTGATGCTGACTCCATGATCAATACCCCACCAACGTTTGCTTGGTATCTCTGTTCATTGGTCTTCAAACACATTCAAGCAATCGGTGGCTTAAAAGAAATTGCAAAACGTAACGCCGTGAAAGCGCAAACCCTTTACGATTACATTGATAGCAGCAAACTCTATCGTAACGTCGTGGCTAAAGAAAACCGTTCAACCATGAATGTGACATTCGTAACAGGTAATCCAGAGCTTGATGCTAAATTTGTCGCAGAATCTACAGCTGCCGGTCTTCAAGCTTTAAAAGGTCACAAAGTGCTAGGTGGTATGCGCGCCTCTATCTATAACGCGATGCCATTAGAAGGGGTACAAGCGCTCATTGAATTCATGAAAAAATTTGAAGCAGAAAACAGCTAATTATCTGATTCATTAAACTCAACGTGCGGGCTGAAAGGCCCGCTCGTTTTTATAAGGAAAGCATATGCAATACATCAACGTCGCCAATCAAGGCGTAAAATCTCTTTCACCTTACCAAGCCGGAAAACCAATCGAAGAACTCGAACGCGAACTAGGCATTACTAATATCGTTAAACTTGCCTCAAATGAAAACCCTTTCGGTTTTCCTGAAAGTGCGAAAAAAGCCATTCAAGCCCAACTTGATCATTTAACTCGCTACCCTGATGCGAATGGTTTTGAACTTAAAGCAGCTATTGCGAAAAAATTTGGTGTGCAACCAAACCAAATCACCCTTGGCAATGGTTCTAACGATTTATTAGAACTCTTTGCCCACACCTTTGCGGCTGAGCATGATGAAGTGATTTATTCACAATATGCTTTTATTGTTTACCCTTTAGTGACAAAAGCCATTAATGCCGTTGCGAAAGAAATTCCCGCTAAGAATTGGGGACATGATTTAAATGGATTTTTGACCGCACTTTCAGATAAAACCAAGCTAATTTTTATTGCCAATCCAAACAACCCAACGGGGAATTTCTTAACGGAAGCAGAATTGGATGCTTTCTTGGCAAAAGTACCTGAAAATGTGATTGTAGTATTAGATGAAGCTTATACTGAATTTACCCATCCAAGCGAACGGGTTAATTCTTTTGCGTTACTGGAAAAATACCCAAACCTTATCGTTTCTCGCTCCCTATCAAAAGCTTATGGATTGGCGGGTTTACGCATTGGTTACGCAGCCTCTAATCCTGAAATCGCAGACTTATTAAATCGTGTTCGTCAACCGTTTAACTGTAATAGCCTTGCTTTGACCAGTGCAATTGCAGTGATGAACGATGATGCCTTTGTCGAAAAAGTGGCTGAGAATAATCGCCAAGAAATGAAACGTTATGAAGCCTTCTGTCAACAATATGGCTTAGACTTTATTCCGTCTAAAGGTAATTTTATTACCATTGATTTTAAACAGCCTGCCGCACCAATTTATGATGCATTATTACGTGAAGGCGTCATTGTTCGTCCTATTGCAGGTTATGGCATGCCAAACCACTTACGTATCAGTATTGGCTTACCACAAGAAAATGACAAATTTTTTACTGCACTTAACAAAGTGCTTAATTTAAGAAATGAAAAATAGGAGCTTTTATGACTCAAGTAACAATGATGGGGAATCCCATTGAAGTAAGCGGCAACTTTCCCAAAAAAGGAGAGAAAGTGACTGCACTTACGCTAACCAATAAAGAACTCGCTGACGTCACGCTTGATACTTATACAGGAAAACGCAAAGTTTTAAATATTTTTCCAAGTATTGAGACAGGTGTATGTGCAACTTCGGTTCGCAAATTCAATCAACAAGCAGCTAATTTAAAAAATGCTGTGGTACTTTGTATTTCAGCTGATTTACCTTTTGCACAAGCACGATTCTGCGGTGCGGAAGGTATTGAGAACGTAGAAACGCTTTCTACTTTCCGTCATAAAGAAGTCCATGAAAACTTAGGGGTAAACATCACAACTGGTCCAATCGCAGGTTTAACCGCACGTTCAGTGATTGTCTTAGATGAAAACAACAATGTGTTGCATAGTGAATTGGTGGCTGAAATTAAAGATGAACCAAATTATGAAGCTGCACTAGCCGCACTATAATGAATAAGGCGCTTTTTCATAGAAAGCGCCTTTTTATTTATTCAGGAAAAATCTCATTCAATATCAATGCAATCCCATCATCATTATGCGAATCGGTGACGCGATTAGCAGCTTGTTTAATCTCATCGGGAGCATTGCCCATTGCAACGCCTAATCCCACACTTTCTAGCATATCTAAATCGTTAAAGTTATCGCCGAAAGCAACACATTCTTCCATCTTCACATGAAAATAATCTTCAAGAAAACGTACCGCGTTACCTTTTGTCGCCGATTTATGCATCACTTCAAGGAAATTCGCATGAGAACGGCAAATACTTAAATGCGGGAATTTCTCTTTCAAGATTTGCTCAATAGCAATCACTTCATCTGTTTCACCAATGATTTGAATTTTATGTGGAGAATAGACCGCACTTTCATCATAAGGATCAATCTGAATGCCTGTCACGCTACGTTCATAAATCACCCATTTATTATCCAAATCGCGAGCGACGCAATCATCATAAGTATAATAATTCACACCCAACGCAGGATGGTCTGCTAATACTTGATTAATGACTTGAATATCAGCGGGATCAATTTGTACTGAATAAATAGGCGTGGCGTTTTTATCTAAAATCAAAGCACCACTGAATGCCACAATGATATTGTAATTTTCAATGAGTTTCGTATAAGGCCAAATACCCAGCGGCGAACGAGCAGAGATTGGTGTAAATGGAATACCTTGTTTTGTAATGCGTTGAATTGCATCTAAGGTTTTAGGCGAAATTCGATGATCCGACGTTAATAAAGTACCATCAAAATCGCTGAATACGGCTTTATACATAATTGCTCCAAATCGTCATTATTTTTCGGAAAGGTAAGGATCGGCAAAGCCTAAACCTTGCATAATTTCAGTTTCTAAACTTTCCATTTCTTCTGCTTCATCATCTTCAATATGATCGTAACCCAGTAAATGTAAGCTGCCATGCACAATCATATGCGCCCAATGTGCCATTAAAGGCTTTTCTTGCTCGATAGCTTCACGCTCCACCACTTGACGACAAATCACTAAATCGCCCAACAGCGGTAATTCCACTTCATCAGGACATTCAAAAGGGAAAGACAATACATTGGTTGGACGATCTTTACCACGATAAGTCAAATTCAAGTCATGACTTTCCGCTTCATCCACAATACGTACTGTCATTTCCACATTATCACTTTCTGGTTGCACTGCAGCGGTTGCCCATTGCAGAATTTGCGTTTCTGATGGCAAGCCTTCTGTATTTTCACTGGCCAGTTGCAAATCGATAATCATATTGCCCATGTTATTCTCCTAAATTCGTTTCATTTTCTGACCGCACTTTTTGCTCACGTTCAGCTCGACGCTGCGCTGCGATTTCTTGGCGGCGAATTTCATCTTGAGCTTCCCATTCTTCGTAAGCTTGCACCACTTTTGCCACCACAGGATGTCGTACAATATCTTTACTCTCAAAGTAGTTAAAGCTCAATTCCGACACTTTGCTTAATACTTCCATGGCGTGGCGTAAACCCGATTTTGTGCTGCGCGGTAAATCGATTTGAGTCACATCCCCTGTAATCACGGCTTTGGAATTAAAACCAATACGGGTCAGAAACATTTTCATCTGTTCGACTGTTGTATTTTGGCTTTCATCTAAAATAATAAAACTGTCATTAAGTGTCCGCCCACGCATATAAGCCAATGGTGCGATTTCAATCACATTACGCTCCATTAATTTTTGTACGCGTTCAAAGCCTAACATTTCAAATAACGCATCATAAAGCGGTCGTAAATAAGGCTCAATTTTCTGCCCTAAATCACCCGGCAGGAAACCTAATTTTTCGCCCGCTTCCACCGCAGGACGAGTCAGCAAAATGCGACGAATTTCTTGGCGCTCTAATGCCTCAACAGCCGCTGCTACGGCTAAAAAGGTTTTCCCTGTGCCAGCGGGGCCAATCCCAAAACTAATATCGTGCGTAAGAATATTATGTAAATACTGAATTTGATTTTCACCACGCGGTTTAATCAAACCTCGCTTGGTTTTAATTGTGGTGCTATAGACGTGATTTTCACTGCGTGACTCACTGCCTTCTTGCGATAACATTCTGCTTTCTTGCAAGGCAATATGCACATCTTCCAAATCAAGTTCTTTCACTTTCCCCTTAATTGGTGCTGTCTCTACATATAATGCCTGGATTAATTTAGCCGCACGCTCAATTAATTGCTCATGATAAGGTTTCGGACTTTCATCGTTAGATTTCACCGTGAAAGTAAAATTATTGCGGGAAATATTGAGGTTAAATTCTTTTTCAATCAGTTTGATATTTTCATCGAATGCACCGCAAAGGGATTGCAGACGATCATTTTCTTGAGGTTCTAAGGTAAAAGTTGTCATTAAATTTCATTTTAGAATTGTGAATACTGTTTCCATTTTAGCCTAATTACGATGAATGTAAAACGGGCTTCACCAACTGATGAAGCCCGATAACTAAATTAAGGCAATTCAGGGAAAAGCATCTTAATCACATTCATTGTCAATCGTCGAGATTGTCCACTAAATGGGAAAATATGCATCATCATCATAGGATTAAAGTTTGCCTCAATCACACCCCACGAATGTAAACTCGGTTCTGCCGGCTGTTTCAAATCAGGAATAATTAAATCTACACCACAAACTGCCGCCCCCATTGCCTTGCTAATCCCTACCGCAATTTCTTTGTAACTGACATGCATTTCATCCGTCATATCAATAGAATCACCGCCTGTACTAATATTAGAATTCGCACGTAATTGAACAAGTTGATCTTTTGCAGGAATAGAATTCACGGTTAATCCTTGCTCCTTAAGCTGCAACTGCTCAATATCCCCCAATGCTATTTTTTTCAATGGCGTACGACTGCCATCGCCCCGTAAAGGATGATCATTTTTAGCGGCAACTAATTCAGCAACAGTATGTACACCATCTCCAATTACATTTGCTGGAACACGTAATAAGACGGCTAACGTTTGATCCCCCAGCACAAAGAAGCGATATTCAGTGCCAAGTAGATAATCTTCAACCATGATCTCTTTATCTTCACGGAAAGCAATCTCTACTGCTTTTGCAAAATCATCTCTATCCGTTACACCTTGTTGGAAAATACTGATTCCTAAACCAAAATTCGTTGATTTTGGCTTAATCACGACAGCTCGATTCTCAAAAAGTGGGAAATTTTCGACCGCACTTTTCACATCGGTAAACTCGATGCTTTGCGGTACATTAAATCCGGCTTTCGATAACACTTTCTTCGTCACCACTTTATTTTCCATGATGAGCGGGGAAATATAGCTATCGTGAGAAGTCATATTACCGTTTTTCACATATTCCAAATGATCGCCAAATTGAAGACTGATAAATTGATCGCGTTCATCTAAAATCTCAATCTTTAGCCCTTTTTGGATTGCATCAAACAATAACGCTTGTGTGGACAGTTCCATATTATCAAACGCAGTTAATGCATAAAAACGTTCAAAGGCTTTTGCTTTATTAGATTGCGCAATATCGGCCCCTAATTGTTGGTAACTACCGACCTGTTCAATTGCCGCAACCACTTTTGCACAAAGCGTTTGGCTTGGATCCGCAAATTGTCCTAATTTGTCTTTAACAATCGTTTTAATCTCATCACTCACATTAAGTTGCTCAAGCATTTTGAGCATTTCAAGGAGGACTAATTCGCCTTCTACCGCATAAACGCTTTGCTGTCTTGGGTCTTCCCATGCCACTTCAGCAAGACATGCTTTGCCTAATTTTATACCTTCTTGATCAGCGGTATCATCAAGCCATGCCATTAACAAAATAAAATAATGAATGAATTTCGCGTCAGCGAGTTCCATTCCATAAGGTGCAAACGGATTGAGATCAAACAAACGAAATTCTAAATATTGAATTCCTTTTTGAAGTAAATCGCGCGCTTTTTTAGCGCCACGCAAACGTACGCTTGAGTAAAACTCTTTTTCCGCAATCAAATCACCCGATTTCACCCAGTGTTCTAACGTCTCAACATACTCTTGCAAACTGTCATAAGAGACGTGGATCTTCGGATCATTCACATAACCATATTTCCCTGAACGTAAACTCCGCACATATTGATGCGGTTTAAGGGGGGAATTGCCTCTGAAATATTTATCCTCTACCGTCGGTGTTGCAGAAAACAAGTAAAGTAAAATCCATTGATAGCGTAAGAAGTTCTTCGCTATTTTTAGGTAAAAATTATTTTGAAAATCAACCGCACTTTGTGTTTCATTTTGTGCATGAAATAAGGCATCAATAAACTTAGGGTCAATTTGAAAATTGTAATGAATACCACTGATCATTTGCTTATATTTACCGTAAGACTGGACTAAATGCTCACGATAAGCCACATCTTCCTGATTATCTAATTGTGCAACCTTAATTTGCTCTTCTGGTGGTAACCCTGCAGGCATACTAAAAGGAAAAATAAATTCATCCTCCGGTAAAGTTCGCAAAGTCACTTCATGAATGGCTGAAAGCCAACGTAATGTATCCTCTAATTTTTTCATCGGAGGGGTTACCAATTCCAACTGACTTTCTGCAAAATCAGTTTGAATATAAGGGTGAAAACGACGATTACCAAAAGCTTTAGGATGCGGTGACGTCACAATTGAACCATCTGCATATACCCGTTGACTTTCCTTTTCAATCCCAAACGACCCTTGCTGGAATAAGAGCTCTAAATGATGTTGTTTAATGATTTGCTGAATATTCATATCCGTCCTTATTAGAAATTTCTACTAGACATTATGTAGAAAAATCAACATAGGACGAAGTAAAAAAATAGAATGGGATATGAAATTTTGATATAAGAGAAAAACATCTGAGAATTATTTGCATTATCTCTTTTAAATATATTAGAATGGGACGAATTTTATTTTCAGAAAATGGGCGATTTGCCCGATAACATAAAGGAGTTTTCATGAAAATTAAGCACTTCCAAATTGCCGCACTAACCGGCTTAATGGCGTTTGCAGGATTCGCTTCTGCAGATATTACTGTTTACAATGGACAGCACAAAGAAGGTTCTCAAGCTGTTGCTGATGCATTTACCAAAGCAACGGGCATTAAAGTGACCTTAAACAGTGCTAAAAGTGATCAACTTGCAGGTCAATTAAAAGAAGAGGGCGATAAAACCCCTGCTGACGTATTCTTTTCTGAACAAACTGCACCTTTCGCTGCCCTGTCTGATGCGGGCTTATTAGAACCGCTTTCTGCAGATACTATTAAACAAACTGCACACAAGGGCGTTCCTGTTGCACCGAAAAAAGACTGGGTCGCATTAAGCGGTCGTTCTCGTGTTGTGGTTTACGATCACACTAAATTATCTGAAAAAGACATGGAAAAATCCGTGTTAGATTATGCAACACCAAAATGGAAAGATAAAATTGGTTACGTTCCAACTTCAGGCGCATTCTTAGAGCAAGTTGTTGCGATTACCAAATTAAAGGGTAAAGATGCCGCTCTTAAATGGTTAAAAGGCTTAAAAGAAAACGGTAAACTTTATGCGAAAAACAGCGTTGCTCTTCAAGCGGTTGAAAATGGTGAAGTACCCGCAGCGTTAATCAACAACTATTACTGGTATACACTTGCAAAAGAAAAAGGTGCTGATAACCTCAAAACACGTCTTTACTTCATTCGTCATCAAGATCCAGGTGCATTAGTGACCTATTCTGGTGCAGCGGTATTAAAAGGTTCTAAAAATAAAGAAGAAGCGAAAAAATTCGTTGATTTCTTAGCAAGTAAAGAAGGACAACAAGCGTTTGTTTCAGTACGTGCAGAATACCCACTTCGTACCGATGTGGTTTCTCCATTTAACATGGAACCTTATGCAAAATTAGAAGCGCCTGTTGTTTCGGCAACCACTGCTGAAGACAAAGACAACGCCAATAAACTTATTGAAGAAGCTGGTTTGAAATAAGTTTAATTTGCTATGCAATATAGGGCGTGTAATACACGCCCTTCTGTTATTTACTCTACACTAATATTTTCAAAGGATTTTTCTGTGTCTAATCGCCCACCTCGCTGGCTTATAGCCTTAATCGTGCTGATTAGTTTGCCATTATTACTCCCTTTTTTATATGTTATTGAGCGTGCTGCAGATGTCGGATTGGCTCGCAGCATTGAATTACTTTGGCGCCCAAGAATGTGGGAATTGCTCAGTAATACCCTACTTTTAATGGTATTTGTCACACTTTTTGCCATTATTCTCGGCACACTATGTGCGTTTTTATTAGAACGTTATCGCTTTTGGGGAAAAGGCTTTTTCCAAGTAGCCATGACGCTCCCTCTTTGTATTCCGGCTTTTGTCAGTTGTTTTACGTGGATCAGTCTTACCTTCAGAGTGGAAGGCTTCTGGGGAACCATCGGCATTATGACGCTGAGTTCTTTCCCGCTTGCTTATCTCCCTGTCGCGGCGACCTTAAAAAGACTCGACCGCTCTTTAGAAGAAGTGAGCCTTTCATTAGCTAAAAGCCATGCTTACACATTTTGGCATGCGATTTTTCCACAACTCAAACCCGCCATCGGTAGCAGCGTATTATTAATTGCGCTTCATATGTTGGTAGACTTTGGCGCCGTGTCTATTTTAAATTACCAAACCTTCACTACGGCAATTTTCCAAGAATATGAAATGGCCTTTAATAACAACACCGCCGCCTTACTTTCTGGTGTGTTAATGGTGATCTGTATCTTTGTTGTGATGGGGGAAATTCGTTTTAGAGGCACACAAACACTCTATCAAAGCGGCAAAGGCGTAATACGTCCGTATCCATTGAAAACCCTCTCAGCAGGAAAACAAATTTTAGTCGTAAGCTTTTTCACGACCATTTTTGTGCTCAGTATTGGTGTGCCGATTACTATGCTGATTTATTGGCTAACCGTGGGAAGTTCCATTGAAGGTGCGGTCGATTTTGGGGAATTTTTTACCGCCTTCACAAATTCACTGACTATATCAACACTGGGTGCAACACTTACCGTTATTTGTGCACTACCATTGGTATGGGCTGCGGTACGCTATCGCAGTAAATTGACGATTTGGCTTGATCGAATCCCTTATCTACTTCACGCTGTGCCAGGGCTTGTTATCGCATTATCATTGGTCTTCTTTACCATCAACTATGCCTATTCCCTTTATCAAACCTTTGCCATGGTTATCGTTGCCTACTTTATGCTTTATCTTCCAATGGCGCAAACGACCTTGCGTAGCTCGCTTGAACAAATGTCTAGTAACATTGAAAAGGTAGGGCAAAGCTTAGGCCGTAGCAACTTTTATATTTTCCGTACCTTAGTCATTCCAGCTATGTTACCGGGGATTGCGGCTGCCTTTGCTTTAGTATTTTTAAACTTAATGAAAGAGCTCACCGCAACCTTATTACTGACCCCTAATGACATTAAAACGCTTTCAACTGCGGTGTGGGAATACACCTCTGATGCACAATATGCGGCTGCAACGCCTTATGCCATTATGTTAGTGCTATTTTCAGGGATTCCTGTATTTTTACTGAAACGATACGGTTTTAAATAACGAGAAGATAAAAATGACAACATTACTCGACATTAAAAATTTGAATAAATCCTTTAACGGACACCAGGTTCTGCACAATATCTCTCTGCAATTAGAGAAAGGTGAAATTCTATTTCTTCTTGGCGCATCTGGTTGTGGAAAAACCACCTTATTGCGTAGTATTGCTGGTTTTGAACAACCAACAAGCGGTGAGATTTGGTTAAAGAATCAACCTATTTTTAAAGAAAATCTCAATGTGCCGACCCAGCAACGCAAATTAGGCTATGTGGTACAAGAAGGCGTGCTATTTCCTCATTTAAATGTTTACCGCAATATTGCTTATGGCTTAGGCGATGGCAAAGGGAAAACGGAAGAGGAAAAACAACGCATCGAAGAAGTGATGAAACTGACGGGCATTAGCAGCTTAGCTGATCGTTTCCCCCATCAGCTTTCCGGTGGTCAACAGCAACGTGTCGCACTTGCTCGAGCACTTGCCCCAAGCCCTGAATTAATCTTGTTTGATGAGCCATTTAGTGCGTTAGATGAGCATCTGAGAAATCAAATTCGTTACGATATGTTACAAGTATTAAGAGAAAGTGGTTCCTCTGCCGTATTCGTAACCCATGATCGTGATGAAGCGCTATGTCATGCGGACAAAATCGCAGTGATTCAAGAAGGGAAAATTCTCCAAATTGCGACACCTAAAACGCTGTATTGGTCACCTCAGTATTTGTCTATTGCTAAATTTATTGGGGACAGCATTATTCTTCCTGCAACATTAAAAAACGATAGCATCGCGACCTGTCAATTAGGTGAAATTGCCATCGAAAATAAAGGAAATGGCCATACGCAAGGGGAAGTGTTATTCCGCCCTGAGCAATTCTCTCTTGCGAAAAAAATCCAAGATCCGACTGCTTCTTTTAAAGGTGAGATTAAGCGAATTGAATCAAGAGGACGCGCCATTAATCTTTGTATTGATGTTGGTGGTTATGAATTTAATCTTAATGAAGATCTCATTAATAATTACCAAATTGGAGAACACGTAACCCTGTATTTATATGGGAAAGGGGTATTCTATAATGACTAAAAAAAGGCGGAACACATTGTTCCGCCTTTTTATATGATTTAATGACCAAGTGATTTTCGCATCTTGATATTGAGTATTTCCACCACCGCGGAGAAGCCCATTGCAAAGTAAATGTAGCCTTTTGGAATATGAATATCCAAACTTTCAGCCATTAAACTTACGCCCACTAAAATTAAGAATGCTAAGGCTAAAATCTTCAATGTCGGGTGGGTATCAACAAAATCACCAATTGGTTTTGCCGCAAACATCATGACACCAACTGCAAGCATAATCGCTAAAATCATCACTGGAAGATGGTTTGCCATGCCTACTGCCGTAATCACGGAGTCTAAAGAAAACACAATATCTAAAATTGCGATTTGGATTAACACACCAAAATAACTGACTTTCTTCTTATTATTCTCTTCTTCATGATGTGATTCAGGATGCATCGCTTCTTTAATTTCGCCTGTACTTTTCACAATCAGGAATAAGCCCCCAAGGAATAAAATCAAATCGCGGCCTGAAATTTCCTGACCGACCAAAGTGAATAGCGGTTCCGTTAATTTCATCATCCAAGAAAGAGAAACAAGAAGTAAAATACGGGTGATCATCGCTAATCCAAGACCAATAATACGACCAGATTGGCGTTGGTTTGCAGGTAAACGTCCCACTAAAATACTAATCAAAATAATGTTATCGATACCTAAAACGATTTCAAGTGCGGTCAAAGTAAGCAATGAAATCCATGCTTCAGGATCAACAAGCCATTCAAACATAATATGTTCCTATATAAAATCCGAAAGATTGAATCATAGACAGTTCGCGTAGAAAATCAAGATTTTTCCTAACTTTTTAAGGTCTCGAAAATCTTTTCTGCTAACGCTTTAGAAATACCAGGCACAGAGGCGATTTCATCCAACGTGGCATTTTTGACACCTTGCAATCCCCCTAAATATTTCAACAAGGCTTGGCGTCGTTTAGCGCCTACCCCTTCAATGGTTTCCAATCCACTTTGGGTAAAGGCTTTTTGGCGTTTTTGACGATGGCCGCTAATCGCATGATTATGGCTTTCATCTCGAATATGTTGGATTAAATGCAACGCAAGACTATCATCTGGCAAATGGATTTCACGATCTTGTTTGCTGATAATCAACACCTCTTGTCCTGCTCGACGATCGACACCTTTTGCCACACCAATTAAGTGCGGTCGATTTTTATCCCATTTTACGTTGAGGTGATGAAAAACCTCTAAGGCGCGATTAAGCTGCCCTTTACCACCATCAATAAAAATAATATCGGGAATTTTATCTTCATCAAGATCGCGGTCGTAACGTTTCTTTAAAGCTTTCTCCATCGCTGCATAATCATCACCACCCGTAATACCTTCAATATTAAAACGGCGATAATCTGATTTCAGTGGGCCTTCTTGATTAAATACCACGCAAGATGCGACGGTTTGATTACCCATCGTATGACTAATATCAAAACATTCCATGCGTTTAATTTCAGGTATATCAAGCAATTCACAAAGCGCTTGATAACGCTCATACATTCGGGAAGATTGTTTGAGTTGAGTCGCTAACGCCGCTTTGGCATTAATTTGTGCCAACTGCAAATACTTGCCTTTATCGCCTTTAGCGGATTCTTGTATCACTACTTTTCGGCCAGCTTGTTCAGTTAATAAGGCCTCAAGCTCCGCTTTTTCATCTAATTTATGATCCACAATAATACTATTAGGAATACTTCTGCCCTGATGACCTTGCAAATAGAACTGCCCAACAAAAGTGGCTGTGAGTTCAGATAAATCTGTATTAGCAGGCACTTTCGGAAAATAACTGCGATTGCCCAATACTTTGCCTTGACGAATAAACATCACTTGAACACAAGCTAAACCGTGCTGATACGCAATAGACATGATATCCATGTCGTCCAAACGCTCATTGGATACAAATTGTTTTTCGATAACCGCGCGAACCGCTTGAATTTGATCACGATAACGCGCCGCACCTTCAAAATCCAAGTCTCGGCTCGCCTGCTCCATTTTGCCAATGAGATAATCTAATACTTGCTGATCTTTTCCTTGTAAAAATAGTCGTGCTAAATCGACTTGTTGGTTATATTCCTCATCAGTCACATAGCCTGGCACACAAGGTGCGGAGCAACGCCCGATTTGATATTGCAAACAAGGGCGGGAACGATTGTTATAAACCGAATTTTCACATTGACGAACAGGGAATAATTTTTGCATTAACGACAAGGTTTCACGTACTGCACCTGCATGAGGATAAGGCCCGAAATATTCGCCTGAAATTTTTTTCGTTCCACGATAAGAAGTAATACGAGGATGACGTTCTTTCGTCAATAAAATAAAAGGATAGGATTTATCATCTCGCAATAATACGTTATAACGAGGCTGATAAAGTTTAATGAAGTTGTGCTCTAGCAACAACGCTTCAGTTTCTGAAGAAGTAATCGTCGTATCAATATGATGAATTGACGACACCAAGGCTTCTGTTTTTTTGCTGCTTAAGTTTTTTCGGAAGTAGCTGGAAAGGCGCTTTTTTAGATCTTTCGCTTTGCCCACATAAATAACCTGATCTTTATCGTCATACATACGATAAACACCAGGTTCATGAGAAACGTCTGAGAGAAACTTTTTAGAATCAAACATAAATAAGATTTTTGTTTCCAAACAGAAAACAATATTTACATTACTTGAAAAACATCAAATATTAGAAAACTGCTTCTAATCGTAAAAATGCACCAACGTGATGACTACGGTCTTTCTTTCTATCATTGTAATAACTTAATTCTGGTTGAATAAATAGCCATTTTCGCCAAATTGGCTGACGCCAGCTTATAAATGGTCCATATTGATTAATATCGAATTTTTTATTATCCAAATAACCACCAACAAAGATACCGTAATTTAAACGTTTGTTATTAGTAAAATCATGTTCCTGATAAATACTATTTCCCCATGAAATCTCTTCATCAATGTCATGTGCATATTGTAGATATAGGTTATTCCCTATAAAAATATTGTTTGTACGTTGGTATTTCGTTTCGAAATTGGTACGCACGTAATGTTTACTATTACTGCCATAACGATAAATTTGTTCTAACCGAGTAGAAAGTTTTTCATTAATTTGCCAGTCTTTATAAGCTTTAAAACGAACAAAAATATCTACACCGGAGCGGATACCAAGATCAAGATCAGTATTAACACCTAATCTTTTAATACTATCAGACCAACGTACGCCGATAGAGGCATTATCATTACGAGCCTGGCTGCTATTATAATATTTCTTATTTTCTAACGGTTTTTTATAAACGTTTCCAATGTAGTTTTTATCATTCTCTTGGTTTTCAACATCTTCATCACCAAATACCAAACTTAACTGTTTTTTCACACCTGGTAAGCGAATTTTACCACGAACACGCGGTTTAAAAGTCAAATGATCGTAATGATTCCATTGGCTATCTAGCATCACTCGTAATTTAGCACCAGCAGGATTCTCTGGATCGGGCTCACTTATCCAGTTATCAATACTCTTAGCCCAGCTATTTAGGGTTTCGTGGATTCGATCATGTTGTTTATCTATCCATTTTTGTTCTTCAGCTTGTACTATTTGCGGAATTTGACTCACGAAGATGCATGTCATTAATAAGTTAAATTTTTTCATTTTTTCTTCCTTGATTTAATAAAACTAATTTATATTGGTTGACCTTATTATTTCCTCATAAACATAACTTAATGTTTATTCGAAGTTGAAACCTCCTTGACGCAATTTAATACCCATTAATGAGTATATTAAGGGATTCTAACTTTATCAAGCTGATTGTAATAAATATAAAATCTTAATTTACAGCCAAAATTGACCGCACTTTTTCTAAATCTTCTACCGTATCCACACCAACAGCAGGGACTTCTTTCGCCAATTCCACATGGATACGCTCACCGTACCACAATACACGGAGTTGCTCTAATTTCTCTAAGTTTTCTAATTGTGTTGGTGCCCATTGCACATATTGTTTAATAAAGCCTGAACGATAAGCATAAATACCAATATGACGAAGATACGCATCAGCCAATTGCGCCTTTGAGGTATCCTCTAATTGCATAAATTGATCACGATCGTAAGGAATCACTGAACGGGAAAAATATAAAACGTAGCCATCTTTATCCGTAACAATTTTCACAGCATTTGGGTTAAATAACTCTTCCGCTTCATGAATTTTCACTGCAAGCGTTGCCATATTCACGTTAAACTTCGCTAAATTCTCTGCCACTTGACTCACAATAACGGGTGGAATTAACGGTTCATCCCCTTGGATGTTTACAATAATTTCATCATCAGCAATACCAAGCTTACTTACCACTTCCGCTAAACGCTCAGTACCAGAATTATGAGCTTCTGATGTCATACAAACTTCTGCTCCAAAAGCTTTTGCTGCCTTTTCAACTTGTTCGTTATCTGTCGCAATAATGACTCGGCTCGCGCCTGATTGTTGAGCTTTCTCAAAAACATGTTGAATCATGGGTTTACCGGCAATATCAGCTAAAGGTTTACCTGGTAAGCGGCTCGATGCAAAACGAGCAGGGATAATAACTGTAAATGACATAAGCATTCCTTATTCTTTCAGTGTTTCGGCTTTCTCTGCCAACAAAACCGGCACGCCGTTTTCAATAGGATACGCCACTTGCTCAAAAGGGCAAATGAGCCGTTGATTTTCTTGATCGTATTTCAATCTTGCCAAACATCGCGGGCAAGCGATCACATCTAATAATCGAGGATTAAGTTTCTCACGCATATTTCACTCGAATAGAGTTAAACTAAATGACGGATTTTTTCCCACAATTGTGGAAGTTTTTGGTCTTGGTTTTCAGCCTCAACAATCTCCGCATCAACGGGAACATACCACCAATTCTCTTTAGCAAAAGCTTGGCATTTTACTGCGTCCTTTTCGGTCATAAAGAGCGGTTGATTTTCAGCGAGTTTTTCTAATAATTGCGGCTCAAAATGTTGATGATCTTGAAAAGCTTTCGTATTGGCTAAACGAATATTTAAATTTTCCAACATCGTGAAAAAACGTTGTGGGTTACCAATTCCCGCGATGGCTGAACCTTGAGTAAATTCACTTAACAAGCGTTTTTCTGCCGACACTAAATTAATTACATAATGAGGAACTAATTGCATAATGGCATCAGAATAAGCATTTTTTCCGCCATTAGTAATCACAAAGTCCACATTTTTTAAACGACTTGGCAATTCACGCAAAGGCCCAGCTGGGAGCACAAAGCCGTTCCCTAAAGCGCGTTCTGCGTCCATTACGACAATTTCAATATCACGTTGCAACTTATAATGTTGTAATCCATCATCGGAAATAATCAGATCGCAATCCTGTGTTTTCAAAAGTAATTCGATAGCTTGCTGACGATTCGGTGAAATCACCACAGGCACACCTGTTCTTTTGGCGATTAAAACAGGTTCATCGCCACCTTGAACAGGATCTGTTTCCGGTGTGACAAGTAAAGGATAGGTTTTAGATTGGCTACCATAGCCACGAGAAATCACGCCTACACGCAATCCTTGTTTTTGTAACTCTTCAACTAACCAGACAACGACAGGGGTTTTACCATTTCCACCAACAGAAAGATTGCCGACAATAATGACCGGTTTCGGAGATTTATAAGAGGATAAGATATTCAGGGAAAATAATGCTCGGCGAATTTGGCTAATCAACCAAAATAGCAGTGAAAAAGGAAGGAGCAACCAAGCTAGCTTTGAATTAGAGTACCAAAAAGGCATTTCATTTATCCTATATTGATTTTGGGCGAACACATTGGTTCGCCCTTATTATTTTATCCGCTAAACTGCATACTGTGTAATTGTTTATACGCACCATCAAGTGCTAATAAATCTTGATGCGTACCACGCTCTTTAATTTCACCGTGTTCAATGACTAAGATTTCATCGGCATTTTCAATGGTTGATAAACGATGCGCAATCACCAATACTGTACGATCTTTTTTCAGTTCTTCTAATGCAGACTGAATTGCACGTTCAGATTCGGTATCGAGTGCAGAAGTCGCTTCATCTAAAATTAAGACAGGTGAATTACGTAATAGCGCACGGGCAATGGCTAAACGCTGACGTTGACCACCAGAAAGACTTGCGCCATTCTCACCAATAACGGTATCAAAACCTTGTGGAAGTTTCTCGATAAACTCTAGGGCATAAGCCGCTTTTGCTGCTTCGATAATTTGCTCACGGCTGTATTTATCTTCTGCCGCATAGGCGATATTATTGGCAATCGTATCATTAAATAAATGCACTTGTTGAGAAACAACAGAACAATTCTCACGTAAATTAGATAAACGATAATCTTGAATTCTCACGCCATCTAATAAAATCTCACCTTCATCAATATCGTAGAAACGCGTCACTAAATTGGCAATGGTTGATTTCCCCGAACCTGAACGTCCCACTAAAGCCACGGTTTTGCCTGCAGGCACATTAAAAGAGATATTATTTAAGGCTTTCTCTTCTTTACCCTCATAAGCAAAACTTACATTTTTAAATTCTAAATCACCTTTTGCGGGTTCTGCTTTATATGTGCCATTATCTTTTTCAGTTTCTAAATCTAAGATAGAAAATAATGTCTGACAGGCCGCCATGCCTCGTTGAAATTGTGAGTTTACATTCGTCAACGATTTTAACGGACGCATCATCGCTAACATGGAAGAAAAGACGACAGTGAAAGAACCTGCCGTTAAATTATGCTCTGCAATTAATGGTGTGGTTGCCAAATAAAGCACTGCCGCTAACGCCAAAGAAGCAATCACTTGCACAACAGGGTCTGAAATGGCATCTGCTGTCACCATTTTCATACCTTTACGACGCATATCATTACTGACTTTATCGAAACGCTCTTCTTCCACTAACTGACCGCCAAAAGAAAGCACCACTTTATGCCCTTTTAGCATTTGTTCCGTCGCAGAGGTTAATTCCCCCATAGAATCTTGCATGTTTTTACTAAGCTTACGGAAGATCTTCGATACAAAGCGAATAAGCACCGCAATAATTGGCCCAATGATGAAAAGAACCAACGTCAATTCCCAACTGGTGTAGAACATCACCACGAGCAATGAAATTAAATAGGCGCCTTCACGTACAATGGTCACTAATGAATTAGAAGAAGAATTGGCAATCATTTCTGAATCATAGGTAATACGAGAAAGCAATTTCCCCGTTGAATTACGATCAAAGAAACTTACCGGCATAAACATTAAATGTTTAAACAAGCGGCGACGCATAATCATCACCACTTTGCCAGACACCCAAGCCAAGCAATAGCTGGAAATAAAGTTAGTCACACCACGCAACATAATCATACCAACCACTACAAACGCCATCAGTTTTAGGAAAGAATGATCTGCTTTCCCAAAACCATCATCGAGCAATGGTTTAAGCATATAAATCAGGCCAGAATCAGCCAATGCATTAAAAACAAGAGCGACGGCAGCGACAAATAAACCTGATTTAAAAGGTGAAATCATCGGCCATAAACGCTTAAAAGTTTGCGAGGTTGAGAAATCTTTATCTTGCATAGTTTGTTCTTGCATCACATTGTCTTAATAAAAATTGGCTGCATTGTACCTGTTATTTCGGGGATAATCCAATTACACGGGCAAACCAAGGTGAAAAATCCCCTCTCGCCTTTTCAATTTCAATGCCTTTTTCAGTAAAATTTAACCTTATATGACCTGAAATAGCCGTATTTTCGACCGCACTTTGATAACGATTTAATCGTTCAATCACGGTTGGATGAGGAAAATTCCACGCATTCCATCGTCCACTTGAAATTAAGGCAAGCTCAGGTTTCGTCTGTGCCAATAAAAACTCGCCTGTTGAAGTTTTACTGCCATGGTGCCCTACCTGTAACACATTAATTTTGCCTAGTTTTTCAGCAAAAGATCTTTCTGTTGCCACATCAGCATCACCGGTTAAAAGAATCTGATACTGTCCATCCGTGAATAAAATCACGCAAGATTGGGGATTCTCCGCCCTGTCTGTAATTTGCGCTGGCGAAAGAATTTTAAAATCAAGTCCTCGCCACTGCCATTGTTTCCCCTGAAGACAAAAAGTGCGGTGCGTTTCGCCATAGTTTTTACGAGAAGGTGTAATCAGTTCAATGTCTGGGTATGCGGCTAAAATCGCTTTAGCGCCACCTGAATGATCATTATCATCATGGCTTAAAATTAAGGTTTCAAGTTCAATGCCTTCCCGTTGAAGATAAGGTAATATCTCTAATTCCGCCATAGAAGAGCTACCTATTCCACTCTGCCAAGCAGGCCCCGTGTCATACAACACGCCTTTCCCCTCTTTCACAATTAAGGTTGCTAAACCTTGTCCAACATCTAACGTATCTAACTGCCATTTGGGTTTGGTGAGATATCGATATCCAAACGAACCAATACAAAAACAAAAAATAAAAATGACACTGCGAAGCGCTTGTTTATACTCTTCTGGCGATAAGATTTTTGTATGATTTAGCGTAAAAAATCGACTCAATTTTAGTGGTATATTTTTTGTTTTCCCTTGAGATGCAAAATACAATCCACATAACATACCCCAAAAAACAAGGCTTAAAAGAGCGGTCAGAATGAGAGATAAATTAATCGAAATCGGCATATACGAACCTTGGAAAACACAGAGGTATTGTGTAATACCTTGAGCAATCGTATTTGAAAGATGCCAAGAAGAAAATGCACCATGGGTCAACACCGCAAAGAGAATCAAGGGCACAAGTAAGAAGCTATACAAGGGCACTGCAATTAAATTTGCTAAGAATCCATGTAACGCCATACCATTAAAAAAGAAAAACTGAATGGGCGTAAATAAAATCAACAACCCAAACTGCAAATGAAACAAGCCTAAAATCCACCGCACTTTGCCGGATAATTTTTGATGTCGCCATTCAAAGATTGATAAGGGAACATATCGGTACCACACAATCAGACAGGCAACAGCACCAACTGAAAGCCAAAAGCTCACCGAAAGCGGCATAAGCGGATCACAAAAAAGTAAAAATGCCACCACCAAACACAGCATTTGCAAAGGCGTGTAATATCGTCGCAAAAATTGAAGGATTGCAATAAAAAGTAATGCCATCATTGCACGGAAAGTTGGTAAACTAAATCCGGCTAAATAGGCGTAACCTAAGGCAATCAACACACCAAAGCAAAGCGGAAACCAGGGCGAAATAAAGCGTGTAGGCAGTGAGAGTTGCAATAATCGAGCAAAGAAAAAGCCTATCCCCATTGCTAAACCGATATGGAGTCCTGAAATGGCAATTAAATGTGCTGTATTCGTTTGTTGGTAAATCAGCCACGTTTTATTATCTAACCAAGCCCGCTCACCAAATGCCAATGCAATAAGCAAACCTTGTAAAGAAAGCCCTTCCGTCTGCTTGAGGCTATTCTGTAGAAAATCTGTGCGGTAAGAAAAATCTTCCCCAATTTTGACCGCACTTTTCACATTCCCTACGGCAATAATTCTTTTGGAAAAATACCATTGCTGTCGATCAAATCCCCCATGGTTTAATCTCGCCGAAATAGGGCGAAGCTTTACATCCGCCCGCCAAGTTTCGCCAAGTTGTGGTTTTTCTGACGCTCTCCAATTAATAAAAATTTTTTGTTCTTTCCCATCAAATAAAGACGCCGTAGCAACCAACGTTTGATAATCTTGCTGATGAAGAATTTCTGAGATGTGGAGTTCTAACGTGATTTTATTCGGTAAACTTGAAATTCTCTCTGCTTGTCCCAATAACGATAAGGCTGATGAATGCGCATAAGCCAAAGTAAGTAAAAACAAGATACTACTTATGCAAAAATTTCTGGCTTTAAAATAATTGAACCAATGGAAACAAAGTGCGGTCATAACCAACATTAAAATGCTCAGCCCAGCCTGTTGCCAAGTGAGCAGTAAAAAATCTGGCACGACAAGCAAGGATAAGGCTGAGACAATGAGCATCATGCACAGTTGAAATAGCGTGATTTTCATTTTAAGTGTGATTTATAGCGAGAAAGTAAGGCAAACTAGCCTTAACCTCATAGATAAGCAAATAAACATACTGTTTTTTGCGATCACGATCGCAAATTTGAAATTTCTAAGCTAAATTTATTTGCTAAATAGGTGAAGTTCTGTTATTTATATCGCCCTTAAAAAATAGGGTTCTTATGTCAGCTATTTTTTAGCCGATAAGAATCAATCAAAACAACAAGACAGGAAGTCGTTAAAATCTTTACTACATTAGGAGTTATCAATGTCTAAGGCATCTCTAAGTTTGCTGGATTTAGCCGGTGTTACACCTTATCAACCAAAGAAAGGTGAAGAATACATGAATGAAGATCAAATTCTTCATTTCAGAAAAATTTTAACTGCATGGCATGAGCAAATTGTGGAAGAGGCATCAAGAACTGTTGCTCATATGCAAGATGAAGCTTCAAACTTCCCAGATCCAGCAGACCGTGCGACCCAAGAAGAAGAATTCAGTCTTGAATTACGTAATCGCGATCGCGAGCGTAAATTAATGAAAAAGATTGAATACACATTGAAAAAATTGGACACCGATGATTTCGGTTACTGCGATTCTTGTGGGGAAGAAATTGGCATTCGTCGCTTAGAAGCACGTCCTACTGCTGATCTTTGTATCGATTGCAAAACGCTTGCTGAAATTCGTGAAAAACAAGTCGCAGGTTAATTTATTTAAGTAACCCAACAAAAAAGTGCGGTCAAAAACAACCGCACTTTTCGTGTTTTTATCAAATGCGCATTGAACATAAAGAATGGAGTAAATTATTCTTACTTATATAAAAAATTTATTTGGTAAAAAAACTAAAAAAGAAACCGAAACCAATATAAATTCGCCAGTTCCAAAAACGGCGCCCAAAAGCAAAAAATCTAACGTTTTAAAAACAGAGCGTTCACAACCCAAGATCGCCCCGTCCTCTTCTCACCATAAAAAAGCCAACACACAAACACCTCATTACGACAAACATAGCGTGAAAGCCTCTCATTTCGGCATTAATCCACGTATGTTTAGCCGCAATGCCATTACCGTGGTAGAAAAATTGCAACGTCAAGGTTATGACGCTTATATCGTTGGTGGTTGTTTGCGTGATTTATTGTTGGGCAAACATCCAAAAGATTTTGATGTAGCAACAAATGCACGTCCCGACCAAATTCAAGCGGTATTCCAACGTCAATGCCGTTTAGTCGGTCGTCGCTTCCGCCTTGCGCATATTATGTTTGGTCGCGATGTAATCGAAGTGGCCACATTCCGTGCTAGTCATTCAGATGCACGTAGCGAAAATCAAGCGAAACAAAGCGATGAAGGAATGTTATTGCGTGATAATGTGTATGGCACCATTGAACAAGATGCGGAACGCCGTGACTTTACCGTAAACGCCCTTTACTACAATCCGCAAGATAATACCTTACGTGATTACTTCAACGGGATTGATGATCTGAAAAACGGGAAATTACGTCTTATTGGCGATCCAGTGACTCGTTATCAAGAAGATCCTGTGCGTATGCTACGTTCTGTGCGCTTTATGGCGAAATTGGATATGTTCTTGGAAAAACCAAGTGAACAGCCCATTCGTGAACTTGCACCATTGCTGAAAAATATTCCACCGGCGCGTTTATTCGATGAAAGCTTAAAATTATTGCAGTCTGGCAATGGCGTAAAAACTTATAAATTACTTCGCCAATATGGCTTATTTGAACAGCTTTTCCCAAGCTTAACACCTTATTTTACCGAAAAAGAAGACAGCCTTGCAGAACGCATGATTTTAACTTCGTTAAATTCAACTGATGAACGTATTGCCGACAAATTACGTATCAATCCAGCCTTTTTATTTGCGGCATTCTTCTGGTATCCATTACGCGAAAAAGTGGATGTGCTGAAAAATGAAGGAGGCTTAAACAATCACGATGCTTATGCCCTTGCAAGCAATGAAGTGCTTGATCAATTATGCCGATCATTAGCCGCACCACGCCGTCATACAGCTGTCATTCGTGATATTTGGATGTTGCAATTACAACTGCTTAAACGCACCGGTTCTCACCCTGCTCGCGCAATGGAACATCAAAAATTCCGCGCAGCCTTCGATTTATTGGCGATGCGTGCTGAAGTAGAAGGTGGCGAAACCGTTGAATTGGCTAAATGGTGGCATGAGTACCAACTCAGCAATCAAGAACAGCGTCGCCAGTTGGTTCAAGAGCAACAAAAATTGCATCCAGCGCCGAAGAAAAAATATTACCGCAGACGTAAACCTAAGGCGGCTAACTAATGGTTCAAGTGTATATCGCCCTAGGCAGTAATTTAAATACGCCTACAGAACAATTAAATTCGGCATTAGAGGCAATTTCTGCACTACCTAATACCGAATTAAAATCGGTCAGTGAATTTTATCAAAGCAAACCATTAGGCCCGCAGGATCAACCGGATTATGTGAACGCGGTGGCGATGATCGAAACCAATCGCCCACCTTTAGCCTTGCTCGATGAATTGCAACGCATCGAAAATGAACAAGGTCGCGTACGTTTACGTCGTTGGGGTGAGCGTACACTGGATTTGGATATTCTGCTTTACGGCGATCAAATCATTCAAAATGAACGCTTAACCGTGCCTCATTACGATATGAAAAACCGTGAATTTGTGATTGTGCCGCTTTATGATATCGCACAAGATTTGGTTTTACCGGAAGGGGAAAAAGTCGCTAATTTGGTGAAAGCCTTTGAAAATCATCAAATGCATAAAATCAAAAACAGCGAGAAAATTGACCGCACTTAACTCAAAACAAAAGGGCTGATATTCACTATCAGCCCTTCTTTTTTACCTATCAAATTAGGCGGCAACGGAAACAAAGATTTCTGTGCCGATAATCACACAAATAAAACCGACCAACATTGGGACAGACATACGTTTTACAATTTCAAATGGTGAGATTTTTCCCATCCCTGACACAGCCACAACCACGCCAGAAACTGGTGATAAACCACGACCTAAGTTAGACGCTTGTAACATCGGAATAGTTAAGAACGCTGGATTAACGCCCATTTGAGTGGCTAATTTTGGAATTAATTCTGCAAAAGCATAGAACGCCGCGTTACCAGAACCTGTCGCCATCGTTGCTAAAATAGTAATCACCGCAAGCACTAACATCATAAAGAATGCTGAACCGCCGAAGGATTGTGCTGAGTCGATTAAATTAGTGATAAAGCCGATTGTACTTAAACTTTGTGCAAATACACCCGCCGCCACTAAAAGCATTACCACGCCCGCAAAGGCATCTGCCATACCGCGATATGCCACTACAAGATTATCGAAGGTTTGTTTTGCGTTAAAGCTACGTAAGAAATCCACTACTGCAGTAATGATAAAGCAAAGCACCATCACGGTAACAATGTGTAAATTTGGTAAGCCCCATTTACCATCAAAAAGTAACACGCCGATAATTGGTAATAATGGCAAAATCGCATAGTAGTTTGGTGCAGTGGTTTTAATTTCATCTGCATTAATGCGTTCTACTTGCACGCCTTCTTTTTTATCCAAATAACGCTGCCAGAAGAAGTGTGCGACAGCAATCCCTAAAATCGCAAAAATCGAAACCGGCAAGGCGGTGCCAAAGGCAAACTCACCTAAAGGAATTTTTGAAATTTCAGCAGAAAGTACCACATCGCCCGATGTTGGGGAAAGGATAATAGAAATTGGCGATGCACAAATTGCTGCCGCAGCCCCACGTGAAATCCCCACGTTTACCATGACAGGGAATAATGTCGCCATTAATAATACGCCTAAACCTGTTGCAGATGACACAGCAAAAGACATTAAACATGCAAGGAAGTAAGCAAACACCATTAAAATATAAGGTGAACGGATATTTTTCAGTGGTTTTGACACCAATTTCACCACCACATCGTTCGCACCAAGATGGGTCATATACACAGAAAAACCACATAACACCATAATCATCAAGCCTAAACCGCCGCCACGATTACCGAGTAGATATTTCACATATTCTAAAATATCAAAATAGGTGGAACCGGTGCTTTTCACACCTTCCGGTAAAATCGAATGTCCCATCAGTACTGAAATGAATAACAAGACCAAGCCCCCGAACATCAACACGCCGGTCGCTGAGTAGCCTTTCACGATATAATATGCCACCAAGACAATGGCAATCAAACCTATAATCAGATCCATAATTTACCTCTTTATTAAAATAATAATATCAGCAAGATAGCGATTGAATTGACAGTTGTAAATCAGTTCAATACGAAAATTTGAGGTAGATCACAAAAAGATTTGGGGAGAAAGTGCGGTTGGTTTGAGAAGTCTGTTGAGGTCTGTAAATTTTGATAGTCCATGTTTCATAGTGAGAATTTGAAAAGATCAATCTAAAAAACATGGACATCAAAAATATAGTTACAATATTTCCTTAATCTGAGCGGTCCAGTCATCATTCTTAACTTTAGTTTTATCATTTGATATACTAATATCTCTAAGAAAATGAAATAAATTATAAGGTATAAGTTTAGAATTATATCGAAGATTCAATTCACATAATTTATAGCTTTCATCTCCTTTATATAAAACAAACATACCAAGCCTTTTAATATCTTCTAGAGTGTAATTTTCTTGATAATATTCAAAATCATCTTTAAAATAATATATCCAATTAAAAAGATCCGATTCAAAAATAATACTTCCCAGAAAGTTTTTATTTTCATCTATATCTGTAAAAATCACTGAAGAAGAAATTAAATTTGTACCTTTAAACAGTGTTGAAGCATCTATTCTCCCTTCAATAAGGATTGTATTTGTAAAATCACTATGTGAGAAGTCACATGCTTTAAAGAAAATTTTATTAAATTTTGAATATCTCAAGTCACATTTTGTAAAATCAACTTTATTCCAAAAACTAACATCTTGGGATTCACCTATACCCCATTCAGTTCCTAATAAATTAGCATTTGAAAAATCAACATCATCTAAATTTAAATTTTTAAACTTACATCCTTGTAACTGAATTCCAGAGCACTTAATATTATCATTAAAAAGCTTATTTACAATATCATCAGATAAACCTGGCAAATAAAAATTCATTCCAGCTAAGCAAATACTAGGAAAAATTTCAGGATAAGCCAATATACATTCTCCATTATTACTTAGTAACACGTTTGTAATTGCAATCCCTAAAGGACTATTACCATTTTTTCTTAAAGAATTAATAATAGATTTAGCTTCTGATGGGTCATTAACTGTTTTCAATTTTTCTAATTCATTTTTTTGCATAGATTCCCAAGTAGACAATAAAAGATGTAATGCGGTCTGCTGAAAACCTAGAGATTTATCTTCATAAAATCTTCTTAAATAATATATAGCTGAAATTTTTAATTCATCAGAACTGTCTTTATCAGTAATCCATTCTACAATTTTATGGTATTCCTTAAGATTAGTATCTTTACGAGAGTTATTAATTTGATCTGTAGCATTTCGGTCTCTAAAACTCCAAATAGCGAAAGCAATTGGAGCTGAAACAATTAATGAGAATAATGTCCAAAAGCCTCCTTGCTTAATAATTTCATCATTAGAAACATAACTAAATAATGAATAGAAGCATTCAAAATGTACAATAATAAAGATAGAAATTAAAGAAGATAAGATAACTTTAATCCAATTAGGAATTTGATTCCAAAAATCTTTCATACCTGCTCCAATTTTTTACAAAACAATAAAATATTTTTATTAATTATATTGCTAGACTATAAACTGCCTATAATATTCAAAATCCGCTTATCCGACACTTGATACTTCGTGCCTAATTGCTGCGCAAATAAACTCACACGCAATTCCTCAATCATATAGCGAATTTCTGCAATTTCATCGGAAATTGGTTTGGATTTTGGTAGTTTAGCGAGCAATTGTTGGTAAGCCTGTTGTACCTGTTCTACACGCAACATCGCGGCACGATCACGATTCACATCTTGAGCGAGTTTATCAATACGTTTATCAATGGCTTGCAGATAGCGCTGTAAATCCGGTAGGCGATCATAACCGCTCTTTTGCACAAAACCTGGATAAATCAGTCCGCTTAATTGCGCCTTAATATCGGAAAACGCAAAGGCCATGGTGAAATCCATTTTGCCTTTTAAACGTTGGTTTAAGGCGTGATTGAGAGATAGGATTTGTTCCACTTTCTGCGCAATGTCCACGGTCACTTCGTTAAGGTTTTCTCGCACGAAATCACGCAATTTTTCAAAACCGGCTTCATCCCATACAAACCCACCAAAATCGGCAATCAGTTTATCTACGGCACAAGCAATGCAGTCGTCAATCAAATCCAACACGCGACCAAACGGTGTGAAATAGAGCCCCAATTTGGCTTTATTCGGCAATTTTTCATGCAGATATTTAATCGGTGACGGTACATTGAGCAATAATAAGCGACGCAAACCTTGTTGCATTGCTACTGCTTGCTCAAACTCTGTTTCAAACAATTTGATACCTACGGCATCTTTTTCATCTACAATGGCTGGGAATGCTTTGACGCTGAAACCTCGTTGTTTTTGTTCGTAACATTGTGGTAAATCTGCAAAGCTCCAAATATGCAGCCCGCTTTGTTCAATGCCATCATCTGCCACTGCAGAAATACTTTCCTGCACACGATCTTTTAAGTTGAATTTCAGCTCGTCCAAATTCATAGATTCGGCAATTTTCTTGCCGTTTTCATCCACCACACGGAACGTCATTTTCAAATGGCTTGGAATTTGTTCCCAATTCCAATGTTCCGCTTCTACGGTGACGCCCGTCATACGACGCAATTCATAAATCAGCGTATCCAATAATGGCTTTTCCAACGGTACCGCACGACTTAAAAAAGCTTGGGCATAATTAGGTGCTGGCACGAAATTACGGCGATAAGATTTAGGCAGAGATTTAATCAGCGCAATCACCAATTCTTCACGCAAGCCTGGAATTTGCCAGTCAAAGCCCGTCATTTCCACTTGGTTAAGCAATGGTAACGGAATATGCACGGTCACCCCGTCCGCATCGGTACCCGGTTCAAATTGATAAGTTAATTTGAGTTTTAAATTGCCTTGATGCCAGAAATTCGGAAAATCCAGCTTGCTCACTTGTTCCGCATCATCATTAATCAAGAATGAACGTTCAAAATTAAGCAATTCAGGATCTTTTTGCTGCGCCTTTTTCCACCAGGTATCAAAATGTTTTTGGGAAACTACTTCCGTGCCAATACGCTGATCATAAAATTCAAAAAGCGTACGGTCGTCCACCAAAATATCGCGTCGGCGGCTTTTATGTTCCAACTCTTCCACTTCTCGAACGAGTCGTTGATTTTCTTTGAAGAATTTATGTTTGGTATTCCAATCCCCTTCCACTAAGGCAGATTGAATAAAGATCTCACGGCTCACCGTTGGATCGATAGAGCCGTAATTCACTGGTCGCGCAGCCACAATCGGCACACCGTAAAGCGTGACTTTTTCATCTGCAATCACGGCACCACGAGATTTTGACCAACGCGGTTCGGAATAGGATTTTTTAATTAGATGCTCGGCAAGTGGCTCAATCCATTCTGACTCGATTTCCGCCACCATGCGCCCCCAAAGTTTGGAGGTTTCCACTAACTCTGCCGCCATCACCCATTTCGGTTGTTTTTTGAAAAGCACAGAATTGGGGAAAATTGCAAAATGGGCATTACGTGCACCAAGATATTGTTGTTTCTCCGCTTCTTTTAAACCGATATGAGAAAGCAAACCGCTTAAAAGTGCGGTATGAATTTGCTGATATTCTGCTTTTTCAGAATTAATCGGTAAGCCCATTTCACGCACGGTTAAACGAATTTGATGATAAATATCCTGCCATTCGCGAATACGTAAATAATTTAAGAAATCCTTTTGGCACTGACGACGGAATTGGTTTTTACTCAATTCTTTTTGTTGTTCTTGTAGATAACGCCAAAGATTGAGGAAAGCCAAGAAATCTGATTTTTTATCGGCAAAACGGCGATGTTTTTCATCGGAAGCTTGTTGTTTTTCTTGTGGACGCTCTCGAGGATCTTGAATAGACAATGCGGCAACAATAATCATCACTTCATGCAACGCACCTTGTGAGACAGCGGTCAGCAACATCTTCGCTAAACGTGGATCCACAGGGAGTTGCGATAATTGACGACCTGCAGCCGTTAATTGACGTTTCTCGCCAGCTTTAGTGCGAACGATTTCAAATGCGCCCAATTCTTCCAACAGTTTTATACCATCTTGAATATGGCGTTTATCTGGGGTATCCACAAACGGGAAGGCTTCAATATCATCCAAACCCAATGCTGTCATTTGCAAAATAACGGAGGCTAAATTGGTGCGCAGAATTTCAGGATCGGTAAACTCTGGACGAGAATTAAAATCCTCTTCCGAATATAAACGAATACAAATCCCTTCACTTACACGACCACAACGACCTTTACGCTGATTAGCGGAAGCCTGTGAAATGGGTTCAATCGGTAAACGTTGTACTTTGGTGCGATAGCTATAACGGGAAATTCTCGCTGTACCTGGGTCAATGACATATTTAATGCCCGGCACGGTCAATGAGGTTTCTGCGACGTTGGTCGCTAACACGATGCGATTTAATCCGCTCGGATGGAAAATTTTATTCTGTTCTTGAGCAGACAAGCGAGCAAAGAGCGGTAGAATTTCCGTGTGTTTTAGATTTTGTTTTTGTAAAGCTTCGGCGGTATCGCGAATTTCACGCTCACCGTTCATAAAGATCAAAATATCGCCCCGACCTTCTGCTTGCAGTTCATCCACCGCGTTAAGAATGCCTTGTAACTGATCTTGATCGTCTTCCTCCACTACGGGACGATAACGCACTTCCACAGGATAGGTTCTGCCCGAGACTTCGATAATCGGCGCATTGTTGAAATGTTTGGAAAAACGTTCCACATCAATGGTTGCGGAAGTAATGATAAGTTTCAAATCTCGACGACGTGGTAAAAGCTGTTTCAGATAACCGAGAATAAAATCGTTGTTTAGGCTACGTTCGTGGGCTTCATCAATAATCAAACAAGAATATTGATTAAGGAAACGATCGCTTTGAATTTCTGCTAACAGGATCCCGTCAGTCATCAACTTGATTTGCGTATCATCACTGATTTGATCGTTAAAACGAACCTTATAACCAACTAAACCGCCAAGTTCTGTTTCCAGCTCTTCCGCAATACGTGCAGCCACCGAACGAGCGGCTATACGGCGTGGTTGAGTATGACCAATCATGCCTAAATTGCCGAAACCTAATTCCAAACACATTTTCGGCAACTGGGTGGTTTTACCTGAACCGGTTTCCCCAGCTACCACAATGACCTGATGTTCAGAAAGCAGTTTTTGAATTTCTGCTTTGCGTTGGCTAACGGGCAGGCTTTCTGGAAAAATGATGGGATTTTGCACCGCACTTTTACGATTTTCTACACGTAATTGAGCCTGTTCAATCTGCAGCTGGATTTCATCGGCAATAGCTTGTTGAGCCTCTTGGCTTTTAATTTTTCCAATACCATGAATGCGGGCGGATAAACGACGTTGATCCACCAGCATGATATCCTTGAGTTTCGAAAAGAGAGATTGTTGTATCGGATTCAATTCACGTTTGACTGATTTGTTCTTCATACTGATTTACTTTTAAAACCACCGTAAGCCAAGCAAAGCCAACCAATTAAAAATAACGTGCCTCCAATCGGTGTCACCCAAACGAGGAACTTGCCTGCACCAAGCGCAAGTGCATAAAGGCTGCCACTAAAAAGAAGAATGCCATATGCCCAAGTCCCTGCAGCAAGATTAACTATTTTGTTTGCAACCAATGCTTCACGGCATAATTGCAAAATGCCAATCGCTAAAATCGCAGTGGTGTGGAACATTTGATATTTCACACCCGTTTCAATCCAGGCTAATTCTTTAGGTTCTAAAACCTTGCTTAATCCATGTGCCGCAAAAGCACCAATTGTCACACACAAAAAACCGCTCAATCCTGCGATAAATAACCATTTATTTTTCATTTAAAATTTTCCTATTAATACCGCTAAAATCCCTGCAGCGATGAGAGGTCCCACCGGAATACCGCCTAAGAAAGAAACACCAATAATCGTACCAATTAATAATCCTGTCACCAACACAGGTTGTTCACTCATTAATGGCACCCCTTTCCCCGCAAGCCATGCGACGAATACCCCTGTTAAAATAGAAACACCCATTTTCCAGTTTAAAAATGAACTGAGATCGGGCAGTTGGATTTTTCCCGACACTAACGGCGCTAGGACACCAATCGTTAAAATGATGATCCCGATTTTGACACCGTATTGTTCGAGTATAGGAATGTATTTGGATAATAAGGTTTGCTGCATGATTAACAGCACGGCGGCTGAGATGGTAATCGCGCTATTTTGGCTAATTAAACCTAAAACAATTAAGAAAACCAATAGCAACGCGACCATATTGAATTGTAATGTCATAATACCTCTAAAGTGCGGTCAAAAAACTGACCATTTTTATGCGTGTAAAGTTTTTGTAAATTATACCAATTTCTTGCTTTTCTGTGTTTTTTATTTAGTGAAAAAAAGCTAGAATACAAGTCAACTTTCTTCTCATACTCCCTGTTTTTACTAAGGTTTTTTGCCCTATGTCGAATGTCGTCAGCCCTGAATTAATTAAAACTGTAGTCCTGCTTGCTACCAGTGTCACTATCGTGCCGCTTTTTAAGCGTATTGGCTTAGGTAGCGTGTTGGGCTATTTAGTGGCTGGCTGTTTAATTGGTCCTTCCGTGTTCGGCGTAGTGAAAGATGCCGAATCGATTCTGCATATGGCTGAACTTGGCGTGGTGATGTTCTTATTCATCATCGGTTTAGAGATGCATCCAGAACGTTTATGGGCCATGCGAAAAGCGATCTTTGGACGGGGCTTTCTACAAGTAGGTCTATGTGGTGCTCTGCTTACCTTTGCGGGTATCTATATTTTAAATCTTCCTAAAGAGGTCGCGTTTATTGCAGGGATGGGCTTTACCCTTTCTTCCACCGCTATTGTGATGCAGGTATTAGAAGAACGCGGGATTACGAATACACCAAAAGGCCAACGAGTTATTTCTACCTTAATTTTTGAAGATTTATCCATTGTGCCATTATTAGCTTCTATTGCCTTTTTAACGCCTGAAACCAAACATATTGAACATCAAACAAACTGGACATCTATTGCTATTGCACTCGGCGCCGTTGTCGGTTTAGTGGTTGCGGGTAAATGGTTAATGAACCCAATTTTCCGTTTGATTTCCAAAGCTCATATTCGCGAAATGATGACAGCTGCCGCCTTACTTGTGGTGTTAGGTGCGGCATTAGCGATGGAAGCGAGTGGCCTTTCAATGGCGATGGGCGCATTCGTTGCGGGTGTAATGCTTTCAGAATCCGCATTCCGCCACCAATTAGAAGCCGATATTGAACCATTCCGCGGTTTATTGCTCGGTCTCTTCTTTATGGGCGTGGGAATGTCGCTTGACCTCAGTTTAGTCTTCAATGATGCGGTTTGGTTGTTAGGTATCGTATGCCTTTACATCGTCGGCAAAGCCTTAGCCGTTTATACCGTGGCACGTATTACAAAACTAGACCGCACCGAATCGGTTGGGCGAATGACCATTATGGCGCACGGTGGTGAATTTGCATTCGTACTCTTCTCTGCTGCGACCACTGCAGGCGTGATGACAAAAGATCAAAATGCAACCTTTACTGCTGCGGTGATTATCTCAATGTTATTCTCCCCATTGATTGGCTTATTAATGCGTAAAATTAACCAACGCAAATCAGCGAATCAAGAGGAAAAAGTCGATACTAGCGATCTCGATCCAATTGTAGATTTAGAAGATAGCGTGCTCGTGATTGGTTTTGGTCGTTTCAGCCAAATCGTGTGTCAATCGCTTCTTGTTCGTGGTATTAACGTATCGGTGATTGACCGCAACATTGAAAACATTCGTGCAGCAGCGAAATTTGGTTTTAAAGTTTATTACGGTGACGGTATTCGCCTTGATGTTTTACGTGCAGCGGGTATCGAAAAAGCTAAATGTGTTGTCATCGGGATTAACGATACCCAACGTATTGAAAATATTGTTGAGAATCTGAAAGATGCTTATCCGAAACTCCCAATTTTGGCTCGAACTTATGACCGTAAAACGACAGTGAGTCTTATTAAGAAAGATGTGGACTTTATTGTACGTGAGACCTTTGAGTCTGCCCTTACGCTCAGTCATGCAACATTAGTGCAATTAGGCGTGAATAAAATTGAAGCAGATGAAATCATTGCGGAAGTTCGTTATTTAGATCAAGAACGCTTGAATGAAGAAGTTTTACATGGTTTCTCAACGGACATCATCCGAAAATATTGGATGCCTAAACCCTTCATCAAACCACATTCTGATGCTAAAGCATTAAATGAAGAAGCCGCGGAAATCTTAGAAAAAGAAGATGAGATCAATGATGAAGCCGCAGTTGAAACCCTTCTTCATGATGATTCTGAAACCGAAAAACAAAAAGAAGTCGAATAACAAAAAAGCCCGATAAATTATTATCGGGCTTTTTATTAGGCTTTTATTGTCACAACCCAGCAGTTGTGGATTTGTTTATTTCGCTCAAAATCAAGCGGTAAGGTTTTCGCTGAAATTTCGACCGCACTTAATCCCAATTCATCTAGCGCATCAAAATCCATTTTAAAACCACGTTTATTGTTCGAGAACACAATGGTGCCGTTAGGGCGTAAAATACGCTTAAGATTACGCATTAATTTAATGTGATCACGTTGTACATCCCAACTGTCTTCCATACGTTTAGAATTTGAGAATGTAGGCGGATCCACGAAAATCAAATCAAACTGGCAATCACATTTCTCTAACCACTGCAAACAATCTGCCTGGATGAGCTTGTGCTGCTTGCCTTCAATATCATTTAAAATCAAGTTTTGTTCTGCCCAATTTAAATAGGTATTCGACATATCCACGGTCGTCGTCGATTTTGCCCCACCTAATGCCGCATGCACCGTAGCCGAACCAGTATAAGCAAAAAGATTAAGGAAGTCTTTGCCTTTTGCCATTTCACCAAGCATTTTACGGGTTAAGCGATGATCTAAGAATAATCCTGTATCCAAGTAATCCGTTAGATTCACCCAAAGCTGAGCGCCGTATTCATTCACATAGAAATATTCGCCTTTATTGGCCAATTTTTCATATTGATTCGTGCCTTTTTGTTTTTGACGCACTTTCAAAATCAGTTTATTGGTTTCAATACCAGTGACTTGCAAGGTTGCAGTCACGGCATCCAATAAACGTTGACGGGCTTTATTTTCATCAATATTTTTTGGTGCGGCATACTCTTGTATCACAATATGATCGCCATAGCGATCTACTGCCACGTTATATTCCGGTAAATCGGCATCATATAAACGATACGCATCAAGGCCTTGCTGCTTCGCCCATTTTTCAATTTTCTTGATATTTTTCTGCAAGCGATTCGCAAAATCCACCGCTACCGTTGAAGTGCGGTCAAATTCAAGCGGATTTTCAGCCGCACTTTCTTTACGTTCTGAAATTTGATAATTCTTCTGAACACAATCTAATGGGCCATTTTTCGCTTTAAATTGACGATGAGAACGCATACGCAAGCAATCAAGCAACGTAGATTCACTACTGAAAATCGACGCATTCCAACCACCAAATTCATTTTTAAGACGTTGTCCAAAGACTGAATATAGTGCAATCAAAGCAGGAGTTGTACCTAAACGCTCACCATAAGGCGGGTTACAAATCACTGTTCCTACTTCATCTGGGCTTGGATTTTTTAATGCGGCAACATCACCTTGTTTCCACTGAATTAAATGTGCCACGCCTGCATTTTGCGCATTCTTTTGTGCTTTGTTCAGTACGCGATGATCGAGATCGAAGCCATAAAAATGCGGTTTTGGATTTTGATTAAAATAAGTTTCTGCTTGCTGTACTGCTTCTGCTTTTACTTTATCCCAAGCATCTTGATTATGCCCTTTCCAGCAATCAAAACCCCAATGTAAACGATGTAATTGCGGTGCAATTTGTGCTTCCATCTGTGCTGCTTCGATTAACAAAGTACCCGAACCGCACATTGGATCCACTAATGGTGTCCCTTTTGTCCAACCTGAACGAAGCACTATCGCAGCGGCTAAGGTTTCACGTAAAGGCGCTTGCCCTGTGTCTTCACGATAGCCACGTAAATGCAATGCTTCGCCACTTAAATCGAGTGAAACGACGAGTTCTTCTTTATTTAAATAAGCATGAATTCGCACATCTGGATACTCTTTATCCACATTTGGACGCGCTTTCCCTTGGCGTTCAAAATAATCCACAATGGCATCTTTCACACGCATCGCACCAAATTGGGTGTGACGAATTTCTTGGTTTGTCCCGTTGAAATCGACAAAAAATGTGGTTTTCTCATCAAAATAACTTAACCAATCCTGCCCTGTCACAATTGAATACAAGTCTAAATCACTATATACCTTGCCATTTACAATCGGTAACAAAATACGTGAAGTTAAGCGTGACCATAATAAACTGCGATAAAGTGTTTCATCATCAGCCTGAAAATGTACACCGCCTTGTGCGATTTTACATTCCGTTGCACCAAGCTCTGTCAGTTCGACTTTTAAGAGTTCTTCAAAACCACGGGCAGTTGTGGCAAATAATTGTTTCATGGGTTTTCTCGATAGGGAAAAATTGGGCGGATTATAGCACGAAAGTGCGGTTAAATTTGGGGAGATTTCAAGAATATTCCCCCCTCTTTTATAAAGAGGGGGTGAGGGGGGAGATTTTTGATTATTTACTTAAACATTGAGCATAGCTATCAGCAGTCGCTTGAAGGAAATTCGCATAAGAATTTGGACCAAGCTGTACGTTATCGCCAATAGGATCTAAACGACCTACATTGACTTTTGTACTTTGAGCAAGAGAATCAATCACTTTTGGTGTGAATTGAGGCTCAGCAAAAAGACAATTTACACGATGTTCTTCAATTTCTTCTTTGATGTGAGCAATGGTTTTTGCACCCGGTGCCACTAATGGATTAATGGTGAAATAACCGGTTTGATTTAAACCATAAGCATCATTGAAATAGCTATAAGCATCATGGAACACAAAGAAGCCTTTATCTTTAAGTGGCGCTAATTGTGCTTTGATCTTATCGCTTTGCTCGGTCAACGTGCGGTTAAAATCGGCTAAGTTTTTCGCGATGAGCTCTTTTTTATCCGGATATTGTTCTGTTAATTTATCCGCCACTTTCTGTGCCACAATTTGGCTAATCTCTGGTGAATACCATAAATGCCAGTTTACACTTAACCCATTTTCATCTACATCATGATGGTGATCGTGATGCTCATGAGCATGTTCGTGTTTATGATCGTGTCCATGCTCATGTTTATGATCGTGTTCGTGTTTATGGTCGTGTCCATGCTTATGATCATGGCTATGTCCATGCTCGTGTTCATCGCCTTCATGGTAATGTTCATGATGAACTTTACTTAAAAGCGGTTTAATTTCTGGAATATCAGAAATATTGATGACTTTTTTGCTATCAATTTGGCTAATTGGTTTTGCTAAAAAAGCATCAATATCTTCACCAACCCAAAGCACTAAATCCGCCGATTTCACTTTTTGCACATCTGAAAGTTTTAAGCTGTAATCATGAGGAGAAGCACCAGCAGGCACTAAAATTTGCGTATCCGTTACACCATTAGCAATAGACGATGTAATAAAACCAAGGGGTTTTACGGATGCCAATACATCTGCATTTGCCATCATTGGAAGCGTTAAAAGTGCGGTAGAAATTGCACTCATTTTTAATACTTGTTTCATTTTTGTTTCCTTACTTTATTGGGAATTATTCTCAAAGCCAACATAGACTACGCTTTTTTGATAAAATTGCAACATTTCAAATTAAAAAAATGAAGTGATATTTCTTCATCTTATTAAATACTTTTATTCATAAAGAAAAAGCAACGTTTTCACGTTGCTTCATTTCTTTATTTTAATAACTTGTCTATTACCCTAGAAACGGCAAAGAATCCAAAGGTTGCGGTGATCATGGTTGCCGCACCAAAACCATTTGCACAATTCATGGTGGCTGATACTTCACAGCCCTCGCCCATTTTAGGGAAAATCAGAGGCTGACTGGAAAACACCGCATCAACTGCGAACTTACGTTGTGGATTTTGGGTAAAATTAAAATCCTTACGTAAAACTGACCGCACTTTCGCCAATAATGGATCTTGGATCGTTTTGCTTAAATCAGCAATTTGGATTTTGGATGGATCTGTCTGACCACCTGCGCCACCGATAGTAATAATCTTGATTTTATTACGTTTGCAATAGGCAATCATCGCCGCTTTAGTTTTTACATTATCAATGGCATCAATGACATAATCATAGCCACGATTTAAGTATTCTGCTTGATTATCCGATGAGATGAAATCATCAATGATATTCACCACACATTCTGGATTAATCAGCTTAACACGCTCCGCCATCACTTCCGTTTTAAGCTTACCAATATTGCCGCTTAATGCAGGAAGCTGACGATTAATATTGGTGACACAAATATCATCCATATCAATCATGGTGATCTGCCCTACGCCACTTCGCGCAAGCGCTTCCACCACCCACGAACCTACGCCACCAATACCAATGACGCACACATGAGCCTGACGCAAACGCGCCAAGCCTTCTGGTGTATAAAGGCGACCAATGCCGCCAAAACGTTGTTCGTAGTTATCGACACGAGCCATTATTGTAGTACCCAAACACGTCCATAGTGTTTTGATAAACCAGCGATATGACCTGCTTGATCGCCAATACCACGGTATAAGTCAAAGTGGTGGCCGTTTACCGCACCGCCCACATCAAGCGCTACCATTAAGTGTAATTTGTGTGAGCCAGTCCAGTTACCGTTGTTATCAATATCTGGTACTTCAACCAATAATACGGTACCAGAAGGAATGACGTTGCGGTCAGAAGCCACAGAAGCCATAGGCTCTAAAGGTACACCAGCTGAACCTTTCACTTTACCTGTCGGATCGTTTTTAAAGAAAACATAAGATGGATTACGCTCTAATAATTCTTGTACTCGAGATGGGTTTGCTTTACCCCATTCACGAATCGCTTGAATAGACATTTTTTCTTTTGGAATTTCACCATCTTCTACTAACAAACGACCAACCGCTTGATATTTATACCCATTTTGCCCCGCATAGGCTAAATAATTTAAATTACCATCGCCGTAATCAACATAACCACTACCCTGTACGCCAAGTAAGAAGTTATCCATCATTGAATCACTATAAGCAAGCTCTAGGCCTTTTCCTGCCAATGCGCCATTGTAAATTTCCGCACGGCTATAACGTTTATAACTTGGCATCGCATAAATTGGGTATTGGTATTTGCCTTGTGCTGTACGGCGAGCATGAATAACCGGCGAATAATAACCCGTCATCAAGACGTTTTGATAACCATCAAAACCTTTCATAATCTGAGGATTAATGCCATATTGTGCTAATTCATTCACATTAGCCCCTGCAAGCACCCAGTTTGTAATTTTTCCATAATTCGCGGCAAAGCGATTGGTAATTGAGTTTGAATAGCCACGTACGTTAGAAAGCTGCGTTAAAAAATCACCTTGGTTTACAACCGCACTTCTGTTATCCACAGAAGCCACTGGACTTAAAATAGCTTGTTGATAATTACGCCCGCTATACCTTGCCCCAAATTTTTGTGGGTCATCACCTGTCGCAGTACGCGGTATACTTGAATTATTTTTTGAAGAGACTTTACTTGGTGCTGAACTACATGATGCAAGCACCGAAACTGCTGCCACTACAGAGAGCATTTTTACAGCGAGATTTTGACGAAATTTCATTCTTATTTTCCTAAATTAAACTAACTCAATACAAAATTGCATACGCTATCAAAAATTCCCTTTTAGGACTAGCACTATTTCATAAAATGATTAATTAATATTCACATTGTTCATTTTCTTAACAAACAGAAAGTCAAATTCAGTTTAAATCTTGCAATAATTTTTGAAACGAGTATATTACGCGCCATCAGACGCGGGGTGGAGCAGCTTGGTAGCTCGTCGGGCTCATAACCCGAAGGCCGTCGGTTCAAATCCGGCCCCCGCAACCAAATTACAAAGCACCGAAATTTCGGTGCTTTTTTGTATTCAAAGTGACTATTTCCTATTCTAGAATGTCGCCGTCAACCCAAATTTAATGGTTCTTCCTGGCGCTGGCATAGATGAACGAGTCATTGGATCAAGATAATAACGATCGGTTAAATTTGTCGCAGACAATGACAGTGCGAGATTCTCATTCACTTTGTAGTTCATATACGCATCAACCAAGAACACCGGCTGCCAACGTGGGTTGTCATTGCTATTGGCAAACCAGCCTGCATCACGTAAAGATTTGTTACGAGTTTCTTTCACATTAGTGTGATATACCATACGAGTGCCAACTTCTAATCGCTCATCTAAGAAACGTACACCAAGATTTGAGGTAATGCTGTATTTCGGCAAAATGGCATTTTTTAAGTAGCCGTTTTCATTACCACCATTAACACATTCGGGATAGGCTTCAAATGTATGTATATCACCTATACGACCAACATCTCGAATTGCTGAACTTTTATCGCAGAATTTATTTTTGATGTTGTAGCTAATACCGATATCACCGAAGATGCGACCTTGATCATAACGAGCGGATAATTCTACACCTTCTAAAATCCGTTTATCAAACTGCTTCATCTCATAATTAATATCACGGTCAAAAATATTTTTCGTGGTGTTTTTGTACCAATTTAGGCGAATATCCGCACGGCGTAAACTTGGGAAGAAACCACGTAAATCATGTACATAGCCCACTTCAATATTTTTGCTGTGTTCCGGTTTACGTTTATAAAGTGGCGTGAGAATATCAATGGAATAGCCAATGGTATCTTCAAAAATACTCGGCATACGTTTGGTTTCATCATAGCGCACATAAATTCTGGCGTTATCACTTAAAAATGCGGTAGCACTAAAGGAAGGTGCCCAAGCGTGATCTTTACGCTCCGCCTTTTTCATTTTTTCCCACTGTTCTTTGGTTATTGGTGTTTTTTCTGGCGAACCAGAAAAATCAGCACCAATGTCATATAAATAATCTTCTTTCCCAGTTTGTGGATGGATTGCTTTTTTTTCTAACATTTCTTTTGTAATGCGTCCATCCTTAAGCGGAAAATGCTCAACAGAAAAATTACCATATTCGTCCCGTTCCCAATAAATAGTTTGCGTTGCTGATTCATCCCATTCACCATTATTATTACCACCGAGCTGTAACCAACTATCATATTCCTTATCTGTGTTTGGAGTCCAGCCATGTGAAACAACATACTCATCACGATCATCAAGCCATTTTTGTAATTCTGGTGAATCATCAGCAGGTATTGGATATAATTTTTTAAATTCTGCCTCAAGTGAAACTCTTAAATTATTTTTTCTTTCAAAATTTATATAGTCTTGTGTTATTTCAGGGGCGACTTGTTTCAATTTTCTTACTGTAAATGGAATTCGTGATTCGGTTAATACCTCTTCCTGTTTTAAGTGTGCAATTTTTTCCTGCAAACCGCGATCCTTAGATTTGTAATGGGTATATTTCATCCCGGCAGTCAGTAATAACCAATCGGTTGGTGAATATTCAAATTTAAAGCCTGCATTAAATTCATTTCGGTTGCCTTTTCTATTTCCTGAACGAGCAGTGTTTGATACTCGGCAAATACCATGTATATCACCTTCCACACAGGTATAATTTTCCCCTTCTGTTTTAGCATCAGTCTCGTATTGATTAAATGCAGTAAGTTGATATTTATCCCAAAGCTCATAAACATTGGTACTGTCTAAAGTTTCACGACGATAATTTGTCATGATGCTTAAACGAAGTTTTGGACTTAGTTCCGTGACATTGCTAAAGGTTATTCCCATATGATTATCACGGGCAAATTGCACTTGAGCGGGTTGAGTATTAAAAATCCCATCAATATTTTTAAATTTAGGATTTTTCATATATTCCTTTATTTTGCTATTAAAAATTTCGTAAAAACGATCTTTTATACGTTTATATTCAACGGGATCTTTCACTTGATCTAATTCATAGGCTTTATCACCAAACTCATTTGCGAGATCAAATTGAGATAAAGTACCAATCAGTTGAGTATTATAATCACTAAAAAGTACATCACCCGGTGAGCCGCCCGATGTATTAGTTGCCGTATCATTTTTTACTGCCCAGACACCTATTTTTAAATCAAGCCATTTGTTATCGGGAGGATTATAGGAAAACTCAACATTACCTGTTTTTTGTTTTACATCTGCTAGTGGCCATTGTGTGACGGTATTACGCGCAGCATAGTTATAGCCAAGTCGGGAAGGCATTATGTCACCATAATTTATTTGCGTGTCTCGGAAGTTCGCAGAAAGTGAAGCATGTTTATTAAAGTGGAGTTTCCCCTTTAATAACCAAGATCGGCTTTCATAAGAAGTATTTGGTACTTCTTCACCCGGTTTATAAATTCGAGCAATGAGTGGAATATAAGGGTCATCTGAGTTTTTATCTAAATCAAGCGGGCCGGTTGTTCCTTCACCGTATTTTTTCCCTCCCCGTTTACCGGCAAAATAATTGCCTTTGTTACGATAAGCATACGCCCCTAAGACTTCATAACTATCGTCTTTTGCGGCTAACGCCAAACGTACGGCATTATCGCGTAAAGGTTTGTTTCTGCCTTTTTTTCTTGGGCTAATCCGATCATCATCTTTAAAATACAACGCCCATTCAGCTAATTCAGCACGCCCATCCGGTGCAACAAGACGATAATCCTGCCCAATAGGTATGCCTTCATAAGGACGAGCTTTAATGGAATTGTTGGCAGTCTCCGTTTTAAGTTCAATACCCCATTTTTTGCCAGGCTTAATGATCTCATCAGGATTTAGCGTCGACATACGAATCGTGCCTGCCGCCCCGGAGCGCAAAGTGCGGTCTAAATTGGGACCTTTTTCCACATTTACTTCACTCACTAAAAATGGATCAAGATAGTTACGATTGCTTACTCCAGAATAACCACGCCAAATGGTAATCGCCTGTTCAGTATCATCAACTAATACTGGAATTCGCCCTTGCCCCCAAGAACTTCGAATAATTGGATCAATCGCACCGCCATTACGCGCATCGCCACTATAGACGCCTGTAATACCACTTAATAAATCAGATACAGATTGAGAATGATAAGTTTCAATCTCTTTTTTGCTTTTATATTCAGTGACATTGTTTTTACTATAAACCTCATCTTTACCTGCTAATGTCTTACTTTCTGCTGTTGCACTAACATTAATGGTTTCCAATTGATTTATTTCTTCCGCCTGGGCCCCTAAAGGGACTATCCCCATAAAGGAAAAAAGCAATAAAGTTGCGGTAGTATAATTTTTATTTGAGTCATCCATCTCAATCCTCCTTAGCCATATAATGAAAATGATTATTATTATAAACAAATCATTAAGAAAGCCTATCGAATAACTAAGGTTTATATTAAAAATGAGAAGAAGATCACAATTTTAATTTTTATAGAATACTCAAAAATAAAGGCACAATGTCGTAAAACACTATGCCTTTATCTATCAATCTTGTTAGATTTGATATTTTGTTTTATCGCCAATATCAAAATGCAGTGGCATTCGCCATTTTTGAACTGCAAGAATCAATAATAATCCGCCGACAATCAACGATAAAATTCGAGCAATCCAACCACCTTCAAATACCCAGGCAAACCAAAGTGCGGCGACAAATGCAGGTTGTAAATTTAATAGCGGTACTCTAAAACAGAAGTATTCTTTAAAACATAAACCGCCCAGTGTGACCAATGCACCACCCAGTGCCAATTCATGCCAACCTAAAAGTGCACATAAGAGTGCAAGCCAGGTGGCAAATTGGAATGTTAAGCGGAAATGTTTTAAATAAATATGAAGGGATGACGCACAACAAGTTGCCGCAATCAACACGGCAATTTGAGCCTGTTGAGTATACCAGGTTAAAGCCAAAATGCTAAATGCCGCAATCACAAAGCCTGTACGATAAATAATGACGGTGAGTTTATCCCAAACATCCATTGGAGATTGAATATGTGGATCAGCCATGTAATTTCCTTATTTTTGATGATAAAAAGTGCGGTCAAAAACACCCTCATTTTTGACCGCACTTTACATTGAGATTATTTTAATCGATCTAAAATCTTTTGATGAATGCCACCAAAGCTACCGTTTGACATCACAAGAATGTGATCCGTTGGTTTCGCTTCAGCCACAATCATATCCACCAATTTATCAACGTTTCCTGTGTAGTATGCCGGTTGAACACATTGTCCCGCAATTTCAGCTACGTCCCACGGAATATTATCTGGTTGTAGCATAAATACGGCATCGGCACGCCCTAGTGCTGGCGCAATTTCATCTTTATGCACGCCCATTTTCATGGTGTTTGAACGAGGCTCTAATACGGCAAGAATACGTACGCCACCACCTACTTTATCACGCAACGCAGTAAGTGTCGCCAGAATTGCTTCTGGATGGTGAGCGAAGTCATCATAAACTGTAATACTGTTTACTTCACCCTTCACCTCTAAACGACGTTTTGCATTGATAAAGCTGCCCAATGCATGACATGCATCTTCAATTTTGACACCCGCATGGTAAGCCGCTGCAATCGCCATTAAAGCATTATGCATATTGTGCTGTCCGACAATATTCCATTTCACTTCAGCCACTTTTTTACCGTGATGGAATACAGTAAATTCAGAACAATCATTAGTAATTCGTTCCGCAAACCATTCTTTATCTTTACCGATAAATTGCTGTTCTGACCAACACCCCATATTAAGGGTTTCTTTTACGCTCTGCTCATCTGCAAAAGAAAGAACGCGTCCTGTAGAAGGAATAGTTCTGATCATATGATGGAATTGACGCTGGATCGCATGAAGATCATCAAAGATGTCAGCATGATCGAAGCTGATATTGTTAATAATCAAGGTTTTGGGATTGTAATGTACAAATTTAGAGCGTTTATCAAAGAACGCCGTATCATATTCATCCGCTTCAATCACGAAGAACTCACTTTCCCCTAAACGAGCTGATGTACCAAAATTTCCTGCAATCCCACCGATTAGGAAACCAGGTTTTAACCCATTTTGTTCTAAAATCCAAGTCAACATACCCGTTGTTGTGGTTTTACCATGTGTACCTGAAACTGCTAACACCCAACGATTACGCAATAAATGGTCGTGTAACCATTGCGGGCCTGATGTATAAGGCAAGGCATTATCCAAAACATATTCTACGCAAGGATTACCGCGTTTCATGGCATTACCAACAATCACCATATCGGGTGCAGGCTGAAGTTGAGCCACATCATAATTAGGAATAATTTCAATACCCTGCTCTTGTAAAAAAGTGCTCATTGGCGGGTAAACATTGATATCGGAGCCTGTTACTTTATAACCCATTTGTTTGGCAATCATCGCAACACCGCCCATAAAGGTACCGCAGATGCCTAAAATATGAATATGTTTCATTGTTCTTCTCTAGTTACTAAAAATGCTGACTATGATAAATCAACTCAAAGATTGAGTAAATAAGGGCTGTTTACATAAACAGCCCTCTTTCTTATTTGATTCGGTCAAAGCCTGCTTGAAGATCGGCAATTAATTCATCCGTGTCTTCAAATCCAATATGCACACGAATTAATGAACCTGTTAATTTACGCTCAATACCTGGGCGAATTTTCGCAATTTCTTCTGGTTGATTGCATAAAATGAGTGATTCAAACCCGCCCCAAGAATAAGCCATTGTGAAAAGCTCAAAATGATCCATAAAAGCGGAAAGCTCTTCATCGTTTAAACATTTATGTAATTCAAAAGAAAATAAACCGCTTGCGCCAGTAAAGTCACGTTTAAAGTTTTCATGACCTGGACAGCTTGGTAATGCAGGATGATACACTGCTTTAACTTGTGGTTGTTCGCTTAACCATTTGGCCACTTTTAAACTACTTTCATGATGTTGTTTTAATCGCACACCTAAAGTCCGAATACCACGAGCTGTCGTATAAGCGGAATCCGCATCAACCATTTGTCCCATTAAATAAGAATGCTCACGCAACTTATCCCAAGTACGCGCATTAGCCACGGCTGTACCGATCATAATATCAGAATGCCCTACTAAATATTTGGTCCCAGCTTGAATAGAGATATCAATACCGTGTTCTAACGCTTTGAACAGTACGCCTCCAGCCCATGTATTATCGATCATAATGACGATTTCAGGGCTCACTGCTCGAACCGCTTTAACAATCGCTGGGATATCAGGCACCTCCATCGTTAAAGAACTTGGAGATTCTAAAAATAAGACTTTGGTATTTGGCTGCACGAGTTTGACAACATCTGCGCCTATCATTGGATCATAGTAGGTCGTATCAATATGCATTTTTTTCAAAATTACATTACAAAAATCTTGTGTCGGCTCATAGGCTGCCCCTGTCATTAAGACATGATCGCCTGTTTCCACAAAGGATAAAATAGCATTTGTTACCGCTGCAGCGCCACAAGGATAAAGGTAACAACCAGCTCCGCCTTCCATTTCACACATTAAATCCTGAAGTGCAAAGTGTGTTAACGTACCACGACGACCGTAAAAAAGCTCTCCTTTGTAACGATTTTTTGTACAATGTTTTTTATCTGCAATAGTATCAAACACTAAAGAAGAAGCACGTTGAACAACGGGATTTACAGCTCCTTGAGTAAAGCGTTTTTTACGTCCGGCATGAACCAGCGTGGTTGATAAAGTATGATGTTCTGACATATATTTCACCTGTAACTTAGACAATATTAATTAATTCAATAGATAAAAACAGCTGTTAAAGTGCGGTTAATTTTCTTAAAATAATCGGTGACTTTTTGCATCCGCAAAATTTTTATTAACTTTCATATAGGAATTATGACTATGGTATTAGTAACTCGTCAAGCTCCAGATTTTACTTGCGCTGCAGTTTTAGGCAACGGAGAAATCGTTAATAACTTCAATTTCAAGAAACACATCAATGGTAAAGCGGCAGTATTATTCTTCTATCCATTAGACTTTACTTTCGTTTGCCCATCTGAGTTAATCGCATTCGACCACCGTTACGAAGAGTTCAAAAAACGTGGTGTTGAAGTTGTTGGTGTATCTATCGACTCAGAATTCACTCACAATGCATGGCGTAATACCCCAACTGAAAACGGCGGTATCGGTGCAGTTAAATATGCATTAGCTGCAGACGTTAAACACGAAATCGCTAAAGCATACGGTATCGAACACCCTGAAGAAGGTGTTGCGCTACGTGGTTCATTCTTAATTGACAAAAACGGCGTTGTTCGTCACCAAGTGGTTAATGACTTACCATTAGGTCGTAACATCGATGAAATGTTACGTATGGTAGATGCATTACAATTCCACGAAGAACACGGTGAAGTTTGCCCTGCTCAATGGGAAAAAGGCAAAGAAGGTATGAAAGACAACCCAGAAGGCGTTGCTAAATACTTGAAACAAAACGCTGACAAACTTTAATTTTTAAGAAAAAGCCACATTAAGTGGCTTTTTTTATTTTTGTAGATCCTTTAGAATGAGCGTATCTTTAACCAAAGTGCGGTTATTTTTTATGAAATATAATATTCCTATTTTTCTGACGATTCTCCGAGTGATTTTAATCCCATTCTTCGTCGTGGCATTTTATTTACCAATCCCTTCTGCTCCTTTTATTACAACGCTCATTTTCTTTATTGCCGGTGTCACCGACTGGTTTGACGGCTATCTCGCACGAAAATTAAAACAAACAACCCGTTTCGGTGCTTTCCTTGATCCTGTAGCTGATAAAGTGATGGTTATTACCGCACTTGTATTAATTGTAGAATATCAACATTCTTTCTGGATTACCATTCCAGCGATTATTATGATTTCTCGTGAAATCATTATTTCTGCTTTACGCGAATGGATGGCTGAATTAGGTGAACGTAATAAAGTGGCCGTTTCATGGCTTGGAAAAGTGAAAACCACCTCTCAAATGCTAGCTTTAGGTGGATTACTCTGGCGATATAACGTTTATATGGAAACTCTGGCAATTGTACTGCTTTATTTAGCGGCCATTTTAACGGTTTGGTCAATGCTCCAATACTTAAAAGCAGCAAAAGGCAGCTTGTTAGATAACATTGAATTATAGAATTGGCTAAATTTTAAATGAAAGGTGCGGTTATTTTAATCGCGCCTTTTATTTTTGAATTATTTTTAACCAATTAAAAACTTTTTTACGAATTTTATTTGACACAATGAGATAAATCCGTAAAATACGCCCCGTTGTTTGGCAACAAGCAAACGCGGGAATAGCTCAGTTGGTAGAGCACGACCTTGCCAAGGTCGGGGTCGCGAGTTCGAGCCTCGTTTCCCGCTCCAATTTGCCCGAGTGGTGGAATCGGTAGACACAAGGGATTTAAAATCCCTCGCCTTTCGAGGCGTGCCAGTTCAAGTCTGGCTTCGGGCACCATTTTAAAATTATACCAGTGGGTCGTTAGCTCAGTCGGTAGAGCAGCGGACTTTTAATCCGTTGGTCGAAGGTTCGAATCCTTCACGACCCACCACTTTAAATCAGCACCTTAATTGGTGTTTTTTTATACCTAAAATTTAGGATAAAGACTTTCCTGCCCCTTTTTCTAAAAACACATAAAAAATAAATATACTTTGAGCCATCCCTATAAGTTTGGACTGCTCATCAATTCACTTAAATTCAATGATATTGAATAATGCTTATGCATCAGAATTTGTATCTCAATCTGTTACTTGATTTACACAACTTTTGAGAGATAATCAACCTGCGGCTGTTTTTTACTTATAGAGCTGTTTTACCTGCTGAGATGTCATCAGTCGTTGGTATTTGCTGAATTCTTTTGCCATATAATAAGCACCAAAATTTGTTAAGTGATCTTGGTCTCCATACAAATATTTTCCTTCTGCCATAACACTATCTTTTGGTAAATACAGTTGTGCATCTATCCAATAAACATTAGGAATATCTTTGACTAAATCATGAATAACTCTGTTGCTGGTATCAATATCTCCCATTCTATGAATTGGTTCTAAGTATTTATCAAGTCCATATTTTTCCAGTAAATATCCACGAATAGGTGATCTGCTAATAGAGCTATTATTTGCAAAAATATAAACTGATTTTGATTTAGCAAGTAATTTTACAGTTTCTCTGAATCTTGCTTTAAAGTCAGGAATAACCATTGACTCCATGCCAAATCTTGGCACAGGTTGTCCTCCCATTCTTAAATCATAAAATCCAGAAATAAAAATAGCTTTATATTTGGATGAAGAGATCTCCTCAAATAGCGCTTGACACTCAGGTTTTACCTTATTGTTGTTTTTATCCACTAAAACAAAACAGTCTTTGCCATCCGTTACGTTCAAAATAGTTGATTGCCATCCTTCTTGCTTACCAAGATATTTTAAGAAATAAGCAAGATGTTCGGCATGAGAATCTCCAATTGTTAGAATCTTAGTTGGAAAGTTATTCTCTAAATTAACAGATGACACATCTTGTTCAATATGTTCTTTTTCTTTTCTAATTTGTTTTCTTTCATAGGTGTTATACCCAATAATAAAAAGAGAAGGAATTAGATAAAGATAGATAAATGCCTGTTTAAAGTTTAATTTTGATTTTCTTATAGGTTGCTCAATCACATAATAACTTATTATAGAGAAAATACTTGTTAATGTGACAACGACAAAAACCGTAGTTCCTTGAATCTGTTTATCACCAGTAATGTAATAAGCAAAAGAAATAAAAATCCAATGATATAAATAAAGGGAATAAGAAATTTTCCCAATAAATACCATCACTTTGTTAGATAAGCATAACCTAATGATATTAAATTGAGATGTAGTGTGAATAATCAACGCAGTAAGAACACAAGGAATAATTAAAGTAATTCCTGGAATAAACACAGTATTCTTATGCATTAAAAATAAGCAAGAAAATAATAGCAGTGTACTTAAGATAGCCAGAATATTATTTACAGGTTTGCTCAATTGAATCTTTTTTGAGCAATGATGATAAATTGCTAGTAGTGAACCTACAAGTAATTCAGGAAATCGTAAGTTAGATAGATAATAAATATTAGGTTGATGAAATACCTCTTTATAAAAAGAGGCCGGGATAAAAGAAGTTAAAAGTAAAATAAAAAATAATGTTAGAGTAATAAAAAACAATGTCCTTACTTCTCTAAACTTTTTATAAGCAAAAATAAGGATAAGTGGGAAAATAACGTAGTATTGTTCTTCTACAGCTAATGACCAAATATGTAATACCGGATTCTCATTAGCACTTAAATCAAAATAACCTTGCGTTAAACCTAAATAGAAATTAGATAAGAATATAGTGGCTAACTCAATCGTTTTTCTTACTTGGTTAAAGTCATTATAAATAAAAATAGCAGATGCAATGAAAGAAACCAATGCGATTACAGTGATAAAAGCGGGATAAATTCGTTTAATTCGTCGAGTATAAAATTGCTTAAACGAAAAAGTATTTTGTTGAATTTCTGTAATAATAATGCCGGTAATAAGAAAACCAGAAATTACAAAGAAAATATCAACGCCAAGAAAGCCACCAGGTAACCAGTTTTCATTAAGATGGTAAATAATGACAGAAATAACAGCAATTGCGCGTAACCCATCAATTTCTGCACGATATTTTATGGAGGACATAATATTCCACTTGACCAATATTTAATATAAACAATTACTTAGAAAGCTAATCATCTTATAAACTTAGACCGTTTATAGATTGACTTAACTACTGAGCTCCACATTGTACAGTTATCGAAATCTGTTTAGATACGTTTTAACTATGCAAGCAAAGGTGCGTAAGCAGGAATAGAAAGGTTGTTTGCCAACTCACGGGTGACCATATCTCACACCAAACATATTGGATAACTTGATACTTTAAAAGTTATCCAATATATTTGCCCATAAAAATCTTCGATTTAATCCGCTAATCAAAGTCTCCAATTTTTAGGGCAAAGATTATCTTCATTCGGTTACTTATCTATATTCTCTTAAATGATTAGCCGTGATAACGTCCTACGCCTAATTCATCTTCTTTACGAGTACGGTTCATCACTTCTTGTGGAGATTGTGCAATACGTAATCCCATTTGATCTTCAGTACGTACCACATCGCCACGTAGAGAGTTAGTATAAACATCGGTAATTTTGATATCGACAAACTTACCAATCATATCTGGTGAGCCTTGGAAATTCACAATACGGTTGTTTTCCGTACGTCCTGTTAATTCCATAATATCTTTCTTAGACGGACCTTCCACCAATACGCGTTGCTCTGTGCCAAGCATACGACGGCTATATTGTGCCGCTTGTTGGTTGATACGCTCTTGTAAAAGATAGAGACGTTGTTTTTTCTCTTCCTCGGTTACATCATCTGGCATGTCTGCTGCAGGTGTACCTGGACGCGCAGAATAGATAAAGCTAAAGCTCATATCAAAATTCACTTGCGCAATTAGATTCATTGTTTGTTCAAACTCTTCATTGGTTTCACCTGGGAAGCCCACGATGAAATCTGAGCTGATTTGAATATTTGGACGCACTGCACGTAATTTACGAATGATCGATTTATATTCTAACGCTGTATGACCACGTTTCATCATAGTTAAAATACGGTCTGAACCAGCTTGTACCGGCAAGTGTACGAAGTCTACTAATTCTGGTGTATCGCGATACACATCAATAATATCGTCAGTAAATTCGATTGGGTGACTGGTGGTAAAACGTAAACGGTCGATACCGTCAATAGACGCTACTAAACGCAATAATTCCGCAAATGTACAAATACCGCCATCAAATGTCGGGCCACGATATGCGTTTACGTTTTGACCTAATAAATTGATTTCACGAACACCTTGATCGGCTAACTGCGCAATTTCAAATAATACATCATCAACAGGACGGCTCACTTCTTCACCACGAGTATAAGGTACCACGCAGTAAGTACAATATTTATTACAACCTTCCATAATAGACACGAACGCAGTTGGACCTTCTGCACGAGGTTCCGGTAAACGGTCAAATTTCTCAATTTCAGGGAAACTTACATCCACCACCGAACTTTTGCCGCCACGGATTTGGTTAATCATTTCTGGCAAACGATGTAAAGTTTGCGGACCAAATACGATATCCACATAAGGTGCACGATGACGAATATGCTCACCTTCTTGTGAAGCCACACAACCGCCCACACCAATCACCAAGTTTGGATTTTGTTTTTTTAATTCTTTCCAACGACCTAACTGATGGAACACTTTTTCTTGTGCTTTTTCACGGATAGAGCAGGTGTTAAGAAGTAACACATCGGCTTCTTCTGGAATATCAGTTAATTCTAAACCATGAGTATTTAAAAGAAGATCGGCCATTTTTGATGAATCGTATTCATTCATCTGACAGCCCCATGTTTTAATATGTAATTTTTGCGTCATTTTGCTTAAAAATAAAGATTAGTTAAAAGATAAAATCGGTCGGCTATTGTACAGATTTGTGGGAATGCTGGCTAGTGTAAAATGGACTTTTACCCCTTTCGGTATAGAAAAAGTGCGGTTAAAATTACCTGAATTTTAACCGCACTTTGTTTAGTATCCTTCTTCCTCCATATTTGGCAGGAATGTTTTTTGTTTGATTCGTTTCACTCTCGTTTCAATTCGCCCATCTGGATGTAGTTCAATTTCACGCCAACCTGGTTGTAAGGTATCTAAAGCAAAATGGTTGCTGTCCGGCTTAAATTGAATGCAAGTCGCTGGTGTTGCCATGGTTTGATAACCTTGCCAATAGCCATCAACCTCTTGATGAATATGACCGTATAAAATCCCTTTTACATTGTTGAATTGAGCCAGAACCTCCGAGAATTCGTGAGCATTACGTAAGTTATGCTGATCAAGCCATGCTGAATTTGTTGGCAATAAATGATGATGCAATACGACTAAGCTATGACGTGCTGGATTTTCAGATAATTTTGTTTTTAACCAATCTAGCTGATAAGCGCTCAATTCACCATGAGGCACACCGAAAACTTGGCTATCTAACAAAATCACTTGCCAATGTTTACCAAGAAGTAAATGTTTTGACGCATTAATAGGCGATTGGCTTAAATGCTCGACCATTTTGGGTTGAAAATCATGGTTACCCGGAAGCCAAAATACTGACTTATTTAATGGTTTAACCATTTCAACAAATCGTAGATAACCTTCATCGCTACTATCTTGTACCAAATCACCCGTCGCAAGCACGACATCATAATCAAAAGATTCTGCCTGAATTTCTTTTAACACCTGAGAAAAACTTTCGTGCGTGTTGATACCTAATAAGTCTTTGCTTGTATCTTTAAACAAATGAGGATCGGTAATTTGTAATAATTTAACAACTTCACTCGCGGGTTCGTATTCAAATCTATTGTTCATGGGACTCCTATCGCCAGCGTTGCTGCAATTGGGCGTAATTTAATTGAAGCCATTGCAGGCCCATTACTGCAATGCCATTATCAATTTTGCCATCACACATCCATCGATAGGCTTGCTCACGTTTCACCACATGAACACGAATGTCTTCATTCTCTTCAGCTAAACCATGAAGTCCCTTGGCTTGCGAGCTATCTACTCGACCGACAAACAAATGAATACGTTCGACGACACCACCCGGGCTATCCCACACGCTTAAACAATGAGTGAGATCTTGAACGGATACGCCTGCTTCCTCTTCACTTTCACGCAAAGCGACTTCTTCAGGTTGTTCACCCTCTTCGACCATGCCGGCGATCAATTCTAATAACCAAGGGGAACGAGCTGATTCAGGTTGATATGCACCAATACGTACTTGTTCCACTAAAACCACCGCATCTTCTTTCGGATCGTAAGCAATCACTGCAGAAGCAGCACCTTTGACTAATAATTCACGTGTCACAACGCCACTTTCGCCACCAGCAAAAAGCTTATGTTTAAACTGTACTTTCTTAAGTGTAAAAAAACCTTTATAAACAGTTTCTTCATTAAGAACTTCTATATCATGCTGACTAAACTGTTGAATTTCTGACATCATTACTCTCCTAGTATCGAGGTCGCATAATACTCCCATAAAAAAATAAAAAAAACTGAACCCTCTATTTTTTTGTCGAAACTTTGAAGCCGGTCACAAAAAAAGAAAACCTATGATGATTTCTTATTCATCATAGGTTTACATTAAAAATTTATTTAAATTAACAAACGTGGCTGGTTATTTCCCCATCTGCCACCTTCGTTTTAATGGTGTCGCCTGTTTTGACTTGTGTCACACTCACAATAGCATGTCCTTTGGCATCTTCTGCGATGGAATATCCTCGCGCTAATACTTTTAATGGACTTAATCCATCTAACTTGCCACACAACGTTGCCAATTTATTTTGACGTTCCGTGACTTGACGATTCGCCCCTAAATTTAACCGCACTTGTAACTGAGCTAAATATTGGGATTGTTTTTGCAATCGATAAGGCAACGGATTTTGTTTTAAGCGCGCTGAAAGTGCGGTCAATTTTTGCTGCGTTTTATCCATTTGACGCTGCATCGCTAACAAGAGACGATGATGTAATTGCTCCGTTTTAGATTTTTGCATCAACAATTGATTTTGCGGATGTTGATTTTGCAGGCGCAAACGTAACTGTTGTAAACGTTGTTGTTGATGACTAAAAATACGATCTAATGCCATCTCCAAACGCTGTTGCTTATAAGCTAACTGTTGAAGTAATTCCTGCTGATTGCGACTCACTAACTCCGCCGCTGCAGAGGGGGTTGGTGCACGTAAATCAGCCACAAAATCGGCGATGGTGACATCGGTTTCGTGACCTACCGCACTGATAATTGGTAAATTAGAACGGAAAATCGCACGTGCCACTTCTTCTTCATTAAAGCACCAAAGATCTTCTAAAGAACCACCACCACGACCGACAATCAATACATCCACTTCTTGACGCGCATTCGCGAGATCTATCATTTGGACGATTTCAACCGTTGCTTCCTTGCCTTGCACTGCCGTTGGATAAATCACTACTTTTAAACTGGGATCTCGGCGAGCCAAAATATGCAGAATATCTTGTAGAGCTGCGCCAGTCGAAGAGGTCACAATACCTACGGCTTCAGCAAAGTCCGGTAAGCTTTTCTTCAAGTTTTGTGCAAACAATCCTTCAGCCGCCAATTTCATTTTGAGTGCTTCAAATTGCTGTTGCAATAATCCTTCGCCAGCAGGGTGCATGGATTCAATAATCAGCTGATAATCACCGCGAGGTTCATATAAACTAACATTTGCCCGCACCAAGACTTGCATACCGTTTTGCGGACGAAATCCCACTCGCAAATTTTTCATGCGGAACATCGCACCGCGAACCTGGGCATTTTCATCTTTCAGCGTTAAATACCAATGCCCTGACACCGGTTGAGTGAAATTAGAAATCTCCCCTGTAAGCCAAATCTGTGAAAAATTCCCTTCTAACATTTGGCGGGCGGCGCTGTTCAGTTGGGAAACGGAGTAAATGTTTTCAGACATTATTCAATCAACACCCAACCATCATCTAGCCAGTTACAAATCGAATCAAGCAATAATTCCATTGTACTTTCAGGATCTTCTGTATCATTCACTAAATTATTTAAGAATACCCAATCTAGCGCTTCACCATCAGAGAGGCGTTTCAACACTTCCGCTTCAATGACATTCACTTCATCTAACCATTCGCCATTAGCATAAATGCGGAGCGGATTTTCGGTGTAAAGCAATTTGCAGTTATTGTCCTGCATTAATACACCTTGTTCCTCTTCTAAAATTGAACGCACTTCGTCAGGATCGGACATCTCATCGGATACTAACATTTCATAGCGACGTGAGCTCACTGTACTGGCTACTGCTTGTTTGAACAAGGTATCAAAGGCATCAGACTCTGCCAATTTCGCTAAGAATTGTTTTTTCATTGACTGAATATTTTCATCCGCCAATTTGCCCGTACGCTGCTCTGATTGTGTTAAGCGTAACGGTAATTGGAATTCGCTTAAATTCAATTCAGGATCTTGATGACAAAACGCTTTATTCACGTTATCGAAAATATCCGCTAAATTCGGATAACGCAAACCAAAAGAAAAGGTCAAACAATCATCTTCAGCTACACCATAATGCGACATGCGAGCCGGAATATAAAGAATATCGCCTGGATTCATGACTTCATCAATGACCAATTCGCCCATGTCATCAAAAATACGAATCGGCTGATTCGGTTTAAATTCTGTAGAAGAATCACACCATTTGCCTAACTGCCAACGACGGTGACCATAACCTTGCACCAAGAATACATCATATTCGTCATAATGCTTACCAACGGAACCGCCTTTAGGTGCATAAGACACCATAATATCATCGCGTTGCCACTGTGGGATAAAGCCAAACTTATTCCAAAGCTGACCGAGTTCAGTGCTCCATTGTTCTAAATTTTGGACGAGCACCGACCATTTATCCGGTACATCTGCAAAATCCTCTTCGGATAACGGACTGAAAAACACTTTCCAATTATCATCTGAAAAGGTTTTTACTAAACGCGCCGTCACATCTTCGTCTTGTGCTAATTCGATGATATCGTCCGGCTCAAATTGACCAACAATTTCAGGCAAACCATTACGAATAATCAATGGTTTTTTCTGCCAATAATCACGCAGGAAAATTTCAGGGGTAATGCCATCAGGCAGACAATATTGGTTGGAAAGTGCGGTCATTTTTTTACTCCTTTTCCTGTTTTTCTTGTTGAGCTTTTTCTTGTGCGGCTTTGGCTTGCTCTGCTGCACGTTTACGACGAATTTCTTTAGGATCGGCTAATAATGGGCGGTAAATTTCAATACGATCGCCGTCTTTTAATTGATCGTTTAGTTTTGCTGGACGGGAATAAATCCCCACTTTATTTTCACGCAAATCGATCTCGGTAAACTGTTGTAAAATGCCCGATTGTAAAATAGCCGTTTGAATCATTGTGCCTTCATCCACTTTGAAGGACTTCAAATAATAGCGATCCGGCAAGGCATAAGCGATTTCAATATTAATTTGTTTCATGTCTTATTCTGTCTTAATGAGTTTTCCGTTATTATAGCGGAAAAGTGCGGTCAATATTAACGATAAAATCAGGAGCACATCATGAATTGGGTATTTTTTGCTATTGGTTCAGCCTTTTTCGCTGGACTTACCGCTATTTTAGGCAAATTAGGGGTTGAAGGCATTAACAGCAATCTCGCGACCTTTATCCGTACAATTGTGGTGTTACTCGTTACAGCGGGTATCATTAGCGCACGTAACGAATGGCAACTGCCACAACATATTGCCGCAAAACCATTTACCTTTTTAATTCTTTCTGGTGTTGCTACAGGCCTATCTTGGCTTTGTTATTATCGTGCGTTGCAAATGGCGCCCGCCTCTTGGGTTGCGCCCATTGATAAACTCAGTGTCGTGATTGCCATTATTTTAGGTGTGGTATTGTTAGGCGAACCCTTAAGTATGAAATTAGTCATAGGAAGTCTATTAATTCTCTCAGGTGTTTTAGTCTTAGCCTTATAGATTGAGAAATTAGCCCTTTTTCGCTACAATACGCCACTATTTTTATTTAAGCAGAAAACTATGTCTGAAATTAAACTCATCGTGGGGCTGGGAAACCCTGGCGATAAATATGCGGAAACCCGCCACAATGCAGGGGAATGGCTGATTGAGCGTTTGGCTCGTCGCTTTAATGTTTCGCTTAATGCAGAAAATAAATTCTTCGGTTATGTAGGAAAAACACTAATTAATGGCAAAGAAGTCCGTTTTTTAGTGCCAACGACGTTTATGAATTTAAGTGGAAAAGCCGTAGGCGCACTTGCTAATTTTTATCGCATCAAACCAGAAGAGATTTTAGTGCTACACGATGAATTAGACTTACCGCCAGGCACCGTAAAATTAAAACAAGGTGGCGGACATGGCGGACATAATGGTTTAAAAGATATCGTGGCACAGCTTGGTAACAGCAACAATTTCTATCGTTTACGCATTGGCATTGGCCATCCTGGACACCGTGATTTAGTTTCAGGTTTTGTGCTTAACAAACCCGCGCCGGCAGAAAGAGAAGCACTCGATAAAGCGTTAGACGAAGCCACCGATTGCATTGAATTGCTTTTCAAAGAAGGCATGGTGAAAGCCACCAATCGCTTAAACAGTTTTAAAATTTAACTCAAAAGTGCGGTGAAAAAACACCATAAATTTTAACCGCACTTACGCTTACAATAAGGAAAACATCATGGGATTTAAATGTGGTATCGTTGGTTTGCCAAACGTCGGTAAATCTACCCTTTTTAATGCATTAACCAAAGCCGGTATCGAAGCGGCAAACTATCCGTTTTGTACAATCGAACCAAATACTGGCGTGGTACCAATGCCGGATCCGCGTTTAGATGCGCTAGCGGAAATTGTTAAACCTGAACGCGTATTACCCACCACCATGGAGTTTGTGGATATCGCTGGTTTGGTTGCGGGTGCAAGTAAAGGTGAAGGCTTAGGTAATAAATTTCTAGCTAATATCCGTGAAACTGATGCAATTGGTCATGTTGTTCGTTGTTTTGAAAACGACGACATCGTGCACGTTGCGGGTAAAATCGATCCATTAAGCGATATCGAAACTATCAATACCGAATTAGCCCTTGCTGACTTAGACAGCTGTGAACGTGCAATCCAACGTTTACAAAAACGCGCTAAAGGTGGTGATAAAGACGCAAAATTTGAACTCTCTGTGATGGAAAAAATCCTTCCTGTACTTTCTGAAGCAGGCATGATTCGTTCTGTTGAGTTAGATAAAGATGAACTATTAGCAATTAAAAGCTATAACTTCCTCACATTAAAACCAACCATGTACATTGCGAACGTGAATGAAGACGGTTTTGAAAACAACCCATATTTAGACAAAGTACGTGAATTTGCTGAAAAAGAAGGCTCTGTTGTGGTGCCTGTATGTGCGGCGATTGAAGCAGAAATTGCTGAACTTGATGATGATGAAAAAATCGAATTCTTACAAGATCTTGGTATTGAAGAACCAGGCTTAAACCGTGTAATTCGTGCGGGTTATGCCTTATTAAATCTTCAAACCTACTTCACTGCGGGTGTGAAAGAAGTGCGCGCATGGACAGTTTCTGTGGGTGCAACCGCCCCTAAAGCAGCGGCTGTAATCCACACAGACTTTGAAAAAGGCTTCATCCGTGCAGAAGTAATTGCTTACGATGACTTCATCCAATTCAAAGGTGAAAACGGTGCAAAAGAAGCAGGTAAATGGCGCTTAGAAGGTAAAGACTACATCGTCCAAGATGGTGATGTCATGCATTTCCGCTTTAACGTATAAAAACGCGTTAGACCGCATAACTATGCGGTCTTTTTGTATTTATAAAAGGAAAAAACAATGTCGGATAAATTAAATCAACTCATCGAATTGTTAAAATTAGAAAAAATTGATGATCTTATCTTTCGTGGTGCGAGTGAAGACTTAGGTTTTCGTCAAGTATTTGGTGGCCAAGTCGTGGCACAATCGCTTTCTGCCGCGATGCAAGTTGCCTCACCGGAACGAGTACTCCATTCTTGCCATGCTTACTTTTTAGCACCTGGCGACAGTCAACACCCGATTATTTATGATGTGGAAACTTTACGTGAAGGACGCAACTTCTCTGCATTACGCGTAAAAGCCATTCAACATAAAAATGTGATTTGTCATGTCACTGCATCATTTCAAGTACCCGAAGAAGGCTTCGACCATCAATCAGCCATGCCGCAAGTAGCAGGCCCTGAACAATGCATTGATGAACACGAAATCATGTTAAAAGTGGCGCAGACTTTGCCAGAAAGCTTGAGTGAAAAATTTGCTCAAGAACGCCCATTTCAGATTCATAGCCGATATTTGAACAATCCATTTGATGGTCGCGAACTCCCACCCGAACAATATGCTTGGTTTAAAACCAATGGAGAAGCACCATTAGATTTGCAGACGCAACAATGTCTCTTGGCGTATTTTTCTGATTTTCACTGTATTTTGACTGCACTTCACCCACATGGGAAAGGCTTTTTACAGAAAGGGATGAAAGTGGCCACAATCGACCACAGCATTTGGTTCCACCGCCCTTTCAATTTAAATAATTGGCACTTACATGCCATTGAAAGTAACAATGCTTTTGCGGGACGAGGTTTAGCAAGAGGACAAATTTTTGCTGCAGATGGCACATTAATTGCCACCACACAGCAGGAAGGTTTAATTCGTTATCAAGAATAACCGCACTTTAAAACAAGGTGCAGACTAGCCTTCGTAACCGATATCTTCGAAAGTTGGGTTTTCTGCGCCTTGTTTCGCTAATTCATCACAAATTTCATTTTCTCGATGGCCTGAATGGCCTTTCACCCACTGCCAATCAATTTTATGGATTTGAATTGCCTGATCTAACGCAATCCATAAATCTTGGTTTTTTACCGCTTTGCCTGTACTCGCTTTCCAATTGTTTTTCTTCCAATTGTAAATCCATTGTGTGATGCCATTTTTCATATATTGGCTATCGCTATAAAGCGTCACATGGCAAGGCTCTTTTAAGCTATTTAAAGCCTCAATCACTGCTCGTAATTCCATGCGATTATTGGTAGTTTTGAAATACCCTTTTGAAATATGTTTTTCGTGCTGTTTATAGCGCAGGACAATTCCTATGCCACCGGCTCCCGGATTGCCTAGGCAAGATCCATCCGTAAAAATTTCAATCTGTTTTTGCATAACTAATTCGAGCTTGTGTAAAATAGGCAGTATTTTAAAGGAAACAGATAGGTAGAACAATGATAAATCCGGATCGCCAAATTGTACTGGATACTGAAACCACCGGTATGAACCAAATTGGTGCGCATTACGAAGGACATTGCATTATTGAAATTGGCGCGGTGGAAATGATCAACCGTAAATATACGGGCAATAATTTTCATATTTATATTAAACCGGATCGTTTGGTTGATCCCGATGCCATTAAAGTTCACGGTATTACGGATGAAATGCTGGCGGATAAACCGGATTTCAAAACAATTGCACAAGACTTTATTGAATACATTCGTGGTGCCGAACTACTTATTCACAACGCGCCCTTCGACGTGGGCTTTATGGACTATGAATTCCGTAAACTTGGCTTAGATATCAAAACGACCGACATTTGCCTGATTACCGATACGTTGCAAATGGCGCGCCAAATGTACCCGGGAAAACGTAATAGCTTAGATGCGTTGTGTGATCGTTTAGGCATTGATAACAGCAAACGAACACTCCACGGTGCGTTACTGGATGCGGAGATTTTAGCCGACGTTTATTTATCCATGACGGGCGGTCAAACCAGTCTATTTGATGAAGATCATGCGGATAGTTCAATTATCCAAGCTGGCACCAATATGCAAGATCTTCAAAGTGCGGTCAATTTTTCACAGAATTTAAAAGTGTTGCAACCCACTGATGATGAACTCCAAGCCCATTTAGATTTCCTTAAATTGGTCAATAAAAAAAGCGATGGCAAATGTTTTTGGTCTATTCGTGCGGGGGATGAAACCTCACATTAATCGGTCATCTATTAATCAGATAAACATAAAAAAGAAAAAAAAGATTGACGGTTTTAACGTTCATCATTATTATACCCAGCACTTAGCGGAGTGGTAGTTCAGCTGGTTAGAATACCTGCCTGTCACGCAGGGGGTCGCGGGTTCGAGTCCCGTCCATTCCGCCAATTTAAAACTTGTCTTAATATACTCACGGAGTGGTAGTTCAGCTGGTTAGAATACCTGCCTGTCACGCAGGGGGTCGCGGGTTCGAGTCCCGTCCATTCCGCCAATTAAGCCGAGATAATGAAGCACCAGAAGGTGCTTTTTTTATGCCCGAATTTTACCTGCCAGCCAACATTCGCTATAATTAACCAAATTTACACTTTACAGAGATATTTTTATGACAACTCCTGTCGTTGCCTTAGTGGGTCGCCCAAACGTAGGTAAATCCACCCTATTCAACCGTTTAACCCGTACTCGCGATGCGCTTGTCGCTGACTTCCCTGGTTTAACCCGAGATCGTAAATACGGTCATGCCAATATTTCTGGCTATGATTTCATTGTGATCGATACCGGCGGTATTGATGGCACTGAAGAAGGCGTTGAAGAAAAAATGGCAGAACAATCCTTATTAGCGATTGAAGAAGCCGATGTGGTGCTTTTCTTAGTGGATGCGCGTGCAGGTTTAACGGCTGCAGACATTGGCATTGCCAATTACTTACGCCAACGTACTAATAAAACAACCGTGGTTGTAGCAAATAAAACTGACGGTATTGATGCAGACTCACACTGTGCGGAATTTTATCAATTAGGCTTAGGTGAAATTGAACAAATCGCCGCATCACAAGGCCGTGGCGTGACTCAATTAATGGAGCAAGTACTTGCACCTTTAGCGGAAAGATTACAAGAAAATGAAGCGGAAAATGACCGCACTTCTGATGAAGAAGAAAAAGATGAATGGGATCACGAATTTGACTTCGATTCAGAGGAAGATACGTCATTAATTGATGAAGCATTAGACGAAGAGCTTGAAGAAGAACAAGATAAAAATATCAAAATTGCGATTGTAGGCCGCCCAAACGTCGGTAAATCCACATTAACCAATCGTATTTTAGGTGAAGATCGCGTGGTGGTTTACGATATGCCAGGCACAACACGCGACAGTATCTACATTCCAATGGAACGCGATGGGCAACAATACACCTTAATTGACACAGCAGGTGTGCGTAAACGTGGTAAAGTGCATTTAGCCGTTGAGAAATTCTCTGTTATTAAAACGTTACAAGCGATTCAAGATGCAAATGTGGTGTTACTCACCATTGATGCGCGTGAAAATATTTCAGACCAAGATCTCTCTCTGCTTGGCTTTATCTTAAATGCAGGACGCTCGCTCGTGATCGTCGTGAATAAATGGGATGGCTTAGATCAAGATGTGAAAGATCGCGTCAAATCTGAATTAGATCGCCGTCTTGATTTCATCGACTTTGCCCGTGTGCATTTTATTTCTGCTTTACACGGCAGTGGCGTGGGTAATCTTTTTGATTCGATTAAAGAAGCTTATGCTTGTGCGACGCAAAAAATGACGACGTCCCTTCTCACCCGTATTTTACAAATGGCAACGGATGAGCATCAACCACCAATGATTGGCGGTCGTCGTATTAAATTAAAATACGCTCACCCTGGTGGCTATAATCCACCAATTATCGTGGTGCATGGTAACCAAATGGATAAATTACCGGATTCATACAAACGTTATTTATCTAATTATTATCGTAAGAGTTTGAAAATTATTGGTTCGCCAATTCGCTTGCTATTCCAAGAAGGTTCAAACCCATTCGCGGGTAGAAAAAATAAACTCACCCCAAACCAATTACGTAAACGTAAACGTTTAATGAAGTTTATCAAAAAAGCGAAACGCTAATCTTAACAAACAAAGAGCGGTCAAAAATCACTGTGAATTTTGACCGCTCTTTTTTATTATAAAAACAACATAAAAACCACATTAGAAAATGAGTAATATAAAGTTATCAATTTGTTTTTTGATGAAAATTTTAATTTTAAGGTGGTATTGTTAAAATATAATTTACATTATTTAAAAGAATGTTTAGACTAAATTTTAATCCATCCAAAGCACATTCAAATATGAAAAAACGTAATATCATTTTCTTACTTATCCCGCTAATTACTGCTTGCGGAGTAAATTCATTTTCAGCATCAGACCGTAACGATACTCAAACGCTTTCTGCACCCAAAGCATTTGATCCCAAACGCACAGAATACACCTGCGCCGCTTGGACGCCTCCATCTCCACCCGATGCCGAATCCCATCTTTGGTATCGTGCTGCCACTTTGATTCATGCCAAAGATGGACGCAGGAATAAACAGGAGCTGCAGAATATGATTATCTTGTACGAAGCGGCTGCATCAAAAGGACATTATCAGGCAATTAACAACCTCTACTTACTCTACACTCACGTACAAGGTGCAAGCGGTACATTGTTTGATCCTTTGCAGAACCGAGCACGCAAATGGCTGCATTATGGTCTAGATAAAAATTGGGCAATGGCAAACTATTGGCTGTTTGACGCTTTGTATGAAGGTAATGCAGGCTATAGCCATAATCCCAAACTTGGACTTGCCTACTTGCAAAAAGCAGTAGATTTAGGTGTGCCGCTGGCACAATATGATTTGGCGCAGATTTACGATAAACGATTTAAAGATTATAACACGCGTGAACTGCTGCTTGATTGCGCAGCTAGACAGGGGTTCTCTGCTGCTATGACGGAATTATCTATGATTAAGGAGATTCGCTACGGCAAACTGAAAGAGTCGTTATTGTTGATGCACAAAGCAGTACGTCAAGGTGGTGAAGGTGGAGGTAATGCAGCTTTAGGTTTGACAATGATTTATGCCAAAAATAAGGAGCTTATGGATAAATTTGCTGCAACCCCTGCCGATCCTATTCGTGAAGCAGCCTACGCTGAATTGCATAAAGCCCTTTTAGGTACTGGTACTAGAAGCGGCAACCTTTTTTATACTTTCCCAAAACTAGACGAGGTTTTACCGCTGCCACCCGCCAAAACCCATTGGAAAGGCATCTACTCCGCAATGAGTAAGGAAGACGCGGCGTTCTACCAAAATCCACCTAATACCGCAGCACTTGCCGCTGATATCCTCAAACACGGTATCGTTAAAAAAGAAGACGTATATTGGCCACCGCGCAAGGATTAATCGTTAACAAGCATTAAAAAAGCGGTCAGATTTTAAAAACAATTTGCTTGAAAATCTGACCGCACTTTTATGTTTAAAATATGACTAAATTATTCGTCTATAACCACTTTGCCAATATAGCCTAAATTACGATAACGTTGAGCATAATCAATACCATAGCCGACAACAAATTCATCCGGAATAGAAAAACCAATCCATTCAACCGGTACTTCCACTTCTCGGCGAGAAGGTTTATCTAACAAGGTACAAATTGCCAAACTTGCAGGATCGCGTAAATTTAAAATACCACGTACTTTTTCGAGGGTATAACCTGTATCAATAATATCCTCAACAATTAGCACGTGTTCATTGCGAATATCGCCCTCGAGATCTTTCGAAATTTTCACATCGTGATTACTTGTCATCCCAGCGCCATAACTTGATGTGGTCATAAACTCCACTTCTACCGGTAATTTTAATTCACGCACGAGATCGGCCATGAACATAAATGAACCACGTAAAAGCCCAACAACAATCAGTTTATCAATGGCTTGTTGTTGATAAAAATGCGTAATTTCTGCGCCAAGTTCAGTAATGCGGCTACGAACATCCGCTTCTGAAATTAAAATATCGACGTGGTGTTTTTTCATGGTCTTTCCTTTTTAATTTAATCGTTTGCGTATTCTACAATAAAAAAGGCTGAAGTTTAAACCTTCAGCCTTTTTAACCCTAACGAATTTACTTTCTACTCTACCTGTTGGAGCAATCTGCAATCGCTGCTAAACAGATGTGCGTATAGTAGCAGAAAGAAATTACATGTCAATAAGAATTATTATCATTTTTAAAAATTTATTAATTACCTGAAATTTTCATCTTATCTAACAAGATTGAACCTGTTTGGATATTGGAACGATGTTCAATATCATCTGCTACTGCCACAATATTTTTTAACATATCCTGCAATTGACCAGCAATCGTAATTTCAGCAACTGGATATTGGATCTCGCCCTTCTCCACCCAGAAGCCTGCTGCGCCACGGGAATAATCCCCCGTCACAATATTTACGCCTTGCCCCATGACATCTGTCACCAATAAACCGGTGCCCATTTGACGTAAAAGTGCGGTCAATCCGCCCGTTAAATTTGGTTTCACAAGCCAGTTATGAATACCGCCTGCATGACCGGTACTTTGCATGCCCATTTTTCTGCCACTGTAACTGGTGAGCAAATAGGTTTGCAATACGCCATCTTGAATAATTTCAAGATCCTGTGTGCGAACCCCTTCGCTATCAAAAGGCGTGGAGGCTAAACGTTTTAGCAAATGCGGACGCTCACTAATTTGGAACCAATCTGGCAACACTTGTTTTCCAAGATGATCGAGCAAGAAACTGGATTTGCGATATAAGCTGCCGCCACTAATCGCGCCCGTTAAATGAGAGATTAATCCTGTTGCTACATCATTTAAGAAAATCACCGGCACTTCACGTGTCGTTAATTTTTGTGGATTTAAACGCGCAATCACTTTTTTCGCACAATTCTGTCCTACCCAATCCGCTGGAGAAAGCGCATCAAACTCACGTGAAACTGTATATTCGTAGTCATTTTCAAGTTGATCTAGCTCGCCACCAATCACCGAACAGGATAAAGAATAGCGGCTAGATAAGTAACTTTGTAGCATGCCATGTGTATTACCATAAACACGCACACCAGTATGCGAATTAAAGCTTGCGCCATTACTATTCACAATTTTAGCATCGTATTCCAACGCTGATTTTTCAGCTTCTAAAGCTAATTTTGTAGCCTGTTCGACATCGACACTAGCCCCATGATAAAGCGCTAAATCGGGTGCTTCAAAAGCCATTAGTTCTTTATCGGCTAGCCCTGTACAATCATCTGGTGAAGTATATTTTGCAATAGCAAGTGCTGCTTCAACGGTATTTTTAATGGCTTCTTCACTTAAATCTGAGGTGGATGCATTACCTTTTTGTTGGCCTAAATAAACAGAAATGCCTAATGCCCCATCGTTAGTAAATTCAACATTTTCAATCTCTTGCAGACGGGTTGAAACCGATAAACCACTCACTTTTGTCACACCGACTTCAGCGGTGGCTCCCGCTTTCTGTGCAGTTTCAATCGCAAAACTGACTGCATCACGCAATGTTTGCTCTTGAGATTTTAAAAGTGCGGTTAAATTTTCTGCTGTTTTCATGATGATAATCCTATTAAAAATTTGCGCCATTTTATCTTATTTTGAAAGTTTATGCTAAAATGCATCAAATTTTTCATAAGGTAATAGAATGGCAAAACGTAAGAAAAAAGAAGCCTTTGATTGGGAAGATGAAGACCAAGAAGAGATTATTTGGGTAAGTAAAAGTGAAATCAAACGCGACGCTGAGGATTTAAAACAGCTCGGCGAGAAATTGGTGAACTTAACCAAAGCAAATCTGACTAAGGTTCCACTAGACGATAGCTTGAAAGATGCCATTGAATTAGCACAACGCCTGCAAAAAGAGGCGCGTCGTCGCCAATTACAATATATCGGTAAGCTCTTACGCTCAATTGATGCTGAGCCTATTCGTGAAGCTTTAGAAAAAATTGAAAACAAACATAACCAACAACAAGCGATGCTGCATAAGTTGGAAATCTTACGTGATGAATTAGTTGCGAAAGGTGATGCAGCACTGACTGATTTGTTAAATGAACATCCTTCTGCAGATCGCCAACAATTACGTAATTTGATTCGTGCAGCACAAAAAGAGAAGGAACAAAATAAGCCATCAAAAGCTTATCGCGAGATTTATCAGATCTTAAAAACACTCATTTTAGAAGACTAAAATACGGCTATTTTTGACCGCACTTTGTGTCAAAAAAGTGCTATGATTAGTTACCCTTTTAAGAAGGAAAGAACGTTATTTATGAATATTCGTTGGAATATTATTTTAGGTGTCATCGCCCTGGCTTTATTAGGCTGGTATTATTCGCTTAATCAAGATCATAGCGATTTAAAAAGCCTTATTAAAAAGCCTGATAGCCCAGAATACGTTGGTAATAAAATGGAAACTACCGTATTCTCGCCTGAAGGTAAAAAACAATATCTTGCGATTTCCGACAAAGTGGAATATTACACACAAGACGGTCATACGGATTTTATTTCGCCGTTAGTCTATCTTTTTAATGTCTCTTTAGATAATAAAGACAAAGATACGAAAACCGATAAAATTCAATTAGAAAAACAAAATTGGAAGCTTAGCGCGAAAAAGGCAAAATTAACTAAAGATCAAATGCTCTATCTTGAAGGCGGCGTGGTTGCCGAGAGCCTTGATCCTTTATCTCGCCTGCAACGTGTTGAGACCGAAGCGGCAGTGATTAATTTAAAAACACAAGACATTACTTCCGATACGCAAGTAAAAATTAACGGATTAAACTTTAACTCGAGTGGATTGAAGTTGGTCGGAAATTTACGTCAGCAAGTTGCAACTCTAAAGGAACAGGTAAAAACATATTATGAAATCAACAAACAATAAAATTCTGCTTTTAACAGCATTAATGATGACTTCTTTATCTGCTTTTGCGTTAAAAGATGATACTAATAAACCGATCAATATCGTCTCAGATAATCAATCTTTAGATATGGAAAACAGCGTGGTGACCTTTACCGATAACGTTGTGATTACACAAGGTTCCATTTTGATTAAAGCCAACAAAGTGGTTATTACTCGTCCACCAGAAAATTCAGGTAAAAAAGAAACTGTTGAAGCCTTTGGTAGCCCTGTTACTTTCCACCAACAACTTGATGATGGTAAGCCTGTTGATGGTAAAGCCAATAAAGTTCACTACGATTTAGGCACAGAATTCTTAACATTAACTGGTAAGGCTGAATTAAAACAATTAGATAGCAAAATTAACGGTGAACGCATCACTTATGATGTGAAAAAACAACAGTTAAAAGCCAATGGTAATGGAAAATCACGTGTGCAAACCGTCTTAATTCCGACCCAATTACAACAAAAAGGTAAAAAATAACCGATGTCTGTATTACAAGCTGAATTTCTCGCAAAAAGCTACAAGAGCCGAAAAGTGGTTTCTGATGTGAGTTTAACCGTAAACTCCAATGAAATTGTTGGCTTACTTGGTCCTAATGGTGCGGGTAAAACTACTACTTTCTATATGGTGGTGGGTCTAGTACGTCACGATCAAGGTAAGATTACTATTGACGGCGATGATATTAGCGTATTACCTATGCATGAACGTGCTCGTCGAGGAATTGGCTATTTACCACAAGAAGCCTCTATTTTCCGCCGTTTAACGGTATATGAAAATCTTATGGCGGTATTAGAAATTCGTAAAGATCTCACTGCTGAGCAGCGCAGAGAGAGAGCGGATGAGTTAATTGATGAGTTCAATATTAGCCATATTCGTGATAGTCTGGGGCAATCTCTTTCTGGTGGTGAACGTCGTCGTGTGGAAATTGCACGCGCCTTAGCGGCAAATCCAAAATTTATTTTATTAGATGAACCTTTTGCCGGTGTAGACCCTATTTCGGTTACGGATATTAAGAAAATCATCACGGATCTCCGTAATCGTGGCTTAGGCGTATTAATTACCGACCATAACGTACGCGAAACCCTTGATGTCTGTGAACGCGCTTACATTGTTGGCGAAGGGAAAATTATCGCAACCGGCACACCGGAAGAAGTCATGAATGATGAGCACGTTAAACGTGTCTATTTAGGCGAACAATTTAAACTATAACCTATGAAATTTACGACATTGCTCTCCCCTGATGATATTCGTCAGGGGGTTGCTTTTTCTAGCAAGAAACGATTATTTGAATCTATTGCCACTTTCGTTGTGGAAAAACTTCACTCTGAAAATGGTGAACAAGCTTGTTTTGAATGTTTATTTGAACGAGAAAAATTAGGTAATTCAGGATTAGGCAATGGTGTCGCCATGCCTAAAGCTAAGTTACCTGCTACTGTGTCAGATAAGATCCAGACGGTATTTATGCAATTAGAAACGCCTGTCGAATATGATGCCGCCGATAATAAACCGGTGGATATCGTTTTTGCTGTGCTCGTACCCGAAAATCACTGCCAAGAATATATTCCTATTCTGGCAGAACTCAATGAAAAATTAACTGATAAAAACTTAATTAAACAACTTCGTTCAGCACAAAGTGCGGATGAAATTTGGCAAATTTTTGAATGTGCCGATCATTCAGAGGAATCTGAGGATGACACAAATTTAGATAATATTGAACCTCAAGAGGTATAACCTAACCTACCAACCATAAGGAATCATGCAGATGGAAATTATTATTATCAGCGGTCGCTCCGGAGCCGGGAAATCTGTCGCATTAAGGGCCTTGGAAGATATGGGCTATTATTGCGTGGATAATCTTCCTCTCAATTTACTTCCTCAACTCACGCAGATTCTCGCTAACACTCAATCTGCTGTTGCGATCAGCCTTGATATTCGAAATCTTCCTCATTCCAGTGCTGATTTAGACAAAATTTTGACTGATATTCAAGCCTCTTATTCCGTCAAAATCATCTTTCTGGACAGCGATCGCAGTACACTTATTCGCCGTTACAGCGATTCACGCCGCCTTCATCCGCTTTCGGCTCAAGATCTCCCACTTGAATCAGCGATTGATTTAGAATATCAGCAACTTGAGCCTTTAATTCAACATGCTAATTTTATTATTGATACTGCGCCACTTTCGACTCATGCCTTATCTGAACGTTTAAGAGAAGTTTTACGCGGTAATACAGATAAAGAACTTAAGATCGTGGTTGAATCGTTTGGCTTTAAATATGGCATTCCACTTGATGCTGATTATGTCTTTGATGTGCGTTTTTTACCTAACCCGCACTGGAACCCAGAACTGCGCCCAATGACGGGGCTTGATGAACCTGTTGCACAATTTTTACTTGCGCATGATGAAGTGAATAATTTTATCTACCAAACACGCAATTACATTGAAACGTGGTTACCGATGTTAGAGCAAAATAACCGAAGCTATCTCACTATTGCCATCGGCTGTACAGGAGGTAAACATCGTTCTGTTTACATTGCTCAACAAATTGGTGAATATTTCCAAGCCAAAGGCAAGAATGTGAAAATTCAACATAAATCCTTGGAAAAGAATAAAAAGAATTAATCAAACCATAAAAAACGCAGCGACTTGCTGCGTTTTTTGTTAAACCACATATTGCTCAAAAATCTCTGGTAAACGTTCAATTAACGTTTCTTTTCCAGCCACGGTTTCATGCTGCCAAACCTGCAATAGCACATCTGGCGTAAATAATCGTGATGCCTGTTCAGCTAAAGGTAAATAGCTAATATGCCAAGGCTCTCGACCTATTTTTTTACCTTCTGGTTGGCTGATAAATGGCAAAGCAAAATCAAAGTGCGGTAGATTTTCAGTGAGAAATTCACTAAGTTCAAAGAAATACCCCCCCTTTTCATATTCCCAAGGTTCAAGTTGTAAAGATTGACCTTGAGGCAAAAGTTCAGGATCAAAAATATCGATTTCTGTTCCCCAATGATGACGACTGCCACCTGGAAGCGCTGACCAGCGTAAAATAGCTTGTGCTTTTTGCCAATCATCTAACAACGCTAAATCTAATGGATTTCCCGCATCATCATGAACCTTGCGTTCACCGCTAAATTTACCATTCCAAATGAGTTGTTGACGTTCAAAATCACGAAAGCTACTCGCGGGTTGCAAATTAAAGCCATTTTTGACCGCACTTTGCTGTAATCCTTGAAACGCTTTCATTGCCTCTGCTTGCAAAAAATGATTCGGAGAATGAGGTGTAGGCAAATTGATCAAATGTTCACGAGATTTGCCGGTTAACATTTCTGGCGTTAATTTCATCTTACTTGTCCAATAAATTCACTAACATTTGATAATAAATCTGACCGCACTTGGCAAGATCATCAACGTTTACACATTCATTCACTTTATGAATCGTTGCATTAAGTGGCCCAAATTCCACAACTTCAGCGCCCATCAATGCAATAAAACGCCCGTCAGAGGTACCACCACCAGTTTCTGCTTGTGGTGTAATACCGGTTGTTTGCTCAATAGCTATCGTTAACGCATCTAATAATTTACCCGGTTTCGTTAAAAATGGTTTACCTGATAAATTCCAATCAATACAATATTTCAAACCATATTTTTCGAGCATTTCCGCCACTTTCTGCTTAATGCTTTCGTCTGTAACCTCCGTACAATAACGTAAATTGAATTGCACATAAAGCTCACCAGGGATGACATTATTACTCCCTGTGCCTGCATGAATATTCGCAATTTGTAAACTGGTTGGCGGGAAAAATTCGTTGCCATTATCCCATTGATAAGTGGTTAACTCCTGCAAGAAAGGCGCGGCTTTATGAATTGGGTTTTCCGCTAAATGAGGATAAGCCACATGACCTTGAATACCTTGAATGTAGAGATTACCTGTAATCGACCCACGACGGCCATTTTTAACTACATCACCTAATGTTTTCGAGCTAGACGGCTCACCTACCATGCAATAAGTAATTTTCTCACCGCGCGCCATTAACGTTTCGACAACACGCACGGTACCATCTTTCGCGGCAGCTTCTTCGTCAGAAGTAATCAACAAAGCAATCGTTCCATTATGATTTGGATTGACTTTCACATATTCTTCCGCTGCCACAATCATTGCTGCCAATGAACCTTTCATATCTGCCGCACCACGACCATAAAGTATATCATCCACAATTTCGGCAGAAAACGGCGGATAAGTCCATTGCGTTTCATCTCCGGTCGGTACCACATCGGTATGCCCAGCAAAGGCGATGATCGGCTCACTACTACCATGCTTCGCCCATAAATTTAACGTATCGTTGAAAGGCATCCATTCAATTTCAAAGCCGAGTTTTTCCAAACGTTCCGCAATTAGTTGCTGACAGCCCACATCATTTGGGCTAATAGAGGGGCGACGAATTAATGCTTGTGCAAGCTCAATAGTTTTTTGTTTCATAATATTCAGTGACGACTAAAAGTGCGGTCTAATTTAACAAAATTTTCCTTCAATTTAAATCTGTTCAAATAAAAAACGGACAACCTCGTTATCCGTTTTTATTAGTTTATAAAGAATCCTAGAATTGAACTTGCAAACGTAACCAATATTGACGTCCTGGCTCGTTCACTCTAACAGTTTGAAGCCCCGCTGAAGGATCTGCGCCTTTACTTACAAATTCTGCATAGGATTTATTAAATAAGTTATCAATTCCGCCCTGCAAAGTGGCATATTTATTAATTTTCCACCCTGTATTAAAGGATAAGGTTCCAAAGCCTGCTGAAGCGCCAATGTCCTGCCCAATAATGTTGCCTTGTCCTGTTGCATAGCGTTTTTGTGCCGAAACCACTCGCCACAATATTCCCGCGCTCAAGGTTTCATTATCCCAAGTTAATGAGTTTTTCCATTCTAATGGCGGTGTTTGAGCGAGTGGACGATCGTCCGTGCGATTTTTACCATAGGTATAAGCCAGACTACTACCGATTTCCCAGTGACGTGCAAATTTCCATTTGCCTTCAATTTCGCCGCCTAATCGAGTTGCCTTGATATTACGAGCCGAGACATCTTTACCTACTCGTTCTAACATAATGAAATCGTGGACATCACTACCAAATAACGATACAGAAAAATCAAAGGTGTCATTCTTCCACATCAATCCCGTATCAATTTGACGGTTTTGCTCTTTATCTAAAACTTGGCTTGCACGGCGTTCCCAATAATCTGGCGCTCGCTCTGCAATCCCTACACCGGCATAATATTTAATGCCATTGATTTCTTCTTCCCAACGGAAAAAACCTGAATGTAAACCATAGGTATGGTGTTTATTTGGGTTATTCGCCATTAAAGTGTCGTATTCAGCTTTCACTTCATCATAACGATAACCAGAAATAAACTTACGACTATCGCTTGCCGTCCAAGCCCCCTCAACAAATCCGCCCCATTGAGTAAAGTTTTGCTGTGGTTGATAAGGCTTGTGTCTGTATCCTTCACCATTCATTTCCATACGTGAAAGGTGTTTATCACGCATATAATCGATGCCTGTTTGCAAATTAATATCCGACCAATCAAAGGTTGCTTTCAAATGCCCTGTATTGGTTTCACGTTTTGGATTCATTGCTTTTTTAACTTGATTTCCCATCATGCTTAAATAACGCATACTATAAGTATCCATCACATGATCTATCTTGCTTTGACCGTAACGTAATTCAAGTTCAGTGAACCATGGTGTAATATTACGTTGTACAAATCGCACATTCCACGCATCACGATCAAACTTACTCCCATCCATCATTCGATCTGCATAAGCCGCTTCGCCTCGACTACGTTCATAAGTCCCGGTCAATAAGGTGTTTTCTGTCGGTGTGAAACCAAGCTGTAACATTTGATTACGGCGCTCAAAAGAGGAATGAACTCGATTGCCATCGCCATCTTTGTAATTCCCCGCCTCATTGTGTGACATACTCGTACGTAAATAACCATATTTACCACCCGCCATCGCATCGAAATAAGCATCTCTACGTTTGTTTCCGCCAAGCGTTACACTGCTGTTTAAATAGGTATTTTTAGTATCAAATTCAGGCTCTTTACGCACAAAACGAACGGCGCCAGCCACCAAACCAGAACCTTCAGTTACAGTTTGGGGACCTTTGGTCACCACAACTTCATCATAAGCTGATGGGAAAATATAAGCTGTTGGCGGATCCATTCGGTTGCTACACCCACCATAAATGAATTGGTCGTCTGCTTGAATGTTCAAGCGAGAACCACCTAACCCGCGAAATAACGGATCGCCAGAACTCCCACCTTTACGAATCACGCTCATATTTGCCACAGATTGCAATAAATCTGCACCATCACCAGCAGGTAAAGGTTGAAGCGTTGTTTTAGGATTAAGTTTGACAGAATTGGGGTTCGTCTGAGTAACACCTGTTACCACAATAGGATCCAGTAGTGTTACAGACTGCGTATCCTCAGCAAAAGCATTAGATATAAAAAATGAAAGAGGAAGGAGGGCAAAATAAGATTTTTTATGCATAATCAATCCCTTGTTTTGGCACTTGAGTCATAAAAACCACAATTCAACCACATAAAATCTTTCAAACAAATAAGCAACCGTTATGAAACATTTATCACATCAATGATTGAGATTGTAACAATACTGTAATGAATCTTATTCTTATCAAGTGCAAAAGACAAGGTTAAAAGATGACTATTTACTTATGCATTTCTGGTAAACATACTACAGCCAGCACCAACTGAACTATCCCCAAAATAGTGCAAGGAAGGCCTAATAAAAAATAAGTGCCTATAATTGTATCAATAGTGCTATCCCAGTTTAAATCAACAAAATGCAAAAATAATCCGACAATAATAGGGATTAAAAAAGGCATAAAAAATGCCACCAATAAATACCGCCCATAATAGCGACTTGCTTTTTCCCGAGTAACAAAAAAGATAAGTGTTGTCATCACCCCAGGTATAAATGAAATAAGAAAAGAAAGAAAAAATGCCTCTCCAACAAATTCAGAAATAATGACTGCACATAATAATGCAATAAAAAAACTCCCAATAAAAAAACGTGGTATAGTCTTTTGTAATGCATTATTCATCTTTATATTTCCTTTCAAATAAAATTAATAACTCTAATAAGCAGATAAGAAAGCCTCCAGCTTTAATAAAGAACAAGGTTAAGAGGTTACTGTGTGTCCCATATTTTTATAAAACACGCTTGTGCTAACACCAGTTGAGCTACTCCTAATATACCACAAGGAATACTGTACCCTAGATAATTCGCTACAAGCATATCAATAGCATCATGCCAACGGTTTAAATAAATCAAATCGAATAATGTGGTCAGGATCGGAATTAAAAAGAACGGCATCAAAAGTGCCAGTAAAAAATACCGACAATAGTAGCTACTTGCTTTTTCCTGAGTGATGTAAAAAACAAACGTTGTAATCGCACTAGGTATAAATACGATAAAAAAAGTATAAAAAAATATCAATACCACTTCATCTGAGCTGGGAGTCATTAAAGTAATAAATAAATAACCGAGGGCAGCGCATACTAATGCAATAAAAAAACTCCCAATAAAAAAACGTCGTATGGCTTTTTGCTGTTCACTTTGTTGTTCATTATTCATTTTTATATTTCCTTTTTTAATCAAAATTAGTAGTTCTAATAAGTAGATAAACAAGTAAAAATAAATTCTCTACTTTAATACTACTTAAATACTGCAATATATTCTTTTTCGTTGAAGCCAATCAATGCCTTACCATCTTGCAAAATAATCGGGCGTTTGATTAACGTTGGATTTTCAGCTAATACGGAAAGTGCGGTAGATTTCGAGAGTGTATTTTTCACATTTTCATCAAGATTACGCCAAGTCGTACTACGTTTATTGACTAAATTTTCCCAACCAAATTGAGCTTCTGCTTGTTGTAAGAATTGAGTATCTAATCCATCCACACGATAATCATGTAATTTATGTTGAATATTATGTTCAGTTAGCCACTTCAATGCTTTTTTTACTGTATCACAGTTTTTAATGCCATAAACGATAATCATATTCTCCCCTCTAAAAACAAAAAATCCTCAATTCATTTAGAACGAGGATTTTAACTGCTACATGAATTAATCACAAATAGATTAGCCCGATACAAATTTTCACATCCAAAAGAAAAAGTGCGGTGAAAATCAACCGCACTTTTCAAAAGGGAAATTAGAATTCGTAACCTACACCCACTTTAGCGCCATAGTTATTCACTTTAGTATCGTCAAAGCTACCTAAACGGTTATATTCTAAACCACCGTTTGCATACACTTTTTCTGCTAATTTGTATTTAGCACCCGCAACTACGCCATAACCCACTTTGGTTTCAGAAGAGCTTTTATAGCGTTGATCCGCACGTTCTTCAAATTTGAAACGGTTTGCAGCAAGACGAGCACCAACATAAGGTTCGATTTGAGAGTTGGTATCGAAGTCATAGAATACTGTCGCACCTAAACCTTGAACTTTAGTGCCTTGGAAGTTGCCGTGATGAGTATAATCACCTGCTACACGCATATTACCTAATTTGTAACCTACTGCAACACGAGGTTCAACTTTAGTTTTGCTTGAACCACCATTGCTTAATTTAGTTCTTGAAAGACCTAGATCACCTTCTGCATATAAACCTGCGTTTGCTGTTGAAGCAACCGCTAATGCACCGACAACGATAGCTAATAATGATTTTTTCATTGGATAACCCCTGTTATTTGATTGAAAACATTACGAATATATCACAGCACTCATTAATTTTCACTATGAAAAACCAATTTTCCCTGACATTTTCGACATAAATAGGTAATTTTATCGCGTTGAATGCGATTATGCCGACGAATCGTTAAATAATGGGTCTGACATTCGCATTGATAAGCAAACATTTTACCCTGTACACTTTCCACATCGAATTGATGGCAAGTATCAGCCGGAAGATTGAATAACTGCGTCATCACCGCTTGCCATTCCTTTCCATGCGGTTTCACTCGCCCAAATACTTGATACACAATAAGGTGGGCTAATTCGTGTGGAACCACCTGATGAATAAATTCATCTGAATTCTCGAGTAGTAAAGTGCGGTTAAATTTAATCTCATTTTTCTGCAAGTATGCAACGCCAGCTTTTACTCCTCGCAAGTCATAACTGATTGTCGGAATAGGAAATTTCCGTTGAAAGTGATTTTCAGCCAGTTGTAATGTTTCTGCAAGTTTGCGCTGTACCTGCATTTTTAAATGCCGAAACTGAGTTTGAGATGACATCATCATGTTAAGTAAACAAAAACCGCTAATTTAGCGGTTTTTATCATACACATTTTATTTACTTATTTAAGACCGGCTGCAGCTCGCAATTCCTCTGCACGATCCACTTTTTCCCATGGGAATTGTTCACGGCCGAAGTGCCCATACGCGGCAGTTTGGCGATAAATTGGTTGAATTAAATTTAACATTTTAATTAAACCGTAAGGACGTAAATCGAAGAATTCACGCACTAACTTAACCAATAATTCGTTTGATACTTTTCCTGTACCAAAGGTTTCCACCATGATAGAGGTTGGCTCAGCCACGCCAATTGCATAAGAAAGTTGAATTTCACAACGATCTGCAAGACCTGCTGCAACAATATTTTTGGCTACATAACGTGCTGCATAAGCAGCTGAACGGTCTACTTTTGATGGATCTTTACCAGAAAATGCACCACCACCATGACGAGCTGCACCGCCGTAGGTATCGACAATGATTTTACGCCCCGTTAAACCACAATCGCCCATAGGTCCACCAATCACAAAACGACCAGTTGGGTTGATGAAATATTTTGTTTGTTGAGATAACCATTCACTTGGCAGAATTGGCTTGATAATTTCTTCCATCACGCCTTCATAAATTTCTTTTTGTGACACTTCTTCACTATGTTGTGTTGAAAGGACGACTGCATCCACAGCCACGATTTTGTTATCTTCATATTTTAAAGTAACTTGGCTTTTCGCATCAGGTCGTAACCACGCTAATTTGCCACTTTTGCGCACTTCCGCTTGTTTTTCCATTAAACGGTGCGCATAAGTAATCGCCGCAGGCATTAAAACTTCCGTTTCATTTGTCGCATAACCAAACATAATCCCTTGGTCACCCGCACCTTGATCTAATGGATTCTCACGGTCCACACCTTGATTAATATCCGATGACTGTTTGCCAATCGCATTTAATACGGCACAAGAATTGCCATCAAACCCCATTTCAGAGTGTTTATAACCAATATCACAAATCACTTGGCGAGTAAGGTTTTCAATATCAACCCATGCTGATGTAGTAATTTCACCACCCACTAATGCCATCCCTGTTTTAACATAGGTTTCGCAAGCCACACGTGCTTTAGGATCTTGTTTTAAAATTTCATCAAGTACCGCATCAGAAATTTGATCGGCAATCTTATCTGGATGTCCTTCTGAAACAGATTCAGAAGTAAATAAATAGCTAGACATAAGTTCTCTTCTTTTTTTGGATGTATTGACGTATAGACGGCTATAATACGTATTTTTGGCTAATAAGCAAGCACTTCCATCAAGTATTTTTTGAAATGCGATAAGAAAATGAGCTTTCTGATGAAATGCAGATCATTTATACTCTGAACAAGCAGCAAGATACCATTCAGCTACTTGACTAAATCCAACATCTCTTGTGCATTTGCTAAAGCAAGATCCGTAATTTCACTGCCACCGAGTAATCTTGCAAGAGCAGGAACGCGCTCTTCTTGAGAAAGTGCGGTCATTTTGGTTTCTGTTTTATCATCCACGGTAAATTTCTCAACATTGAATTGATGATGTCCATGGCATGCCACTTGTGGTAAATGGGTCACACAAAGCACTTGGCATTTGTCGCCTAATTGGCGCAATAATTTACCCACTACGCTCGCAGTTTTACCGCTAATGCCAACATCCACTTCATCAAAGATCAATGTTGGAATCGCTGATTGATCCGTCGTTAATACTTGAATCGCCAATGAAATACGAGACAATTCACCACCTGACACCACTTTTGCTAACGGCTGTGCTTGTTGTCCTAAATTACTACGTAAAGTAAAGACGATATTATCTGCCCCATTTGACGCAACTTTAGTTAAATCCGAATTCACTTCAATAAAAAACTCGGCATTTTCCATTGCAAGGCCTTTGATAGAATTTGTAACCTGTTGTGCTAATTTCCGTGCAGCTTGGCTACGACTTTCATGTAATTGTTTAGCTGTATGTTGCATTTTCTCAAAGGCGGCTTTTTCTTCTAAAATCAAACGCTCTTCACTTTCTGAAAAATCTAAAAGTGCGGTCAATTCTGCTTTTAATTTTTGATGCCATTCCACCAACTCTTCAGGTTTCACATTGTGCTTGCGTGCAAGTTGTAAAGCTTGACCTAAACGCTGCTCAATCTCTTGTAATAACATCGGATCTTGCTCAATATGAGATGCAAGATGTTGGACTTCACTTGTCGCCTCTTGTACTTGGATAAGTGCATCATTCAACATTGTTTGAACGGAGGCATAGCGAGGATCTAACTCACTTAATTCATCAATATACTGCGTCGCACGATAAAGCATAGAATCGATACTCACGGTCTCATTTTCACTGAGTAGCTGTAAGGCTGATTGTGATAACTGTGTCAGCTGTTCGCTATTTGATAGACGACGTTGATCCTCTTCTAATTCTAAATATTCATTTGGACGAAGGGCAAACTCATCCAACTCTTCTACCTGATATTGTAAAAGTTGTTTCTTCGCTTCATTTTCGGCAACTTTTTGTTGGAAATTTTTAACTTGCGTTTGAAGATTTTTCCATACTCGATAATCTTCTCGCATTTGTGCGAGTAAATCATTGTGATGTGCAAATGTATCCACCAACTGAAGCTGATAATCATTTTTCAATAATAATTGTGAAGCGTGCTGCCCATTAATATGAATAAGATGTTGTCCTATTTCTTTTAATTGGGAAGCCGATACTGGCGTGCTATTAATAAAGGCTTTAGAACGCCCATCTGCATTAATGACACGACGTAGAATACAATCGGAGGGATTATCAGGATCTTGCAATTCTTGCTCTTGCAACCATTGATAAGCGGGGTTAGTTGGTTCAATAAAAAATGTCGCGCAAATTTCAGCTCTTTCCTGCCCTTCTCGAACCATAGAGGTTTCAATACGCTGTCCCAAGCATAATCCCAACGCATCAATAGCAATGGATTTTCCTGCACCGGTTTCCCCCGTGATCACAGACATTCCTTTCGCCAATTCAATCTCTAATTGACGAACAATTGCAAAATTATTGATGGTAAGTTGGGTTAGCATAAAAAATCTCCTTAACTGTATATCCATATATTATAACTGATATAATATACAGTAAAGAGATTTTTAACTTTTTGGATTAGAAATTTTTAAGCCAGCCTAATTTCGTGCTTAATACATTGTAATAATTGTAATTTTTCAGGTGTAATAGGCGCAGTTTATGCGGACTTTTTTCAATATGCACCACATCATCTGGGCAAAAATCGAGTGCAATTTGACTATCACAGCCTAATTCCAACTGTGAAGTGTTATGTTCTGCAAAGCGAATTGAAATTTTACTGTCTCCATCAATTACTAATGGTCGAGAAGAAAGTGTGTGTGGGAACATCGGCACAAGGACAATCGCATTTAAATTTGGCGTTAAAATTGGGCCGCCTGCGGAAAGCGAATAAGCCGTTGAACCGGTTGGGGTGGAAACAATCAAGCCATCTGAACGTTGAGAAAAGGCAAATTTATCGTTGATATAAACATGGAAATCAATCATGTGCGCAATTTTAGCGGGGTGAATCACCGCCTCATTTACTGCATTACCACTAGAAATAATTTCACCATTGCGTTCAATTTTAGCTTCCAATAAAAAACGCTCTTCGACAAAAAACTCGCCGCGTTCCAAACAAGCTTCAAGCTGTGCATAAGCATTTTTCGGATCGATATCGGTCAAAAAGCCCAAGTTACCTCGGTTAATGCCAATCATTGGAATATGATATTTAGCTAAAATGCGAGCACGCCCTAGCATATTGCCATCACCACCGATAACAATCACAAGTTGTGCTTGCTCACCGATTTGTTCAACTGTCGCTAAAACCTCTTCGGGTAAACCAAATTTTTCACCGACCTCTTTTTCGACTAAAACTTGATACCCTCGCTCTTTCAGCCATTGATACAAGTTTTTATGCATTTGCAAATTAATATCGCGACGCGGTTTTCCCATCAAGGCGATGGTTTTAAATGATTTGACTAATTCATCCATAACTATGATTGCTCCCAAGTGCAAACTCACCGATTTCTGACCGCACTTGAATTTAAAATTTTAGCCATTATATTACATAGCAATTCAGTTTTGCTAAAATAGCACTAATTTTTGATAAATGGAGAAAAAGATGTCAGAACAAGCACAAAACTTAAATGAAGAACTTGTTGAAGAAGTTCAGCAGGAAACCACTTCAACGGAAGATCCGTTAGAAGAAGCGATCGCTCGTGTACAAGAACTTGAAGAACAATTAAAAGCACAAGTAGAAGAAACTTCTAAAAAAGAACAAGATTTATTGCTTCGTACTCGTGCAGAAATTGACAATATGCGTCGCCGTAGCGAACAAGATGTTGAAAAAGCGCATAAATTTGCATTAGAAAAATTTTCAAAAGACATTTTGAATACCATTGATAACTTAGAGCGTGCGCTTTCAACACCTGCTAATAAGGAAGATGAAAGCATCAAAGCATTATTCGATGGTGTGGAGCTAACCTTAAAAGAGTTACTCTCAACGGTGGCTCGCTTTGGTGTTGAACCTGTTGGCGCAGTGGGTGAAACCTTTAACCCGGATCTCCACCAAGCCATCTCTATGCAACCAGCTGAAGGGTTTGAAAGCAACCAAATCACCACCGTTTTACAAAAAGGCTATACCTTAAATGGTCGTGTGATTCGCCCAGCTATGGTAATGGTTGCAGCTTAATTTCTTTTCTATGACTTAAAGAGCGGACGATTTTTCGTCCGTTTTTTATTGCTAAAAAACTTGATTTAGATCAAATTTATTAAAAAACAATTTGAGAATAATTCTCAACAAAAACACTCTTTCTTTCCAGGTTTAACAAGGTTTCGACTCAATTTCAACCATCAAAAATCGATAAATAACACTACATATTGTGTGTTGATCTATTAAATAAAACTATATATAGTACTTTCGATTTTTTTCATAGCTACCTTACAGGAGTCATAAAATGAACGCTTTCTTCGTGATTAAGCGTGATGGTTCACGAATTGGGTTTGACCTACAACGTATTACTAATGCAATCAAAAAAGCAGCAAGTGCGGTCAATATTGTTGATGAAATGTATATCCATGATCTGAGCCAGCAGATTAATACTGAAATTTTTAGTCATTATCAGCATGAAATTGATATCAACCAGATTCAAAAAATTGTTGAAAATCACTTAATGACAAGCAAGTATCCACAAATTGCACGTGCTTATATTGAATATCGTCACGATCGCGACCTTGCGCGTGAGAAACGCAGCCAATTAACCAAAGAAATTGAAGGGCTGATTGAGCAAAGCAACGTGGAATTGCTTAATGAAAACGCGAATAAAGATGCGAAAGTTATCCCAACCCAGCGTGATTTACTGGCGGGTATTGTGGCAAAACATTATGCCAAACGTCATATTCTGCCAAGAGATGTTGTTGAAGCCCATGAAAAAGGCGAAATCCACTATCATGACTTAGATTACGCACCATTTTTCCCGATGTTTAACTGCATGCTGGTTGATCTAAAAGGCATGCTTTCACATGGTTTTAAAATGGGTAATGCCGAAATTGAACCACCGAAATCTATCAGCACGGCAACAGCGGTTACCGCACAAATTATTGCTCAAGTCGCTAGCCATATTTATGGCGGTACAACCATTAATCGCATTGATGAAGTGCTTGCGCCTTATGTTCAACTCAGCTTTGAAAAACATTTGAAAAATGCTGCACAATGGCAAATTCCAGATGCTGAAGGTTATGCGAAAGCGCTAATTGAAAAAGAATGTTTTGATGCGTTTCAATCCCTTGAATATGAAGTCAATACGCTCCATACATCAAATGGTCAAACGCCATTTGTTACCTTTGGTTTTGGCTTAGGTACAAGTTGGCAAGAACGTTTGATTCAGCAATCAATTTTGAAAAACCGTATTCGTGGTTTGGGTAAAAATCACAAAACGCCCGTCTTCCCTAAACTCGTCTTTACCATTAAAAAAGGCGTGAACCAAAACGAACAAGATCCGAACTATGAGATTAAAAAACTGGCATTAGAATGCGCTTCAAAACGCATGTATCCAGATATTTTAAACTATGATCAAGTGGTTAAAGTCACAGGCTCATTCAAAGCCCCAATGGGTTGTCGCAGCTTCTTAGGTGCCTATGAAGAAAACGAGCATGAAGTGCATGATGGTCGCAATAATTTAGGCGTGGTAAGTCTGAATCTGCCTCGCATTGCTCTTGAAGCACAAGGAAATGAAGAAAAATTCTACCGCACTTTAGATGAACGCTTAGCCCTCGCGAAGAAAGCCTTGCTTACCCGTATTGCTCGCTTAGAAAATACCAAAGCCCGTGTCGCACCAATTCTCTATATGGAAGGCGCTTGCGGCGTTCGACTAAAAGCCGATGATAATGTTGCGGATATTTTCAAAAATGGACGAGCATCAATTTCTCTAGGCTATATTGGCATTCACGAAACCATCAATGCGCTGTATAAACAAGGACATATTTTTGATGATGAACAACTGCGTGAAAAAGGCATCGCAATTGTGCGTCGTTTAAATGAAGCGGTAAAACAATGGCAGAAAGAAACGGGTTATGCATTTAGCCTTTATTCCACACCAAGTGAAAACTTGTGCGATCGTTTCTGCCGTTTAGATACCAAACAATTTGGTGTCATTGACGGCGTTACCGATAAAGGCTACTACACTAACAGCTATCACTTAGATGTAGAGAAAAAAGTGAATCCATACGATAAATTAGACTTTGAAATGCCTTATCCTGAATTAGCGAGTGGCGGCTTTATCTGTTATGGCGAATACCCAAATATTCAACATAACCTGAAAGCACTCGAAGATGTATGGGATTATAGCTACGATCGCGTACCTTATTACGGCACCAACACGCCAATTGATGAATGTTATGAATGTGGTTTTACAGGAGAGTTTAATTGCACAAGTAAAGGCTTTGTCTGTCCGAAATGCGGTAATCATGACAGTGCAAAAGTCTCCGTGACCCGACGGGTTTGTGGTTATCTCGGTAGCCCTGACGCTCGTCCATTCAATGCCGGTAAACAGGAAGAAGTAAAACGTCGAGTAAAACACCTATAATGTCGCGATATTGATTATGATAAAATAGCTCATCAAAAGTGAGCTATTTTTATTTCAACAAAGAAGGAAATACCATGCCAACACTTGCTCAAATTACCCAATCCATCATGCAAGATCCCGATAATCAATCTTTTACTGCAAAAGGTATCGAACCGCTTTTTGCTGCGCCAACTACCGCTCGTATTAATATCGTCGGACAAGCACCAGGAATTAAAGCCCAAGAAAGTCGTTTATACTGGAATGATAAAAGCGGTGATCGACTACGTGAATGGCTCGGTGTGGATCGTGATACCTTTTATCACTCGGGTATGTTTGCAATCATCCCAATGGATTTTTATTACCCAGGAAAAGGCAAATCGGGTGATTTACCGCCACGCAAAGGCTTTGCAGAGAAATGGCATGCACCGATTTTAGCTAACTTGCCCAATATAGAACTCACCATTCTTATCGGGCAATATGCACAAAAATATTATTTACCAGAAAACGAGCTTAATGTGACTGAAACGGTTCACCATTTCCGTGATTTTCTGCCTCAATTTCTCCCGCTCGTTCACCCTTCTCCACGCAACCAAATTTGGCTCAAGAAAAATCCATGGTTTGAACAAGAGATTATCCCGGCATTGCAAAAGCAAGTGAAAGCGATTTTATCTCGTTAATTTATCTCGCTAAATTGATATTTAATTAATGAATTGCGGTCAAAAAGCATCCAGTTTTGACTGCACCTTTCTTTTATTATAATCAATTTTTAGTATGCATTATTTCCTGACTGGGGCCTGTTATGCTAAAATCGCCGGCCTTAAAAATATAGGAAAAAATATGCAAGTAATATCTGTCACAAACTCTCAACGAAAAGCATGGAATAAACAAACTATTATATTCCTTTCTGATGTAGCTCTCTTTTTTATTCTACTCAATACACTTCCTTTTGCCCCTGCTGAGAATAAAGGATTATCTTTACTCGCATTTGTGGCCATTCTATGGCTTACCGAAGCAGTTAGTGTAACCATCACTGCATTATTCGTTCCAATTCTATCTGTTCTATTAGGATTAGCTGATAGTCGCGAAGCCCTCGTAGCCTTTGCAGATCCAACTATCTTTTTATTCTTCGGTGGTTTTGCACTTGCAACGGCATTAAATGTGCAAAAGATCGACCAAATGATTGCTAATAAAATCATGCAGTTAGCGCGGGGTCGGTTATCTGTTGCTGTACTCTATTTATTCGTCGCAACAGCATTTTTGTCCATGTGGATGAGCAATACCGCTACTGCTGCAATGATGATTCCACTTTCAATGACTATTTTAAGTCAGTTAGACCGTAATAAAGATCACAATACTTATGTATTCGTATTATTAGGCATTGCTTATAGTGCTACCATCGGTGGTATGGGAACCCTTGTAGGTAGCCCACCGAATGCCATTGCAGCATCTCAACTTCATTTAGGTTTTGCAGACTGGTTAATGTATGGCACTCCAGTCATGCTGATTTTATTTCCTGTAATTATTGGTTGGTTATACCTTGTTTTTAAACCAAAACTTGGCCTTCGTTTTGATGCGGAATTTGCCAAAATTCACATGACGAAAAAACGGATTTTAACCTTAACTATCTTTGTGACCGTGGCAATTCTTTGGATTTTTGGTGGTTACATCAATCCAATTCTTTCTCAATTATTAGGTTTACCAAAACCCATTGGCAGTTTTGACAGTATGGTCGCTCTCTCTGCAGCCATCGTCATTTGTGTGACAGGTATCGCAAGCTGGAAAGAAGTGCAAGAAAATACAGAATGGGGCGTGTTATTTCTCTTCGGTGGCGGCTTAACCTTAAGTTCTGTACTCACTCATTCAGGTGCAAGTAAAATCATGGCAGATGGTATAGTCTTCATTATTGAGGGTGGCCACTACTATGTGATGGCATTAATTGTTGCAGCCTTTATTGTCTGCTTGACTGAATTTACCTCAAACACTGCAAGTGCAGCTTTACTGGTTCCAATCTTTATTTCTATCGCACAAGCATTGAATATGCCACCGCTTGGCTTTGCGATGATTATCGGCCTAGGTGCATCTTGTGCCTTTATGATGCCGGTTGGTACCCCACCGAATGCGATTGTGTACTCGACAGGTTTTGTTAAACAATCCGAAATGATCCGCGTGGGTAAATTTATTGATTTAACCTGTATGGTCATTATTGCAACCATTGCTTATCTATTCTGGATGTAGCCTTTAAATCAAGCAAGTGCGGTTGAAAATCACGTAATTTTAACCGCACTTTTTTATTTTCTTTACGCAAACGTTTGCGATAAAGAAAAATTAACGTATAATTCGCACAATTTTTTTACTTAGGGAAACCAAATGAATAACAACCTGCTCTATACGGTGGAAGACAAACCACCTTTCGGATTGAGTTTACTCCTTGCGGCACAACATTTACTTGCCGCACTCGGGGGTATTATTGCCGTACCATTGGTCATTGGTAACGTCTTAAAATTACCTACCGAAGATACCATTACGCTAGTGAATGCTGCGCTTTTAATTTCTGGTGTGGTGACCGTTATTCAATGTAAAGGCTTGGGACCTGTGGGCATTCGTTTGCCAAGTGTGATGGGAACCAGTTTTACTTTCGTTGCCGCAGCACTGGCGATTGGTTTTAGTGAATATGGTATCGCTGGTATCTTAGGTGCATCTCTGGTTGGCTCATTAGTGATGATTATCGGCAGCTTCTTTATGCCGTATATTCGTAAATTATTCCCACCGATTGTGACCGGTACCGTTGTCATGATGATCGGTTTAAGCCTGATTCCTGTTGCCGTTGACTGGTTCGCGGGTGGTCAACGTGGTGATGCGAATTATGCTACGCCAGAAAACTTAATGATGGCGAGCTTTGTCTTAGTGATCGTGGTTGCACTTGTGCAATGGGGAAAGGGTATTTTCTCCGCTGCTGCGATCGTTATTGGGATGATGACAGGTTATCTTGTTTGTTTGGCGATGGGCTGGGTAAGCTTTGAAGGCGTAAAACAAGCACAAACTTTCGCGATTCCTCAACCACTACACTTTGGCTTAGCCTTCCCAATTTCAGGTATTATCGGCATGTCCATTGCGTATTTAGTCACGATCGTTGAATCAAGCGGTAACTTCCTAGCGCTAGGTAACGCAACCCAAACAGAAATCACCGGCAAACATTTGCGCGGTGGCGTTTTAGCCGATGGTTTAGGATCTGCCCTAGCTGCCATTATGTCCACCACACCATTCTCTTCATTCTCACAAAACATTGGTGTCATTTCTCTAACGGGCGTGGCAAGTCGTCACGTGGTTGCGCTAACCGGTGTACTTCTAGCGCTAGCGGGTTTATTCCCTGTATTCGGTGCATTAATTGTATCAATTCCATTACCAGTATTAGGCGGTGCAGGCTTAATGATGTTCGCGATGATTATCGCCGCAGGTATCCAAATGTTAGATAAAGTCGCACGTAGCAAACGTAATGGTTTAATTATCGCGATTTCCATTGGCTGTGGCTTAGCCGTGACGACTCGTCCAGAATTGCTTGATAAATTACCGCACTTTTTCAAAGAAGTGCTCGGTTCAGGCATTACCGTAGGCTCATTACTTGCCTTAATTCTTAACCTCGTGCTTCCAGAAGATAAAGTGGAAGAAACAAAAGAATAAAAATAGATAGCGAATAAGGGCAGATTAGCACTGCCCTTTTCTTTTCCTGTAAAACATTTCTAAAACTGACCGCACTTTGTTAAAATCAGGCATCATTTTCCATTTATCAAGGAATAAAAATGGCAGATTTACCTTTCTTAGTTGAACTCAACGAACAAAATCTTACTGAAACGTTGCAACGTTCTGTTGAAACCCCGCTTGTCATTAACTTTTATGCGCCAAGCCATAAAGAATCGGCAGATTTTGCCAATGTATTACAACGCGTAGCAGAACAACACCAAGGACAATTTATTCTCGGCTTAGTCAATTGTGAAACAGAACAAATGATTGCTGCACAATTTCGTATTCAAGCGTTGCCTACAACTTATCTTTTTAAAGAGGCACAAGCATTAGATGCGTTCCCTGGTGCATTAGATGAAGCCAGTTTATTGCAACGTTTGAGTGCAATTTTGCCAAAAGAAGAAGATTTAAAATTCCAAAAAGCCTTAGATTTTTTACAAGTGGAAGATTACGACTCGGCCCTTCCACTACTGAAAGAAGCCTGGGAGCTTTCAGATAAGAAAAACAGCGATGTGGCATTACTTTATGCGGAAACCTATATTGCCATGAAGAAAACGGAGCCTGCGGCAGATATTTTAGCGCAAATCCCTATTCAGGATCGCGACAGCCGTTGGCATGGCTTACAGGCACAGATCGAACTTTTAATTAAAGCGGCTGATACGCCAGAAATTCAGCAATTACAAGCGGATTATGCGAGAAATCCAATGCCTGAAATTGCGTTGAAATTGGCAGTTCAGCTACATCAAGCCAATCGAAACGAAGAAGCATTGGACTTATTATTTAGCATTCTTAAACAAGATCTTTCTGCGGAAAATGGTGAAGTAAAACAACAGTTTTTATCCATTTTATCAGCCATTGGCAATGCAGATCCTATCACCAATAAATATCGCCGATTGCTGTATTCATTGCTTTACTAATACGATCAACTATTTTTTTATGCATGAAGGCTTTATAATGAACAAACTCCAAAAGCCTCATGCTTTATTTTATAAACAAAGGATTCTTTATGTCAGACGTTAAACACAGCAAATTATTAATTTTAGGTTCGGGCCCTGCGGGTTATACCGCGGCTATTTATGCCGCACGTGCAAACTTAAAACCTGTTTTAGTGACCGGTCTTCAACAAGGTGGGCAACTTACTACCACGGATGAAATTGAAAACTGGCCGGGTGATTTTGAAATGACAACTGGCCCAGGTTTAATGCAACGTATGTTGCAACACGCCGAAAAATTTGAAACGGAAATCGTGTTTGATCATATTAATAAAGTCGATTTATCTTCTCGCCCATTCAAACTTTATGGTGATATGCAAACCTTCACATGTGATGCGTTAATCATCGCAACAGGGGCATCAGCACGTTATATCGGATTAGAATCTGAAACCGCTTATAAAGGCCGTGGCGTTTCAGCTTGCGCAACCTGTGATGGTTTCTTCTATCGCAATAAACCGGTTGCCGTTGTCGGTGGCGGAAATACGGCAGTTGAAGAAGCGCTTTACTTGGCTAATATTGCGTCTGAAGTGCACTTAATCCACCGTCGCGATAGCTTCCGTGCAGAAAAAATCTTAATCGATCGCTTATACAAAAAAGTCGAAGAAGGCAAAATCGTGCTTCATACTGACCGCACTTTGAATGAAGTGTTAGGCGATAACATGGGCGTAACGGGTGTACGTTTAGAAAACGTGAAAACCGGCGAAAAAGAAGATGTGAAATTAGATGGTTTATTCATTGCTATCGGCCATGCGCCAAATACTGAAATCTTCCAAGGTCAGCTTGAACTTAACAATGGTTATATTGTGGTTAAATCAGGTCTTGAAGGCAATGCAACAGCAACCTCTGTGGAAGGCGTATTTGCTGCGGGTGATGTAATGGATCACAACTATCGCCAAGCCATTACTTCAGCAGGTACCGGCTGTATGGCAGCATTAGATGCTGAACGTTATTTAGATGCACAAGAATAAATAAATTTCCTTATTTATTTTCCCCTCTTTAGCCAAGAAGGGTTAAGGGAGATTTTAAAGAATCAATTTTGTATCAATAAACTCGCCCTTCAAGCTCCCTCTCAATAGAGAGGGAGAACTTTTTAAATACTAACTCTACAAATCTATGGACAAACTTCGCCAAAAATATTTACAAAAATGGCTTCGTGCGCAGCAACAACCTGTTAAAAAATTAATGCGCACCAATATTGCCCTTGCCACACTTTCTTCCTTAATTCTTGTGGCTCAAACCTATTTTCTTGCGACATTGCTCGACAAGCTGATTATGCAAAATGTCGATCGCGGTGAGCTGGTTCCATATTTTATTGCATTAATCATTACTTTTGCTTTGCGTGCGGTCATTTTATGGCTACGCGAAAAAATTGGCTTTAAAGCAGGTCGATTACTGCGCAATCATATGCGTCAAAAGATCTTAGATAAAATCCATCAAGTTGGGCCGGCCACCATCAATAATAAACCAGCCGGAAGCTGGGCAAGTATCATGCTTGAACAAGTGGAAAATCTGCATAACTTCTATGCGCGTTTCTTACCACAACAAAGTTTATCTGCCATTGTACCAATGGTGATTTTTATTGCCGTATTCCCGCTCAACTGGGCGGCTGGACTGATTTTGATTGTCACTGCACCACTTGTGCCTATTTTTATGATTCTAGTAGGAATTGCGGCAGCAGACAGTAGCCAAAAAAATATGGCGACCCTTTCTCGCTTAAGTGCACAATTCTTGGATCGCTTACGCGGTTTAGAAACCTTGCGTCTTTTCAACCGCACTTCAGAACAAACTCAACATATTGAAAGTACAACGGAAGACTTCCGTGAAACGACCATGACGGTACTTAAAATGGCGTTTCTCTCTTCTGCCGTGTTAGAGTTTTTCACCTCCATTTCCATTGCTTTAATGGCGGTGTACTTTGGTTTTAGTTATTTAGGCCAAGTCGAATTTGGCACTTATGGCACCACGCTGACCTTATTTACCGGCTTTTTCTGCTTAATTCTGGCACCAGAGTTTTATCAACCATTGCGTGATCTCGGGACTTACTATCACGATCGTGCAGCCGGTATTGGTGCTGCTGATGCCATTGTCGATTTCTTAGAGGCAGATTATTTAATTGCACATCAAGGCAATGAACAAATTCCCGCACAAAGTGCGGTCGATATTCAGGCTGAAAATTTAGTGGCGCTTTCTCCACAAGGTCAACCATTAACTAAACCCCTTTCATTCCATATTCCGAAAGAAAGCCATATTGCCCTTGTCGGCCAAAGTGGTGCGGGAAAAACCTCTTTAATCAATGTATTACTCGGTTTCTTACCTTATGAAGGCAGCTTAAAAATTAATGGTGTGGAACTGAATCAAAGCCGTTTAAGCGACTGGCGCAAACAAATTGCGTGGGTAGGTCAAAATCCATTACTGCTACAAGGCAGCATCAAAGAAAATCTACTTTTAGGTGATATTCAAGCAACTGATGAGCAAATTGAGCAAGCCTTGATTTCTGCTCAAGCGAAAGAATTTACCGATAAATTAGGCTTAGATAGTGAGATTAAAGATGGCGGCATTGGTGTATCTGTAGGTCAAGCTCAACGCTTAGCTATCGCTCGCGCTTTACTACGCAAAGGCAATTTATTATTACTTGATGAGCCAACAGCTAGCCTGGATGCTCAGTCTGAAAATCTGGTACTTGCTGCCCTTGCAGAAATGAGCCATAACCAAACCACCTTAATGATTACACACCGTATTGAAGATCTAAAACAATGTGACAATATTTTTGTGATGCAAGAAGGTGAAATTGTTCAACAAGGGCATTTCAACCAATTAAAAGATCAAGGCTTCTTTGCCGAATTATTGGCTCAACGAAAAGAGGATATTCAATAATGCGTGCTTTACTTCCCTTTTTACGTTTATTTAAATTCGCCAAGTTGCCTTTATTTTTAGGCTTGGTTTTAATGATTACCGGCCTTGCATCTAGCATAGGCTTGCTGACCACATCGGGTTGGTTTTTAGCGGCAACAGCCATTGCGGGTCTTGGCACGTTATTTAATTTCTTCTATCCTTCTGCCTCTGTGCGTGGGCTTGCCATTGGCCGTACCCTTTTCCGTTATTTTGAAAAGTTGGTGACACACGATGCGACTTTCCGCATTTTGGCTAAATTACGGGTACAAGTTTTTGAGAAAATTATTCCATTAAGTCCTGCTGTGTTAAATCGCTACCGTAACAGCGATTTATTAAACCGCTTAGTGTCTGATGTGGATACCCTCGATAGCCTTTATCTTCGCTTAATTGCGCCATTTATTACGGCTATTTTTGTGATTCTAGCCATGTGTATTGGCCTAAGTTTTGTCAATGCACCTTTAGCCTTAGGTCTAGGTGTGAGCCTGCTTTTATTAGTATTCGTTATTCCAACCGTTTTCTACCAACTGGGTAAAAAATTTGGCGACAAACTCGTGCATTCACGTGCACTTTATCGCACACAATTCTTAGAATTTATCCAAGCACAAGCGGAATTATTGCTCTTTAATGCTGAAGATAAATTGAAAGATAACATGGCTAAAACTGAAGCCAATTGGCAAGCAGATCAACAAAAAGAAGCCAATTTAAGCGGATTTTCAACCGCACTTTCACTCTTTTTAAATGGTTTGATTATTGCCGCAATGTTGTGGTTTAGCTCACAAGCGGAATTTGGCAACGATGAATATCGTATGGCGTTTATTGCGCTCTTCACTTTTGCTGCTTTAGCCTCATTTGAAATCTTAATGCCATTAGGTTCAGCATTCTTACATATCGGGCAAGTCATTGCGTCAGCTGAACGCGTGACAGATATTATCGAACAACAACCATTAGTGACCTTTAATGGCAAAGCGGAGTTCGATCAAAACGCCACAACATTAATTGAAGCGAAAGATCTTTCTTTCACTTATCCTGAACGTCAAAATCGTGCTTTAGAAAATTTGAATTTAACCATTCAAAAAGGTAAAAAAGTCGCTATTTTAGGTAAAACAGGCAGTGGAAAATCCACGCTATTACAACTTTTAGTGCGTAATTATGATGCCAATCAAGGAGAATTATTCCTTGCTGGAAAACCGATTGCCGATTACGCAGAAGACACATTACGCAGCCAATTCTGCTTTTTAACACAACGTGTTCATGTATTTAGCGATACACTTCGTCAAAATCTGCAATTCGCAAGTGCGATCAATATTTCAGATGAAAAAATGATCGAGGTGTTAAATCAAGTTGGTTTAGGCAAATTGTTGGAACAAGAACAAGGCTTAGATATTTGGCTAGGTGATGGCGGCCGTCCACTTTCTGGTGGAGAACAACGTCGTTTAGGCTTAGCGCGTATTTTGCTTAATGATGCGTCAATTTTATTATTAGATGAGCCAACTGAAGGTTTAGACCGCGAAACTGAGCGCCAAATTTTACGTTTGATTCTTGCTCATGCTGAAAATAAAACCTTAATTATGGTGACTCACCGCTTAACGGCGATTGAGCAATTTGACGAACTTTGTGTGATTGATGAAGCGAAGCTAATTGAAAAAGGCACTTATGCAGAATTATTGCAATTAGAAAAAGGGTTCTTCAAACAATTAGTGGAGCGTGTGTAAAACAAGGAAGGATAAGTTGGGTGGAAATCTTCCCAGCTTATTCTCGGCACACAGAAATTCCGACTTTGGCTGCTTTCTTCCGAACCTGACCGAGTAAACCGGACACCGTTGCGAGAGACCGAGAAGATTTCCATTGATATCGCAATGCGATTAGGTGGGCTATTATGCAAGAATTGGCCCTGTATTGCAAAGGTTAATTTATCAATTCGGTGAATTTGATGAGAAAATCAACCGCACTTTTAAGGTAAAACCATGAACTATCTCCAATACTACCCTACCGATGTTGTAAATGGCGAAGGCACCCGTTGTACCCTTTTCGTTAGCGGTTGTACGCATGGTTGCCGTGGTTGCTACAACCAAAAGAGCTGGTCTTTTGATAATGGCGTATTATTTGATGAAGCGATGGAACAACAGATCATCAATGATTTAAAAGATACGCGCATTAAACGTCAAGGGCTCACGCTTTCTGGTGGAGATCCGATGCATCCTCGTAATGTTGAAGCCTTACTTCCTTTTGTACAGCGTGTCAAAAAAGAATGTCCTGATAAGGATATTTGGGTATGGACGGGATATAAACTGGATGAACTTGATGATTATCAACGTCAAATGTTGCCTTATATTGACGTGCTTATTGATGGGAAATTTATACAAGAACAGGCTGACCCAAGCTTAGTTTGGCGCGGTTCAGCCAATCAAGTGATTTACCGTTTTAAGGTTTAACCGAATAAGGTTAAGCTATTCTGCCAAGCCGTTTCTTTAATCACTTCAGCATTTTCACTTCTTAAACGGCATAACGCCTCAAAGGTGTGAACAATCCGTTCTGGTCGATTAGGTTGTCCTTGAAAGCCAAACACGGGCATATCTGGTGTATCCGTTTCTAACACCAACGCCTCTAATGGCAACTTCGCAATCGCTTGGCGCGTTTTGTTCGCTCGTTCATAAGTAATCGTGCCGCCTACGCCAATTTTATAACCTAAATCCACAAATCGTTTTGCTTGATCATAACTTCCAGAAAAACCATGCACGACACCACATTTTGGTAAATTGGCTTGTTTTAAAAAACGGAATAATTGCTCATGAGATTTTCTGCTATGCAAGTTCACAGAAAGATTATATTTCCTCGCTAAATAAAGCTGACTCTCCAGAAAGTGTTGTTGTTTTTGCCATAATTCATCCGTCAATAAATCAGGAATCGCACATTCTAAGCCTATTTCTGCTACGGCTGTACAATTTTGATTACGAACAGATAATGCCGCATCCAATATCTCTAAATCATGCTCTTGATGCTCTTTGATATAAAGAGGATGCAACCCAAGCCCACAATAAAGATGCTCAGAGAAAAGTGCGGTCATATTTTGAATCGTTTTAAAATCCGACTCTTTTACCGCCACAATCAAGATTTTCTGCACATCAGCTTGCTTAGCGTTATCCACCAGCTGAGCTAATGGCTCACCAGTATCATGATGAAGATAATCAAGATGGGTATGTGTATCGAAGAAAGGCATCGCGTTATTTCACTTAAGAAAAAGGTGTGCAGATTACGCATCCACACACCGAATTAATTATTCTACAGAAACGGATGTAATCACTACATCTTCTGTTGGAACGTCTTGGTGGAAGCCTTTATTACCGGTTTTTACTTTCTTGATTTTATCAACCACATCCATGCCTTCAACCACTTCACCGAATACTGCATAGCCCCATTCTTGCACAACTTCACGGCCAAACATCTCTTTTGAACGGTAGTTTAAGAAGTCATTATCTGCCACGTTAATGAAGAATTGTGCCGTTGCAGAATGTGGATCAGAGGTACGAGCCATGGCGATTGTGCCACGTTTATTGCTTAAACGATTATTAGCTTCATTTTGGATCGGTGCGTTTGTTGCTTTTTCACGCATTCCGCTTTCCATACCACCGCCTTGGATCATAAATCCATCAATAACACGGTGGAAAATTGTGTTATTATAGAAACCGTTTTTACAATAATTTAAAAAGTTTTCTGCGGTGATTGGCGCTTTATCAAAATCAAGTTTAATTTTAATATCGCCAAAATTTGTGTGTAATGTAACCATGTTGTTTTCCTCTTGAAAATTAAGGCATTCATTATTCCACAAATGGCGAGAAAGTGCCACCATGAGCAGAAAAAGTGCGGTCGGATTCCAATCAGAAGAGAAAAAATATGTTAAAGATCTTTAATACCCTCACTCGAGAAAAAGAAGTTTTCAAACCTATCCATGAAGGAAAAGTGGGTATGTATGTGTGCGGCGTGACCGTTTACGATTTATGCCATATTGGCCACGGCCGTACCTTTGTGTGTTTTGATGTGATTGCTCGCTATTTACGCTCTTTAGGCTACGATTTGACTTATGTGCGTAATATCACAGATGTGGACGATAAAATCATTAAACGTGCATTAGAAAACAAAGAAACCTGCGATCAACTTGTAGATCGTATGGTGCAAGAAATGTATAAAGATTTTGATGCATTAAACGTATTACGTCCAGATTTTGAACCTCGTGCGACACATCATATTCCTGAAATTATTGAGATTGTGGAAAAACTGATTGCACGTGGTCATGCTTATGTTGCAGACAATGGCGATGTGATGTTTGATGTGGAAAGCTTTAAGGAATACGGCAAATTATCACGCCAAGATCTCGACCAATTACAAGCGGGCGCACGCATTGAAATTAATGAAATCAAGAAAAATCCAATGGATTTCGTGCTTTGGAAAATGTCGAAAGAAAACGAACCAAGCTGGCCATCCCCATGGGGGGCTGGTCGTCCAGGTTGGCACATTGAATGTTCAGCGATGAACTGCAAACAACTTGGCGAACATTTTGATATTCACGGTGGTGGTTCTGATTTAATGTTCCCACACCACGAAAATGAAATTGCGCAATCTTGCTGTGCTCATGGCGGCCAATATGTGAATTATTGGATCCATTCTGGCATGATTATGGTAGATAAAGAAAAAATGTCGAAATCCCTCGGCAACTTCTTCACTATTCGTGATGTATTAAACCACTACAATGCAGAAGCGGTGCGTTATTTCTTACTAACGGCACACTATCGCAGCCAACTCAATTACAGCGAAGAAAACCTGAACTTAGCACAAGGTGCATTAGAACGTTTATACACTGCTTTACGTGGTACAGATCAAAGTGCAGTTGCTTTTGGCGGTGAAAATTTTGTGGAAGCCTTCCGTGAAGCCATGGACGATGATTTCAATACACCGAATGCCCTTTCTGTCCTATTTGAAATGGCGCGTGAAATCAATAAATTGAAAACTGAAGATGCAGAAAAAGCCAATGGTCTTGCTGCGCGTTTACGTGAGTTAGCGGGTATCTTAGGTTTACTTCAACAAGATCCAGAAAAATTCTTACAAGCTGGCTCTGACGATGATGAAGTCGCAAAAATTGAAGCGCTTATCAAACAACGAAACGAAGCCCGTGCCGCTAAAGATTGGACTGCAGCAGATGCGGCACGTAATGAACTTACGGCAATGGGTATCGTGTTAGAAGATGGAGCCAACGGCACGACGTGGCGTAAACAATAATCTCGCAATTTTTCACATCAATTTTCCATTTTTTCAAACTCAAGGTGTAGCTATTCCGCTCAACCTTCATTCAGGTAACTCAAAGTATGAGCCGCCGAGGTAACTGTTGGGATAATGCTCCAATGGAGCGTTGGTTCCGCAGCTTTAAATATGAATGGATGCAAAAGGGCGACTATCTAACCTTGGGGCAAGCGATGGACGATGTGAGAGATTATGTGATGTATTACAATTTTGTTCGCCCACATCGTTACAATCAAGGTTTGGCGCCTGTTTTAACAAAAAAAACCTATCGGGGACTGTTGAATTAGCTGATCACTACATTAATCAGTAAAAGATAAAAGGGCGAAGATTATTAGAATCTTAGCCCTTAATGTTATCTGCATTTTTACAAAAAATAATATTTTCAATTTTTTGAAAAAAAGTGTAAGAAAAAAGGCTTATCTCCGACTAATAGAATAACTAGGAAGCATTTCCTACCATAATGAACTAAATAGTTTCATAAAATAGGTAATCAATCAGAGGAAAAAATGAAAGATTGTAAGATGCAAGGTATCAGCAGCGGCGTAAGTTTATTGATTTTACGCTTTTTTCTTGCGTGGGAATTTTTAGAGGCAGGGTTAGAAAAATGGAATGGTCAAAATTGGTTTACTGAAATACAAGATCGTTTTCCTTTTCCATTTAATCTTATTCCAGCCGATATTAATTGGCACGTTGCAATGGGATCTGAATTAATTTTCCCATTCTTGCTGATATTTGGGGTGCTAACACGTTTTAGTGCATTAAGTTTAACGATTTTAATCTCTGTCGCGTGGTATAGCATTCACGCCGATTCAGGTTATAACGTTTGTGATAATGGTTATAAATTACCCTTAATTTATGTGGTAACTTTATTAATCTTAATTACGCAGGGAGCAGGGAAACTCTCTTTAGACACGCTTATTAAGAAGGTTTATCCAACTAAAAGCTGGTTGAAATTTCTCTAACTATATATTCAATATCAAATTCTAGGAGATTTAAATGAAAAAATTATCCACTTTAGCCGCATTAGCAGGAGCATTAACGATGACAGTAGCCACTGTTGCACACGCTGAGCCAAAATCAAGCAGTATGGATAAAGCTGCAACACCTTGTGTAGGCGATAAATGTGTGAAAACAAAAGCTGCAGAAGGTAAATGTGGTGCAAACGAAACGAAAGCCGCAGAAGGTAAATGTGGTGCGAGCAAACCAAAAGCTGCAGAAGGTAAATGTGGTGAAGGTAAATGCGGTTCTAAATAATCGTATTTAAATCTAGATGCCATACATAACACTGGTGTAAATTTACGCCAGTGTTGTATTAAAAGGAGTAAATAATTATGTTACAAGGTGCAGGATTAGGGTATCGTCGAGATTTAGCGGATGATTTTTTGAATTTATCGTCAAATAATGCGATTCAGTTTATGGAAGTTGCGCCAGAAAATTGGGTAAAAATGGGAGGAGCTGCTCGTTATAAATTTGATCAAGCCGCTGAAAGATATCCACTTGCGGTACACGGACTATCACTTTCATTAGGCGGGCAAGCACCACTTGATCGCGAGTTATTAAAAAATACTAAAGCATTAATGACTCAATATAATTCGACATTTTTTTCTGAACATTTGAGTTATTGTGAATGTGAAGGGCATTTATATGATTTATTACCTATGCCATTTACTGAAGAAGCTGTAAAACACGTAGCACAGAGAATCCGCTATGTGCAAGATTTTTTAGGATTACAAATTTCATTAGAAAACACCTCTTATTATTTACACTCTCCCACCAGCACAATGAATGAAGTAGAATTTTTAAATGCTATTGCACAAGAAGCGGATTGTGGTATTCATTTAGATGTGAATAATATTTATGTAAATGGCGTCAATCACGGTTTACTTGATCCTTATGTTTTTTTAGATCAAGTAGATGTGAAACGTGTCAATTACATTCATATTGCAGGACACGACGAAGAACATTCTGCAGCACAAGTTGTGGAGGATTTAGAAGGAGAATCATTTAATAAAATAAAAGGGGCATATCGCCATTTACCAGAGTTATTAATTGATACGCACGGTGAGGCAGTAAAAGGTACTGTGTGGGATTTATTAGAATATGCCTATCAACGACTACCTGCCATTCCGCCAACATTATTAGAGCGTGATTTCAATTTCCCTCCATTTGCAGAACTTTATGCTGAAGTTGAACATATTGCACAACTACAGCAAAAATATGCTCAAAAAGAGGTAATATCCTATGCAGCCTAAACCTTCGCTTATTGAAACACAAAAAGCACTTGCCACAGCAGTTCGATTGGCTCATGCTCAACCTCTAAATGGTTATGCTCCGAATCGCCTTGCTGTTTATGCTCGTTTAGTTCGAAATAACATCTTTGGTTTTATTGACCGTTGTTTTGTTGAAGCGCCTAAACACGTTTCTGCTGAGAGTTGGTCTCAGACAAAAGAAATGTTTGTATTAACAGGAAAATCACATTCTCCTTATTTTCAAGATATTGCTGGAGAATTTCTCTTATTTTGTCAAGAAAAAGAGAGTTTTGACGCCAATATACTGGCATTGATGGATTTTGAAAATACTCAATTACTTGCAGAAGTTTCTTTAGCAAAAGTACCTGAAAAATTTGAGTGGAATAAGTATAGCGTAATGCAGTTATCTGATGCAGCTTATTTAAAAAGCTATGAAGTCGATTTTTTATCAAGCGATTTTAAACAATTTGATGAAAACCCTATGCAAGCTGTTATATGGCGGGATAGCGATTTTAATATTCTGCAACAACGCTTATCTGAACTTGACTTTTGGCTATTAAGTTATATACAAGAACAACCTTCGTCTTTAGAAGAGGTATTATCTGCCTTAAATACAGTTGTTGAAGATAGCACTCCCTTAATTCCATTATTGGAAAACACCTGGGTGAATTGGATTAATGCTGAAGTGCTTTATCCCAAAGTATGAGTCGCCGAGGTAACTGTTGGGATAATGCCCCAATGGAGCGTTGGTTTCGCAGCTTTAAATATGAATGGATGCAAGAGGGCGACTATATAACCTTGGGGCAAGCGATGGACGATGATTTCAATACGCCGAACGCTCTTTCTGTCCTATTTGAAATGGCTCGTGAAATCAATAAATTGAAAACTGAAGATACAGAAAAAGCCAATGGTCTTGCTGCTCGTTTACGTGAATTAGCGGGTATCTTAGGTTTACTTCAACAAGATCCAGAAAAATTCTTACAAGCGGGCTCTGACGATGATGAAGTCGCAAAAATTGAAGCGCTCATCAAATAACGCAACGAAGCGCGTGCTGCTAAAGATTGGGCTGCTGCAGATGCGGCTCGTAATGAACTCACTGCAATGGGAATTGTGTTAGAAGACGGCCCTAACGGCACGACGTGGCGTAAACAATAATCTCACTTTGATACAAAAACTGCGGTCAAATTGACCGCAGTTTTTCTTTTAAGAAGAAAGCATTACATTTTCGGTTTTTCCATTGTTTTTGCTTTTTTCTTCATTTCTTTTGCTTTCATTTCTTTTGTTTTCATATCATCAGATTTCATTCCTTCTGATTTCATATTATCCATTTTCATGTCGTGAGATTTCATTCCTTCTGATTTCATATTATCCATTTTCATGTCGTGAGATTTCATATCATGAGATTTCATCATCCCATCAGATGCCATTTTGTCATTTTGCATTGGCATAGCGTCTTTTGTCATCGGCATAGCGTCTTTTGTCATCGGCATAGCGTCTTTTGTCATCGGCATGGAATCTTTTGCCATCGACATTTCATTAGATTTCATATCGGTCGCATAAAGACTGGTTGCGAAGAAAAGTGCAGCAATAGCAGTAAAGGTTGTTTTTGCAGTAATATTTTTCATTTTGAATCTTCCTTAATTTGTGAATAATTAGCATTGGATGGAAAGGTTTCCCCTTTCATTATCATTAGACGAATGAGAAATCTATTTCTTACACTTTTTTCAAGGAAAAAATATGGAAACTGGAATTTCCAATAAAGACTTGGCTCAAATTAGAGAGCAAATGCTGAAATTTGCCACATTACAGGTGGGCGATTCTGTATTAGCTGAAGATTTGGTGCAAGAGAGTTTTTTAAGTGCATTTAACCATCTTGAGCAATTTAAACGACAAGCGGCATTTAAGACCTGGGTCTTTGCTATCTTAAAAAATAAAATCATTGATTTTCTTCGCCAGAAAGGCAAATTAGTGCTAGAAACCGAAATTGAAGATGAAGAACAAACTAATCATTTCTTTGATGAAGGTGGACACTGGAAAGCTGAACATTCTCCACTCGATCTCGAACTGAGCGAAAGTGCGGTCTATTCTGAAGAATTCTGGCTGATTTTTGAAACTTGCTTAACTTGCCTGCCAGCCAAACAAGCCAAGATTTTTATGATGAGAGAGTTTTTGGAATTATCTTCTGAAGAAATTTGCCAAGAAAATCAATTAAGCATAAGTAACTTGCACACGACACTCTATCGTGCCCGCTTACAACTTCAAAACTGCTTATCTCATAAACTTTAAGGAGTGACTTTATGAAATGTCGCCAAGCGACTCGCCTCATTTCAGATGCACAAGAACGCTCATTAATGACTAAAGAAAAAATTGGGCTCAATTTGCATCTTGCCATCTGTACACATTGCCGTAAATTTCAACGAAATTGTGGCACATTGAGAAAATTAATGAAGGATTTCAAAGGATAAAAAGCGGAAGACAACTTCCGCTTATTGCTATATTACTTCGCCATTAACGCTGTTGCTCGTGAAATGACTTCCTTGACTTCATCATCCGTCAATTTACCTTCTTTCACAAATTGCACCTTGCCGGTTTTATCAAGCAAAATAATCACGCTGTCTTTTTCACGTAATCCCCATGCATTTTTGACCGCACTTTTATCATCTAAAATCACTTGGCTGTGGGCATTTTCTTTTTTGCCTTTTTCTGCACTACTTTTCACAAACATGCCTGTGCCCACAACAGCATCATCTGCATTAATAATCGTCGTGGTTTGATATTTAGCTTGGTTAAAATGAGCGGCTTTAATCGCTTCAATCATCGCTTGATTTTTCTCTTTTGCCGCACTTCTGCCTGCAATATGCTGAATCACACGGACTTTGCCAGGTAATGCCGTTGAGCTCCACGATTTATACGCTACATCATTGCCATTTAAAGTGATTTCGCCTTTATCTGAAACCGTTACATTGGCTAAAAGTTGGTTAGGTTGGATATTGTGCGCGAATGCATTAACTGAGATTAAACTCCCCATCACAGCGCTCAAAAGCATGATTTTTTTCATAAACACCTCATAAATTCCGTGAAATTGCCTATTTTTTGGCGAATAGTCACTTTTTTGTTATACTCCGTGCGCATTATACTTTGCTTAAATCAGATAAAGAAGGAAAAAGAAATGGATCAAATGCCAGCTTGCCCAAAATGTAAAGGCGAATATGTTTATCACGATTCTGTGAATTTTGTTTGCTCTGATTGCGGTAATGAATGGAATGGTAACGAAGCAGTTGAAGCCGATGAAGATCAACTGATTGTTAAAGACAGCAACGGTAATTTATTAGCCGATGGTGATGATGTGCTTTTAATTAAAGATTTAAAATTAAAAGGTTCATCTGAGGTGTTGAAGAAAGGCACGAAATTCAAAAATATCCGTTTAGTTAACGGTGATCACAACGTCGATTGTGGTAAAATCATGCTGAAATCAGAGTTCTTGAAAAAAGCCTAAAAATTCCCAATAAAAAGAGCGGTCGATTTTAATGTTGTTTTAAATCGACCGCTCTTTTTTATTTTCGTTATACCTTCGCAGGCTTTACTATTTCACTTGGATAACAACCAAGTACCTTCAGATAATTACTGAATTGTTTAAGCTCTTCCAAGGCAATTTGGGTATCAGGATGATGAATATTTCCTTCAATTTCCAAATAGAACATTTCTTCCCAAGGCTTGCCATAAATAGGACGAGATTCAAGCTTGGTCATATTAATACCGTGCTTTTTAAACACAAGTAAAGCATCCACCAAAGAACCCGCTTGTTGCGATGTTGTCATCAACAATAAAGTTTTCGTGTGAATTTGCGGTGAAACTTCTCGAGCTTGTTTTGCCACTACAATAAAACGAGTAATATTGTTTTCTTGATTCGCAATATTATGTTTTAACACATGTAAGCCGTAAAGCTTGCCGCCATCTTCATTGCCCAGTGCCGCAATATTCGGTTTATTCAAGCTTGATACAAGCTGCATTGCATGAGAGCTACTTTCACAGTACTCGATATGCACTCGCTCAAGACTTTGAATAAATTGACTACACTGCTGGATCACCTGTGGATGGCTATAAAGTGTATCAATTTTGCTTAAATCATCCTGCTCATTCACTAAAACACAGTGCTTGATAGGATAAGCCAACTCGCCTACCAAAGATAAGGTGGTATGTTGAAGCAAATCATAAACTTCATTAATTGCACCTGACGTGGTGTTTTCTAAAGGAAGTACACCATAATCAGCTTCCCCACTTTCAACTTTTTCAAAAATTTGAGCAAAGGAATTACAACTGATTTCAGCAAATTGTTGATGGTAACGAGCCGCATAGTTACGCGCAGCCAAATTAGAGTAAGAACCACGCTTGCCTAAGAAAGCGACATGTAACGTTTCTTCTCGTTGCTCATTGAGTTTTTTCTGCAAATACACTTGCTGTGTGAGCACAGAATCTTCAATGATTTTTTGGAAGACTGATGTAATATACTGTGGTTCAAGCTGATAATTTTGACTTTCAGCAAATTGTACAAGCTCTTGTAAGAGCTGTTGCTCACGCTCTAAATCACGCAACGCTTTTTGCGTGACCTCTTTGCTTCTCACCACATCATATGCCAGGCGGTGACGCTCTGAAAGCAGCTTTAACAAGCTGCGATCAATTTGCGTAATTTGCTGACGAATTTCTGATAAATCTAATGCCATTTCATTCCTTATTTAAAGGTTACTTCATTGTGAGGGATGTATTTCTCCGCATTAATAGGTGAATTTTTCTCAAAAAACTCTTTTAAAACATCCGCATCAATAAAACCTGTGTTAACAAAAGTTGGATTTTTGGTCATAACCGGATAACCATCTCCACCCGCGGCATTATAGCTTGGTACAGAAATACGGTAAGTTTTATTTAAATCCAATGGTTTGCCTTGAACTTTCACATTTTCAACTTTCTTATCCGCTCGATTCACTGTCATGCTGATACCTGAATATTGTGCATAAGCACCAGAATCCACTTCTTTCAATGCCACCACATTTAAATAATCCAGTAATTCTTTACCGGTTAATTCAAAATAGCTCACAATATTACCAAATGGATGGATTTTTAAAATGTCTTTATAAGTCACATCACCTTCTTGGATAGAATCACGAATACCACCGGAGTTCATGATACCAATGTCTGCTTTCGCTTTTTAACGTTGTGCTTCTGCAATTAAGTGACCAAGGTTAGTTTGTTCAAAACGAATAATGGTACGATCACCTTCTAACTTACCGTTTAATTTACCCACTTTTTGGCTTAATAAAGCATCACCTTTATCTTGGTAAGACTTTAAAAGTTTTTCCATTTCCGGATCTTGTGGAATCTCTTCGGCATAATTCACATATTCTGTTTTGCCATCTTCTTTTTTCACTTTTTTCTTCAAGTTCACTGGAATTAATTGATAATTCACTAATTTTAATTCACCATTTTTGAACTCAAAGTCAGCTCGACCAACATATTTGCCCCACTCAAACGCTTGCATAATCCAAGTACCATTTTGGAAATCAGGTTTACATGGCTAAGTTGGTTGATAATCTTTAATCCATACACCTTTGTCATCCACACAAATCGGATCATGGCTGTGACCACCGATAATCATATCAAATGCGCCTTTATCTAAATTACGCGTAAGACTTACATCACCAGGCGCATTTGAACCATGTTTCGCATCATAGTAATAGCCCATATGCGTTAAAGCGATTTTTACATCGGGCTTAACTTTTTCATTTAGCTCTTTTAATGTGGCTTTTGCTACTGTTGTTGGGTCTTCAAACTTCACATTGTGAAGATATTCTGGGTTACCTAATTTTGCAGTATCCTCTGTGGTTAAACCCACCACGGCAATTTTAAGATCTTGTTTATTTAAAATGGTATAAGGCTTAACTAAGGTTTTACCTGTTTTAGTATTAATCACGTTTGCAGATAAGAATGGGAAGTTCGCCCATTTTTCTTGCATATCAAGAATTTGTAATGGATTATCAAACTCGTGATTACCTAATACGGTTGCTTCATAACCCATTGCATTCATTGCTTTAATATCAGGTTCTGCTGTTTGCATATCTGACTCAGGTACACCAGTATTAAAATCACCTGCATTTAATAAAACGAGTGAGCCACCTTTTTGCTCCACTTCTGCTTTTACGCGATTAACAATTGTTTTGTGTGCTGGAAAGCCATATTCACCTTTTGCATTCGGCCAAAAATGTCCGGCGTATCATTGGTGTGCAATATGGTAAATTGATAGGTTTTATCTTGTTCATATGCCATTGCCGCAGAAGTTGCTAGCACAAGAGGAAGCACGGTAAATAATTTTTTCATAATAAAAAACACCTCTATTTTTGACCGCTCTTTACCTTCGCAGAAAACAAAAATAACAGAGCAAGATGGGAAATAAAAAAGCTATACTCCCGAAAGAAGTATAGCTTTTCAACAAAACATTGTTAGATTAGTACCTGCGCAGGCGCAACATAACCTTGTGGAACTTGTTTCTTATCTTCAAAAGTAACAAATTCCCACGCGTCCTGATCGGCAAGTACAGCACGGAGTAGCTTGTTATTTAAACCGTGACCAGATTTATAAGCTTTGAAATCACCGATGATGTTATAGCCACACATATAAAGATCGCCAATCGCATCAAGCATCTTGTGACGAACTAATTCATCTCTGAAACGTAATCCATCTTCATTTAAGATACGGTAATCATCTAATACGATGGCATTATCTAAGCTACCACCTAACGCAAGACCTTGAGATTGAAGATACTCAATATCTTTCATGAAACCAAAGGTTCTTGCACGACTAATTTGATGTACGAATGCTTGTGCTGAGAAATCCATCACGTAATTACGTACATTTTTACTAATCGCAGGATGATCAAAGTCGATTGTGAAATCTAAACGGAAACCATTATAAGGTTTGAATTCTGCCCATTTGTCACCGTCTTCTACTCGTACATTTTTCTTAATACGAATAAATTTCTTCGGTGCATTTTGTTCTTCAATACCTGCATCTAAAAGCAAGTAAATGAATGGGCTTGCACTACCGTCCATGATTGGAATTTCAGGTGCATCAACTTCAATAATAATATTATCGATACCTAAACCAGCCAATGCTGCGTTTAAGTGTTCTACGGTTGAAACACGCACACCTTGTTCATTTACAAGTGCAGTACAAAGCATTGTATCGCGCACTGAATCAGCATTCGCAGGGAAAGTCACCGGCGGATTAAGATCGGTACGGCAGTAAATCACGCCAGTATTCGGCATAGCCGGGCGCAACGTTAATGTTACTTTTTTACCGCTATGTAAGCCTACACCTGTGACTTTAATGCTTTGTTTTAATGTTCTTTGTTTAATCATCTCTTTTACCTTATTGCTTCACAACAAGATTACTTTTACTCTTATTTCTCATCACGACCAAATGATGCCGGATTGAAGAAATTAGGATTGTTTCTTAACTGTTCTAAACGGCTTGGATCAAGCGGTTTATTTAAGTTACCGTATTGCGAATTTTGTTCCTGTGCTGGTTCTGGTTGTGGATTATGTCTTAATGCATCTAAACCATGTAAACCAACTGGTGGTTGTGGTTGAATCGTTTCTTGCGCTACAGGTTGTTGAACTTGAGCTTGTTGTACTGTCGCTTGAGGACGAGCAATCACTACAGGCTCTGCTGAAACTACATCACCCAAACCTGTCGCAACGATTGTTACACGAATTTCATTGCTCATTTCTGGAACTAAACTGGTACCAACTACGATAGTCGCATCTTCTGATGCAAAGCTACCTACTGTGTCACCCACTACGTTAAATTCGTCAAAGCCAAGATCCATGCCTGAGGTAATATTAACAAGGATACCTTTAGCATTAGAAAGATCGACTTTTTCTAATAAATCATTTTTAATCGCAAGACGTGCGGCTTCTTCTGCACGACCCGCACCAGGTTCACTTTGAGCAGAGCCGAAACCAATCATGGCTTGGCCCATTTCCGACATAACGGTTCTTACGTCAGCAAAGTCCACGTTGATTAAACCCGGAGAGGTAATCATATCGGAGATGCCCATGACAGAGTTACGTAATACGTCATTTGCAGCAGCAAAAGCATCAATTAATGTTGCATTTTTCGGGAGAACTTTTTGAATTTGTTGGTTAGGAATGATGATCATTGAATCCACATATTGTGAAAGATCTTTAATCCCTAATTCAGCAAATTGCATACGTTTTTTGCCTTCAAAGCTAAATGGCTTAGTAACAACAGCAACAGTTAAAATGCCTAATTCTTTCGCTACTTTAGCAACGATTGGTGCCGCACCAGTACCTGTACCACCGCCCATACCGGCTGCGATAAAGACCATGTCTGCACCCTCAAGCATTTTACGGATTTCTTCTTGGTCATCTTCAGCCGCTTTACGACCTACATTTGGGTTTGCGCCCGCACCAAGACCTTTAGTTGTTGCCCCACCAATTTGTACAGTTTGTTGAACTTGGCTTTTGCGTAATGCTTGTGCATCGGTATTCACCGCATAGAATACGATCTTACCGTGCTCATCGCTATCAATTGCACTTTCGCCCAAGAAATTACCATTAAATTCTTGTTGCACCATGTTAGCAACCATGTGGTTAACTGCGTTACCGCCGCCTCCACCAACACCGACAACCTTAATCAGTGCACCTGTTTGCTCTTCAAAATCACCATACTCTGGGTATAACATTTGCTGTTCTCCGTTACTGCTAATACTCTGTTAGCATATTAATAAAAGTTAAATATTTTCTATTGTAAATTAAAACGCTAAAATTATCAAAATTCTGATTTCACTTTATTGAAAAAACTTTTTACACCTTTCCAGATTTTTTTGCAAAGCGCCTCTTCGCCGTAACCAGGATCAACAGGATCATTATCACTATTTTGATGATGATATTGTAGTAACCCGACTACTGTTGAATATTGCGGGCGATTTACATAATCCGTTAAGCCTGTAATATTCAATGGACTACCAATGCGCACTTGGCAACCAAATACATTCGAAGCACAATCTTTTAAGTCTTCAATTTGTGCTCCACCACCAGTAATAACGACACCAGCAATTAATTCAAATTTAATATGTTTGCTCTCTAAATCTGCTTTAAGCTTATCTAATTCGTCCTTAACAACGCCCAATAGTTCAATATATCTTGCTGAAGTGATTAAAGATAAATCACTTTTTGTTAAAGCACGTGGTGCTCGACCACCAATACTTGCCACTTCAATTTTTTTATCGCCATGTAGACGCGCTGGATACAATGCACTTGCATAGTTCACTTTAATACGTTCGGCTTCTGCACGAGAAACGGTGCATGCATGAGCAATATCATTCGTGACAATATTGCCTGCATAAGGAATAACCTTGCTAAAGCGTAATGAACCATTGGTATAAACCATCACATTCATAGTACCCGCGCCAAAATCGATTAAGCACACGCCTAAGTCTTTTTCATCTTCGGTTAAAACAGAATGCGTTGCTGCAAAGCCGGAGAACACGACTTTATCAACTTGTAATCCGCAACGTTCAACTGCTTTTTTCAAGTTATTTTGCCAGTCTTGGTGACAAGCAATTAGGTGCACATTTGCTTTTAAACGGACGCCATGTAGACCTAATGGATTTTTAATATTAACTTGTTTATCTACCGCGTATTCTTGAGGAATAATGTGTAATAAAGAAAGACCTTCAGGTAATTTTACTGAGCTTGCTGTATGTAAAGCATCATCAATCTCTTCTTGAGTCACTTCATTTTCAGAAATAGCAACAAAACCGCTCTCATTCAGGCTTTGAATATGTTCACCCGTAATTGCAAGAGTCACACTCATAATTTGGCAATCAGCCATTGATTCAGCCGCTTCAATAGCACGTTGGATAGAGTTAACAACGGCATCTAAATCAGTAATACTGCCACGATCAATCCCTTTCGATGGACAGCTACCCACGCCAAGTACATTTACGACGCCATCAGGAAGCACTTCCCCAACAACAGCAACAACTTTTGATGTACCAACTTCAAGACCTACAATGACTTTCGGTTCCAACTCTTTTCCCATTTTCTTATTACACCCAATGAATTATTTTTATTTCTCTGTCAATCCAACAGCTGCTGATGCAGATGCATAGCGCAAATCTACATAATCAATTCGTTTACCTTCAGGCACTTCAATTTGTGGATAAATCGTTACAAATCGATCTAATTTTGGTTTCCAATCTCCGCGCCCAAGTTTCAATACTATATCATTATCTAGCGTAACTTGCCACGCACCGCGATCATCAATTCGAACACCTTTAACCACTAAATTTTTGGCTTTAAAATCAGCGAAAATTTGATTCCAAGCTTCTAATACTTTCAAGCTTTGATAATCAGGGCCACCTAAATAAGGTAAAGCTTTTTCTTTTAACTTATCCATCGGTAATTGGAAAACAGTTCCCTCTTTTGTGATGAACTCTGTTTTATTCCAAATTGCAACTGGCTGATATTCTGACAGCCAAATACTTAAACGATTTGGCCAAATTTTACGAACCACCGCACCTTTTACCCAAGGAATCGTTTCAAGTTGCTCTTGAATTTGCTTAACGTCTTGTCCCCAGAAGCCCTTGAGAGAGCCCATTTTGAGCAACACATCTTGCACATCCAGATAAGTGGTAAATTCATTTTGACCTACTAAGGCATAGGCAGTAATTTTTCTATCACCGTCTAAGCTTTCAAGCCAACTCTGCCAGTTTGAATAAACGAAATACCCTAGCCCCGCACAAAGTAACACCAAAGCAAGTTTAATCTGCAACATAAAACGGAATTTACCTTCTCCGTTAGATGAGCGACCAAATTGCGTTGGCGGTGTATTTTTGCGCTTAATTACATTCATTACGCACTCAACTCCAAAATTTTCACGACGAGTTGTTCAAATGAAATACCGACTGTTGATGCAGATTTAGGGAATAAACTGTGACTTGTCATCCCTGGGTTCGTGTTTACTTCGACTAAACGGAAATTACCTTGTGCATCAGTCATCACATCAATGCGGCTCCAGCCACGACAACCCACGACGTCATAAGCTCGTTTAACTAATTTCGCTAATTCTTCTTCACCTTCAGCTGAAAGGCCGGCAGGACAAAAATATTGAGTGTTATCTGAAATATATTTCGCATCATAATCATAAAACTCACCTTCTGGCACAATGCGAACAGCAGGCAATACTTCGCCACCTAAAACAGGCACAGTTAATTCATCACCTGCTAACCATTCTTCAATCAAAATAGTGTTATCAAATTTAAGTGCATAATCGACCGCACTTTTTAATTCTTCGACTGCTTTTACTTTCGTTAAACCCACACTTGAACCTTCAAGAGATGGCTTAACCATCAAAGGTAAACCTAATTTCTCGACCACAGCTTGTGGGTTTAGTTCGTGAGCATTTTCTTTGGCCACGATCTCCATATCAGCAACAGGTAAACCAAAAGCTTTCCATAACATTTTAGTACGCATTTTATCCATAGTTAATGCTGAAGCCATCACGCCACAACCAGTGTAAGGTAAACCGATTTGTTCTAATAAGCCTTGCATGGTACCATCTTCTCCACCACGACCATGTAAAATGTTAAAGACACGATCAAAACCATCAGCCTTTAAATTCGCAACATTATATTCTTTAGGATCTATACCATGTGCATTATAACCTTGGCTCACTAATGCGTTTAACACGGCTGCGCCAGAATTAAGAGAAACTTCACGTTCAGCTGATGTGCCGCCTAACAACACAGCAATTTTTTCTTGTTTTAAATTCATTGTTTTATCCTGTTTTCTTTTTATTCTTCATCAAAAGTGCGGTTATTTTTCGGTGTATTTATGCTTTCCAACGTTCAGCTAAACCACGAGAAATTTTGCTTACACTTCCCGCGCCTTGAGCAAGAATTAAATCGCCATCTTGAATAATTTGATCTAACACATCGCCAAGTTGTTCCGTATCAGAAACTAAAATTGGATCGACTTTTCCTAGATTACGAATAGAACGACAAAGCGCTTTACTATCTGCACCGACAATTGGCGCTTCACCTGCCGCATAGACGTCTAACATAATCAATGCATCCACTTGGGATAATACTTGCACAAATTCATCAAATAAATCGCGAGTACGTGAATAACGGTGAGGCTGGAAGATCATGACAATACGTTTATCTCCCCAACCTTCACGCGCTGCTTTAATTGTTACATCAACTTCTGTAGGGTGATGGCCATAATCATCCACTAAGCGTACTTTACCATTTGGACGGATAAACTCACCTAATTGGTCAAAACGTCTGCCCGCACCTTGGAAATCAGCAAGCGCTTCTAAAATTGCTTCATTGCCAATACCTTCTTCTTTTGCTACAGCAAGTGCTGCCGTCGCATTTAACGCATTGTGTTTACCTGGCACATTCAATAATACATTGATGCGTTCACCACTTGGGCAAACTACGGTGTAATGGCCTTGGAAACCCGTTTGTTCATAATCCTCAATACGGTAGTCAGCATGTTCACTGAAACCATACGTTAATACTTGACGTCCAACTTGAGGAACAAGTTCCATTAACACCGTATCATCTGCACACATCACCGCCAAACCGTAGAACGGTAAGTTATGTAAGAACTTCACGTAAGTGGCTTTCATCTTTTCAAAATCACCGCCATACGTATCCATATGATCCGGTTCAATATTGGTTACCACAGAAACCATTGGCTGTAAGTGTAAGAAAGATGCATCACTTTCATCTGCTTCAGCGATTAAATAACGGCTTGCACCTAAATGCGCGTTTTTACCGGCAGATTTAACTAAACCACCATTAACGAAAGTTGGATCCAGTTTCGCTTGAGTATAAATCATCGAAATCATGGCTGTCGTTGTGGTTTTACCATGGGTACCAGCTACTGCAATACCATGACGAAAACGCATAATTTCAGCTAACATTTGTGCTCGCTGAATCACGGGAATACGATTTTGCTTAGCGGCGATTAATTCTGGGTTATCTTCATGGATTGCGCTTGATACAACAACGACACTTGCCCCTTTCACATTTTCCGCTTGGTGACCGATGAAAATTTTTGCGCCAGCTTGAGCAAGACGTTGAGTCACGACACCATCTGCAATATCAGAACCATAGATATCATAACCTTCATTTAATAAAATTTCGGCAATCCCACTCATACCGGCGCCGCCGATACCAATGAAATGAATTTGTTGAACCCGACGCATCTCAGGAATAATCTTTCTAATTTCGTCCGAAATATGTTTCATATTATTTCACCTTTATTTTTAACCGCACTTTTAGGTTGCGAGTTTATTACCACCCTCTCAACCTCTCTATTCTTATTTCGCGTTTTCTACAATAACATCAGCTACACGTTTAGCCGCTAATGGTGCTGACATTTCTTTTGCCTTAATCGCCATCGCTAGCAAAGTTTCACGATCTGTATTTTCTAAGAAATCGACTAACACATCCGCATTTAATTCATTCTGCTGAACAATTTTTGCTGCACCTACATCGGCAAGATATTTCGCATTTAAATATTGTTGTTGATCTTTATGTTGGAATGGTACAAAAATCGCAGGCGTCCCCACAGCAGCTAATTCGCATACTGTTAGTGCACCAGAGCGACAAATCACCACATCTGCCCAAGCGTAAGCTTCCGCCATATCATCAATAAATTCTGTAATTTTAACCGAATCTGCATGTTCACCATAAAGTGCGGTCACACTTTCAACAGAACCTTTCCCCACTTGATGACGAACCTCTAATTTATCTGCCAAACGAGCAACAACTTGTGGGATAGTCTGATTGAGTACGCGAGCTCCTTGGCTTCCACCCACGACAAGTACTCTCAATTTTCCACTTCTTTCTGAAAAACGTGCTTGTGGTGATGGCATTTCAAATAAATCTTGCCGAACTGGATTCCCTACAACCTCGGCATCTTTGAATGCAGTTGGGAAAGCTTGTAATACACGTGTCGCAATTTTAGCCAACCATTCATTGGTTAAGCCTGCTACGGCATTTTGTTCATGTAAAATAACTGGCACACCACAAAGTTTTGCAGCAATACCACCAGGGCCTGATACATAACCACCCATGCCTAATACCGCATTAGGTTGATATTCTTGAATAATTTTACGAGCTTGCAATACTGCTCTTAAAATAGCAAAAGGCGCACCAAGTAATGCTTTAATGCCTTTTCCACGCAACCCTGAAATTTGAATAAAACGAATAGGAATGCCATGTTTTGGTACAAGCTGTGCTTCCATTCGATCTTTGGTGCCTAACCAGCAAATTTCCCAACCTTCTTTTTGTAAGGTTTGAGCAACAGCGATGGCGGGGAAAACATGTCCACCAGTACCGCCCGCCATAACTAATAATTTTTTACTCATAAATATCCCTAATCATCTCTCAAACGCGCTTGACCACCACGTTGTAATCTATTTTCATGGTCAATACGCAATAAAATGCCCACGGTTGCCGACATAATAATGATACTTGAACCACCATAACTCACTAATGGGAAAGTTAAACCTTTTGTTGGTAACATCCCTAAGGCCATGCCTAAATTGACAAACCCTTGGAAGAAAATCCAGAAACTAATGCCTAAAGCAAAAAAGCCACGGAAACGTTGCTCTAACATGAGGGATTCACGTCCAATTTTCATCGCACGGAAAATCAATAAACCTAAAAGAATGACAACAACAAAAATACCAATAAAACCGAATTCTTCACCAATAATCGCCATGATAAAGTCAGTATGTGCTTCAGGAAGATAATCAAGTTTTTGAATGGAGTTACCTAGTCCTTCCCCGCTAATTTCGCCACGACCAAAGGCCATCAAAGAGTTAGTCAGCTGGAATCCTGTTCCGTAAGGATCTTTAAACGGTTCTAAGAAACCGGTAAAACGTTTTAAACGATAAGAGGCGGTAAGAACTAACCAAGCAAACAATGCCAAACCCAAAATCATCAAAAAGATGAATTGGAGAAGTTGAGCCCCTACAATAAACAGCATCCCTGACATAATGACAAAAAGAACTATTGTACTACCTAAATCAGGTTGTAATAGTAAAAAAGCACCTAATGTAAACACAACAATAAAGGGTTTACCAATACTGGCGCGTTTAGAACGAACCTCATCATAACGACGCGTAAAATAACTCGCTAGGAAACAGGTTAAAGCTAACTTCGCAAATTCCGCAGGCTGGAAATTTAAAATCCCCAAAGAAATCCAACGTTTTGCCCCGTTAACAGAGGTTCCAACCATAAGAACTAGTATTAATAATACAATTGCCAATAAGAAAATTTTGGCATGCCATTTTTCCCATTGAGAAGAAGAAATTTGGAGAGTTAAATAACAAGTCGCTAAAGAAAGTAAGACATAAACGGCATCACGTTTAGCAAAATAGAATGTATCATTAAATACGCGTGCACTGTAAGGCATTGAAGCAGAAGTTACCGCCACTAAACCAATCAGCAATAGCACGACAAAAAGCCAAAACAATGCGCGATCGTAAAGTAATCCTTGCGGTGTCACTCTCGCCCATTGTTCATAATTTTGTTTAATTTTATTGATAAATTCCATTATTACCCTAATTCTTTAAGCTAATTTTGCTAAACGAGTAAACTCTTCACCTCGTTTTTCAAAAGAGGCAAACTGATCCAAACTTGCACAAGCAGGAGATAATAACACCATATCGCCTGATTTTAAATGCGGACGTAAAAATGAAATGGCTTGTTCCATAGTTTCAAACAAATGGCTTTGACTTGAAAGTGCCGCGAGTTGTTTGCCATCACGACCAAAGCAATAGGTTGAGATATGAGGTTGATTGATTAAATCAGCGAGTTCAGAAAAATCTGCGCCTTTACCATCACCACCTAATAAAAGATGTAACGTTCCCTCAACATATAACCCTGCCAATGCTGCAACAGTGCTACCTACATTGGTGGCTTTAGAATCATTAATCCAACGAACACCATTCGCTTGATGGGCTAATTGGAAACGATGATCTAAGCCTTTAAATTGACGAAGTACGGTACGAATTGCCTCTAAATTTATCCCTACTGCTTGTGCTAATGCTGTAGCGGCTAAAATATTCATGTAATTATGACGACCAACTAAGGTGGCTTCATCACAAGGTAAAATTACTTCCTCTTTCGCCATTAAATACTGTTTACCGTTTTCGGTTTTCAACCAGTAATCTGCTTGATTTTCAGCAAAAGATACAACCTTCTTAGCCTGATTTTCACCTTCGCCAAAAGTGAGTTTATCTTCTAAATTCACTACTCCGGTTTCCGCATTGTGGTAAATACGTAATTTGGCTTGGCGATAATCTTCTAAATCCACATAGCGATCCATATGATCTTCAGTCACATTAAGCACTGTCGCTGCAGCTGCTTTCAAACTATAAGTGGTTTCAAGTTGGAAACTAGAAAGTTCTAATACATAAAGATCGCAATCTTCATTTAATAACGACAATGCAGGGATGCCAATGTTTCCGCCCATTCCCACTTTTATTCCGGCCGCTTTTGCCATTTCATAGACCAATGTTGTCACGGTGCTTTTACCATTAGACCCCGTAATCCCAACAATTGGCTTCGTTGCTGCACGGCAGAATAATTCGATATCCCCAATCACTTCCACTCCTGCTGAAAGTGCGGTCTGAATTTCAGGTGTTTTTACCGCGAGTCCCGGGCTAATGACAATAATATCGCTTTCAAGTAACCATTGTTGATTTAGACTACCCGTGTGTAAAGGAACATTTTTAGGTAATTGCTCTGCTCCCGCTGGATGTTGACGTGTATCAATCACACGGATATTAGCTTGTTGAGATTGAAGATATTCAACGCAAGAAAGGCCTGTTTTTCCGAGGCCTATGATGGTGATCGTTTTATTTTGATATAGAGTTGTCATGTTGTTTTTCTTCTCTCGTATTCTGGGATCACGCAGGGTGCAACAAGTGCACCCTACAAAAATTATCTTAGTTTGAGCGTTACAAGCCCCATCAACACCAACATTAAGGATATAATCCAAAACCGAATAATCACTCTTGGTTCTGGCCAACCTTTTAATTCAAAGTGGTGATGAATTGGTGCCATTCTGAAAATACGTTGCTTTCTTAATTTATAAGAGCCCACTTGCAAAATCACAGACAAGGCTTCAACAACAAATACACCGCCCATAATCACTAATAAGAATTCTTGGCGAACAAGAATGGCAACCACACCAAGTGCGCCACCAAGTGCTAGAGAACCAACATCGCCCATAAAGACTTGAGCCGGATAAGTGTTAAACCATAAGAATCCTAAACCAGCCCCTACGATTGCAGTACAGAACACTACGACTTCAGAGCTATATTTGATGTAAGGAATATGTAAGTATTCTGCAAAATTAACGTTACCAGTCGCCCATGCAATTAAAGCAAATGCACCTGCGACTAACGCTGTTGGCATGATGGCAAGACCATCTAAACCGTCAGTTAAGTTTACGGCATTACCTGTGCCCACAATCACAAAGTAAGACAATACAATATAGAATAAACCTAATTGAGGCATGATATCTTTGAAGAATGGAATCACTAAACGCGTTGCATCTGTATCATGACCTAACCAATACAACCAAATAATTGCCACTAATGCGACTACTGACATCCAGAAATATTTCCAACGCGCAATTAAACCATCGGTATTTTTACGTGTGATTTTACGGAAATCATCCACAAAGCCAATTGCACCATAGCCAAATAACACAAATAAGCAAATCCAAACATAAGGATTCATTAAGTTAGCCCATAATAACGTACTGACACCGATGGAGAATAAAATCATCACACCGCCCATAGTTGGGGTGCCTTTTTTCGCAAAGTGACTTTCAGGACCATCATTACGCACTTCTTGACCAAATTTTAAAATTTGAAGGCGTTTGATCACTTTCGGACCGATCCATAAAGAAATGAAAAGTGCGGTCAATAATGCCAAAATCGCACGTACAGTAATATAGGAAATGGCATTGAATGCCGTTTCATAGCGAACTAAGTATTCAGCAAGCCAAACTAACATAAGCTATCCTTTAATGAATAAATCGTCTCTTCCATTTTCATTGAGCGCGAGCCTTTCGCTAATACGACGACTTTTTGATTTTCTTGTAATTTCTGTTTAATCATATCTAACGCATAAGCTGTCAATTCAGCTTTATCTGTAAAATGTTTTCCCAAAACAGCTTCAGAAATGACCGTACTTTCCATTCCGTAAGAAAGCACTAAATCTAATTTAGCTTGTTTTGCATGTTCACCCACTTGTTGATGACATTTTAGACTATCCTCGCCTAATTCTTTCATATCGCCCACGAGTAGAATACGGAAAGCATCATAACCTTTTAAAACATCAATCGCAGCTTGTAAAGAATCCACATTTGCATTGTAAGTATCATCTAATAACAGCAAATTTTTATTCACTTGAATCGGGAATAATCGTCCTTTTACTTGAGAACGATGTTCAAGACCGGCTTTAACATCAGCAAGACTCGCGCCCACATTCATAGCAAGTGCGGTCGCTGCCAAAGCATTTTTTACATTATGCTCACCTAAATAAGGCAAATTAATTTCAATGCTGCCTTTTGGCGAAACTAACGTAAACATCGAGCCATTAGGTGAATGTTTTACATTTTCAGCTTTGTAATCGCCACCATTAAAATATTGAATAGCATGGGAACCAATTTCTTTTTGCCACAATTCAATATAATTATGTTCACTGTTAATAATGGCTACACCATTTGGGGTTAAACCACGATAGATTTCCCCTTTCGCACGTGCGACACCTTCAATGGAACCAAAACCTTCTAAATGTGCTGCTGCTACATTATTCACTAATGCGGCTTCAGGCTGTGCAAGATGCGTAGTGTAATCAATTTCACCTTGATGATTTGCACCTAATTCAATAACAGCAAATTTATGTTGTTCTGTTAAACGTAATAACGTTAATGGTACGCCAATATCGTTGTTGAAATTACCATTAGTGAACAACACGGCTTCAGGATTGCCCGCTGTTTGTTGCAGAATGGATGCGGTCATCTCTTTCACCGTAGTTTTACCCGATGACCCCGTCATTGCTACGGTACGAGGATTAATTTTTTCACGTAACCATTTTGCTAATTGACCAAGGGCTAAGCGCGTATCTGTAACAACCAATTGTGGCGTTGCAATTTCGGTGTTAGCTTGTTGTACTACTAAGGCTGTCGCACCTTGCTCAACGGCTTTATCTAAGTATTGATGGGCATCAAAATGCTCACCTTTTAACGCAAAGAAAAGCGAGTTAGACACAGTTTTGCGAGTATCCGTATTGATATTTTCAACAGCGGTCTGCTCATCTCCAATAAGATGAGCATTTAAAATTTGAGCAAGCTGTTGGGTAGTTAGTTTAATCATTCTTTTTTATTTTTTCGTTAAATAGGCTTCAGCCACTTCTTGATCAGAGAAATGAAGTGTTTTATCACCAATGATTTGATAGTTTTCATGACCTTTACCAGCAATCACAATCACATCGTTTTCAACCGCATTCTCAATGGTAAATTTGATGGCTTCTTCGCGATCCGGAATCACTCCAACATCTTCCATTCGGCTAAAGCCAGTGAGAATATCTGCTTCAATTTTATTTGGATCTTCTGTGCGTGGATTATCTTGGGTTACGATCACTAAATCTGCAAACTGTTCAGCAGCTTTCGCCATCAGCGGGCGCTTGCCTGCATCACGATCTCCGCCACAACCAAAGATACACCAAAGTTTGTCTTTGCAATGTTCACGCGCAGCATTTAATGCCTTTTCTAATGCATCTGGAGTATGAGCATAATCAACGATAACCGTTGGTTTACCTGCTTTTTTAATCAATTCCATTCTTCCATTTACCCCTTTTAGCTGTGAAACCGTATGGATAAGATCATCGAAAGAATAACCTAAAGCCAATAAAACAGCCGTGGCTAACAACAGATTACTCACGTTAAAAGCGCCAATTAATGGGCTATGTAATGTGCCATTTCCCCAACTTGATGCAACATCAATGACTGCACCTTCATGAGTAAAACGAATTTGCGTAGCATAAAGCCATTGTTTAGATGTTGGATGGAAATCTGGGTGACAGCTGACTGCGATACCATTTGGTAATTCACTTAACCAGGCAGCTCCAATTGGATCGTCAGCATTAAGAATTTGTAATTCAGGTGCTAAATCGACAAAAAAGCGTTTTTTGGCTTCTGCATACTTTTCCATTGTTTCGTGATAATCCAAATGATCGCGACTTAAATTGGTAAAAATAGCGGCTTTAAATTTGAGCGCTTCAACACGATGTTGAACTAAACCATGTGAAGATACTTCGATAGAAGCAAAATCTGCGCCTTTCTCTACAAAATCAGCCAGACTTTCTTGAACTTCAACAGCTGAACCTGTGGTATTTTTAGCTTCTTTGACTTGACCTAATAAACCATTGCCAATGGTGCCCATAACAGCGGCTTTATGACCTAATAGCGTAGCCCATTGTGCTAATAATTGAGAAACGGTAGTTTTACCGTTTGTTCCAGTCACACCAACTAAAGTCAATTTTTCGGAAGGATTATCATAAAATTGACCAGCCAATGCTGAAAGATGGGCTGATAAATGATAGTAGTGAATCACTGGCACATTATTTTGCCATTGGATGCTCAAATGCTCATTTTCTAAATCTGTCTCTAAAACGACCGCACTTGCACCTGAAGAAATAGCTTGAGGAACAAATTGACTCGCATCAAAACGATGCCCTTTTACTGCCACAAATAGATCACCTTGAGTTACTTTGCGGCTATCTAACACCATCGCCTTCACATTCATGTCTGAAAGCACCGGAAGATCAAAAAGTGCGGTCAATTTTTTCATTGTTTTGCCTTTTCTTAATTCATTTTTTCAAGTTTTTGATCGCTTAAGCGAACAGTGCGTCTTGCTGTTTTTTCTGTTGGTTCTGCATCTGGCGCAATACCATTTGCACGTAATGCATAGCCCATAATGCTTGAGAATACTGGCGCAGATACCGCACCACCATAGTACTGTCCTGCTTTCGGATCGTTGATCAAAATAACGAGTGCATAACGTGGATCGCTAATTGGTGCAATACCCGCTGTAAATGCCACATATTTATGAACATAGTGACCATTTTCAATTTTACGTGCCGTACCTGTTTTCGCACCAACACGATAACCTTCAACCATCGCACGTTTATTTTTGATCGCGACTTTTTCTAACATGCCCACTACGTCTTTCGTGATTTTCTCAGAGAATACACGTTGACCAATGACTGGTGGATCAACTTTCGTGATAGAAAGCGGACGATAAATCCCGAAGCTCCCTAAAGTGGCATAAGCACGCGCGATTTGTAATGGTGTTGAAGTGATACCATAACCATAAGCCACAGTAGCACGTTCGATATCTGCCCAACGTTTACGGTTTGCATTTAATACACCACGTTGTTCACCAATTAAGCCTAACTCTGTATCTTTACCTAAACCTGCATTTTGGTAAGTTTCCATTAATGCTGAAGGTGGCATACGTAACGCAAGACGGCTTACACCACGGTTACTGGAGTTAATCAAAATTTCATCTAAGGTTTGTTGTGGGCGAGGTGCCACGTCCACAATTTCTTTACCACTTACGGTAAATGAACCTGTATTAATCACTTCATCACGTCTCGCTGCACCACGTTGAAGTGCGGTCAAAACAACGAAAGGTTTTACTGTTGAACCTGGTTCGAAAGTATCCGTAATCGCACGGTTACGTTTTAATTCATCTTTAACATTAGCCAAGTTGTTTGGGTTGTAAGAAGGCGCTGTTGCCATTGCTAACACTTCACCCGTACGCACATCTACCAATACCGCAGTACCAGATTCAGCTTTGTTCTCTGTTACTGCTTTTTTGATTTCGCGATAAACCATGGATTGCAATTTTTCATCGATACTTAAGGTTACATCTTGTGCATCGTATTTTTTCTCATCTGCAATATGCTCAACCACGTTACCACGTTTGTCTTTACGAACAACACGCGCACCGTCTTTCCCCACTAACATTGAGTTGAAACTTGCCTCAACGCCTTCAATCCCTTTACCATCAATGTTGGTAAAGCCGATTAATTGAGCCGCTTCTTCTACACGTGGATAAAAACGACGTGGTTCAGTTTCTAATGAAATACCTTTAATTTTGAGATCACGAATATAATTCGCTTTGCCCGCTTCTACTTGACGTGCTAAATACAAGAAACCTGATTTTGGATTTTTCTCAATTTTTTTCACCAACTCAGCAGGTGTCATATTTAATTCGTTAGCAAGGGCTTTGATACGTTCTTTATCCTCTAATGCATTTTCTTTTAACATTAAACGAGGTTCAGCCACGATCGCGCTCATCGGCACACTCACCGATAACAATTGACCGTTACGATCTAAAATTGAACCACGAACAGAGAGGACATCATCTTTACGTAATGAACGTTTGTCCGCTTCACCAGATAGGGTTTCAGAATTAACAGATTGCACATAAGCAGCACGAGCCACTAATGCGCCTAAGCCTAAGAAAATAAAACTTGTCGCGATGAGATAACGACCACGAAGGAAACATTTCTCAAACACCATTTTCGGTTTGTTTGGTTTTACTGACGCAGGTTGAGCCAATTTTCTAATTGTTTTCTTTGGCTTTCCTGGTTTCTTAGAGGAATTAAATCTAACCATTTTATTCAAAATCCCTATTCAAAAATAACTACTTCTTGTTCACTTTGAACACGTTGCATTTTTAATGTACCAATCGCAATGGATTCAACTCTTGTATTATCACTTTCGGTTGCTTCTTGTAATTGTAAATTGCGATATTCGTTTTCAAGGGCTTGGTGTTGTAATACCAACTGCCCGTTTTCAGAAATTAGGCCCCGTGTTTGATGCGTCATCCAAATTGTGCCCATTGCAGAAGCTAAAATTAATAAAAGTAAGACGACAATTAATTTATTAGAAGAAAAAATATCTTCCACGAGAATATGTTGTAAAGGATAACGTTCGCTATTTTCTAACATCTTATTTCACCCTTTCCGCAATACGTAAAACCGCACTTCTTGAACGTGGATTTGCCGAAATTTCTGCCTCACTCGGCTGAATCGCTTTACCAATGATTTTTAACTTTTGATTACGTTGAATTTGATCTTCACGTAGTGGTAAGCCTCTTGGAATATCCTCGCCTTTGCTTTGCTTACGCATGAAATGTTTTACCATTCTGTCTTCAAGTGAATGGAAACTGATAATCGATAAACGCCCTTCAGGGGCCAACATATCTAATGCAGAATTTAATACACTTTCTAACTCATCTAATTCCGCATTAATATAAATTCGAATGGCTTGGAAACTACGAGTTGCTGGATGCTTATGTTTATCTTTAAACGGAACAGATTGAGCAATTAATTCAGCGAGCTGAGAAGTACGACTTAAACATTCTGTGCCATTTTTGACCGCACTTTTATTAAATTCTACGATGGCAGTGGCAATTCGTTTTGCAAAACGCTCTTCGCCGAAGGTTTTTAACACCCAAGTTAAATCATCAACGGATACTTGTTTTAGCCACTCTGCTGCTGATAAACCTTGTGTGGTATCCATGCGCATATCTAACGGACCATCTTTCATAAAACTGAAACCACGCTCAGCTTCATCAAGCTGTGGAGATGACACCCCTAAATCCAGCAAAATGCCGTCAATTTTACCAACTAAATCGAGTTTTTGACAGATGTCTGGGATGTGAGAAAAGCTATTATGTTCAATATGAAAACGAGGGTCTTGAATTTTTTCGGCTTCAGCAATGGCACGCGGATCACGATCAACCGCAATTAAACGACCATTTTCAGAAAGTTGGGAGAGAATTAGACGAGAATGACCACCACGACCAAAGGTACCATCGATATAAATTCCATTTTCTTTCAACGCCAAACCATTCACCGCTTCGTGAAGCAAAACCGTGATATGTTCAGGTGCAGAAAAGGAATTTTGCATAGTCATAAGTAAACGTTAAATCAAAATCGATAAAGAGAAGATAGAGCGGCGCAAGCACCGCTTATCCTGCTAGTGCTGCTGTTCTATAATGACAGCATTTTTAGTTCTTCAGAAGCTCCGAATTCAGCACTTGAGCCAATTTCGATATCTTCATCAATTTGTGCATACCATTCGGTATCACTCCAAATTTCAAATTTATTCAACTGCCCTACCAACATTAAGCCTTTTTCTAATTTTGCGTGTTGACGTAATGGACCACTTAATAAAATACGACCTTGGGCATCCATTTCACATTCAGTGGCATAACCGAGCATAACACGTTGTAAACGGCGTTGATTTGGGTCAAAGTTGGAGAGTGAAAGTAGTTTTTGTTCGATTTTTTCCCACTCATCTAAAGGATAAAGCAATAAACAAGGCTGACGAATATCAACGGTACAAACCATTTGGCCTTGGTTCTTTTCCATGATTTCAGCGCGATAACGAGTAGGAATCGCTACACGACCCTTCGCATCTAAATTTACCGCTGCTGCACCACGAAACATTTTTCTACCTTTAAACGTTTATTTTTAGAAAAATTAGCAGAATTCTCCACAAAATTCCACTTTTCACCACTTTGTGTAAGTTTATCGGTTGTAGCCTTAACTTGCAAGCAATTAAAACGTAAAGATTGGTAAATTTTGGTAATAAAATAAATAAAAAAACCGTTTGAGGTTTTCCTCAAACGGTTTTTCAATTTTTAACTCAATTTGACTAGTTATTTACATAAGCTTCTTCGTCACGTGCACCTAATGGTTTAAGCTGTGTGAAGAATAATACTAAACAAAGAGCTGTTAAACCTAAGCCGATATAAACAGATAATTGATAGTCTAAACCGAAACCAATTTTGTTGTATGCAAGGTAAGTGAAACATACTGTACTGATAAATACCGCAGGGATTGTACATACCCAGTGGAATTTATTATAACGGTATAAGTATGCTGCTGCAGTCCATAACATTACCATTGCTGTGGTTTGGTTTGCCCAAGTGAAGTAACGCCATAAGATTGAGAAGTCGATTTTTGATACGATAAAACCAAGCGTAAATAATGGAACAGCAATCATTAAACGTTTAGCTAAGGTTTTTTGTTCTAAGTTGAAGAATTCTGCAATAACAAGACGTGCCGCACGGAATGCTGTATCGCCTGATGTAATAGGAAGAACAACCACACCTAATACTGCAAAAATACCGCCGACAAAACCTAAGAAGTGGATAGAAGAATCATAAACCACTTTAGAAGGAGAACCTGCTTTAATTGCAGCTAATAAGTCTGGTAAAGAATCATAGAAACTTAAACCAACCGCACACCATACTAATGCAATCACACCTTCACCGATCATCGCACCGTAGAAAATGAAACGAGCTTCTTTTTCGTTTTCAGTACAACGAGCCATTAACGGGCTTTGTGTTGCGTGGAAACCAGATAATGCACCACAAGAGATTGTTAAGAACAAGAGTGGCCATAATGGTAAATCTGCACGGGTTTCAAAGTTTTGGAAGAATTTCTCAAAAGACATACCGTCCACAGAACGATAGAAAGAAATTGGATCCGCTGAGCTAAGATCTGCACTGACTAAACCATATACCATTCCCACAGACATAAATAGCAATAATGCGCCGAAGAACGGATAGATACGGCCAATGATTTTATCAACTGGAAGTAATGTCGCAAGAATATAGTAAATGAAGATGATAGCAGTCCAAACACTGATAACAGTCGCTTTATCCATACCCCAAACGGTAATACCACCTGCTTCAGCTACCTGATGGATTTCTTCCGCATTGCTAATAGAAATGCTACTTGATGCAGCACCGAACACATCCATTGTAATCGTACCCATTAATTGAGCAGGACTTGCTACGAATACCACACCTACTAATAATAAAAGCACAACAGCTAATACGTTAATGAATGCTTTAACTGGACGACCTAAGTATTTACCTGCAAGGTTTGGCATAGATGCCCCACCATTACGCACGCTTAACATTCCGCAGAAATAATCGTGTACCGCACCAGCAAAGATACAACCCACTACAATCCAAAGCATTGCAACTGGTCCGTATAACGCACCAAGAATCGGACCAAAGATTGGGCCTGTACCAGCAATGTTTAACAATTGAATTAACCAAATCTTGGTTTTAGACATTGGCATATAGTCAACGCCATCATTCATGGAATACGCTGGCGTTTGACGATTTGGATTGATCACAAAAATGCGCTCAATCACTCGACTATAAAAGAAATAACCTGCAAGCAATAACGCCACGCAGAAGAAAAACCACAACATAAAAAATACTCCTCAGGAATAAATGAATACCGAAATCTAGCCATATACTAGACTTCGTCGGCGGTATTCTAAGTTAAAATTCTCAAAATCAAAATTTTAATTTTTACAATGTTTCAAATTTGTGATCTATATCACGTTTATCATTACGCTTTTTTCACTTACAATAAGCTCATAAATTCAAATAATTAAAAAAGGATCATAAATGGCTCTTACTCGCTGCCCTGAATGTCGTAAAAAAATCAGCGAATCCGCTCAATTTTGTCCAAATTGTGGTTTTTCTTTTAAAGAAGAAGATCTTGAAATTTATAAACAAAAACTCGAAGAACGACGCCAGCATAATGCCGAAATTAATCGAAAAAGCACTAAACTTCACCTTATCTGGTTCGCTATTTTCACCATCGTTATTTTGCTCGCAAGTTGGCTGACAGGAGAATAAAAAGTGCGGTCAAAAAATAATGAAAATTTTGACCGCACTTTAATTAGAACCCAATCCGTCGTGTCATTGCAGAAAATGCTAGTTTCACCTCGAGGGGTATTTTTTATTGATTTAGTTCAATGGTTTTTACATATTAGGAAGCATTAAAAATGAAATTACTTCGAATGATTTTTCTGGTATTGATTGTCAGTGCATGTAGTAGTCCTAAGCCTGATAACTTTGCCAACGCAAAATACGAGTTTAGACAATTTGTGAGAATGGCAGTACATTTAGATGACCAATTCATTCATGAAGCACACAATTACCGTGCTGAAAATAAACATCTAACTGGCGATAAAGCACAAAAACAAAAAAGCGTGCTTAAATGGCTTAAGGAAATTCATAGTAAGCAAATTCAAAAAATGAATAGCTTAGAGATTGAAGATCCCGAAGTTAACAGATTGAGAACGCTCTTTATCCAAAACAGACTAGATACTGAAAAAGCTGTTGAGAATGATGGATATGCAAAAAAACCAAGCGCAAAAGCGATGGAAATAAATCAAAAAATAGAACGTAATAAAACGGAATACCGCCAATTATTTGATACTTTGAAGAAAAAATATCCAGCTTAAATAAATACAAGTGGTCAAAAAAGAATAAATTTTTACAAACTCCGATGCTAAATTGCCATTTGCTTACGCTAAAGATGGTATTTCTTATACCTTCTCTATTGTACCAAATGCATTAGGTAAAGATTACGAAGTACAAAAACACTATAGAATGAGCTAAAAAACCTCCACAAATTACTTGTGGAGGTTTTATTTTGGGTTAAAAGAACCCTATCCGCCTTGTCGCTGCAGAAAACGCTGGTTTCACTTCACATTCACCTTGTAATGCGCTCAGCCAATCTTGCACCTTTTGAAAAGGAGAAAATTGGTGACGACGAGCCACTGCAGCAAAATCTCCAGGCGTCAGCAGATTAAGCGATTCAATCTGACTTAAATCCTCTTCCGATAACGATGGCAACCCTAAAATTTCAGCCTGTTGTTTAGCAAAATCTAAACGTTGTTTCAGTGTTAAATAATCAAACTTCAATTTTAAATCAAAACGGCGTAAAGCAGCAGGATCGAGTACCTCAATTAAATTTGTTGATACCACCATCAATCCCTCAAAACGCTCAATTTGCGTTAGCATTTCATTCACTTGCGAACGCTCCCAGCTACGTTCTGCACCGTCGCGTGAAAACAGGAAGGTATCCACTTCGTCCAGCACTAGCAAACAATTATCACGCTTCGCCGATTCAAATGCCTCCGCAATTTTTTGTTCTGTTCCACCGACATAAGGATCGAGCAAATCAGAGCCTTTGCAAAGCAACAACGGCATATCTAACTGCTCGGCAAGCCAACCTGCCCAAGCGGTTTTCCCTGTGCCCGGCGGACCATAACAACAAATTCTGCCTTTTTTGGTTCGCATTAATCCTTCGGTGATTTTATGAATATTTTCATTGCAGGAAACCCAGTCAAGCTGATAACTCAGTTTACTTTCCACCAACGGCTCAATTTTCTTTTTACCTTGTGCCTGTAAGGCTTCATTAAAGAGCGTAAGCAAGACCTCAGAAAAAGCTTTTTTGCCGTTATCAACCGCATTTGCTACATTGAACACGCGCATTAAAATCGCCGGTGAAAGTGACCGCACTTTGGCAAAATGCTGCACGTATTCCGCCGTTAATTTACCGCCTGCCAGCTGCGAAATTAACGCCGATTTATTTTTCAGCGGTAAATCCGGCATTTCAAACACAAAATCAAAGCGACGCAAAAAAGCCGCATCTATGCTGTGTACCGAATTGGATAACCAAATCATCGGCACGTTATTGTTTTCCAACAACTGATTTGTCCACGCTTTATTTTTTTGCGCAACAGAACGCTCCATAAACGAGCCGTTAAACACATCTTCAATTTCATCAAAAATTAAAAGTGCCTGCTTCCCGTTCAATAGCGTTTGAGCAAGACGACTGTAGTTCAGGCGTTGCTCTGCCTTCACAACATCACCGTCAGAATCCATGTAAGTAATGTTATACGCCGAAATCCCTAATGCCTGAGCAAGCAACCCGGCAAATTCAGTTTTACCGGTGCCTGGCACGCCATAAATTAAAAGATTCACACCTTTCTGATGATGTTTTAGAGCCTGTTGCAAATAAGTCAACATCATATCTTTCATGCTAGCAATATGTACAAAATCATCCAGTTGCAAACTTGGCACTTGAGGTATTTCTGTACAAGATTTCAACAGAGCATATTCATTTAGAGGCTGTGTTACAAATTCATCAAAATCTAAGGTTTCGCCCCACGCTAAATAATCTTGCACACCATCTAGGCGATAATTCCGATCAATTAGTCCATAAGCATCAAGTTTACTGCCTTTCTTTAAGGCGGACAGAATCTCATTTTTCGGCTGTTTCAGTAAATCCGCCATGATCGCAGCCGTTCTTTGCAAATCCGATTTCGGCAAGCACTCAAACAAATCTTGCATAGGTCCTTCACTACGTAAGTGCATGGCAAAGCGGAGAAGCTCCTGTTCAATCGGATTCAGCTGCAAAAATTCTGCCAAACTTGCCAAATTTTCATAAGCTTGTTTCCATAAATCCGATAAAAGTGCGGTGGATTTTTGGAGTGTTTTATAACGCGCTTTTAAAAGCTGACGAGCAACTGCGCGTAAATTTTTATCATTCTCTAATTCTTCAGGCAGTCCAAACGCACTAGCAATTTCATCGCTTCGCCAGCTGCTCTCCCGAAATACTTCGGAAAAACCTTTATGCTCAAATAAAATTTTGAGCATCATATTTTCAGTATAAGAAGACACTGTAGGCGGGTTTAATTTATATTCAGACATAAAAAATACTCCTTACTGGGTTGGTAAGGAGTATTTTAGTGAGTGGTGCGACAAAAGGTGTCGCTATGAATTTTCCATTTTTAGCTCTTTTATTTTATCTAAGTTATTTGAGATGATCTCCAGTAATGGTTTCCATAACTCGAAAATATAATTCGCTAGCTCGCCACTAGGAATCTTACTAAGAACTGCCGCATCCCATACTTCATATTCATCTTCTAGCCATTTCCATAATGGCATATTATCATCCTTGTCTGAGTCACAGTTATTCTCTTTAATAAATTCTGAAAAAACATTAAGTATATTATTAAATAAATTATCATGATTAGCATAAATACCATAGTAAGCGTCACCAAGACCACTTTTATAAAAGTAAATGCAAACACCAAAATCATCATTACCTATATATAATCCATATCCCTTTTTATTAAAGCTCCCATCCTCTCCACATTCAAAATTAATATTTATTAATTTGGCATACTGATTAAACCTAATTTTCAACTGTTCAACTAACATAGTCATAAGTTTTTCATATAGTGTTTCCTTTGTCTCAAGCACAGTTAATGCTGAAAACAATGCCTTATCATTATTAATTAGACATTCAATCAATTCATTTGAATTCTGAGTATTTCCCATAATATCCTCACTTAAAAATTTTTTAAAATCATTACAAAATTGTTTTACAGCTGGTGCAATAATTATGGTATTGTCAAGCCACTGTATAATCATACTTGCAGATAATACCATTGCTTTCTTCTTAGTCATTAATTTAGTCCACTCCTCTTCAGAAATAGATATTTCTGGTGGATTATTATTAAATATAGGAAGATAAATAAGAAAATAAGACTCTGAAACATAATTCTTGAGATCTATAGCATAATCATTCATCTGATCTTCTCGATCAACTGCTCCTTGTAATTTGTTTTCAATAGAAATCACCCAGGCTATTTTATTGTCTAATAAACCTTCAATAAAAATATCATGACGACGATTTTCTTGAGTTGTTTCTTGAATTGTTTCTTGAGTTGTTTCTTTAGTTATTTTTTCGCGATAAATATTGACTTTTTGGTAAGCCAGAAACTGGTGCTTACCAATAAATTTTAAAAAACTATTTAGAAATAAATCACCTTGCCCATGTGTTTCCGTTGGATCTAATAAAAATGCAAGAATCTTAGACAACCCCATTTCATCCGTTCGTAAAAATTGAAACGGGTTAAAACGATTAGAATCATACAACTCATTTTTTTCTCGTTGTAATCTAAAATTTTCTATCACTTGATTGATAGAAATTAAAGAATCAACTATCTGATTAATATTATTTGCCATATAGGCTCCTTAGGTTAATTAAAACGCACACATTATAACTGATAAATCATCATAAGCTATTTGTTTCGCAACTAATTTACGACACACCGTCAATCTAGATTTATCATTATCATATTGTTTCCAAATCTTTTCTCTCATTTCTTCTAAAAGTCCATCTGTTAATCCATCAGAACAAAGTAATAAACTTTCTCCTTGCTGAATTTCAATCTCTTGATAAAAAATTTTATCTTGAAATTCGGAATAATCGGCGACTAAACAAGAAGAAACGCCACCATAAATCGTAGCAAAATCTTCCTCTTTTTTATCGGGGAAATCAGCTAACAATTCAGAAAGAATAGAATGATCTTGGGTAATTTGTTGCCATTTACCCTGAGCATCAATTAAATAAGCACGACTGTCGCCTACGCTCAGAATTTTCGCTTTACGGGTTGTTTGATCAATTTCAGCCGCCACAAAAGTGGTTGCTGAGCCAAAATAATCCTCCGCTAATTCTGCTGATAAACTGGATTGTAAATCGTAGATCGTTTGACGGCTTAAACTTTCCATTTGGCTTAACAATTGCATAGCCAACTTGCTCGCTTTTTCAGGTCGGTTGCTATTGGAAATACCATCTGCCACGCCCACAATAAAGTGCGGTCGGTTTTCAAGGCGTTTTTCAGCCGTTTTGAGTTTATATTGAAACACCGCCTCGCCATTAAAAAGAGCATCTTGGTTGTGTCGCTTGTTACTGCCAATTTGTTGGCAGAAGGTAATTTCGCAAAAATTTTCCATTATTCAACCGCTTGTTGAGAAGGATTTAGAAGGCAATCAATCGCTTTTAGCGCATCTAACGCCTTCATTTCTAGACTCAAAAAGTGCATTTTCGGCACGCCTGCATCTTGTGGGTTAATACGGATAAATCCACCTTTTTTTGCTTTCGCCGTACGTTCAGAAAATCGACGCACAGTTGGAATGGCTTTCCCTGCTCCCAGTTCGATGACGACGAGATTTTGCACTTCTTTTAACCATAAATCGAGCTTATTTCGTTTTAAATTTTGATAATTACTGCTGTAAAAATAATCGTCAAACATAAGCACATTTTGTCTTGCTAAACGCTGACAATAAGGGCAACGAGGCGGCTCACTCAATAAGCGCAACTTTTCGTTGTCCACCACTGGTTGAAATTCTTTTGCTGACCAACTTAAATCGCGGCAATTATGCGCACACTGCAAACGCTCTAGTGTGCCATGCACTTCATAAATGCGCCCTTCTTCAAACCCCGCTTTCTGAAAATGCCCATCCACATTACTTGTAAAAACAAAATAACCATGCGGTTTGCTTTCTGCCCAACGTTTTAAAATTTGGTAACCTTCATGCGGATTTGTTGCACGATATTGCGACAAACGATGCCCATAAAACCAATAAGCTAACTCTTGATGGGTTTCATAAGCCAATGGCGTCGCAATATCTTCAAAATTGATATTGCGGCCTTTAAACATTGGGTAGGCATTCCAAAACCCGCCGACACTTCTAAAATCCGGCAAACCTGAATCCACACTCATTCCTGCCCCGGCAGTAATTAAAATGCCATCAGCCTTGCGGATAAGTTCCACTGCATAATTTAAATCATTTTTCATAATACTTTTCTCTGTCCATTTTTCATTGGTGAAATAATTCCAGCTTCTTCTAGTTGTTCTACAATTCTCGCAGCTCGATTAAAGCCTAAACTAAATTTTCGTTGAATCCGTGAACCAGATGTAAATTTTTCTTGTTGCACGAATTTTTTTACATCCTCAAAAAGCGGATCGCGTTTAAAAGTCACTTTCATTGCCATAAGTTTGCTCCTGTGTTGTTTCTATAAAAAGGGCTTAAGGGTGTTGTAAAAAGTAAAAAATCTCTCTTTTATGGAAAAAATTATATGGAAGGAAGCGACAGTTCGTGTCGTTAGCGAATATTACAAGCGGTTATTTTTAGAAGATTGTTTGCAAATAAGATTATCTGTATTGCAATATGCACATTTATCTGTTTATATATACATGTAATTTATTAGGAAAAAGAATATGAATAACCAAAATCCGATTGAAATTTACCAAGCTCAAGATGGCACAACGCAAGTGGAAGTAAGATTTGAAAATGATACCATTTGGCTAAGTTTACAGCAGATGGCTGATTTATTTGGGCGAGATAAATCCGTTATTTCACGTCATTTACGCAATATCTATACTGATGGCGAGTTAAATAGAGAAGCAACTGTTGCAAAAAATGCAACAGTTCAAATTGAAGGCAAAAGACAAATTAATCGAACAATCGGATACTATAATCTTGATGTAATTATATCTGTGGGCTATAGAGTTAATTCTATTTTAGGTACTAAATTTAGAATTTGGGCAACTGCACGTTTAAAAGAATATCTGACTCAAGGCTATACTATTAACCAAAAACGTTTACAGCAAAATGCGCGCGAATTAGAGCAAGCACTTGCACTTATTCAAAAAACGGCAAATTCATCGGAATTAACGCTAGAAAGCGATCGTGGATTAGTGGATATTGTCAGCCGTTATACGCATACGTTTTTATGGCTACAACAATATGATGAAGGTTTACTTGCTGAACCACAAACACAGCAAGGCGGTACATTACCGACTTATATTGAGGCCTGTTCTGCACTAGCAGAGTTAAAATCACAGCTGATGGCAAAAGGTGAAGCAAGTGATCTGTTTGGACGTGAACGAGATAATGGCTTATCTGCGATTTTAGGCAATTTAGATCAAAGTATATTTGGTGAACCCGCTTATCCAAGCATTGAAGCAAAAGCAGCGCATTTACTTTATTTTGTCGTCAAGAATCATCCTTTTTCAGATGGTAATAAACGTAGTGGTGCATTTTTATTTGTAGATTTCTTACATAGAAATGGGCGTTTGTTTGATCATAATGGGCATCCGGTTATCAATGATACAGGGCTTGCAGCACTCACTTTATTAGTTGCAGAATCTGATCCGAAACAAAAAGAAACGCTTATTAGGCTCATTATGCATATGCTTAAACAAGAGAATAAATGATAAATAGCGACCGAAGTCGCTATTTGTTTAAAAAGTGCGGTTGTTTTTCTATGATTTTTTAATTTTCTCCAATAACTCAGCGACCACTTTCGGTACGCCCTCACCCGCTTTTTCTTTGATTGCAATAACTTGCTTACGAACAAAGCCTGTATTGGGATTTGGATCGATCAAGTAAATTAGCGCTTTTCTTGGGGCTTCATTAACTAAGCCGTTAGCAGGATACACTTGCAAAGACGTACCGATGACCAACACCACATCCGCTTGTTCAACAATATCCACGGCTCGCTCTAGCATTGGTACCATTTCGCCGAAAAAAACAATATATGGGCGCATTGAATGTCCGTTTGGATCTTTATCTTCCAATTTCTGATCACCAAAGCAATCTATAATATAGCTCTCATCAAAACTACTGCGTGCTTTATTTAATTCTCCATGTAAATGTAAAACATTCGAGCTTCCTGCACGTTCATGTAAATCATCCACATTTTGCGTGATGATTCTCACATCATAAGCTTTTTCTAATTCAACTAAGGCGATATGCGCAGCGTTTGGTTTAGCCGCTGCGGCATTTTTACGACGTTGGTTATAGAAATCGAGCACTTTTGCACGGTTTTTCTTTAAGGCTTCAGGCGTACAAACTTCTTCTACTTTATGCCCTGCCCATAAGCCATCTTCTGCTCTAAAAGTAGGAATGCCACTTTCAGCACTAATTCCAGCTCCCGTTAATACCACGCAAATTGGTTTATTTTTCGCCGTCATTTTTCACGCTCCTTTTTCTTCTAAAATTTCATCAATCTGTCTATCTCTAGCCATCATGCCAAATATATTCCCCGCTTTATAAAGGGGTTGATAAGTATAGCTTTCAATGTGCAAGAATGGCTTATCTGAAAGGCGTTGGAAATATTGTTTTAGCTGTGATTTTGAGCGTAATAACACGTCATATTCGGCTTGAATATGAGCACACATTGCTTCAATACGCATTTTAAATTCATCACTGAGATAAGGGCTGATAATTAAATAAACTGTTTTCTGTTCGGTGGCTGTTTCATCCAAATAAACACATGCCAAATTAAATACTTGCCATTTATAGCGATCTGCAAAAGCACCAATGATTCGACTTTGCTCCTCATTTTCAACTTGCACAAGTGCGGCTGATTTTTTTAAACAATCTTGCAAAATGTCACTTGGTGTAAAAGGCCCGCAATCTAAGTAAGATAGTACACCGTTCCAGTTAGCAAATTGTTCCGTACCAAAATGTAAGTGTTTGCCTTCGAATTTATCCACCCCATTTTTAGTGCGATCATCAATTAAATAATCTCCTTGGTTTAAGTTTTTATGGTGAGATAAAATTAACCGCTTGTATAATGCCGAGCCTTTTTCTTCGCCGAAATAATGCTGGATCCATTTCACTTTATCACTCCAAGCAGATGGATTATGCCAAGGCGCGGTAGAAAGTGCGTAAATATGATATTTCTTCATCAATTTATGGACAGCAGAAATCGCATTTGGCATGGGCTCCATTAAGCTAAAAATGCCCTCAACTTCATCATATCGACCTTCATACTCTTGCTTGGTTTTCTCATCTAATTTTGCAATACCAGACGGGAAATCAACCATCACATTATCCATATCAATATAAACAATTTTCTTCATTTTAATGCCCTCTCTGTTGATGGCTTAATGATAAAAGATGAAGCGACAATTTATGTCGTTAGGCATTTTCATCTAAATAAGTGCGGTCAATTTCTTGGTAATCTTCACCAAAATGGGCAATCCACCACTCTAGCATGGCGCTCTCAATCACGGTCGCTGAAATTTCATATTCAGAGCCATAATCTTTTACTGTTTGATCGGCTGATAGCGGGGTTTCTGTCAAAAAGCCTCCTGTTTGTTTATCAATACGGAAAGTTAAACGAATCTTTCTACCCGAACTAAAACCAAATTTTTGGCTTTCAACATAAGCTTTTAGATTAAATTTCGGGCGTTCAAATTGCATTGTGCTGACATTCACTTCAAGTAATCGATGCAAGGCTAAATGTAAGATATCACCATGCTCATATTCTGCCACCACATAACTGCTAGGGCCTTGCTGAACAAGAGCGAGTGGCTTAACTTTAGCCTTATGTTCTTTGCCGTGAATACTACGATAATGCACTTGCAAAAAGCGGTTTTGATAAAGTGCGGTACTAATTTGCTTAAAAATTTCAGGATCAATTTTTGCAGGCAATAATGGCTGGCTAGTTGGTGCAATAGCCACTTTATTGAGCCATTCTGAAGCGCCTTTTTTATGCGGTTCATAAGCAAGATTGTAATCCGCTTGTTTAAAGAACCCCTCCATCGATTGCATAATATTGGCCGGTAAAATGCCAGCTAAATATTGCTTTGCCAACATCAACACTAACGATTGTTGTTCGTTTAAAATTGGCATATCTAAGCCTTTTGCATAGGGTTTCCAACGATAGCTATACGGTTTATCATTGGTATTGCAATCAATTTCAAACTGCTCACATAACGTATTCAATGCACGCTGAATACTGCGTAAATCGCGCTCAATACCTAATGCAAGCAATTTCTCTCGCAGTTCTAATGAGCTGATGGAATAGTTTTTCGGAATTAAACGTAATAGTTCGAGATGGAATTTTAGGGAAGATGATTCGGACATAATTGCCTCATAAATAAAAATATTTTCTTTAATCATATAAAAAATCGGGCAATTTTTAAACTGCCCGATTTGTTTCTATTTTTGACCGCACTTTATGCCTTGGCGGTATCAATACGTTCGAATGACAACACTTTATTTTCTAACTGACGGAGTAATAAAGTGGCAATACCAGTAATGATGAGGTAAATACCGCCTGCAATACCGTAGATAGTGAGTGCATCATATTCGGTGCCGTAAAGTTGGCGTGCATATCCCATGATATCCATGATCGTAATGGTAGAGGCCAATGCTGTACCTTTAAATACCAAAATAATTTCATTGGTATAAGACGGGAGCGCACGTTTTAACGCATAAGGAATGAGAATTTTTAAAGTCTGCATACGACTTAGTCCTAATGCCGCACAGCTTTCCCATTGACCTTTAGAGATCGCTTTTACTGCTCCGTGGAATAATTGGGTTGAATAAGCCGCACTATTCAAAGCCAAAGCTAATGCAGCACAGAACCATGCATTGGAAAATAATCCCCATAATGGACTGTCCACCAACCATTGTAATTGACCAGGGCCTGCATAAATCAAGAAAAATTGCACTAAAAGCGGGGTCCCTGTAAATAAAACAAGGAACAAATTGACCGCACTTTTCACCAATTTATTGCCGATAGAAAGCAAGAAGGTTAGCCCTAATGCTAAGAAAAAGGCAATAAACAAAGACACAACTGTAAGCAACAGGCTAGTCGGAATACCTTGAGCAATTACTGCTAAATACTCTTGAAACATTATTCGACTCCCCGTTCAAATCGAGTGAAACGTAATTCTAATTTGCGAATACCCGCTTGGCTGATCAAAGTAATCACTAAATAAATTAATGCTGCAATGCCATACCAAGTAAAAGGCTCATGAGTATTCGTATTGATGTATCCGGCTTGACGCATTAAATCATCTACCCCGATTAATGACACCAGCGCGGTATCTTTTAATAACACGAGCCATTGATTGCTTAAGCCCGGTAAAGCATGTCGCCACACTTGTGGCATAATTAAATTGATGAAGGTATAAGGACGGCTTAAGCCTAACGCTGCACCTGATTCCCACTGCCCTTTTGGAATGGCTTGAATCGCACCACGTAAAGTTTGTGAAGCATAAGAGGCAAAAATCAAAGACAATGCAAATACACCACAACCAAAGGCGCTGAATTCGATATACTCCCCTGTCAGCATTTCTACTACTTGGGTTGAACCAAAATAAATCAGTAGAACCACCAAGATTTCCGGTAAACCACGCAATAAAGCAATCACAACAGAAGCTGGTTTTGCAATAAAGACATATTTATTTGCTTCTAAGGCGGTAAAAATAATACTGAGCAATAAGCCGACAATTAACGAGCAAATAGCAAGCCCTAAGGTCATTAGGGCTGCGTGTCCAATTAATGTAAGATAATCATAAAACATAGATTATTTAGTCATCCATTTATCATAGATTTTTTGGTATTCGCCGTTTGCTTTCACGGTTTCTAAACCTTTATTTAAGCTTTCTAGCAATTCTTTACTTGATTTATTCACCGCGATACCTAAACCATTACCGAAATATTTTTTGTTAGTCACTTTCTCGCCAACAAATTGAATTTCAGGCTCTTTAGAAATCATATCAGACAATACGGCGGTATCACCGAAGATGATATCAATACGACTATTTTTTAAGTCTAAGATCGCATCTTGAAGGCTAGCATAAGCTTTTGCATTATATTGTTTGCTTTCTGCAGCAGTATATTGTTGGAATGTTGTTCCGTTTTGAACACCAACTGTTTTTGCTGAAGCTAAATCCGCTTTGCCTTTTAACGCAACATAGCTTGCTGAACTATCATAGTAAGCATTAGAGAACGACACTTGTTTTGCACGCGCTTCAGTAATATCAATAGCAGAAATTGAAGCATCAAAACGTTTAGATTTTAAGCCTGGAATTAACGCATCAAATGCTTGGCTTTTAAAGTGACAAGTTGCTTGAATTTCCTTACAAATTGCATTCGCGACATCCACATCAAAACCGATAATTTCGCCTTTTTCATTCGTTGTTTCAAATGGTGGATAGCTCGGCTCCATCGCGAAAGTGATTTCTTGTGCATTCGCAGCAAAAGCTGAGCCCATTAACATTGCGCTTAAAAGTAATTTTTTCATGTTGTGTTTCCTTATTCTGAGTGTGAAAGATATTGTTTAAATTGTTCGGTTTTTGGATTATTAAAGCAATCTGCACTGCCCATTTCAATAATCTTACCTTGTTCCATATAAACGACCTTTGTCGCCACTTTTTGTGCCACATTCACTTCGTGGGTCACAATCACTTGAGTAATGCCTGTTTGTTGAAGTTCTTTAATGATATCAACAACTTGAGCTGTAATCTCAGGATCTAGTGCTGCCGTTGGTTCATCAAACAACAACACTTGTGGTTTCATCATTAATGCACGAGCAATGGCAACACGTTGTTGCTGCCCACCTGATAAGTGAAGAGGGAAACGATCGGCATGTTCTTCCAAACGTAAACGTTTTAAAAGTTCTAATGCATCTTTTTTCGCTTCTTCTTCGCTAATGCCCAACACTTTTTTCGGCGCTTCAATCAGATTTTCAATCACCGTTAAATGCGGCCAAAGATTGTATTGTTGGAATACCATGCCTACATCTTGACGAAGTTGACGAATGGCTTTCGGGTTATTATTCGTTTGAGATAAATCAAAATGATTATTCGCAATATGCAATTCACCAGAGGTTGGTACTTCTAATAAATTTAGTGTACGGATTAACGTACTTTTCCCTGCCCCACTTGGTCCGAGTAACACCACGGTATCGCCTTCTTGTGCATCAAGATTGATATCAAACAATGCCTGTGATGAACCATAAAAGAAATTCAAATTTTTAACACTAATCGCCATTTTAAGTTTACTGCTATCCTTGATTGACTTGTAAGAATGAATAAATATTACTTTTTAGTGATTATTTATGCAAGCGTTTTTTATAAAAAATCCCAAAAAACTTTTTGGGATCTTTAAATCATTGAATTTTTAACCGCACTTGTCGTGTATTAAGCCTCTTTCGCCATTTCAAATTCAACTAACATCATTAAAATATGGATCACTTTGATGTGGATTTCTTGAATACGATCTGCATAACCAAAGTGTGGCACACGAATTTCAACATCCGCTAGGCCAGCCATTTTACCGCCATCTTTACCTGTCATCGCAATCACTTTCATACCTTTTGCTTTCGCCGCTTCAATCGCATTTAAGATATTTTTAGAATTGCCTGATGTTGATAATCCGAATAAAACATCGCCTTCTTTACCCACGGCCTCAACAAAGCGAGAGAATACATATTCATAACCAAAGTCATTACTTACACAGCTTAAATGACTTACATCAGAAATCGCAATTGCGGGATAACCAGGACGATTTTCACGATAACGACCAGTTAGTTCTTCAGCAAAATGCATAGCATCACAGTGAGAACCACCATTACCGCAAGATAATACTTTTCCGCCATTTTTAAAGCTTTCTGCTAACAATTTAGCCGCTTTTTCAATGAGTTTGATGTTGTTATCATCTGAAACAAACTTATTTAGTACGTCTTGTGCTTCCACAAGCTCAGCTTTAATTTGATCAAAATACATTTTATTCTCCTTAAAAATTAAAATTCGAAATCGCGTTGGCATTGTATAGCGTTCATTTCAAATAATCTAGCGCTCTTTCTTATCTCTCTATTTTTCAGCTTACTTCTCATTATTTTGCGATACGAATCACAGATTCAATTAAAAACGCTGTAAAAAATGACCACACTTTTTAAACTCAATAAATTTAAAAAGGAAACATCATGAGAGCGATTTACTTATTACTTTGCCTCCTATTCAGCCAAATAACCTGGGCGAATGAGCGTGATTTAATGCTATTAGACACTTATGAAAACCAAGATGTTCAAGGTTGGGTAATGTCAGAAAAATTAGATGGGGTACGAGGTTATTGGGATGGCAAAACATTATTAAGTCGTCAAGGACTGCCCTTGCCCGCACCGACCTATTTTACCGCTCAATTTCCGCCTTTTGCCATTGATGGTGAGATATTTAGTGAACGTAATCAATTTGAAGAGATTGCCTCTATCACGAAATCCTTTAAAGATGATAATTGGACAAAATTGATACTTTATGTTTTCGATGTGCCTAATGCATCAGGCAATCTCTTTGAACGTCTCAAAATCTTAGAAGATTATTTGAAAGAACACCCTACACCTTATATCAAGATTATTCCGCAAATTCCGATACGAGATAAAACACATTTATTCGAGTATTTGTATGAAGTGGAAGCGAAAAAAGGTGAAGGGATTGTATTACGTAATCCTAATGCGCCTTACGAAAGAAAACGCAGTACACAAATTTTAAAGTTAAAAAGCACTTATGATGAAGAGTGCACAGTGATAGCACATCACAAAGGGAAAGGACAATTTGAGAATATACTCGGATCACTCACCTGTGAAAATCATCGTGGAAAATTCAAAATTGGTTCAGGATTTAATCTGAGTGAGCGCGAAAATCCACCGCCTATTGGTAGCACGATTACCTACAAATATCGAGGATTAACTAATTCTGGAAAACCTCGTTTTGCTACTTATTGGCGAGAGAAAAAATAAGAGCGATCAAAAACATCACTATTTTTGACCGCTCTTTATGTTTAATAACTCAATTATAGGTGTTGATTAATAAACGCCGCTAATTGATTTTTTGGTAACGCACCGACTTGTGTTGCAACAAGTTGGCCATTTTTGAAAAGTAGTAAAGTTGGGATACTACGTACACCAAATTGACCTGCAACTAATTGGTTGTCATCTACGTTGATTTTAACGATTTTTGCTTTACCTGCGAATTCAGGTGCGATTTCATCTAAAATTGGCGCAATCATTTTGCAAGGGCCACACCAAGGTGCCCAGAAATCCACTAATACAGGGATATCTGATTGCACAACCGCAGTTTGAAAATCTGCATCATTAATATGTAATACTTCGCTCATTTTTGTTTCCTTATTTAATAAGGTGCTGACAAATCAACACCTAGCGTTAATTGATGTTATGCATAATAGCACAAGGCATATTGAATTGCACAGATTAGTCCGATTGATAAAAACTAATTATTTAAGTTGTGCAAAGGCCAGTAATAAATCGGCTTTGATGTCTTCCACATCTTCTAAACCAACAGAAAAACGCAATAATGTGTTTGTAATACCACGGGCGACGCGTTCTGCCTCTGGAATATCCATATGGGTTTGGGTTGCTGGATAGGTAATAAAGCTTTCTGTTCCCCCTAGACTTTCAGCAAAGGTAATCAATTTAATTGATTTCAAGAAAGTATTCACCCAATTTTCATCTTTCAAACGGAAAGAAAGCATACCGCCTTTGTTTGGATATAACACGCTATCAATTTGTGGCTGTTCACGTAAAAATTCTGCAATTTCCTTCGCATTATCTTGATGGCGTTTCATCCGTAATGAAAGGGTTTTCATACCACGCACGGTTAACCAAGAATCGAACGGCGAAAGTACGGCACCCGCACCATTTTGAATATAAGCGATACGATCACAAAGTTCTTGTCCTTTTGCAATAATCAAGCCCACCAAACTATCATTATGACCTGCAATATATTTTGTACCACTATGGATCACAATATCTGCGCCTAAATCTAATGGACGAGATAGCACAGGAGTTAAGAAAGTATTATCCACAATCATTAACAAATTGTGTTTTTTCGCTAATTTCGCAATTTCTGCAACATCACACTCTTCCATTAATGGATTTGATGGGGTTTCAATAAAAATCGCTTTTGTATTCGCCGTAATAGCGGCTTCAATTTCAGCTAAAGAAGCGGTATTCACATAAACGGGTTTTACGCTGTTGTTATTTTTATAGGCAAAATCCAATAAACGATAAGTCCCACCATATACATCACTTGACACAATCCATTCATCAGGGCCTTTAAATAGGTTCATCAGCACTTGAATTGCTGCCATGCCGGAGGAAAAGGCAAAACCACGATCACCATTTTCTAATTTTGCTACGGTATCCTCCAAAACACTACGCGTTGGGTTTTTCGTGCGGGTATAATCAAAGCCCGTACTTTCACCAATCCCATGATGGCCATAAGCTGTTGAAAGATAAATTGGCGTTGAAACCGCACCAGTGCGCTCATCACTGCGATTCCCCGCTTGGGCTAATAATGTATCGATAGAATATTGTTGTGTCATAATTTACCTCTAAAACATGCAAAAACTTGACCGCACTTTTCTTTATTTAATGGCGAGCAAAACGTTCCAATTTTGTCATAAAGCCTCTCATGATAAAAGTAGAAATTGAAAACTCTGTAAAAATTATATTCTTGTGCTAAATTTTGCTGTAATTTCAACCGAAACGAAGATTTTTTCAACATTTGAATTTTTTTTTAAGATCTTCGATTGACAGAATTTCAAATTCCCGTAAAATGCACCGCACTAACAGCGTATGCGGGAATAGCTCAGTTGGTAGAGCACGACCTTGCCAAGGTCGGGGTCGCGAGTTCGAGCCTCGTTTCCCGCTCCAAATTTTCACATGAATGCCCTGCGGGAATAGCTCAGTTGGTAGAGCACGACCTTGCCAAGGTCGGGGTCGCGAGTTCGAGCCTCGTTTCCCGCTCCAATTTGCCCGAGTGGTGGAATCGGTAGACACAAGGGATTTAAAATCCCTCGCCTTTCGAGGCGTGCCAGTTCAAGTCTGGCTTCGGGCACCATTATTCATTCCAATCGAATAATCAATATCTCATTCAATAATTAAATATTTTATCCAAACTATTAAATAGAACTTCTATTCTGTTTCAAAATTTTTAGTTATCGTCTACATTTGAAATTATTTATTCCCAGAAAAACAATAATTTTTCTTAATAAAAGTGCGGTAAAAATTCGCACTTTTACTACATAATTCTGTTATTTAAATATTTCTATTTGGTAGCTAATCTGTCTCAATTCACATTCTGATGTCTTATTCTCTTGAAGAAGGCTTTCCCAATTTTCATGTTCAAAAACAGAGACATTTACTTGTTTGTTTGAAAAATGCGTCAATTTTAACTGTGAATAAGCATCTACACATTTCGCTAACGAAAGCGTTTCTTGGTTATTGGTTGGCCTGATTTCTCCAACTAGTGTGATAATTTTCCCTTGCGAATCGGTTAGCGCGTTTTGTAAATAAAATGGAAATCCATTGAGGGATAAAATAGCCTGGTCATGACTCGTTGGTGTAAATATCAATCTAGACGTATTAGATACGCTTTGATGTTGTAATTTATTGACTGTATCAACGTATTCTATTTGTCCTTTAGTCGCTTGGATTGGGTTGTTTTCAAGCCATAACACACCCTCAGCAGTTGTACATTCAGTTAATGCAAAATTATGGTAAGCCAGCGTATTATCAGCTGGTTCTAAAAGATGCATAAAATAAGCATTGCTATTTTTGCTACACGAGAAAGCGCCGAGTTTTGTATTATCATCTGCAAGTTTAGCCCAAACTGCAGAAGGTTCATTTCTAAACGAGAACAGATTCACGTCTCCCCAAGAAAAAGGTTTTTCTCGGCTCACAACTTCCTCTAAATATGGATATTCAGGCGACCAATCTACCTCCGCATTATCATCTAAATGCGTGAAAATGTTTAAGATTGGATGCCCTTTCATTTCACCTACTTTAGTGGTTTGTAATTTCTTAAGCAGATTAGCAGAGTAAGTCAGCGAAGTTTTGATCGTTTCTGGGCAAGATTCAGAAAAATGATGACTAAATTGCTTGATGAGATGCAAGGTAGCTTGTTCATTTTGGAGATCTGTTAAAATTACATCGAATTTAGGTGATTTAATGAGACATTGATCGATTTTTGTGTTGTTTAACCCCGTCTGATGTTTTGCTGAACCAATAAGAATCATCGGCTTGCCTTCTTGGTTTAAAATCAATAAGAGATCATCAACAATCCATTCTTCTCCAATTCTAGCGTATCCTTGAGGTCTCGCCGTCCAATAAGGATTAGGTAAGCTATTTAAGTCCGCAAGTTTGGTGGTTATTTTCTCTTTATAGATTGGAAGCCCAGAATTGTAATAGAACACAAAATCTTTAAGCTGAATAGGATGTTGATTTAGCATTAAGGCGAATTCATCAACCTTACATTTAGAAAACTCAAATTCTTCAGCTGTTAAGCCTTTTTCTGCATCCTCTTGCTTTTTTCTTTTAAAGCCTAGTTCATGTGTACATTTTATGCCATGAGGCAATTCTTTTGGCTGAGTTAGAGTTATCACATCAACCTGATCATAGTTTATGGGAGCTTTGAAAGAAGTCAGCTCAAAGTTTCCCCATTTAAAAGTAGGTTGATTACCATGTTCGTCTTTTAAGTTATCGGTTTTGGCATAAAGCGTATAGTCATATTCCCCAATCTCTGCATTGGGCGGAAGATCTGTTAAGGCTTCGACTAGTTCGTGTTCACGTTGTATCTTTTGTTCTTGCACGCTTTGGGCATCTCGATATTCTGTCCATTTAGTATATCCCCAAGGAATGCTTATGGTTGGAATAATTAACAGAAGTTTTATTTTAGTTGTTAATGGCTTATCAGTTGTTAATCCTATAACCGCATATAAAGCAAAATAGATGATCAAAAGAACCGCATAAGCTGGTAAAAGCCACCACGCAAAAAAGACAATAATATCCCCTGATATCAACGCTCCAACTAAAAATATAACTAAAACAAGGAATATACCAACAATAACTTTAATCATCACTCTAACCTTCGGAGTATCACATAAAAATATTATATGGAGTGAATTATACCATTAAGGAAAGTACGGTTAAAAAACATTCGAAATGCTAACCGCACTTTTAACATTTAATCTGCCACCCAGATTTTCTCTAATTCCATTTTATCAGCGGTATATTTGTAAATAGTAATTTCACTACCGGTAGTTTACCTTGTAATAAGAATGCGTGCTCTAGAAAGAGGGTAATGCGGATATGTTGGAAGTAGTTAGTGGAAACATCTCGAATATTGCCTGTTTATACATAGCTTTTTATTAATCGTTCGCCCACAACAAATAAGTGAGAAGGTTCATATCCCTTTCTCTTATATTTTCTGCCATAACTAGGATTAATTTTTTCCTATTATATTTTTTAATAACCTCAGTTAATAATTATTTTTTTAATAAAATAGGGAAGAACATAGCATAATCTATATTTTAAATTTGGTGCCTTTTAGAGAGAATCATGTTGAACCAAGTTAGCTCAAGTTTATGTTTTATACTTTTCGTAAAGTATTACGATTACACAGGTGATAATGCCTGATAGTGCCGTAGTAAGCGCCAAAAATCCCTCTACAGGTTTCGTACTAAATAAGCCGTAACCACAAATATTAAATGCAAAAATAAGAAAGCCAAAAAGGAAAAATAACAAAATAAACAGTATAATAGTTACAATGAACTTTAACATCATACATCTCCTCTTGATATGATATTACCTACAAAAGTGGACTGTTTAATGACTTAAATATTGAACTTGATAATCATATTTATAAATCATGTTATTTTATCATTAGAAATTAGTGTACTCATTTTTTCCTCTTATATTAGATCTATTATTAATCCGCCACCCAAATTTTCTCTAATTCCATTTTCTCAGGATGATATTTATACACATTAATTCCACCGCCGGTAGCTTGCCCGGTGACGAGAATATGAGCTTTTGGTGAAGAGGAGACGCTGAGGTTTCTCTGATAATAATTTGTTGAGATACTCGGGTCATTGCCGATTTCTACATAGGCTTTAATCCATGGTTCTCCAACGGTAAATAAACGGGCGAGTTCATCACCAAATCCATCTTTATTGCCACTTTTCCCTAGTAGAATAAAATCTTTTTCAGTTAAAAAAGCAATTGCAACAGTATGATTTAATGCTAATTGTTTATTTTTAAATTTATCCGGTTTAGGTAATAGTTTTTGTTTATAACGCTCTGAATTTTCATGATTAAGCTCACTATTAACTTGCGCTAGGTCTTGTCGATTATTAAGGTTATGAATTTCCCACATATAATTTGACAAGTTTTCGCCTCCCGTCACTACCCAACCACCATTAGGGCTAATTAACCCCGTAGTATATCCACAATTTCCATAAAGACGGGCTATCGGTTTTAGGGTATGCCTATCCCATAAAGTCACTCCAGTATAGCTGCTTCTTTTACTGCTATCAGGATTTACCGGATTGATCGTCAAATTTGTTTCTACTACCGGATAAGGTGATGTTGTACATGTTTCAGTCGCTGATAAAAAATAATCCTTAGTCATTGATAAAGTTAGAGGAAAAGGGATTCCTCCATCGGTATAAACAGGCACAAGATCTTCTCCATATCCCTTATAAAGCTGCCCGTTATCTTCCATATTGGAGGAAAGATAAAATTGCTTATCTGCCGACATAATATGAGTCTTAACCTGAAAATGTGGAAAACTTTCTATTTCTTTTCCTTCAACATTTTGAATATGTACAATATTTTTATTATCCTGCCACATAAATTCATGGCTATCAGGAATAAAAAAGGCACTAAACGCATTGGCATTTCTGGCAAGTATTGTCTTTTCCTTTCTCTCAACATCCCATAACACCAACTGACCAATAGGTTTATGTCGATCGGCATCTTCCGCAGCATGAGCACTAATGACATAACGGCCATCGGTTGAAACACTCAAAGAAAGTACAGGGGCTGTGCTAATGTATTTATATATACCAAATAAAATAACAAATAGAATTGTGGTTAGTACAATAACGCGGATTTTTAAGCTCCTACTCATTTTTTATATCTCCCAAAATTTGATTTCTCATTTATCCATTCATCAATTATTCTGCCTTTATAGCTTTCTTTATAAATATCAGGAAATACCTTTTGGGTATCTAATGCTTTCCATTCCCACTCTCGCATTGCCGAGTGGGAAATAAAATAGTTACTTTGATCCCAAAACCAAAATTGTTTTTTATTTTGGGCTGTAATAAATGAATCTATCCATTCTTTTTTTCTAGCTTCAGATAACTCTTTATTATTAAACCATGTACCTAAAACAGTTAATCTCTCTCCTTGATGACCTAGAGCTGGACGCACTGCCATATCATTTACGTATATTGTCCAGTTATTAAACACCTGATAAGTTAATACATCGACAATGTGTTTAAAATGTTCGTCTTCAGGACGGAAGCGGCGGAAATGACTCCAAGGTTTTAAATAATTTAATTGAGTATTTAAATCCGAAGATACTGTATTGGCTTCCTCTAATAACAATTTAGTAATTTCTTTTTTGATTTCCATGCCCTTAGGGCTCGCCTCAGGATTATCTACTCCCCAGTGAGCTCCTTTATGTATACGGCTATAACGTTTGATTTCCTCAATGGTTTTATAATATTCGCCTATTTTATTTTCTTTATAGTAATCTTTTAATGCGCCAGTAGTATTTGCTAATGAAGTATATTTTTTCGGATACGCTCCACCAAGCAACCCCGTATACTCATGATCTCCACCACGGCTATCACCACCCAACACTCCATCTTCTTGTGAATACAATACGCGAAGATATTTCACTGTTTTATGTGCATAAGGAAATAGTTCCATTGCCACCGGATTTTTCACGCGAGTATATGTATCAGTTATTGCATTATCAGCAACAGCAGCTTCCCACATAATCAGATTATCAATTTTCTCATCATAGGCCCCGTCAAAATCACCTAAAATATTCAATGCACTTAATGCAACCCTGGCGCCTAATGAATGAGTAATAATATTAACTTTAATGCCTTCATTAAATAATTCTATCAATACCTTTGCAAGCTCTCGCCCTGCTTCGTTAGCATACATTTCCGCCCTGAAAAAAACCATGGAAGGATCAACGCTACCAGACCAAGTCACTCCAATAATTCGGTGATATTTATCCCAATCAGTAAAAGGATCATCATAATTTAATTTACCAGATGCAGCTAAATTCAAATAATATTCAACATGTGGAAACCAACCTAAAGCTTTATGACCATTAACTTTTAAATCTACCTCATCATAAACATGCTTAACATAAATATTGTCATCCTCTTTCGCTTGCTCAAGGAGTGTATTTTTCGTCAATTGACCAATCGCCTTGTTATCATAATGCAAATAAGGTCGCTGAATCTGATCGGAGGGTGGTAAGTTTGAATATTCTGGAAGCTCACCAAAATCTTCCGATTGTGGAAATTTTCCAATATGTCCAAGTGAAACATTGTAGCCATGAATAAATAAAGTTGCCGTGCCGCCGTCATCTTTAATCTGTTGTATTTGTGCTGCTGATAAACTTGCTTTGCCGTGTTGACGAAAACGCAAATTCAATAGAATCGGCGGGGGAAGATAGATTGCCTTCACTTCTTTTGCATTTACCGAAACAAACACTTTTAGTGGTTTCGCTAGTTGTAATCTCGGATCTTCAGTTTTTTCATCATTTGCTTTGATCAGTACATAACCGTCTGAATCATTAAAAAATGCTTGCTCATCTTTATCAGTAAGTTGTCTGCCATCCTCTTTATGTCGGTCGTATTTTAGTGCAGTATCACCAACATTTCTCATGCCTTTCATTAATTGCCAGGAAATTAAGCCGCACTTTACACCAATATGATGGCTATCGCCGTTTTCATCAATTTCACCGTAAGAAACACCACCATCTTGGTCATAAACCTTTACCATAATACCTTTAGGTAAAGAACGCTCAAGGGTATCTTTATGGTGAATAATAATGTCCGTGCGACAAGCTGCTGTTCCTGTCTCAGTCGATTCCGAGTGGTGTTTTTCTTCAAATTGATGATAAAAAGGTTTTTCATTGGTGTTAACCATGTAAATTTGCTCCCAATTTATTACGGATAATCTTTTGATTTTCTAGAATACTTATCCGTTGTTTTATAAGATATCGTTTTTTTTGTTCTGCGATATCACTTTGCAAAATTTGATTAATTTTTTTCTCAGGATCTAATATATCAATTACGTTGCTATAGGCTAAACTCAGTAAAGCAAATAATCCAATATCAATAGTTTGATATAAAGCACAAGTTTGACAAAGACGATAGCAATGTTGAACGACTTTTTCAATTGTCGCTCTGTCATAGTGGTCATTTAGCATTGGGGTAGTATCCAGTAATTCAGTAACCAAATTTTTTAGTAATACAGCATTTCTTTCATCAACAATTGTATTTAATTCAAATTTATCAAACTGTTTCTTAGCTGGTGTTATTTTAGCCAAATCTATTGTAGGTATATAATGCACGACATCATTTCCCTTAGGCAAAATAAAGGAATCGATTAAACCTTGCCCCCAAAAAGTTGCTAATTTTTTTGGATAATACATTAAACGGTCAAAATAGTCTTCCAATACTGTCGGGTCATAAAAGCGAAAATAGAGCAAGCGTCCGTCATAGGTCGGCATGTAGATAAATTTTCTGAAATGGTGCAACAGCTCATCAAATGTCGCGGTTGAGCGGAAGAAAAAACCAAATGATTTATTCCACTGTTGAAATCCATCCTCAGACTCTTTTCCTTTCGGGCTTTCACTGCATAACTCTTCCACAAAAGGATGATTTTCTGGTAAATGCAATAAATAAGGCGCTGTCTTTTTTCGTCTTTCACCGTCCTCCCCTTTAAATAAGCATGCACTTTGAATATCATCCAATTCAAAACGCTGAGGAAACCAAACACTTACCTCTGTGTTGATAATGGCATAACAGTGCCCGCTGCTATCTTCAGGCCACAGATAAGGCTTAATCGAATCAGGGATTGATTGAAATAAGAAAGGAGAATATTCATCTTCTTGTCTTAATGGAAATTCATTTTTGGTTAAGCATGCTGTTTTGCTTTTTTCACTTTCTAGATATTGGTTTGGATTAAAAATGAGAATGGGATGCTGTTCTGATAAATCTTGAGCTAGCGTTTTCAATTGCTCAATTAATGTCTCATCAGCATGACGTTGAAAATACGTATTAAGCGGTAAAGGAAGAAACGTATACTGCAATCGGAGCTGGTTTTGCTGCTGATACACCGTAATATAATTTTTTGCAATTTCTACATTAGAAGCATAGATTAAGATAATAATATTTTCTTGTTCATTATTAGAAAGCTGCAGACCATTAACGGCATAAACTAGATTTTCATACTGCATAAATTTCCCCTTTATTTACAAAGAGGTATTATAATAAATTTATTGATAAAAGCTAATCCCTATCAACCTCGATTACATTCTAAATAGAGATATAAGCAATATAAGACGATAATTGCCGCAATCACTAATACGAATAAAATTTTTAAACACTTTTTCATTATGTAACCCTATTAGAACAACACGCTCAAATAAAACCACACTTTACAATCTAAAGTGCGGTCGAAATTTTTATTATTTTTTCACTTCTCTTGGTAAACCAGTTTCTAAATCCAACCCGGTATCCACCCGAAGTCCTGCCTGATTCGCCAGTTTCTGCATCAGTGCCTCACTCGGTTTAGGCGGGGCTTCCCCTTCATACCAACGCTGGAAGGCGATTTTACCGTCCCATTTCGGTAATTTTGCCGGGGGTAAGGGTACAATATCGTCCAAATCATGAACTTTGGGGCGGGGAGTAATAATAAGAAAGACAATCTGAAATAATTCTATAACATTTATAGCATTCTTGAGCTTATGGTAAATTAAAAAAAACACTGTTACATTAATAACAATGTTTTTAATTATCTAAAGCTAATAAACATTAAGCAATTTAGAAAACTCAATATCTTTTATATTTAAATCTTTAAACTTAATAACCTTTGATTCTCTCGTTCTAGATTGGATTATATCTTTCTTAATAAGATACACTTCATGTGAATGCACATTAAAATAATACCTCTCTAGATTAGACTGACCATTACCATATTCAAAATCGATTGTAAATAAATTGCCACTTTTATTTATTTCAGGGTAAACATCTCCTAACTCAGAAAACAATTTCTTACTATATACATAATCACCAGAAATATTAAAGAATACATCATATTTCTTATCATAACAGACATCTCCGCGATTATCTAAGTATGACACTAAAAATACTTCAACATTATTTATCTCAACTCTATTATTTAATAAAATACCCTTATGAGACAAAGCATTATTTAAGGGAATACTCTCTTCAACACATGGATTAATCAACTCTTCATCTTTAGCTAACACATTAGAAAAAACAAAGAAAGATAACACTAACAAAAAATTTTTTCTCATCTTACCACTCTCTCTAATTTTAGATCTGCATTCTTTCCATATTTAAAGAAAAGAGTCCCATCCTTAATAAAATAACTATGCTATTTTAAGATTATTTATTTCTATTCTCTATGTACTTTATCTATCACTTAATAGCTTAATAATATTATCATCTTTAAACGTACAAGCTCTCTTATTAAAATCACATAAAAAAACCGACTCTAGCAAATAATTTCTCTCATTAATGGCTTTGGTTGCACAATCAATAAAATTTATCTTCCCCTCCTGACCATTTTCAAGTTCAGGATAACATTGCTTAAATTTTGATATATTCCATTTTTTTTGAGATGAAATTAGATACTCTCTTATCTTTTGATTTTCTTGTTGGATTGATACCTTATAGTTAAAATTTAATTTTTTTTGGGCCAGTATATACCCCTTACTTACACAGGACATTAAATCTGCTTCTTGCACACTTCCAGACAAACAAGGATTAGATAATGCATCTGAAACAAGCAAGTCTTCTGGCTCAAGAGAAAAAACTAAACGAGAAGAAAAAAGTGATAGAAAAATTACCACCGCATATTTATTATTGTTAAAAAAATCGACTCCTTTTGACTTAATCCATACCATTAATAAATTAATCATACTTAAAATATGATCTTTTGCTATATAATTTTTCATTATTCTTTACTTTAAATGTCATTATTTCAACAATCTTTTTATTATCATATCTATATAACCTAGATATAATTTCCCCACTATCCATTCTATAACCTTCCTCAATAACAAATCCATCATCATTAAATCTTATAAGAATAGAACCAATTACATCATTAACATCAGCAGGAATAAAAAACGCATCTGGAGACATACCTACCTGTAGTGAAAAATTATCTATTCTAATATTATTTTCTAATATTGAATAGTTACCATTTTCCATAATTCGATATAGATTAAGGATATAATCAGAAAAAACTGGATCATCACCTAATCTAATCTTATATTTCTTATATAATTCACTAAATGCATATACCTTAGGACAAATCCATCTTGCTCGAATATCAGCCTCTAATTCATCCTGCAATGAAGATAAATTTTGACAATAATTATTTGAATTATTATAAATTAAATCACAATCTCCATTCTTACATTTGAATATATCATGTTTATTTACTCGATATATATATTCAAAACTTTCATCGGAATTCAACTCCTTCTCAGTTATAACACCCGCAAAAACATTAACAGAAAAGATAGCCATTATTAAAAACATATATTTTCTCATTTTGAACTCCAAAAAATTGTACCATTATAGACTGCTGTAGATTTTAATCTCATTTTCTCTTTATTTTTATAATTATCTGGAGACATTTTCTTTTGAGGCGCCAAGAACTTTCCTTGTCCTAAAAGAGTATTGACCGAATTTTTCCATTTTTCATAATGTATGTTATCCCATCGCATTCATGTGTAACTCAAAACGCACTATACTTCTTTGAATATCAGTACTAAAATATATTGCTTACTGCCTAATTTAAACATAACAAAGACTAACTACAAACAGCTTGAATTATAATCATTTAATTTTAAAGAATAAAAAATAACCGCGCCTCAAAGTCAGCACGGTTAAATAATTTATTCCTAAGGTTTATCACAGTTTAATTTAGCCACCTTATCATCAAGATAAAATCGGTAATCCTCTTGCAAAAGACCATCATTATCTTTATGAACAATAACAAATTGTTCTCCATCCTTATACCATATGCTCTTAACCTTTTCTTCTCCTAATACAACCGCATCGCAAGATTTTCCTAAATAAATAACCCTACTTAGAGAATCGATTACAACACCATTTTTATTCGTCTTACTTGAAATAATCTCATGTACTTTAGGAGCATAATAAAAGCCCTCCCCAAAGTCGTCAGACAATTTAGTTTTAATTATATAGCATAATTTACGTAAGGCGGTTTTCTTGTTATCTTCCTTACTAATAAGATCATTTAACCAACTTTTTAAAGCATCATTATAAGTAGAATAATCCTCTACAGGTGTATGAGTCGCATTTTCGTAGGCGTATATCTCTCCCATAGATAATAAAAGCAACGATTTTTTTAATTGCGAATTATCACATACAAGTTCTGATAAAGCTGATTTATTTTTACAATCTGCTATATTATAAATCACATTATAAGGAGAACTTTTATAATAATCATCATTAGCATTAGTTAAATAATTTGATATTAATTTATATTCTTTATCATTAAAACATGACGAATAAGAAATTTTAGAAAAACCAACTAGCAAAGTTAATAAAAATAATTTTTTCATATAAACTCCAAATTATTTAACAAATGAAGACAATGTTTGTTCTTTCACTAAATCATATCCCCCAGCTGCCTCGATCATACCTTTTGTTTCTCTCAGAGCCTTCATTGTAACCTCCGCAGAATAATGAGCCTTATTAAGCCCATCACTATCATAAAAACTGATTGTACCATCTGATATTCTTGCATTTATCTGATTTTTCTTCTTCGCTACAGGCAACCCTTTCGGTGTCGCAGCTGAAGCCCACTCCTTAGATACCGCATAGGCAGCCTCTATTTCAGTACTTGTTCCTTTAAAATACTCTCCTATAGTACTTCTTTTCTTCTCCCAAAAATATAATGGAGTTAATCTTTGAAATTTTTCATCAAATAATTGAGAGTTTTCATCAATTTTTTTATATTTGCTAATCCAGTTAATCAATCCATCATCCACTCCCTTACCAAATAGAGTGTCAGGTATAATCTGAAAAATTCCAACAGCAAATAAATGTTTTTTATTCTCTCCAATATATGTGTTTTGTTCTTTTCTGATCTCTGCTAGTGTCATTTTTTCCAAATGATACCGCTCTGTTGGATAAAATTTACTTTCGTAAACGACATTCTTACCTTTACTATTCCACCCAGTAATATTGTATGCATTAAAAGATCCTTTAGATTCTTTCGATACGATTAATTTGACTAAAGGTGTTTCAAACCAATCAAATTCATTTTTTTCTGTATCAATTATATCTACAGGCTTCCCATTACTTTCACTACGCTCCTGAATAACCTGTTCTTTCTCTTTTTTATCTTCAACCGTTGGTTTAGCTTTCGTTTTCTCTTCTACTTTTTTTTCTGCCACTGGAATAGATTTCTTTTTATTATCTATCGACTTATTATTAGTTGATGCTTTGCTTTCTGATTGTTTGGATTCGGAACTTGGAGTTGTTTTTGTCGATGTTGGTTTAGTCGTTGTTTTCTGCTTTCTTGTTCCCTTTGGAAAATAGATTTTTTGCCCCGCTAAACTACTTAAAGGAGTCGCTTCATCCAACCCATTTTCCCAAATCAACGCATATCTATTTACGCCAGCCTCTTTCTCTATTATTTCCCAAGTATCACCCTGCTCCACAATATGATAAGGTCGCTTATATGTTTCCGGTTCGCCTTTTTCGTTTGCAATTGTTCGTGGTTTAATCTCATAAATGTTATATGCTCTTAATCTAACAAGTCGCTTTCCTTTTATCCAAGTAAATTCTGGAATCTCAGAATGCTCTGTTTTAGGATATTGTTCGTTCCAAAAAACAACTTTTATACGTAATTCTTTTCCCTCTTGTTCAACTAAACTAGGTGGAAAGACTATACGCCCATTTTCATCTGCCTGCCAGGGATACTCACTGGTAGGTAACCCATTTATTGACATTTCAGCCTTACAATAAGCCAGAGGCTCATTATTTGCTCCTAAAAACTCGATTTCATAACCCATCGGCTGATTTTTATTATTCATTTTCCTATTAATCCCAATCTAAAATCTGTGCACTACCCACTAATACTTTCAAAGCATCTTCAGTTTCACGATAAATGCGAGGTGTTCTAGCGATATCATCTAAAAGGCCATTGGTCACAACCTCTCCTTGACTATCCAAAATAGTGTAAGGCACTTTTTTCTCATTACAACGTCCATAAACATCATAAACATCTAATCTTGTTGAATAATAAGTATTTGGTGTAATTGAATCATTTACTGTCGTTTCAAACGGACTCACCCCATCTGCCACTCCCGCATCTTCCGTAAGTGGTCCCTCAACATACACATTCCCAATCAGCGTAATCCCTTCTTGGTTTAACACAATTTCACCGGCAGGGCCTTGAATATGAACTTCGTCATAACCTTCTAAATCAAACTGTTCACAAATTTGTTCAAAAAGCTCACCCGCAACCCAGCTGCCATTTTGGGCGATTTCAATAGTTAAATCTTGTCCGACTTTGATGAGGCTATCAGCATGGACGTTAACTCGACGGTTATTATTCACATTCAGAATATCGTCTTTTTCTATTTTCGTGATTCGATTGCGCCCAATACTGCGTATTTGGTCTCGATTGATGGTCAGGTCTTCATCCTGTCCGACTGTTTCTGTACGGTCATTGCCAATATGGATTGTTTCATTACGGCCCACTTGCTCCGTGCGATCATGCCCTACTTGAGTCGTTTCATCATGTTTCACAATATGATTAAGGTCTTTCTCTGCATGAATAAAGA
>OASX01000035.1_pt1 | contig 182219 bp, 184 predicted proteins | sample 1516531 | NCBI WGS metagenome assembly OASX01 (sample SAMEA2579911, study PRJEB22360) | human gut metagenome | biome: human gut; feature: human-associated habitat; material: faeces | place: Denmark | collected 2008/2010
GAAACACACACCGCACTCTTGGTTCCCTCCGGAACACCGCCAGCCGTATCTTCTGCTGTCTGCGGCTGACCGGTATCCCCCTTCAAATATCCGACAAGCAGCAGAGAAACCAACGGAAGCAGATATACCACGAAAGGCAAGTGCCAGTTTACCTCTGCCAAATACCCAGTCACCGCCGTTGCCACAACCAGCGTCACATTGGTGATGGCAGAACTGTAACCAAACTGCTTCACCCGATATTCCCCCGTGAAATAACGTGAAACCAGACCGGTGGACAACGGAATAATCACCCCCGAACCGATGCCAAGCAAAGCGCTGACCACCATCAACTGCCACATTTTGTCCGAAAAAAGATAAAGTACCCCACTGGCGGCAAACATCCAAAGTCCCGCTTTCAGCAGACGCACAAAGTCACGTTTCTCGGCCAGCTTGCCCGCCAACAGCACAAAAGGAATTATCAGCAGCGAAGGCAGGGAGGTAAGCATCTGTATATCCAATTCCGTGGCATGTGGAAAAATGGTGGTAAGCTGTCCCAAAATAGGTGACACGGCCAACCCCGGCAAGGAAGTCAATGCAGAGACAGACCAAATGCCGACAAGCGTGATTAGGGGGATTGTACCCCTTCCGGTATTGATTTTCATATAGTAGTATATTAATTAAATGAATAATGTGGGAACAACAAACCCACCTTCAGAATGTTCGTTTTTTAAGATTTTACCACGCTGCCCTTTAATAAACGCCAAATAATGCAAAACCCCGGAACTTTCATCCGCAAACCCCGTTGTTGTGGGATATTCGACGGGGAAAAGCCCCGCCGCCTAAACCTTTAAAAAACTTATTAATATGGAAGATTTGAATTTCAGAAAAGGAGATGCAAAAACTGAAGTATTCGGCTCAAACCGTATGTTACAACCCTCACCCGTAGAAAAGATTCCCGACGGACCTACTACCCCGGAAATCGCCTATCAGATGGTGAAAGACGAGACCTTCGCCCAAACGCAGCCTCGCTTGAATCTGGCTACATTCGTCACTACCTATATGGACGAATATGCCACCAAGCTGATGAACGAAGCCATCAACATCAACTACATCGACGAGACCGAATATCCACGCATCGCCGTAATGAACGGTAAATGTATCAACATCGTGGCCAACCTCTGGAACTCTCCTGAAAAAGAAACCTGGAAAACCGGCGCACTTGCCATCGGTTCCTCGGAGGCATGTATGCTGGGTGGTGTGGCAGCCTGGTTGCGCTGGCGCAAGAAACGTCAGGCACAAGGCAAACCGTTCGACAAACCCAACTTCGTTATTTCAACCGGTTTCCAGGTGGTATGGGAAAAATTCGCCCAATTGTGGCAGATTGAAATGCGTGAAGTGCCTTTGACACTGGACAAGACCACGCTCGACCCCGAAGAAGCCTTGAAGATGTGTGATGAGAACACCATCTGTATCGTGCCTATCCAAGGCGTTACATGGACAGGACTGAACGATGACGTCGAAGCCCTCGACAAAGCCCTCGATGCCTACAATGCGAAGACCGGCTACGACATTCCTATCCACGTGGATGCCGCCAGCGGCGGTTTCATCCTCCCGTTCCTCTATCCCGAAAAGAAGTGGGACTTCCGTCTGAAGTGGGTACTCTCCATCAGCGTCAGCGGACACAAATTCGGTCTGGTTTATCCGGGTCTGGGCTGGGTTTGCTGGAAAGGCAAGGAATATCTGCCCGAAGAAATGTCATTCAGCGTAAACTACCTCGGTGCCAACATTACTCAGGTAGGTCTGAACTTCTCCCGTCCTGCCGCACAGATTCTGGGTCAATATTACCAGTTCATCCGTTTGGGATTCCAGGGTTACAAGGAAGTACAGTACAACTCCTTGACCATCGCCAAGTATATCCATGACGAAATCGGCAAGATGGCTCCGTTCGTAAACTATTCCGACGAAGTTGTGAACCCGCTGTTCATCTGGTACTTGAAACCGGAATATGCAAAAGCTGCCAAATGGACTCTGTATGACCTGCAGGACAAGCTGTCACAACACGGTTGGATGGTACCCGCCTATACACTGCCTTCAAAGCTGGAAGACTACGTTGTAATGCGTGTCGTTGTTCGCCAAGGATTCAGCCGCGACATGGCAGACATGCTGCTGGGTGACATCAAGAATGCCATCACGGAGCTGGAGAAACTGGACTACCCGACTCCCACCCGTATGGCGCAGGAAAAGAACCTGCCGGTGGAAGCCAAAATATTCAATCACGGATGCCGTACTCATAAAAAATAAATTAATTTACGATTAAACGATTTACGATGTACGATTAGAGTTTCTCTTGATACGGACTACGTTTAAAGGAGTAATTTCAATCGTAAATCGTACATCGTCTAATCGTACATCACAACGTGTTTATGGAAAAGAAAATATCAATTTCACAAATAAAGGAGGTTGCCCAAGAAGCCTACAATGAGGTGAAGGGCAGCACAGGAGGCAAGAATGCGGATTATATTCCCTACCTTGCCAACATAGACTCCAAACTATTCGGACTCAGCATCTGCCTGATGAACGGACAGACCATCAATATAGGTGATACAGACTATCGTTTCGGTATAGAGTCCGTCTCGAAGGTACACACAGCCATCCTTATCCTGCGCCAATACGGTGCGCAGAAAGTGCTGGACATGATAGGTGCCGATGCCACGGGACTACCGTTCAACTCCATCATCGCCATCTTGCTGGAAAACGACCACCCTTCCACTCCATTGGTAAATGCCGGTGCCATTTCCGCCTGTTCCATGGTACAGCCAGTGGGAAACTCCGACAAGAAATGGGATGCCATTGTACAGAATGTCACTGAGCTGTGCGGCTCCGCCCCACAACTCATCGACGAACTGTACAAATCGGAAACGGCTACCAACTTCAACAACCGCTCCATTGCCTGGCTGCTGAAAAACTACAACCGCATCTACGATAATCCGGACATGGCTCTCGACCTCTATACTCGCCAGTGTTCTCTCGGCATCACGGCCCAACAACTGGGCATTGCCGCAGGAACCATCGCCAATAACGGTGTGAACCCCGTCACCAAACAAACGGTGTTCGAAGCCAGCCTGGCACCGAAAATCACGTCGATGATTTCTACCGTAGGCTTCTACGAGCATTCGGGCGACTGGATGTACACCGCCGGCATACCGGCCAAAAGCGGTGTAGGCGGTGGTGTAATGGCCGTATTGCCCGGTGTCATGGGAGTATCGGCCTTCGCTCCTCCCCTAGACGAAGCGGGAAACTCCGTAAAGGCCCAATCGGCAATCAAGTTCATCATGAACAAGCTCGGCCTGGGTGTGTTCAACGGTGATAACGTAACGATTACAGAATAAGTTTCTCTTTTTAGTTATGAGTTATAGGTTATGAGTTATTTGTTGGTAGGCACCGTAATCAGCAAATGACTTATAACTCATAACTTATGACTTTATAATGGACTTCATCATGAAAATGGCTCTATCAGAATTTGTATTGCGGGAAAAAGGTATCTATGGCATACTGCATGTCATTATATTGATACTGTCGCTATTTTTAGTTATCAGCATCTCTGTCGACACGTTCAAGGGGATCCCCTTTTACGAACAGTCGGTCTACATGAAAGTACAGTTGTGGATATGCGCTCTGTTCCTGGCAGATTTTGTATTGGAATGGTTCCTGGCAGAGAAGAAGGGTCACTACGTGGCCACGCATTTCATTTTCCTGCTGGTGGCTATACCCTACCAAAACATCATTGCCTATATGGGATGGACTTTCTCACCCGAGATAACCTATATGCTGCGTTTCATCCCATTGGTGCGGGGCGGTTACGCCATGGCTATCGTGGTGGGTTGGCTGACGTACAACCGCGCATCGGGACTGTTCGTTTCCTACCTTACCATGTTGCTGGCCACTGTCTATTTTTCCAGTCTGGCCTTTTATGTCATGGAGCATGGTCCCAATCCTTTAGTCAAAGGATATGGAGACGCCTTATGGTGGGCATTTATGGATGTGACAACGGTGGGTTCCAATATCATAGCAGTCACCCCCACCGGACGGGTACTGTCCGTACTGCTGGCTGCGCTGGGCATGATGATGTTCCCTATCTTTACAGTGTATGTAACGAGCCTGGTCGAACGGCGCAACAAGGAAAAAGAAGAGTTCTACAAGAAAGTTACACAGAAGTCCGCGCCCCCAACCGAGGCTTCCTAAACAGTTAAAACCGGAACTTTCACTTATCCGTTGGGAACAACTCCCTCCAAGTGTTGTTATAGACGCTGATTATGAATATATTTTTCATCTAAAACCTTAACTTATGGCAAATATTAAACAAACAGTGAAGCTGGGGGTATTTACCCTGGCAATCATGAATGTGACGGCAGTAGTATCCCTACGTGGACTTCCTGCCGAGGCCGTGTACGGAATGAGTTCGGCCTTCTACTACTTATTTGCAGCCATTGTTTTTCTGATTCCGACGTCACTTGTCGCCGCGGAACTGGCTGCCATGTTTCAAGACAAGCAAGGCGGTGTGTTCCGCTGGGTGGGCGAAGCCTACGGAAAAAAGTTGGGCTTCCTTGCCATCTGGGTACAATGGATTGAAAGTACAATCTGGTATCCTACCGTATTGACATTCGGTGCCGTATCCATTGCTTTCATCGGCATGAACGACGTACATGACATGTCACTGGCCAATAACAAGTATTACTCGCTCGTTGTTGTCCTTATCATTTACTGGCTGGCTACGTTCATCTCCATGAAGGGCATGAGCTGGGTAGGTAAAGTGGCAAAGGTCGGCGGCCTGGTCGGGACTATTATCCCTGCCGCACTGCTGATTATCCTGGGTATTATCTACCTTGCCACCGGCGGACACTCCAACCTGGACTTTCACAGCAGCTTCTTCCCCGACTTGACGAACTTCGACAACGTGGTGCTTGCTGCCAGTATCTTCCTCTTCTATGCCGGTATGGAAATGGGCGGTATTCACGTAAAAGACGTGAACAATCCCTCCAAGAATTATCCGAAGGCAGTGTTCATCGGTGCGGCCATTACGGTTATCATCTTCGTACTCGGTACTTTCTCACTAGGTATCATTATCCCGGCCAAAGACATCAGTCTGACACAGAGTCTGCTTGTAGGCTTCGACAACTACTTCCATTACATCCGTGCTTCCTGGCTGTCACCGATTATTGCCATCGCTTTGGCATTTGGCGTACTGGCAGGTGTATTGACATGGGTTGCCGGTCCGTCCAAAGGTATCTTTGCCGTAGGAAAAGCAGGCTACATGCCTCCGTTCTTCCAAAAGACAAACAAGCTGGGCGTACAGAAGAATATCCTTTATGTACAAGGTGGTGCAGTAACCGTGTTGAGCCTTCTGTTCGTAGTCATGCCTTCCGTACAGAGTTTCTACCAGATTCTGTCACAGTTGACCGTAGTCCTCTATCTTATCATGTATATGCTGATGTTCTCCGGAGCCATCGTGCTGCGTTATAAGATGAAGAAGCTGAACCGTCCGTTCCGTATCGGCAAGAATGGCAACGGATTGATGTGGCTCATCGGTGGTCTTGGTTTCTGCGGATCATTGCTGGCATTCGTACTGAGCTTTATCCCGCCCAGCCAGATTTCAACAGGCAGCAACACAGTATGGTTCTCCGTACTCATCATCGGTGCGCTGATTGTAGTCATTGCCCCATTCATTATTTATGCTTCCAAGAAACCGTCCTGGGTTGACCCGAACAGTAGCTTCGAACCGTTCCATTGGGAAGAACAACCCGCTGTACAGACAACCGGTAAAAGTGTTACAAATATGGCTACCGGTAGCGCCACTACCAGCAACAATGGCACAAGTAATTCTACCACAAGTGGAAATATGGCAAAAGACACAACCAATATCCCCAAAGGATAAAAGGTTATAAGTTGAAACTAAAAAAGGAATATTCCCGGTGATTTCGGGGATATTCCTTTTTTAGTGTTATATGATACCAGAAGACGGGAATAGTCAGAGATCCAATTCCTGCATTCTCTCCCACGCCCTTCTGCTCTCCTCCACCAACTCTTGCATGACCGACGCCACAGACTGCACTCCCTTTCCATGCAGCAAGGCAGATACCTGCCCTATTTCCAGTTCCCCTTCTTCCAAGTCACCCTCAAAAATACCACGTTTGGCACGGCCGCGCCCTAAAAGGATACGAAGTTCTTCCTCTGAAGCTCCCACAGCCTCAGCAGCCTCTACGGCGCTGCGAAAGTTATTGCGCACCAGACGCACCGGAGCCAACTTCTTCAAAAGCAGACGGGTATCCCCTTCTTCCAAATGCAAGCAGTAATCCTTGAACACCTCGCTTGCAGAACTCTCTGCCGTCAAGGCAAAGCGTGTACCAATCTGCACACCTTCCGCACCCAGCACCCGGGCAGCCAACATGGCCTCACCCGTTGCAATGCCACCGGCGGCAATCAGCGGAAGTGTAGTAACTGCACGTACAGCAGGTATCAGGCACAGAGTGGTAGTCTCCTCCCTCCCATTATGCCCACCGGCTTCGAAGCCTTCGGCAACTATTGCATCAACACCCGCCTCTTCAGCCTTCACGGCAAAACGCGAGGACGAAACAACATGCACCACCGTGATGCCACGCTCGTGCAACCAACCGGTCCATTTCTTCGGGCTGCCGGCAGATGTAAATACAATCTTCACTCCCTCGTCGGCCACAATCTGCATTATCTCTTCTATCTGGGGATACATCAAGGGAATGTTCACACCAAAAGCATGATGCGTAGCCTCACGGCATTTCCTGATATGCTCCCGCAACGTTTCGGGATGCATCGAACCTGCGCCGAGCAAGCCCAGCCCTCCCGCATTGCTTACAGCAGCAGCAAGTCTCCAGCCGCTACACCACACCATACCACCTTGAATTATCGGATATCTTATTCCGAATAGAGAAGTCACTCTGTTCATTATTACTTTTTTTAAAGGTTTACTAATGAAAACAAGAAGGGGAGAAAGAAAGTTCAAAATTTGACAAAAAGTGATAAATTACTGTTGTTCCAAAACAGTTATCGAATCTCCATACGCCTTCAATACTTCCAGCGTACGGGCACGGCGCTTGCGACCTTTGAAATTCCAAAACTCACGGGTAAAAGGCGCCATCAGGTCTAAACCGGAAATTCCACCGCCACTGGTACCCTGCCAACCGCCCACAGCCATATTATTGGCCCGCTCCGTCACCCGGTAACGCAAACCGGTTGCTTCAATCTGCTCCACCGTCTCACGCGGACCAGCATCAAACGGATGTTTAGCCCAGTTCGTAGGAATCATCAGAATCTTAAGTGCATAAAATTCGTCTCCCCGCCAAGTATCTTTGTCCACCTTAATCTTTTTCTGGTAAATGGGGTCCCAATTATATTTAGTATTGGCCGTATAAGGGCGTAGGGTAAGCACAACCTTTTTCTCGGGCACTTTCGGTATGACGGGCAGCGAATTATCAAAATCCATCCATGACTTGTCCGTCACCGCTTTCGGAGTACCTAAGGAACTGTTCATTTCAAGTTCCTTCAATACCTCCGGATTCAGCTTCACCTCCCCTTCTCCCTTCAGCAACCGGTTCAGCCTCAACGAGTCTTGAGAAGTCCAATTTTGGGCATAAAAAGGGAAGGCTACTGCACAGAGCAACCCCATTACAAGTATAAATCTCTTCACTTGACAGTTTGATTACTTAATACCTAATCCTTAATCCCTAATCCCTAAAAACATTTCACCACCACATATATCCACTACCACAAAGTGGTTCGTCATAGCAGGGATCAATCGTCCACATAGTCCGTGGATACTTACGGGTTTCCCACCAACGGCGGTAGCGCGAGGCGGCATCCAGCACCTCTTCGTCCGAAAGGAAGTAAATACCTTCATAATTCTCCGCATCCGTATGCACCATCTTGCATCCCATTGAAGCGTTGTTCCCGAGACGGATAGTCTCTACCGTCCACAAGATGCATTCGCCCAAACGCAACTTACCACCTGCCGAATAGGATACCGGAGCCAAGGGGAAAGAGGGAATAACCGTCAAGTCCTCGGCATACTTCAGCAATTCCTCTATATCTTCGGAAGTGAACTTGGGCATATTACTCAATCCATCCGGACTTTGGGTAGAATATTTACCAGCCTTCAACTGCTTGACAAACAAGTCTACATCCGGATGGTTGTAGTCCAACGTTTCTTTGCTGCAAGAGCCCAAAGAGAGAACAGAAAGAGTAAAGAATATGAGCAGCATAGTCTGCCCGAATATATGTAATTTATTGTATAGAGTCTTCATATTTGTATGGTATTTAAGATTAATAAGTCATGCGCACGCCGCACAACAGATTCAGATTGGTGGGCCGTTCCGTACGCAAGGTTCTTGTCTGCGAGTCCGTATCGAAATGATGGGATACAGACGGCTCTGCAAACAAGGCAAAACGGTCGTTCATTTTATAGCGTACCCCTACTCCGGCAGCAACCGACAACTGTACCGGCTCTGCGCCGAAACCATTGTCCGGAGCACCTGCAATGCATTTCTCGGCTGCTCCGCCTACCATAGCATAGAAATCCACTTTCGGCGTACTGGCCAGCATCATGTTCAGCCTTACCGGAACTTCCAGCGTATGCAACGTATGGTCACCATCCAAGCAATTATACTGAAGACCAGCTTCCAAGGAGAAATGCTTGTTCAAACGACGTTCCACGCTTACCCCGGCCGTGAACGGCATATGAAAATTCCCTTTCGGCAGGGAAATGCCGATGCCTGCTTTCAATGCCCAATTACGGGGCTTGGATGGCGATACAGCCACAGACTTTGCCGGTTCTTCCTCAGAAGATGGCAGCATTCTATCTATATCAGCATCCTTATGGCCAGGATTTGAATGGTAGTTTCCGTTTCCGGCCGGAGTTCCGTTACTGTAATAACCGTTTCCCGGCTGCTGCCGGTTTCCGTACACCCGTTGGGTAATCCGGATGGAAACATGGACAGACACGGATTCATCCTCATCGGCCTGCGCCGTCAATCCTGCCGGAATGCCGTTGGCGGGATGCTGTGTACCGGGCTTTTGTGCCATGGGGTTGGCCTGATGGATAGAGGGAAAACTTTCCTGCACCACATCCCCGTTCAAGTTACCTTCCGGCGTCATGGCCGCCACTTGTGTAAAGGCCTCCTTGATTTCCTCTTTCGGAGAGAAATACCAGAAAGCGGCAGAAGCAGCTCCCAGTACAAATACAACAGAGGCGGCTGCGGCTACGCGGTGAAACCTCGGAGAAAGAAAAAGCTGCCTCCTGCCTTTTGCGGCAACCGGTGACGGCAAGTCACGTTGCAACCCTTCCCAGAAGTCCTCCCGCACTGTCATCTCTGCGCCGGCAAGACGACTGCGGAATAAACCGGTTATTTCATCATTTTCTCTCATATTCAGTATATTCTTTAATTCTTTTTATTAACAAACACTTGGCACGATGCAACTGCGAGGTAGACGAATGCTCTTTGATGTGGAGGATTTCGGCTATTTCCTTGTGCGATTTCTCCTCAAAGACGTATAAGTTGAATACAGTACGGCATCCATCGGGAAGTTCCGCCACGAACGCCATCAGCATTTCTTCGGAAATGCGGCCTCCAGTTTCGGCAATGCCCGCTTCATCCGGAATGTCGGGCAATTGTTCCTCATTCACCACCAGTTGGCTGAAACGTTGCTGTTTCCGCAGGTAGTCTATCGCCTGCGTCACCATTACCCTTGTCACCCAGGTACCCAATGCACATTCGCCACGGAAGGTGAAGTGGGTGAAAATTTTGATGAAGCCATCGTGCAATACGTCATGGGCCGCATCGACATCGCCCGTATAGCGGTAACATACCGCCAGCATCTGCTTGGAGTAGAGGGTGTATAATTCCTTTCGGGCGGAATCCTTTCCTGCCCGGCAGCCCTCAATCAGTTCTATCTCATTTTCCAATGTCAGTGCTCGTTTTACGGACGCCTCTTCGCGTCGTTTGTTAGTTAGACGCAGCATTGCGGAAAATGCTGCTGAATTAATTCTAAAAAGAAGTTAAAGAACGGAGATTATTTATATTTGGCTCTCAAAGCCTGTATTTGCTTGTCCAGCATCTCATCCAATTCATCAAATTCATGCCAATACAGAAAACCGGGAACCATGTTGACGTAATTGATAAATTTCTTATACTGCACAAGAAACAAGGCCTGGTCCCGAAGACTGTCGTCACCATCAAAAACATGCGCCAACTCCCTGGACATGGCAGCACTCATAAGAGCATCTGTTTTCGTTGCATAGTAATCACTGACATCCTTTTGTTTCCTGCCCAACTCAAAATAAGTCTGCAATACATCCTGCAACATACGTTTGTCCGGTATATACTGCATCAATGAAGAACCTTTCAGCACGTCCAGCGCATCTGTCCTATAAGAGAATTCATCCATATTATTGAAAAGCTTGCCATACTTCCACAGAGTATCTATCGGTATCTTGGATACATCCATATCATGTTCCCTCAACAACAGACTCATGTGTATGTCAATATCCAACAAGTGCTTTATATTACGGAGCTCCTGCCTATTATATTCCAACTCTTCCGTTACCAACTGCATCGTAGCACGCACTTCCTTTTGACGGGCATTCTCGGTAATCCGGTCACTTCCCCAGAAAGTGACAATGATACCCGCAGCCACAATACTGAACTGACGGAAATAATCACCTATGTGCCAACTTTTTACCGTATGGTTCAGCCTATTAAAGTTTATCTTTCCCATATCTTTTTATTCTAAATGATACTTCTTTTCAAGCGCTTGTATTGCCTCGTCTATACGTTTTCCCACACGTTCTACATAGTCCGGCGTGAAATAGTTCTGCGCTACCCTGACAAAGTTCCGTACCGACCTGTCCGACAAGTAAATATCCCACGCCTCATATCCTCCACGATTTATCTGGTCCGTCTGTTCGTCAGTCAATGCCAAATGGAAAGGAACCATAATTTCGTCCTTCATATCGTAATAGCCATTCATAGTTGCCTTAAATCCATCCAATACCTCATAGATTCCGGTCAACTGCAACAGTAGCTCTTTATCTGAAATCTTCTGCATCAACATGGAGTTTTTAAGTATATCCAATGCATTCTGACTATAATAAAAACTGCGGATATGCCCCATAAGAAAGCGGAACTGTATCAATGAATCTTCCGGTATCGTCCGATGCTTTAAGTCATGCTCCACCAATAAGCTGGAAAGACGTTCATCCTCTCTAAACTCTGAAACGATACTCTTATAATTTTCCCGGTTACTTTTCAGTTCATCCCTAATCAGCGACATGGTGGCTTGAATATCCTTTTTCTCGGAGTTTTGAGTAACCAACTCACTACCGACAAAAGTAATCAGTACGCCAATCACCACAATGGAAGTCTGCCGGATGTAGTCTCCCACTTGCCAATCTTTGACAGTTGTTTTTACTTTATTCCATGTTATGTTTTTCATATCTTCCTACACTATTATCCATTACTATGAAACACATCATCCGTTATAGCCAAACGCATCATCTATCCGTCCCAAACAGACCATCTGTTTCACCCCAATACACCTTCTGTTTTTCCAAGAGCCACTACTTTGCTAGTTACCAATAGAAAGCCTCTCATAAATCTGCCGTAATGCAGCATTCTTTATGAGAGGCTTTCCTTATTATTCTGCAATAATGCTTTCCGCCTTTATCAACATGCTTTAAAGCTCATGTCCAATCCTTTCACAGAGTGAGTCAAAGCTCCTACGGAAATAAAGTCTACACCGCATTCGGCATAGTCGCGGAGCGTATCAAACGTGATGCCACCGGAAGATTCCGTTTCATAGCGGCCACCTACCATCTCCACAGCTTTCTTTGTCATTGCCGGGGTGAAGTTGTCAAACATGATACGGTCTACGCCACCCAGGTCGAGTACTTGCTGCAATTCGTCGAAGTTGCGCACTTCTATTTCTATCTTGAGGTCCTTACCTTTTTCCTTGCAATATTCCTTCGCACGGTTGATGGCCTTGTCAATGCCTCCCGCAAAGTCCACATGGTTGTCTTTCAGCAAAATCATGTCGAACAAGCCGATACGGTGGTTTACACCGCCACCGATTTTCACCGCCATTTTCTCGAGGATACGCATGCCCGGAGTAGTCTTGCGGGTATCGAGTACACGGGTATTCGTACCTTTCAATTGCTCGGCATACTTATGTGTCATGGTGGCAATGCCACTCATGCGCTGCATGATGTTCAGCATCAGACGCTCCGTTTGCAACAAAGACTGTATCTTGCCTTCCACAATCATGGCCACATCACCCGGCTTTACGGCTGTACCGTCATTAATAAACACTTCCACCTTCATGGTAGGGTCGAAACGACGGAACACCTCCTTGGCTATCTCGATACCGGCCAGTATGCCCGGTTCTTTTATCAGCAGTTTGGACTTGCCCATTGCCGTAGCAGGAATGCATGAAAGGGTTGTATGGTCTCCATCGCCTATATCTTCGGCGAAAGCCAGGTCTATCAGCCTGTCAATCAATTCTTCTTTCTTATTCATCTGTTTTATCTATCCTTATTTGATGTATAACATATTTGTTCTGTACTTTTCTGAAGAAACAATTCACCCGAAAGTTTCCATTTGCGGTCGTCAAGGTACCAATGACGAAACCAGACTCATCACGTTTCCCCTGATGGTTCACATTAAAACTGCCAACCTTGTGGTTGGAGAAGAAAGCAGCCATTGTGCCCTCTGCCGTCCGCTTGTCGGCGTGGGTCGACTTATTCTGAATGATTAAATCGACCTTGTCACCCAGATACTTGTTGAGTTCCTGAGAGCTTCCTTCCTTGAAGGCCCCAATCACTCCCTCGGGAACGTTCTGGGCCAGCAGCACAGACGTCCAAATGAAGAGACCGGTCAACAAAAAGACTACCCGTTTTTTCATTTTCACAAGTATTTATGATAGGCAAAGGTAAGCATTTGTCTCAAAATACAATAAAAAAATGCTAAATTTGTGCGCTAATCAAAACAGAACCAGTATGAAAACTACTCTGCTCGTCGTAGGACGGACTGTAGAACAACACTTTATAACAGCCATCAACGACTATGTGCAACGCACCAAGCGCTATCTCTCATTCGAGATGGAAGTCATCCCCGAACTGAAAAACACCAAAAGCCTCTCTATGGAAGTTCAGAAGGAAAAAGAAGGGGAACTGATACTGAAAGCTCTCCAGCCGGGAGATGTGGTCGTACTGCTGGACGAAGGTGGAAAAGAGATGCGCTCCATAGAGTTTGCAGACTATATGAAGCGCAAGATGAATACCGTAAACAAACGGCTGGTATTTATTATCGGAGGCCCTTACGGATTCTCTCAAAAAGTATACGAAGCGGCACACGAGAAGATGTCCCTCTCACGCATGACCTTTTCCCATCAGATGGTACGCCTCATTTTTGTGGAACAACTCTACAGGGCAATGAACATACTAAATGGGGGGCCGTATCATCATGAATAATTAAAATGCTCGGGCAGCCAGCGTACAATAGAGCGCAACACTATGCGGTGTTCTACGCAAGGTTTGATGTACACTTGTAAAGGTGCTGCCCGTTCAGCTCAATAGCAATACTCACCACATTCTCACAGGTAAACAAGGAGTAAGGCAGAGTGTTCGTCCATCCTCCCACCATATCCATACGTACGGAGCTATGCCCCCCATACTATCTGGAATGGCTTTTCCAATCAAGTTCGTTATTTAAAACAGAGAAAAGAATTGATTAAGAGTTAAGAATTGTCGAAAAAATATTATTAAGGATTCTTAGTAAATTTCTCAGTAATAAAAGATGGAAATACACATGAACAGATACAAACAATTAATAGCGTGCAATACACGATACTAACAACATGTCGTGCAAGAAGTTAACAACGTGTCATACAAAAAATAAATATCGTGTTTGCAGGATATTAACCTCCTGCAAACACGATATTTATTTGCTTTTATACAAAGCTATACGAGGCTGACCACCTGCTGCAACAGCCCCGGCAATTCAAAAGTAGCATTCTTGATATCCGAAATCCGGTTCTTGCCTTCTGTCGTAAGAAAAAAACGCATCTGACGCTTATCTTCCTTACCTATCAGACGGGTAATGAGTTTCTTTTCCTCTACGGAACGAATGACCTTTGAAGTGTTGGAGGCAGACAAACCCAGTGCCTCAGCTATCTTACTGGAGGTAAGCTTAGGAGTATTGAGCAGCGTGCACAACAGCATTCCTTCATTCAGTGACAAATCGTACATCTGCGTAAACTGCACCTCGAATTCGGCAATAGCCCGATAAATATCACGAATTTTACATAAAGTCTCCATATCTTTTTCTCCTATATAAATAAGTTCACATTTGCTTTGTCCGCACGTTCCATATAGGTAGCCACGCCACCGATGGTTACTTCATCCAGAAGTTCTTCGTGCCGGATGCCCATCATATCCATAGACATCTGGCAAGCGATGAATTCCACTCCTTGCGCCAATGCTTGCGAGCGCAACGACTCCAGAGAATCCACACCCTTGCGCTTCATCAGGAAGCGCATCATGCGACTGCCCATGCCAAACATATTCATCTGCGACAACTTCAGTTTCAAAGAACTGGCCGGCAGCATCATGCCGAACATCTTGCCGAAGAAATCTTTCTGCACGCTGGGTTTCTGCACTTTCTTCAAGACGTTCAGTCCCCAGAAGGTGAAGAAAATGGTTACTTTCTGTCCCGTTGCCGCTGCTCCGTTTGCCAAAACGAAGGTTGCCAGCGCTTTGTCCAGGTCGTCACTGAACAGAATCAGCGTCTTTCCCCTCCCCCCGGCTACGGGAGTGTTGGAAGCGGATGTACAAGCCGGAGCGCCTTTTTCGATGACTACCGTATAGCGTCCTTTCTCGTCATGCTTCTCTATCAATTTATTTCCCGTTGTATCGCACCAGGCAGAGGCGTCGCGGGCAAAACCGGCATCGGTAGCCACAATCTCCACACGCTCGCCCACAGCAATGCTATCCATCGCCTTCTTCACCTGCATGATAGGTCCCGGACATTGCAAGCCGCAAGCGTTTATCTTCAACGGTTCCTTTTTGGAGACAGATGCCGCCGCAGGAACATCGTCGTTGTCAGCAGAGGCAGCCGAAGAAGCAGAAGAAGAGTCACCTCCTGCCGGAGCAGATGGAGACGGCAGAGGCGCTGTTGCCATGGAATAGGTCTTATAACCACCTATCAGATTGCGCACATTGCGATAACCGCGTCCCATCAGGATGCGCAGGGACAGATAACCACGCAAACCCACAGCACAGAAAAGCACTACCGGCTTGTCCGTAGGTATCTCTGCCAAATGCTCGCGCATTTCATCCAACGGAATATTAACAGCTCCCGGAATGGTGCCGAAAGAGAACTCCTCGGGCGTACGGGTATCTATCAGCATCACTTTATCCTTCTCTTCCACCAACTCGCGCCAAGAGATGACGGGCATAGCACCGCTAATAATATTCGATGCCACATATCCGCCAATGGCGATGGGGTCTTTGGCTGAGGAGAAAGGAGGTGCATACGTATGCTCCGTCTCCATCAAATCGTAGACTGTGCCACCCTGCTTGATGAGTCCGGCAATCTGGTCGATTCGCTTGTCCACCCCCTCGTAACCGATACATTGCGCGCCATAGAGTTTACCGGTTTTAGGATGGAAAGTCAGTTTCAAAGTCAAAGGCAGGGCATCCGGATAGTAACCGGCGTGAGATGCCGAGTGCGTCACCGAGCTTTGGTATTCCATGCCCCACTGCTTCAAGCGTTTGGCTGCAAGACCCGTAGAAGCTACCGTCATGTCGAATACTTTGGCAATGGAGGTGCCGATAGCTCCTTCGTAGGAGACGGTATTGCCAAACACCATATTATCGGCAACGATACGTCCCTGGCGGTTGGCAGGGTTTGCCAGGTAATTGAGCCACGGCTTTCCGGTCAGCGGATGAGGATATTCGATGGCATCGCCCACGGCATAGATGTCTTTTTCGGAAGTCTCCAAGTGTTCGTCTACCCAGATACCGCCCATCTCGCCCAACTTCAAGCCGGCTTGTTGCGCCAATACAGTGGCAGGACGCACACCGATGGAGAGCAACACCATATCGGCAGGAATGGTCTTTCCGCTTTTCAGGAATACAGTGATTCCGTTGTCCGTACGCTTGAAATGGGTCACGCCTTCTTCCAGATAGAGGGAGACGCCTTTCTGTAACAAATGCTGATGGATGGGTGCCGCCATGGAGAAATCGATAGGCGCCATTACCTGATTACCCATTTCGACTACGGACACATGGACACCTGCATGATGCAGGTTCTCTGCCATCTCCAATCCGATGAAACCGGCACCTACCACCACGGCGCGCTTCACCTGCTTGTCTGAGATATAAGCCTTGATATGGTCGGTATCTTCTACATTGCGCAACGTGAAGATGCCTTCGGAATTGATGCCTTCCAAGGGGGGCTTCACGGGGTTGGCACCGGGAGAAAGCAAAAGTTTGTCATAGCTTTCGTCGTACTCCTTACCTTCCGCGTTGCGTATGGTAACAGTCTTGTTTTTGGGATGGATGGCGATTACTTCATTCTGCACACGCACATCAATACGGAAGCGCTTGCCGAAAGATTCGGGTGTCTGTACCAGCAGCTTCTCACGCTCTGCTATCACTCCGCCTATATAATAAGGTAAACCACAATTAGCATACGAGATGTAAGGGCCTTTCTCCAATAAGAGGATTTCAGCCATTTCGTCCACTCTTCTCAGTCGGGCGGCTGCTGTGGCTCCACCCGCTACACCGCCAATGATTACATATTTCATAATTCTTCGTCTTTTAAGTTTGATGATACAAAGAAAAGAATTACTTTCAATAAAACATAATTTCCAAAGGAAAATATTATTAAAAGACTTATATTTAATGAGAACGGACATAAAAAAAGGATTATTACAAGTTGTTACACCTATAATAATCCATTCAGTATGCAGTTTTTTATAAGCTTACCAACCAAGCCGAGCAAGACCGACAGCACTATACCATGAAGTAGAACGATAAGCGGCATTAGCAGCTTGGGCAACAGCAGAAGTAGCAGTGGAAGGTATATAATGGCTAACCCCATTTGCCCGCTTCATGGAGAACATACCAACAGACATCGAATAAATCATCGGTGTTTTTTTCCAACAGACAGAAGCTGCATCATATGCTTGCTTCCATTCATCCAAGGCAACTTCATCCACAACGAGTTTTTCCACCATTTCTACGAAATCATAATAGCCTACATAATAAGACGATCCTACTTTACGCTGATCATAATTAAAGACCAATGACCGAAGAACTTCTCTATCTGCTGTCACTCCCGACAAAACATTTGCTGTAGCAGCAGCTAAGTTCTCAAGCTCAGAAGATTTCAGCACATCTATAGCAGTGCCCATCGTCCAATTGCTATTACTCCCTATTTTTCCAGTATAAATTTCATCATAAGCAGCAAAAGTCCCAATAGCCATTTCTACCGCTGCACCTTTCTGAAATATAAATGGAAACATTCTATCATAGGCAGCACCAGGACCTGGATTCTCAGCAGGGAAACCAATATAGTAATCGCAATAATCACGCAACTCATACGCGACTTCCACCGACTGCATAAAGCAAGCATCAAACATAATAAAATCAAAATGAGGAGCCTTCTGTAATACTGACTTCAAGTCCTCAATATTCATATAATGTCCTCCTCCAGTCTTATCATTTCCTATCCAGCGAGTAGAAGGCAATGGAGTAGGTATCCATCCTTCCCCATGCGACCAATAAATCAAACCATAACTTTCCGCTTTATATAAAGAATTCCCAAACACATCATTGAATACCTCCTGCGTCTCAGCGACTCCACACGAATTTCTATCTTCATATTCTTTGACTATTGTTTCAACAACAGTACCACCTTTATTTTCAATTTCAATCAAACGAGGAGATCCCGTATCTATATACACCAATAAATGCATATCAGATGTATTATCAATTGAAGCCATCCCAGCTTTCAATTCCTCCAAATCCCCATCCGTAAAGCTAGCCAATGGATTTATACTATTATCCGCTGCCATATATACCAGCACAGTACGTTTCCCATCAACCGGAGGATCAGGTATCGGGTCGTCACCACGGCACGCCGACATGAACAAGGGGAAAACAAAGAAAAAAAGAAGATATAGTTGTGTTTTCATACTTGAAATCTTATTCCTGCGGTTTTGTAAACGTGAAAGCCTCAGGCTTCACCACCTGCAAAACCATATTCTTACTCTTTTTATACTTGCCTTTTACCTTTACAGCCTCTTTTTCCAACTTTTTCTTGTTTTCAGAGAAATAAATCATGCAAGTATAATCAGGTTTCTTCAGATTGTACTCCAGATAGTTCTTAAGCTGGTAAGTGTATAAATCACGCTTGGGCAAGAATCCATTCTTATCCAGCTCTACGCTGTCCAATACCTGGATGTCTGTATAATATACGATGGAATCATTGAAAGAAGCCGCCACCCCAAAAGCATATACAGCCTTTTCCTTATCTTTCATTGTAAAAGCCGAACACAACGCAAAAACCAAAGCTACGGCACAAAGTATACGAACGTATTTCATTGAGTTATGAGTTATAAGTTATGAATTATCAATGGGGCAAAGATATAAAAAAAACCGCACGCCTACTAAAGACGTACGGTTTTTAATTCCTTCTATTTGTCGGAAACTGATATTTCTTATTTATCCCAAATAAGATTTGAGCAATTTACTACGATTACTTTGTCTTAATCTTCTGATTGCTTTTTCCTTAATCTGACGCACACGCTCACGGGTCAAGCCGAATTTGTCGCCGATTTCCTCTAATGTCATTTCCTGCTGTCCGATACCGAAAAACATCTGTATGATTTCTTTTTCCCTATCGGTTAACGTAGAAAGAGCTCTATCAATTTCCCTCGCAAGAGACTCGTTCACCAAAGAGCGGTCAGCCATAGGGGAGTCATCGTTGACCAACACATCGAGCAAGCTGTTGTCCTCTCCCTCTACGAAAGGTGCGTCTACCGAGATATGACGGCCTGACACCTTCAGCGTATCAGAGATTTTGTCAACAGGGATTTCCAGTTCATCGGCAAGCTCTTCGGGAGACGGACGACGTTCGTTTTCCTGCTCGAACTTGGAAAAGGCCTTGCTGATTTTATTCAGCGAACCCACCTGGTTCAACGGAAGACGTACAATACGCGACTGCTCTGCCAAAGCCTGCAGAATGGACTGACGTATCCACCATACTGCATAACTGATGAACTTGAAACCACGTGTTTCATCGAATTTTTCGGCAGCCTTGATCAGTCCTAAATTACCCTCGTTAATCAAGTCGGGCAAACTCAAACCTTGGTTTTGGTACTGCTTGGCCACAGATACAACGAAACGCAGATTGGCACGTGTCAATTTCTCCAGTGCAACACGGTCACCCTTGCGGATGCGCTGAGCGAGCTCCACTTCCTCTTCAACAGTAATGAGGTCTTCGCGACCGATTTCCTGCAAATACTTGTCAAGAGAAGCGCTCTCTCTGTTAGTGATACTTTTTGTAATTTTAAGTTGTCTCATTCTTACTAATACAGATTTGGGTTGCAAAGGTACGACAAATTATTTTGTTACAATAATCTCATCCTAACTTTTTCACCTTATTTATATCTTATCCTATATAACAAAAAGGATGCCGGTATGTATTGTACCGACACCCCCTTTTCGCTATTGTTAGCTAATATTACAATCTTCTTACCTAACTATCCTTATTTTTTATTCTTGAGTCAAATCAACGGCATACATTGCACGTTTTCCTGACGGGAACATACCGGTGATGAACAAACCTTGCTCAGGAGACTTTCTTGCCTCTTTCATCGCCTTTTCCAAATCGTCTACCGTCTTCATCGGCACTCCATTGGCTTTCAGAATGATGAAGCCCTTGCGGATACCTGCATCGGCCATCTTACCATTGGTAACCCCGGTAACTTCCAGACCGTACCCCAGGTTCAACTGCTTCTTCAGCTCGGAAGATACGGGCTTGAAGGCTGCACCCAAGATTTCCATTCCGGCATCCTTCACTACCTTCGTAGTGCCTTGCTCATTCTTCAGCGTGATTTCGAATTCCTTTTCCTTCTTGTCACGAACCACCGTTACCTTCACTTTGTCGCCCGGACGGTGTTTTGCCAGCATTTCCTGCAAATCCGAGAACTTGTGAATCTTCTTGCCGTTCAATGCTATGATTACATCGTTTTCCTTCAAGACGCCGGCAGCGGAACCACCTTCAACAACTTCGGCCACATAGATACCCTCTTTCACACCAAGTTCGTCGGCCTTCTTCTTCAGCTCTTCAGTCCAGCGTTCGTCCATCTGCAGGTCTGTGCTCAAATCACTACCCTTGATGCCAAGGAGCGCGCGCTGCACGGTACCAAACTGTTTCAAGTCGGCTACCACCTTTGTCATAATGCTGGTAGGGATGGCAAAACCATAACCGGAATAAGCACCCGTGGGTGAGTAAAGCATGGCATTGATACCAACCAACTCGCCTTTGGCATTCACCAATGCACCGCCACTGTTACCTTGGTTGATGGCAGCATCCGTCTGAATGAAAGACTGGATGTTTGCAGCTTGTCCGTTGGAGGCAGAAGAACCAATGGAACGGGCTTTTGCACTGACGATACCGGCTGTTACGGTAGAGTTCAGGTTGAACGGATTACCTACTGCCAACACCCATTCCCCCACCTTCAACTGATCGGAGTCACCAACCGGAATTGTCGGGAAGTCATCCCCTTCAATCTTAATCAGCGCCAAGTCCGTGCTAGGGTCAGTACCGATGATGCGTCCTTTCAGCTCACGGTCGTCATTCAGTTTCACGGTGATTTCATCAGCACCTTCCACCACGTGATTGTTCGTCACAATATATCCGTCTTTGGAGATGATGACACCCGAACCGAAACCTACACGCGGCTGGGTCTGTATCTGGCGCTGGCGTCCACGACCGTCTCCAAAGAAGAAGTCAAAAATATCCGGTTGTTCTTGCACCGTCTGAGTCTTACTCAACTGAGTGGCACGTATATGCACTACAGCATGGAGCGAACTCTCCGCTGCTTGTGTCAAATCCACAGGCTGGGCATCCGTTGCATGGAAAGCTGCCGGCAGCAGATTATTCGGGTTCTGTTGGAACAACTCGCTGAATGCGGCAGGCTTTTCCTTATTCAGCATCTTATAAGTGGTCAATCCAGCCACTCCAGAGCTCAAGAGCACGATAGCCGCAACTCCAAGGATGTTTTTTGTTGTCTGTTTCATACTATTCTTCCTATTCTTTAAATTGTTAATATTCAAGTTTCGTTTAACATTACGACGTTAAAATAACGACAAAAAACGTTCAGTTATTCCGCTTGTCACTCTTTTTTGTTCTCTTTTAACAGAGGATATTTAGGGCTTAACAGCGGTTAACGGCAAAGACTGACAAATTAGCATTTATGTACGATTGCTGACTGTTAAAGAACTGACAGATAGAGCATAAAAAGACGCATCACCCGTTGCGGCCGAAACGGATGATGCATCTGTTTTTAGAGGGCAGATAGTACCTTAATAATTCAAGTAATCAATGTCCATGTGGTAGTCCCACTGTGGGAAGTAGAGGTTACCTCCCTCCCACTCCACCTCGCCACGCTGAAAGTCGACAGTCTCGCTGCGGGGATACTGCTTTTCGGGCTGTAGCGGCATGCCGTAATCAGTGTTCACAATCATGCGCCAGGAGTCGATACCACCCAGGAAGAAATATTCTTCGTCGGCATTGCAGGCAAAGGCAGGAATGCCGAATGACTGGTCGACAGGCACCCAACCCACACCCTCAAAATAGACTTCTGCCCAATCGTGCAGATTCCATGCACGGGGATGCATCATGAAGCCGCTCTGGAAATGTGCGGGAATTCCACTGATGCGGCAAAGCGTAATGAACAGCAGGCTGACTTGGCCACAGTCTCCGTGACGGTTGTCCAACACATATTCCGGGATATTCTCAATGGTGGAATATTCGCGTGCAGAAGCCCACGGGAAGTTGTCATTCACCCAACGGAAGATACGTTTGGCTTTCAAGTAGGGGTTGGTTTCACCGGCTGTCAATTTGGCAGCAAGTTCGCGCAAGCGCGGGGAAAAGACGATATGCTTCTCACGCTCGGCAGTATATTCCTTATAAAGAGCGGTCGTCGTATCATAGGGCTGCACGTCTTCCGGCTTCAGATTATGCCATTCGCCGTTGGCGGTAAACTCAAAGGTTTCGGAGAATACGGTAGGTTCGCCTTCGACAGCACGTTTCTCCATGTACAATGTACTGTGACGGCACTCGGGCGACGAAAAGGTGTATTGCGGTTCACTGGCCGAAATGAACTTGACATCCTGCTGCCGGGCCTGGTCCTGACGGGGATAGGGCAACCAGCAACGGATGATTTTCCCGGCAGGTACGGCATTGGTATCCACGGTCAACGTGTAGGTGACGCGCATGCGCTTCGGCTCAACAATGGCCTTGCCCTCCTTCTTCACAGCAGAAATGATTTCGGGCAGGTTCTCCATATTCACTTTCTCGCTGCCACTCGGCGAAGTACCTTCCTTGGCTATCTTGATGTCATAGCAAGTGGAGTCCACACGAAACAGATTAGGTCCGGCATTACGGAAATAGCGTTTCTCTCCATCCAGCATCATGCACTCCAAAGCTTTGGAGGCTTCCCACTGGCGCATCTGCTCATCGGTCACGTCGGGAATATACTTGCGGATATAGTCCTTCACCTGGGATTCCGTCATACAGAAGTCCGTAAGCAGACGTTGGTGCAGGTCGTCCTCCCAATTGTAGGGCTTGCTCTCGGGCTTCGTGCTGCATGCAGAAGCCATCACAAACAGAGCGACGGTATACAATAGCTTTCTCATAACTTCACCACTCCAATACCCGGCAATTCGGGCAACGTTATCTTACCTTTCACAACCTCCATACCCTTGAAACGGTCGTTCGCAATCAGCAGACTACCGTCCAAGTCAGCACAGTCCACTGCCGGAGAGAATTGGGAGGCAGCGGTAATGGCACAAGAGGTCTCGGTCATACAGCCTACCATCACTTTCATGTCCAATGCACGTGCCAAAGTCACCATCTTCCAGGCTTCGCGCATGCCGGTACATTTCATCAGCTTGATGTTGATGCCCGTAAAGGCGCCCTTCAAGCCTGCCACATCCTTCAGACGCTGGATGGACTCATCGGCAAATATGGGTAACGGGCTTTGCTGAGCGACCCATGCGATATCGTCCAATTGTTCCTTGGGCATCGGTTGCTCTATCATGACAATTCCTTTTTCGTGCAGCCAATGTATCATATCGAGCGCATGATGTTTGTCTTTCCAGCCCTGGTTGGCATCAATGGCAATCGGAAGGTCCGTCACCGAACGGATGGTCTCTATCATTTCTTTGTCGTTCTCCCGCCCCAGCTTTACTTTAAGGATATTGAACCGGTCGGCACACTCTTTCGTCTTTTCACGCACCACGTCGGCCGTATCAATACCGATGGTGAAAGTTGTAAAGGGAGTCTTCTCCTTGTCCAACCCCCATATCTTATACCAAGGGGCTTGCAACAGTTTGCCCACAAGGTCGTGCAAGGCGATGTCCACAGCAGTTTTAGCAGCGGAATCCCCTGCCGAGAGGCTGTCTATATAAGCCAGTATATCTTCCAGCTGAAAGGGGTCTGAGAATTGGCCGATGACATTCTGCACCTTCTTCAAAAAAGCTAATACACTGTCCATCGTACCTAGTTCGTGTTGCAGGTACGGGGGCATGGAGGCTTCACCATAACCGATAATGCCATCATATTCTATCTCGACCTGAACGTCGGGAGTGGTAGTACGCGAGTAGGTGGCCACTGTAAAGACATGGCGCAATTTCAGTTCATAGGGGAAGAAACGCAGTTTCATTTTTGGGGTTACACCTGCCCTACTGTTCACGTTGAACAAGGAAGGAGCGTCATTTCCTCCGGCAAATACATGATTGATTGCCATGCCTGAGCCGAGTGCGGCAAAAGCGGCGGTTTTCAGGAAATCTCTTCTGTTTGACATAATTGTGTGTGTATTAAATGTGCCAATATGCTAATGTACTAATATGCCAATGGGCTGCACTATATATACTACGTCATGTTTGCACCGTCACGCCGAGGTCATTGGCATATTGGCACATTAGCACATTATTACATTGAATAAAATGGATTCGTTTCCGTTGTATTGAGCGACGCCTCCTTATTTATATAAGGTAACACGCGCGTAGCGAACAACAGTCTACCGAGATTGTATTCATCGAACAGCTCGTCGTCGGGGCTGAAGCTATTGACGCGCACATCGCCTTGCGAATGGATGAAACGCTTGTTGCCGATATACATGCCGACATGTACCACACGTTCCTTGCGTTCCGGCGTCGCCTTACGCCCGAAGAAAATCAAATCGCCCGGCTGGAGGTTACTGAAATCAGGAACGATATCGATATGCTTGCCCACGTATGCCTGCTGGGAAGCATCCCGCGGAATGATGATGTCGTGCATGAAAAGAACGGTGCGCATGAAGCCGCTACAATCCACCCCTTTGGAGGAAGTGCCAGCCCAAAGATAAGGGATGCCCATCATGCTATGCGCCGTAGCTATAATGCTGGCTGCGTCCTGCTTCAAGGCTGCCCGCCATTTTTTTTCAGGCATAGAGATGGATTTGGAGATATATCCCTGGCGGCCGTCGGGATAAGCCACCTTATAAAAGGCACCTTTTGTCCCCTCCCACTTCAGGCGGTTTCCGGCAGCAACATCAGAGACGGTCTGCGATACCTGGCTGGACTGTGAGTAAACAAAGCCGTAATGCGAAGTCACCACTATTTTCTCCGCATTGTTCCAAGCGGTCAGCTCTTCCCGCGTGACGGGATGTATGCCTACCCGGTGTACCCATGCAATGTAGTTGTCCGGTGTCTGGATACGGTACCAGCCGTCGCGCTGCAACACCCGCACCGGCATCCCCATCAAGCCTTGCGTCATCATTTCTGAAGAGAAATCCGGGTCTACCCGAAGATTGCACACAGACACATTGACAATGCCATACGTCTTGCCTTCAAGTCCGGTCTCATCCGGAAGCACTTGCAGACAATCCATCACCGCATATCCTTTCTTTGCCAAACCATCCAGCAAAGCCGTCTTTGCTTCTGCCGAAGTGGTGACACCACGCAACATCACATTCTTTCCGGAGAAAGAGTAATCTACATCGAACAAAGCTACGCGCTTGTCCGGTGCAAACTTTTGTTTCAAACTGTCAGCGAGTTGCGCCACCTCTGCAGGGATGGTACGGTCACCCACTTCCGAAGCGACAGCAAAAAGCGGGATTAACAGAAATAAAGGAAAAAGAGAGGATAACTTTTTCATTGGTCAAAAGGATTTGGGGGTTATTACTAATAGCAAAGCTACGAATTTATTCCGAAATAGATACATGTTTTTAAGATAATTAAGGGTAAAGAATGAAGAATGAAGGATTCATCCGTACTGCATCCGCACACTGCACAACAAATTCTTCATCCTTCATTCTTCATTCTTCATTAATATTCCGTATCTTTGTACCCCTATAAAAGCAGTTGGTCGGTCTGTCGCTTGCGCCTTCGTGCGTATGAGGAAAGTCCGGGCAACACAGAGCGTCCCACTTCCTAACAGAAAGCTGTCCGTGAGGGTAGAGTAACGTAGAAGAAAATAACCGCCGTCGCCCTCGGGCTATGGTAAGGGTGAGAAGGTGGGGTAAGAGCCTACCAGTCTTGTGGCGACACAAGGGCTGTGCGTCTTGGGAGTTGTAAGGTCATGTAAACCGACGTTATGAGAGTTGCTCGCTCCATGTCGGAGGGTAGACCGCTAAAGCTTGTATGGTGACATGCGGCTCAGATAAATGACAGACACTTCTTTTAATGAAGAATGGATAATTCCTAATTAGACTTTTTCAGGAACAGAAGAACAGAACCCGGCTTACAGACCGACTGCTTTTTTATTTCTTTTCTCCTATCTGTGATAATCCCCTTTATCTTTAATCAGTATGACCTTCAGTTGGGGGTCTTTCAACATCTGCCGTCCCTTATGTGAAGCCAACAATGCAAGTTGGGTAGTCCGGTGTCTCCAAGTCAGCAAGTCAATGGGACGGTTCAGTTCCTCTTTTATGACAGAATACCACCAGCCCGGAAAAGACAATGCACGAACAGCACCTCCATCAACAATCTTCTGCAATTCAGCAATGCAAGCATCCAGTTCCCTATCGCTCAAATCATTAGGTTTATCAAAAGCTACATAATAAGATGTATAATATCCGTTTTCTGTAAAAAGCCTCAATGCTTCCCAATTGGAACTTTCAATAATCAACTCATCTTTCTCCATACGATAAGTTTCAACCAACTTATTCAATTCAGCGAGTATTTCCGTCTTGTTGCCTGCCTTCAAGTTCTTAATATCCAACCAAATTTTACCATCAGTCTCATTCATATAAGAGAAATAAGGCTCCAGAACCAGATTAAAACTTGTATCCACATCATGCGTCACATCAAACTTCCGGTTTTTCCGAAAAACGACATCAACTTCCACGTTAGGATACTCGTCACCTTGCTCATAAAGTTTTTCTATCGAATTACATCGATGCAGCCATATCTTTTCGGGATAATCATTCATAAGTAGGGCTCCTATAACTAAATTACTCCCCACCCATGCTAACAATACAGCCAACAAAACTACCAGAATTCTCTTTTTGCGCATATTTTCAGTCTTTTTATCTCTAATAAACTTTCTTTCCCGCAAAATACATAAAAAGAATATTCTTAAACAAAACCTCCACTCCATTTCTACCTTTTTATTCGTTTATTCCAGAAATTTTATATAATTTTGCACTTCATATAAACAGAGATCATTGAGAACCCGTTAAAGATAACTCTTTGAACTTACGCTAATTGACATTTTATGAATAGACGTATTGCAGCCTTCTGGAAGTTTCTTACTTACGACATCTGGCGTATTACAGAAGATGAAGTTACGCGAACCACTTTTTCCGTATACAATATCATCAAGACCATCTACCTTTGTGTCAACCGCTTCACCAAAGACCGGATAGTAAACAAAGCCTCGGCACTGACTTACAGCACCTTGCTTGCCATTGTACCGATTCTCGCTATATTGTTTGCCATCGCACGCGGTTTCGGATTCGACAATCTGATGGAAAGTCAGGTTATCAACGGGTTCGGAGGTCCTACAGAAACCACAGAGGTTATTCTACAGTTCGTAAACTCATATCTCTCACAAACCAAAAGTGGAATATTCATCGGCATCGGGTTGATTATGTTGCTGTGGACAGTCCTGAACCTAATCAATAATATGGAAGTCACCTTCAACCGCATCTGGCAGGTAAAAAAGGCGCGCAGCATGTACCGCAAAATAACGGATTACTTCTCCATGCTTCTGTTGATGCCCATTCTGCTGGTAGTGTCCGGTGGTCTTTCCATCTTCATGAGTACGATGGTGAAGAACCTCGAAGACTTTACCCTACTGGCACCCGTCGGCAAGTTTATGGTACGCCTCATCCCCTTCGTACTGACCTGGTTCATGTTTACAGTACTGTACGTCTTTATGCCGAATACAAAAGTCAAACTAAAACACGCACTCATATCCGGTATTCTGGCAGGTACGGCACATCAGGCATTCCAGTTCCTCTACATCAGCAGCCAGTTGTGGGTTTCCCGTTACAATGCCATCTATGGTAGTTTCGCCGCCCTCCCGATGTTTCTGCTATGGTTGCAGGTATCTTGGACTATCTGCCTGTTCGGTGCCGAATTGACCTACGCCGGACAGAATATCCGGAACTTCAGCTTCGACAAGGATGCGCGCAACATCAGCCGTCGCTACCGCGACTTTATCTCCATCCTGATAATGTCCCTCATAGCCAAGCGCTTTGAACAAGACGCCCAACCCTATACAGCCGAGGAGATATCCGAAGAGTGCCAGATTCCCATCCGGCTGACACACGAAACCCTTTATGAATTGCAAGAAATCAACCTCCTGCATGAAGTGGTGACCGATGAAAAAAGTGAAGACATCGCTTACCAGCCTTCCATGGACATCAACAAGATGAATGTGGCCCTCCTGCTGGACAAGCTGGACACACACGGCTCAGAAGACTTCAAAATTGATAAAGAAAATGAATTTAACAGCCAATGGGGAGCATTGCTGAAGGCACGGGAGGAATACTACAAGAATGCAAGCAAGGTGCTGCTAAAGGATTTGTAGTTTGGTTTAAACACGGAGGCACAGAGATTTTTTCTCGTCTATTGGTTTAATCCCTGCACCTCTGTGTTCTTCTGCTAATGCTAATACTTATTATAAGATACTGTCTTCTCTTTTGGCTTCCGCGATTTCTTCCGTTTTTCCTTCACCGGATAGCCAATCGTAATATCTAGCAAAAGGCGTTTACCGGCCGGGATACCGACAAGTTTCTTTATCTCCTTCTCATCAAACCAGCCCAAAATGCAGGAACCCAGCCCTTCATTTTCTGCCGCCAACGTGATATGTGCGGCAGCGATACCAATATCAATCAATGGAAAATACTTACCCTTGATTTTTGCACCCAGAAAGGAAGTGACATTCATGGACTCCTCCACCACCAGAATATGAACGGGAGCATCCTTGGCAAACTTGTTCATCCCCAATCCTGCAGCAGCCTTGCCCACCTTGACAGACAGCTCCGGTTCCGTAACTACCACGAACTTCCACGGTTGTGCATTGCAGGCGGACGGAGCCAGACAAGCCGCTGCCAATATCCGCTCCAGCTTCTCAGGCTCCACGGCACGAGTCATATCATAGGCACGGTCACTCTGACGGGATGCCACTAATTCCAGGAAATCGTTCATAGCGCCGTTACCTTATTTATATTGTATCATGCGACTGATGTACTTACCAATGATATCGAACTCCAAATTCACCACACTGCCCACTTTGAAAGCATGAAAATTGGTATGCTCGAAGGTGTAAGGAATAATGGCCACCTGAAAAGTATCGTCGGTGGGATTACACACGGTCAGGCTGACACCGTTAACCGTTACCGAGCCTTTGTCTACCGTGATGTAGCCGCGCTTTGCCATCTCCTTGTCAAAAGCATACCGGAAAGTAAAGTAATAGCTTCCTTCCGCATCCTTTATATCGATGCAAGTGGCAGTCTGGTCCACATGTCCTTGAACGATATGGCCATCCAGCCGGCCGCTCATCATCATACTACGCTCCACATTCACTTCATCTCCCACCTGCAACAAGCCAAGATTGGAACGGTCCAGCGTTTCCCTCATGGCCGTCACGGTATAGGTATCATCCGTCAGGCTGACTACCGTCAGGCAAACACCGTTGTGAGATACACTCTGGTCTATTTTTAATTCACTGACGAATGAACACTTGAAAGTAAAATGTACATTCTCCTGGTCTTTGACCATCGCCACCAATGTGGCACATTCTTCTACTATTCCGGAAAACATGGTTCTATATACTTTTAGATTATACATGATTTATTATTAATATGCGCAAAGATACAAAAAGCCCTTCGTATAGGTACAAAAAAAGGAAGCTTTTCACAAAGCCTCCTTTTTCAGTTTTCAATAGGTATTAGTTTTTTTTTAAGGTAAAAAGATTGTTTTCAGGATAACGATGCAAATATAGGCGCTTTTCGTGATACTAACCAAATTAAAAAACATGTCTTATAACATCTTTTTGAAAAAAACATTTTATTATCATTTCAAAGCACTTTTCTACACCTGCAATCGTTTTCAATGGACAAATATAAGGCTATTTTCCATGAAACACTGAAATTATCCTAAAATTTTGTTTATTTCTTATCATTTAAGTAGTGTTCATCTGTCCGCCCGCTATGTTTTAACACTTTTGCGTCGATAAAGAACACTATTTCTTCGGCAATATTCGTGATGTGGTCGCCGGAACGCTCCAATTTGCGGAACACGCTCACCAGATTCAGACAAGAGAGTGCACTCTCCGGATGCCGGCTGATGTAGTCGGCAAGGATGGCAGTGGCATCAGCATTGATTTCGTCCAGCATATTGTCCTTGGCAAACACAGCGGTAGCCAATTCCTGGCTCTCCTCCTGAAGTGCCTGCTTGGCAAGCTCGAGCATGGAGAGCACCTGGGCTATCATCTCTTCAAGACGGAGTTGCTTGACCAACTCAGTATCCAATGCCGGTTCATGGCAGTTGAGGGCAAAGCGGGCGATGCCTTCTGCAAAGTCGCCCAGACGCTCCAGGTTCGTATTGATTTTGAGCATGGCAAGCACAAAGCGCAGGTCGATGGCAACGGGGTTGTAAAGGGCAATGATGTCCTCCACGTCGCTGTCTATTTTCAGTTCGAAAGCATTGACGCGACGTTCGCGCACCAATACCTGCTGAGCCAGCTCCCGGTCCAGCGTAAGCACGGCATCACCTGCACGGTCGAGCTGATTATATACCAGGGTCCACATTTCGTCTATTTCCTTTTTCAGCAAGACGAGTTCAGATTCGATAAACTTCACCATAATGTTTCTATTTTAAGATTACTTTTGTACAACTTATTTTTGCTTGTATGGAACAATCCGCTACCCGAAGCGTCCCGTGATGTAGTTCTGCGTTTCCACCTTGTCGGGATTCGTAAATATCTTCCGGGTATCTCCAAACTCCACCATCCGCCCCATATAGAAGAAAGCCGTATTATCACTGACACGCGCTGCCTGCTGCATGTTGTGGGTAACGATGACGATGGTGTACTGCTTCTTCAACTCGTGGATAAGCTCTTCCACCTTGGCAGTGGAGATGGGGTCGAGGGCGGATGCCGGCTCGTCCATCAGCAGGACCGAAGGAGACACCGCCATGGCACGGGCTATGCAGAGACGTTGCTGCTGACCGCCGGAGAGGGCGTAGGCGGAGACTTTCAGCTTGTCCTTCACCTCGTCCCAAAGGGCGGCGCCTTTCAGGGTTTCTTCCACCCGCTGACGGATGAAAGCGTTATCGGTGATGCCATTTACACGGAGTCCGTAGGCAACGTTCTCGAAGATGCTTTTTGGGAAAGGATTGGGGCGCTGGAACACCATGCCCACGTTCTTGCGGAGTTCATCCACTTGCACTCCTTTTCCATAGATGTCTTGTCCGTCAATGCGTATCTCGCCGGTCAGACGGGTGTCGGGAATCAAATCATTCATGCGGTTTAGCAGGCGCAGGAAGGTAGACTTTCCACAGCCCGAGGGACCGATGAAGGCTATCACAGACTTCTCCTCAATGTCCATGCTGATGCCTTTCAGGGCATGGAAATCGCCATACCAGAAGTTCACGTCACGGGTTTCTATCTTGTTCTTCATACCTATTGTATATGTTTTCAATTCGTCTTAATCTTCTTCTCAAAGTATTTCCGCAGGGCGTTCGCCAGCAGGTTCACCAGGAGGATAATGAGTATCAGCACCAGTGCCGTGCCGTAGGCAATAGGAAGCTGCGCTTCCATATCGGTGCCGCTGGTAGAGATGACGTAGAGGTGATAAGGAAGCGCCATGCACTGGTCGAAGATACTTGCAGGCAGCTGTGGCAAGAAGTAGGCGGCACAAGTGAAAAGGATGGGTGCCGTCTCGCCCGAAACACGCCCCAACGCCAGAATCAGTCCGGTGATGATATTGGGCATCCCCATCGGCAGGATGACATGCCAGATGGTCTGAAGCCTGGTAGCTCCCAACGCGCGGCTTCCCTCACGCATGCTGTCGGGAATGGCTTTCAGCGCTTCTTCCGTGGTGCGGATAACCAAAGGCAGACTCAGCAGGCCCAGTGTCAACGAACCTGCCAGGATGCTGTCTCCAAAATCCATATAGTTGACGAACAGAGCCATGCCAAACAGACCGAACACGATGGAAGGGATGCCGCTCAAATTGTTCGTCATCATCCGTATGAAACGTACCACCCAGCCTTTCGGCACATACTCATTCATATAAATGCCACTCATCACTCCCACCGGAAAAGCAAACAAGGCACTGCCCACCATCAAGCAGAACGTACCTACAATGGCAGGAAGGATTCCGCCGGCAGTCATACCGTTGGCAGGAGCCGTAGTGAGGAACTCCCAATCGATGACTCCTATACCTTTATATATAATGAAACCGAGGATAGCAAAAAGAATTCCCACCACACTCAGACTCAACAGACGGAACAAGCCGAATGCCACGTTTTGCGAAAGATGCTTTCTATTGACCATATCTACCTTCTTTTATTTTCGTCTTGGCGAAACTGCTTCCACCGTGAAATTTATCAATAAACTGATGAAGAACAGCACGACACCCAGTAGGAACAATGCTTCGTAGTGAGGTCCGCCGGCAGGTGCCTCGCCCAGCTCCGCGGCAATCGTAGCCGGAATAGTACGCAACGGCTCCAGAATGGTATGGGGAATGACGGCAGCATTGCCCGTCACCATCAGCACAGCCATCGTCTCGCCCACCGCACGGCCGATGCCCAACACCACTCCGGAGGTGATGCCCGAAATGGAGTAAGGAATCACCACCTTATATATAGTCTGCCATTGCGACGCTCCCAGTGCCAGACTGGCTTCGCGCATGGCACGAGGGCAGTTTCTCATCGCATCTTCCGTCACCGTAATGATGGTGGGCAGTGCCATAATGGCAAGCACAATACTGCCCGCCAGCCCACTCTCGCCGACCGGCAAGTCGAAGACCTGCTGCAAAAAAGGCACAATGACAATCAAACCGAAAAAGCCGTAAACCACCGACGGTATGCCACTCAGCAACTCAATGATAGGTTTCAGCAGATTCCTTACCCGGGAATTGGCTACCTCCGACATATAGATTGCCACCGACAGACCAAACGGCAGTGCAAAAAGGATGGCAAACAGACTGACCCACAACGTCCCCGTAATGAGCGGCAAAAAGCCGAACTGTGCAGCAGGTGTTGCCGTGGGAAACCATTCGGCACCGGCAAAGACGTCCTTCACCGAAATGGTGTTGTCTTTCAGCAAATGCACTGAGTCCGGACGAACGATGAACTGCTGCGGTACAAAGGCTATAATAGCGGGCGTACGCTCCACCAGCTCCGTAATGCAAGCACCTGCATTTTCATAGGAAGCGCCCAACTGCTCTTCCGTATAATACTGTGTGATGTCCTCCAAACGGAAAAGGCGGATAGGAAGGTCCTCCCCTCCCACTTCGTTCCAGTTTGTCAGCTCTTCATCAAAGACATCCTTTATCTGTGCCGGAGTCAGTTCGCCCACCCGATTCTCCTTATTCAAAGCCAATACATACCCTTCTTCTATCACCTTGCTGCTGAACAAGCCTAGCGCTTCGGAAAAGAGGAACACGACGATAAGTACGATGGTAAGGCTCGTCACAAAGCCGCTACAAGCCAGTATACCTTCTACAATCTTCTCAAAAATCTTTTTCATGTTGCCTATTGATTTCTGTATGCAAAGGAACGGGCCGGATGTTAAGGCAGTGTGACTAACGTTTGAAAGAAATATTTCAAAGGTGTTACAAAACTGTTACAACGGCCCAAAGCATATTCCATGTAACACATTTGTAATATCCATTACCTTAATTTGCATCATGTGTTTACCCAATTTGCACCATGTGTTTTATGAAGACAAGAAAATTACTCCTACTCCTCGCCCTGGCAGCTGCCACCACCGGCATGCAGGCGCAACGCATCAAAGGCAGCGACACCGTGCTCCCCATAGCGCAGCAGACCGCCGAACGCTTTATGACCCTAAACCCGTCTGCCCGCGTCACCGTGACCGGTGGTGGAACAGGTGTCGGTATTTCAGCCCTGCTGGACCAAACCACGGACATCGCCATGGCTTCACGCGCCATCAAGTTCAGCGAAAAGATGAAAGTCAAAGCTGCCGGAGAAGACTTGGCAGAAGTTCCCATCGCCTACGACGCCCTTGCCGTAGTGGTTCACCCCTCCAACCCGGTGAAACAACTGACCCGGCAGCAACTGGAAGACATCTTCCGGGGCAAAATCACCAACTGGCAACAAGTGGGTGGAGACGACCGCAAAATCGTAGTCTACTCCCGCGAAACTTCCTCCGGTACCTACGAGTTTTTCAAGGAAAGCGTACTGAAAAACAAGAACTACATGAGCAGCAGTCTCTCCATGCCTGCCACTGGAGCCATTATCCAATCCGTCAGCCAGACACGCGGTGCCATCGGATATGTGGGCCTAGCCTATGTATCGCCGCGTATCAAGACACTCGCCGTTTCATACGACGGGCAGCATTATGCCGCTCCCACACTGGAGAATGCCACCAATAAGACTTATCCGATAGTGCGCCCGCTATACTATTATTATAACCGGAAAAACGCCTCGGTCGTAGCCCCTCTGCTCGATTTCATCTTGTCTGCCGCAGGACAGAAAATCATCAAAGAGAGCGGATATATCCCGGTACATAAAGAATAAATCTTCATTCTTCATTCTTCATTCTTCATTTTTTTACCCTATCTTTGTCCCCACGATACGAAAATAGTAACATTATGGCAGAAATAAAGAGCGAAGAAACAAGCGAAAAAAAGAGCTTGAACTTCATTGAGCAAATAGTAGAAAACGATTTGAAAGAGGGTAAAAACGGGGGAAAAGTACAGACACGCTTCCCGCCCGAACCGAACGGTTACCTCCACATCGGACACGCCAAGGCCATCTGCCTTGATTTCGGTATTGCCGCCGCACACGGCGGTGTCTGCAACCTGCGTTTCGATGACACCAATCCCACCAAAGAAGATGTGGAATACGTAGAGGCCATTAAGGAAGACATCCAATGGCTGGGCTACAAATGGGGTAACGAATATTACGCTTCCGACTATTTCCAGCAATTGTGGGACTTCGCTATCCGCCTCATCAAAGAGGGCAAGGCATACATCGACGAACAGACTTCCGAGCAGATTGCCGCCCAGAAAGGCACCCCCACCCAGCCCGGTGTGGAAAGCCCTTACCGCAACCGCCCCATTGAAGAGACACTGGATTTATTCCAGAAGATGAACAGCGGCGAGATTGAGGAAGGTGCCATGGTGCTCCGTGCCAAGATAGACATGGCAAGCCCCAACATGCACTTCCGCGACCCCATCATCTACCGTGTAGTGAAGCATCCGCACCATCGCACGGGTACCACTTGGAAGGCTTATCCGATGTACGACTTCGCCCACGGACAAAGCGACTTCTTCGAAGGCGTGACACACTCGCTCTGCACACTGGAGTTTGTGCCCCACCGTCCGCTCTACGACCTCTTCGTGGACTGGGTGAAGGAAGGCAAAGACCTCGACGATAACCGCCCCCATCAGTATGAGTTCAACAAACTGAACCTCAGCTATACGCTGATGAGCAAGCGCAACCTGCTGATGCTGGTCAAGGAAGGCTTGGTAAACGGTTGGGACGACCCCCGTATGCCGACCATCTGCGGTTTTCGCCGTCGCGGTTACTCTCCGGAGTCCATCCATAAGTTCATCGACAAGATTGGCTATACCACATACGACGCCCTTAATGAATTCGCCCTGCTGGAAAGCGCCGTGCGCGAGGACCTGAACGACCGCGCCACCCGCGTATCCGCCGTATTGAACCCCGTGAAGCTCATCATCACCAACTATCCCGAAGGACAAGTGGAAGAGATGGAAGCCGTCAACAACCCCGAACATCCCGAAGAAGGCAACCACGTCATCGAATTCAGCCGCGAACTTTGGATGGAGCGCGACGACTTCATGGAAGATGCTCCGAAGAAATATTTCCGCATGACACCGGGACAAGAGGTACGTCTGAAGAACGCGTACATCGTGAAGTGCACCGGCTGCAAGAAGAACGACGCCGGTGAAATCACCGAAGTATATTGCGAATACGACCCCGATACCAAGAGCGGTCTACCCGGAGCCAACCGTAAGGTGAAAGGCACCATCCATTGGGTAAGTTGTGCCCACTGCCTCGAAGCAGAAGTGCGCCTCTACGACCGTCTGTGGAAAGTGGAGAACCCGCGCGACGAGCTTGCCGCCATCCGCGAAGCGAAGAACTGCGACGCACTGACAGCCATGAAAGAAATGATCAACCCCGACTCCCTGAATGTGCTGCCCTGCTGCTACATCGAGAAGTACGCTGCCGGCATGCAGCCCCTCTCCTACCTGCAGTTCCAACGTATCGGTTATTTTAATGTTGACAAAGATTCTACGCCAGAAAAAATGGTATTCAACCGTACTGTAGGTCTGAAAGACGTTTGGGGTAAAATCAATAAATAAGAATATGAGTAAAAAAAACCTGCTGTCCGGAAGAGACAAAGAACTGCAAGAAATGGCAGAACAATATGAAGCTGCCAAAGCAGAGAACAGAACCATCTATCTGGACGCAGACGACTTAGCCGACCTCGCAGACTGGTATGCCGTGCATCATAAATATGCCATGGCTACCGAGGTCGTAGAGTATGGCTTGGGAATACATCCGAATAATACAGCCCTGCTGGTGGAACAGGCATACTTGTTCCTCGACACCCAGCATAAAGAGCAAGCCAAGGATATATTGGAACGGATTGCCGAAGAATCTTCCGAAGTGAAAGTGCTGAAAGCCAACCTACTGTTGGGCGAAGGCAAAGAAGAAGAAGCGGAAGCGATACTCGATAGTATAGACGATAAGGACGACCTAGCCAACATCGTCGATGTATCCTATATGTACATAGACATGGGATTCCCGGAAAAAGCATTGACATGGCTGACGCGCGGACTCGAAAAATATGCCGAAGAAGAAGCCTACCTTGCCGTCACTGGCGATTGTTACTACGCCCAGGGACTGTTTGAAAAAGCCACCTTCTTCTTCAATAAGCTGATTGACAAGAATCCGTATTCAGCTCCTTACTGGTTTGGACTGGCCCGTTGCTACTTTGACCAGCAGATGTTCGACAAAGCAATCGAAGCATGCGACTATGCCACGGTGGCCGATGACGAGTTTGCCGATGCCTACCTGATGAAAGGACATTCCTTCTTCCAATTGGGAAATGAGGAAAGTGCCATGGAGAACTACCTGCAGGCCGAAAAATTCCATCTTGTCTCCCACGGTTTCATCAACACCTTCATCGGCCTGAACAAAGCCTCCAAAGGAGAGTGGAAAGAAGGATACGACTATCTGGAAAAAGCCATAACAGCCGAAGACAGCCATGACTTCGCCTTGCCCTCCCTTTATGCCAATGCGGCCCTATGCCTGCACAAGATGGGAAAGAAGCGCAAAGCCCACCAATATTGTAAAAAAGCATACGACCTGTCACCCGAAGAGATAGACCCGTACCTGATTGAGGGACGCATCTACATGGAAGAAGGTGAGTATGAGAAAGGTGTGAAAAAATGGGCCAAAGCCTTAGAGTATGCCCCCTATGCGGATACCTGGCACGAAATAGGCATGTGTAGCATGGAGATAGGACAACTAAGCTATGCCAAGCTGGCCTTTGAACATGTCAAAGAGATGGAACCGGACTTTGAAGGTATCAACGAAAGGCTGACCTCTCTGTATATGCTGCTCAAAGACAAAGAGAACTTCATGAAGTACAACCAGCTGTGCGAACATCCGTTCAGGCTGGAAGAGCTGGACAAATTGCAACAGATACTACAAGAAGATAATCAGGAAGAGCTGGCCCTAGTAATGAAGAATATTTTCAATGCATTACAATAACAGTAATTATATACCACTAATCTAGCAAATGGAATCAGTAGCCTTTATCCAATGGTGTCTCGACCACCTCAATTACTGGACCATCACTTTATTGATGGCCATTGAAAGTTCGTTTATTCCCTTCCCTTCGGAAGTTGTAGTCCCTCCTGCCGCTTGGAAAGCCGCCAACAATGACAACATGAATATATATCTGGTGGTATTGTTTGCAACCATAGGGGCAAATATCGGAGCCTTGATAAACTACTATCTGGCAAAATGGCTGGGACGCCCCATCATTTACAAGTTTGCCAACAGCCGTTTCGGGCACATGTGCCTCATCGACGAAGCCAAAGTGCAGCATGCGGAAGAATATTTTGACAAGCATGGAGCCGTATCAACCTTTGTCGGCCGCCTGATACCTGCTGTTCGCCAGTTGATATCCATCCCTGCCGGTCTGGCACGCATGAAACTGGGAACTTTCTTGCTGTACACTACCTTGGGTGCGGGCCTTTGGAATTCCATCTTGGCTTTCATCGGATATTACTTGTCCACAGTACCCGGCATCGAGAACGAGGAACAGCTGCTTGCCAAAGTAACGGAATACAGCCATGAGATAGGTTATGTATTTATCGGCATCGGTGTACTCATCGTGGCATTCTTCATCTATAAAGGAATGAAGAAGAAATAAAAAAGAAAACGGCATGATAATAAAAAAGCGGTGGACAGCATGATAAATTCTGTCCACCGCTTTTTATTGCTTAGCCCAAACCCAAACTTTCTACTTTACGGCTGCAATAGCTTTATCATAGTCTGGTTCTTGCGTAATTTCAGGTACCAATTCCGTATAGGCAATCTTTCCATCCTTACCGATAACCACTACCGAACGTGCCAGCAAACCGGCAAGCGGTCCGTCTGCCATGCGTACCCCGTAGTTTTCATCAAAATCGGAAAAACGGAAATCAGACAAAGGAATCACATTCTCAATACCCTCCGTTGTACAGAAACGTGCATGTGCAAAAGGCAAGTCCTTGGAGATTGCCAACACCACGGTATCGGGCAGGCCGGCAGCCAGTTTGTTGAACTTACGTACAGAAGTAGCGCACACACCAGTGTCAAGGCTGGGGAAAATATTCAAAATAACATTCTTCCCGTTCAGTTCCTTCAAAGAGAATGAAGACAAATCTGTTTTTACCAATTCGAAATCGGGGGCAACAGAGCCCACCTTTATAAATTCACCGATAACCTTTACCGGTTGTCCTTTAAATTTTGTTGTAGCCATAGTTTTATCAAATTATATGTATACATAACAAATTACATACAGAAAAAGTTCACCCGAAACTTTTTTCCGGATAAACTGTTATTCTACAGACGAATTAATGATAATCACTTAAAAAATTAAATTCACATGAAAACTATTTTTGACGAACTTCAGCAGGAAGTAAAGAATTGGTGGATTTCACTCATTCTTGGTATTCTTTATGTAATAGTGGCTATAAGCCTGATGTTCTCCCCTCTCAGCGGGTATGCGGTATTGAGCATTCTGTTCAGCGTCTCCATGTTGTTCAGCGGTCTGCTGGAAATATCCTTTGCAGTAAGTAACCGTAGAAGGGTATCCAGTTGGGGATGGTATCTGGCTGGAGGCATCATCGACATGATTCTGGGATTCTACCTGATAGCCTATCCGATGCTCAGCATGGAAGTCATTCCGTTCATCATCGCCTTCTGGCTGATGTTCCGCGGCTTCTCATCCGTAGGCTATGCCATGGACCTCAAAAGATATGGGACAAGAGACTGGGGATGGTACGTTGCTTTCGGTATTCTTGCCGTCATCTGCTCGCTCATCATCTTGTGGCAACCGGCAGTAGGCGCCCTTTACGCCGTGTACATGATTTCGTTTGCATTCCTGATTATAGGTTTCTTCCGTATCATGCTGTCATTCGAGCTGAAAAATCTGCACAAGCGCGGGAAAGAGTGGAAGGAAAAGAAAGAAGTATCAGCCGAATAAGTAGCCCACACGAAGCGTGTCAAAAGGAATCCCACCTTTGACACCTTCGTTTAGCTGAATTGCTCAATAGTGTCTCAGAAAACGGAACATCGTAGTCCGTGACACTCCCATCTGCCGGGCAAGCTCAGCACACGACTCTCCTCTTTGGTGCTCCCTTACAAGCTTCCTCTTGTTCGCATAGAGTATCTTCATTTTGGGTGTGTCCCCTTTCTTCCTGCCCAGATGTTTTCCTTCTTTCCTCCGTCGTTCCAAGGCTTCTTTGGTGCGCATGGAAATCAGATTACGCTCTATCTCGGCCATCAGTCCAAAAGCAAATCCCAGCACTTTGCTATTGATGTCATTCTGGAACACATACCCCTCTTTGGTACTGTACAGCACCACTCCCCTTTTGATGCAGGAGTTAAGAATGGTCATTATCTCCAGCAGTGTCCGGCTAAGCCGCGAAATCTCCGTTATAATCAAGGAGTCTCCCGGTTTCATCCGGTCCAACAAGCCCGCCAGTTTACGCTCTTTGCTACTCACTTTTCCGCTGACCGTCTCCATGTACCATCTGTCGATGCTCAACCCGTTCTTCTCCGCAAAGCGTATAATTTCCTCGCGCTGATTCTCTAAAAACTGTTTTTCTGTACTTACTCTTAAATAAGCTACTACTGCCATAATTGATAAACGTTTATTGGTTATTATTCACCGCCAAAGAACGGTTATTCAAATAAGAGTGGCAACACACAACTATGGCTCTCTATCAAAGAAGATCACATTATGGATATCCCCCGAAGTCAGAGAAGATTCTCGGTACCCATCTCAAATATGCCTATAAACAAAGAAAACAGCCCCACTGAAGCTGTTTTCTGAAATTAGTTCATAAAAAATTGATACTATGTAGATTTCATAGTATACTCTCCTTCATTTCATTCACTATGTATCTCACATCCTCATCCGTCACATAAGGACCACTCGGCAAGCAAAGACCACGCCTGAACAAACCCTCACTGACACCATTCACATAGGCAGGATTAGCTGCATAAACCGGCTGGAGATGCATAGGCTTCCATAAGGGACGGCTCTCGATACCGGCTCTGTCCAAGCAAATACGCATGGCTTCCACATTACGGTTGGGCTCACAAGAGGTATGGGCACTCATTGACTCATGCGTAACACCCGCGGCACCACCAACGGCACCTTTCACTGTCTCACGGTAGGCATCCTCCTCACCTCTCACATGCAGATTCCCGTCAAGCAGTACCGTGTTCAGCCAATAGTTGCTGTCATAACGTCCGGAAGGATTCTCATGAAGCGTGATTCCCTCCACATCGGCCAACAACTTACGATACAGACCGCACAGATGCTTATGGTGCGCTATGTGCTCATCCACCACCGTCATCTGACCGCGGCCGATTCCCGCACAAATGTTACTCATCCTATAATTATAGCCTATACGCTCATGCTGGTAGTAGGGATAGGACTCACGGGCCTGGGTAGCATAGAACATTATCTCACGCTTGGACTCTTCATCAGGGCAAATCAAAGCACCGCCACCGCTGGTGGTTATCATCTTGTTGCCATTGAAAGAAAGCACACCATATTTGCCAAAAGTTCCGAGGACTTGCCTGTCAAACTTGCTTCCAAAGCCTTCGGCGGCATCCTCTATGACCGGAATACCATATTTATCTGCCACTAACATGATTTGGTCTATCCTGTAGGGCATTCCATACAAAGCTACCGGAACAATTGCTTTAGGTTTCCGCCCGTTCTTGTCGATACGGTCCCTGATAGCCTGCTCCAGAAGTACCGGGTCCATATTCCATGTATCAGCCTCAGAATCCACGAATACCGGAGTGGCACCGAGGTAGGTCACCGGATGGGAAGAGGCACAAAAGGTAAAGCTTTGTACTATCACTTCGTCACCCTGACCAACTCCGCAAGCGAGCAGGGCCAGATGCACAGCAGCAGTACCGGCACTTAAAGCCACTACCTTTTTATTCAGCCCAACAAAGCGTTCCAAATCCTGCTCGAAGGCATTCACATTCGGGCCAAGCGGAACCACCCAGTTGGTATCAAAGGCTTCTTGTATGAAGCCCATCTCCTTGCCGCTCATGTGGGCGAGGCAAAGATAAATTCTTTTATCCATTTCTTTGTAAAATAAATCAAGTTCATTCGACAGAAGAAGAACTCTTCCGCCTCACATAATAGGGGATAAATAACCAATAAAACAGCCTATAAATATACTTCCGGCTGAAAGTTCTCATAATTCTCACCATGACCGGGACATAAACGACACCCCTTCGATAAAGAAAGAATACGTTGTCGGGATAGTTCTGCGGACATTTTATTGCTGTTAGGAAATGAAGCGGACACTTTTACCCCTGGTATAAACGCATCACCTGTAAACAAACAATTGCCAAACTTGTAAGTCAAGCAACTTCTATCATGACCGGGAGTCTCATAAACTTCCACTCCAGCACTTCCATATAAATATACAGTATCCCCTTCTTTCAGTTCTTTCATGACACTATAATGTTGAAATACATAAGGGCACAAACTATAGCGCGATAAATTCAATTTATCGGAGTACAAGCCTTCCTTTCCCAAAGCAGAGATATAGATGGGAGTTTCCGGATATTCATCAATGATGGAATCCAAGCCATATATATGATCAAAATGGGAATGGGTAATGAAAATACCTTTCAAATGTAATCCCCGATTGTTTATGTTCTCAATTATAGGGGCAGGATCTCCACAATCAATCAAAAAACACAGGTCACAATTCCTGCTTATTGCCAAATAGGTATTTGATTCAAATACAGAATTGACAATCCGAACAATCTCAATCATTTCCACTTTACCCGTCAACAAAGAGGACCGCTCAAGGTATTCCATCTGACCAATCTATCAATCAGAAACAGTCCATCCCACGGCATTTCAAAGTTCAACATCCTGCCTATCAAAGGGCATCGGGCAACACCTGCCATTGTAGCCTTATTTGCAAAATCAATGGCCTTATCTTCAGGAGCAGCAATACCAATCGTCTGGATATAATCCTGAACATGTACTAATGCATCATTTATGTGATCCACCGGATGTATCATAAGCACACGTGAATACACTGGCTTACAAAGCTCATTATCCTCTGAATAAAGTACTGTCCATGACATCGTATCACTTCCCCAAACTCTACCTTTAAAATCATACACTCCCCTGGACGAGTGAACAGCAGATATCTGTTCCGGAGACATGAATGGTTTAGGAATTTGGGCTTCCGTTTTTGGAAACGCCTCCGCTAAAATTTCACAGAAACGTTCAGGAGTAACTATTCCTCCTGTCTCAATATAAAGATTATGAGGTGATGCACAACCGGACTGGTCAAAAACAGATACATCTACCGACACCCGTCTTGCCAATTTCTTCGCAGCATGCTCCGATGACAGCTCCTCCCTAGCAATTACCGCATAAGACAATTTGGGGCCGAAAACAACTGTTTCACAGTCAATCATCGAAGGATACTTTGCCACCGTCTCAACCGCCTCTTTCCCTCCCCATGCAATTCTGACCTGGGCAGACCCGGACATCAACTCTCCCATTTTTTTTGCATCTCTCGAGAAATATACAACAGCCACAGTATCCATCAGAGCCGAACCTTCAAGTGTATAGCCATCCTCAGTTGTATAAGTAACTCTTTCAAACGCATTCAAAAGCGCACGGAACACACCGTCATCCTTGGCAGAGACCTTTAATAAGTTCACATTTTTAGTTATGATACATTGGACCAAGGCAAACACACCTAATATTTGTACATTGCCTGCCATCCAATGACAAGCCAGTCCTCGCGAATTTGCCTTCAAGAAATGTTTTGAAGAATTTGGAAAATGCAAGAAGGTATCGCAATACCTTATATTCCCCCTCAGACCCTCTTCGGCTATCTGCCTTAAATGAGACGCTTCACACCAATTCGACAAGAACAGCAAGCCTTTGTCCTTCAAAAAGGAAAAACGTTCATCGGACAGCCATTTCTTTGCGACTTCACCAATGATGCCAATCAGTGCCTCGACCGGTTGCTGCCGAAGCCAGTCCAGTTTATCATTCAGACAAGAAATAATACCCTGCAGCTGCTCCTCTCCCGTATTTCCTTTCAAAGTTCCCCTAAAATATTGAATGTCCAGATGAGAGTCCGACTTTATTTCCGTCCCTTCTTTCTGTTGAAACACCAACTTGGAGGAAAGAATATCCCCACATCCTCTGACCTCCGCTTTCTTCAACCGTCCGACAATACGGAACCTCTGTCCCGGACGTCCATAAGGACAAGGCGAATCTTCCAGAATGCCGATATCATCTGTCAATACTACATTGCCCGGATAAGAATGAGGAATAGGAGTTATAAATTCAAGCATCCCTTCCTTTCCCGCCGGAAGGACACTTCTTGTAACGGTATCGCGGGCCAGGACTTTCACATAAGAAGAGGCATGCTTACAGCCACAGGCACAATCCGGATAATTCAACCCCATCTGCTCTGTAAATCCATAAATGTCGATGACATCTTCCGGACAAATGCCAAAGCACCGCGCTAATTGCTCATTAAAAAGTTCTTTGCTTATTTTCTCACTTTCCAATTTTTTCCAACCGCCAATATGGATTATCTTGGAACCTTTAGGCAAATGCAGTCTCACATCTGATTCCAGTATTGACTTCAATACATGTTGATACAATATATAAGTGAATCCAAAAACCACAACAGGCTGTCCGGATGGCAATTCTTTTATAAATGCCTGAATGCCTTCCACATCAAAATATGAGAGACCGTTCTCATCCGCTTTCAAGAAATAACCGACTTTACTCGCAAATTTAAGATACCCGGTCACCGCGGCAAATCTCGCTCCAAGCAATTTTCTGGAGGCAGAACGGGGATCAATATCCATAATCAGGAAAGGTTTCCTCTCTTTGCCAATGAATTCACTGACCACCTTTACCATTGCTTTACCTTGTCTTTTTGCTGTTATCTTATCAATGACTACGGTACTCGGTATTCCTGAAGTGGCAGAGGACTGTAATGCCAAAGTCAGCTCTTCCCGGGGAACTGAATTCAAGTTGAATCCCAATTCCTTGAATACACTGACGGCCACAGGCGGAAGTTCATCCACCGAATGAATCGGCTCATGAGGATTAAAGTTCTTCCTCTCACAAAAATGCCGATACATCTCATTGTGCTCATAGTGGAAAACAAGCTCATCACGCAGAGCTTCTATAAACAAATTATCACATTCTTCACTCCCGTCATAAGGAGGTCTGTTCAACAGTTCTTCAACCATACTTCGTTCATTCATAATCATTTCAATAATAACCGTTGTATCTTGCCCGATGTTGTTCGGGGGATACTATCAATATGTTCCAGATAGACCGGTATCTTATAATTCTCCACCAGAGCCGCCATCTCTTTCCGGACCCTTTCATCATCCTCTTCCGTCAGGCAGCCAACGATGAAAGCCTTCACGACTTCTCCCATCACATCATCATGCACACCGATGCATGCAGACTCCTCAATACCCGGAATGGAGTTCAAGGCCTCTTCGACCTCAATCGGACTGACTTTTTTCCCGCCGACATTGATAATCTCCTTTTTACGGCTTTTCAGGTATATATAGCCGGAGTGATCAATGTAGCCCCAATCTCCGGTTTTGAAATAGCCGTTATAAAAATCATTCCTGAAGATATCTTCTGATACTCCCCAATAGCCAGCACACACATGTCCGCCTTTTACGCACAACTCGCCCTCCTGCCCTGCCGCAAGTAAATTTCCTTGTTCATCACAAACGACAATCTCCGTACCGGGAGAAGACTTGCCCACTGAATCCAAATGTTCCATATCGGTATGGAAATCGATAAAAGCGCTTCTCGAAGCTTCGGTCAACCCATAGTGCATACATATCTTGGTATCAGGCAACAGACGCATCAATCTCTCTTTCTCAGTTTTCGGCATAAATGCACTGCCTATCTCTATATACCTCAATTGGGAGGCATATCGGGCAATCCTATCCGCACTCATCTTGGCAATATAGGCCCAGCTGGCAGGCACCATACCAAACCCCGTGACCCTGCATCTTTCTATCTCACCGAAAAATCTCTTCATGCTGGCAAAGCTACCCAAGAGGACTAGAGTGGCGCCTTTAGCCAGTACACATCTCAGCCGGCCCAAGCCGAAAGAATGACTGATAGGCAAAGCCAGCAATTCAACATCTTCGGAAGTATTCCCTATGAAAGTATTTATATTATTTGCAGCGGACAATTGGTTGGAGTAGGACAAAACCACCCCTTTGGGCATACCGGTGGTACCGGTAGTAAACAGAAGGTCGGCAATATCCCTCTCTTGAGGAAAAACCACATCAAAATCCTTATCGGATCCTATCTCTGTGAACGGAAGCACCTCATGTCCCCCTTTATTGCGTAGCTCGCCAATAATCATGGAAGGTGCTGCACAATCAATGATCCTTTCCAGACGGGTTACATTGGTCTCCGGATCAATTGGAACACAAGTACACCCTGCCAGATGCGCTCCAAAATAGACATAAATGAAATCTATATTTTTACTTGCAGAGACAATGATCCGGTCACCCTTTCCCACTCCCTTAGAAATAAAATAAGCAGCCGTATGCTTTATATTGTTCCACAAGGCACGATAAGAGACAGTCACTTCTCCCGAAATGACGGCCGTCTTTTCGGGAGAAGTGATTGAATGCCGATATATGATTTCCTCTATCACCATAATTATTACAACTTTTCCTCCACAGCTGCTATGATATCATGGACATCTTCCAGATCCATCATCTCTTCCGGCTCAAAATTGATATCAAAGGCCTCTTCTACATTAGAAAGGATTGTCAAATGTCCCATAGAATCCCATTGGGGAAAATCACCGATTGTACTATTCTCATTAACATTGGACACTTCCGTTTCACAGACAGAAGCTACAATCTCAAATACTTTTTCTTTTACGTTCATTTTTTACTATTAAAAAATTGTTATACTTATTTTACACCTCCATCCACGCGAACAACCTGCCCATTAATGAACGAAGCTTCTTCTGATGCAAGGAAATAATATATGTTTGCTATTTCCTGGGGAGTAGCCATTCTGTGCATAGCGGAGATTTCTTCCATAGAAGCTTTAGCTTTATCTCCCATTGCATTTGCAAATGCAGTATCTGTAAGCCCTGGAGCAACAGCATTCACACGGATATTCATTGAAGCCAACTCCTTTGACAATACTTTTGTAAATAGTATCATTGAAGCCTTTGTTGCACCATATACAACGTTACCTATATCTCCATCAATTCCAGCAATAGATGCAGCATTTAAAATGACACTTTCGCCATCCCTTGCCAAGCACCCAAGCAGTCCTTGAGTAATCTGTAACTGCGCAAAATAATTTACTTGAAACACTTTTTTGACATCCGACATCTTGGTGAATGGAAGAATTGCCAAATGAGGTATCCCTGCATTATTTATCAATACATTAATCTTTAATTTCAAAGATTTTATTTCTTTTAGTGCTACCTTAATTGATTCTTCATCAGAGAAATCAAAGTAAAAGGAATGGTACTCTACATTATATATTTTCTTAAGTGAAGCAAGAAACTCATTATATTGCGGTGTTTCCATCAAACTACAGAAGATAAATGTAGCACCTTCCGCCGCAAATTTTTTAGTAATCTCCCTCCCTATGCCTCCATCAGCTCCTGTGATGCAAACTACCTTATTTTCAAATTCCTTCATTTTATTAAATTTCTATTAAAGGTAAAACTTCTATAAATTCTGTTTCAACATATACTGCAGCCCAAGAAAGACCAGCTCCAAATCCGCTCATGACAAGTTTATTTTTACCACCCCTCAATTGCTCACTGATTTTGGTAACCATCGTCATAGGGATTGTTCCACTGCTTGTATTACCAAATTTTTCAAGACAATAAGGAGTCTTGTCTTTAGAGAAACGCATTTTTTTTCTAATCTTTTCATCAATGTACTGATTCGCTTGATGAAGAAGAAGATAATCAACCTCATCAACATCTATGCAGAAGTTCTCCAAGAGATTTTTAATACATTTTGGTACTTTAGACATAGTAAAGGCAAATACCCCCATACCATCCATTGCCACATGAGTCCGGTTACGAACAATGCCCTCCCCTATTTCTATCATCTTTAAGCTTTCTTCAGTAATAGGCTCTCGAACACCAGAGGCAGGTGCTATTATAGCCTCCATCTGTTTGCCGTCACTCATAAGATTAAAAAACATAGGTTTAGCATCCAGACTATATTCAAGAGCAGTTGCCGTACCAGCGTCACCATGTAGAGGCCATAAAGTTTTATCAAACGGTGACATAATCTTAGATGGAGTATCACCTACAAGCATCAAAGCCCTTTTCATACAACCCAAGGAAAGCAATGAGCCCATAACAGAAAGTCCATAACAATATCCGGAACAAGCCATGGGCAAATCAATTGTATAGCATGTATCAGGTAATTCCATTTTACCTTGAATTACAGTTGCCGTATTGGGTTCTATATAATCACGGGAGACTGATATATATATAAGTGCGTCAATAGTATTCTTTTCCCATCCTAATTTGGAAATAAGCTGCTCTGCCGCTTCCATACAATAATCAGAACAGACCTTTCCTTCCGGAGCAAGTCGACTCTCACGTATACCTGTCAGTTCTATTGTTTTTTCAGCTTCACCTTCGGCGAAGCAATCCAACTTACTTACCTCTTTAATTTCTTTGGGAACAGCTGCAGCGACTCCACGTATTTTTACATGCGGTATTGTCAAGAATGCCATATCATTCAGGGGATTTAAAGTGAATAACCTCCATCTATCTTAAGTGCTGTACCCGTTACCCAAGCAGCAGCATCAGACAAAAGATAAATGATTGCGTATGCTATTTCTTCAGGTTTACCATGACGCTTTAATGGATAATTAGTCAAATCTGCCAATTTTTGTTCTTCAGATACCGAAGTATAATCATTAATTGGGGTATCAACCATTCCCGGATTTACACTATTCACACGTATTCCTTTCTCTGCCAACTCTTTTGCCGCATTCTTCATAAATCCATCAACAGCACTTTTTGATACTGAATATAATGTATTACCAATATCTACAGAACAAACACCGGCAATAGAAGACGTAATGACCATAGAAGCGCCTCTTTTCAGTTTTTTCTTTTTTAAAAGATATCTACTCAATAATATTGGAGCAATTGTATTTACATCCAATATATTCTGCAAAGTGACACGCTTAATGAAGTTTATCGGTATCTTGTTGCCGACACCTGCATTGTTCACAAAGCCATCCAATGGTGGTACAAATTCTGCAAGAAGCGCAATCTGATCTTCATCTGTCAAATCTGCAATAATTTGTAAATGGCCTTCGCCATCTAGTTCACTAAAGGTTTCTTGTAAGCGTTCAGAATTTCTACCCGATACAATTACATGCGCACCTAGTCTCGAACAAGCTATAGCTGTAGCCTTACCTATGCCAGAAGATGCACCAGTAACAAGAACTGTTTTTCCTTCAAGAGAATAAGGATTAAATGCCATATTACTACGCTTTTTCTTCAATCAAGTTTATCAAATCTTGAATAGTATTTGCATTACGCATCTCATTCGCTGTGACTTGTACATCATACTCGTCATCAATCATAGACATTACAGACAATGCGGCCAATGAAGACCACTCATCCAATTCACGAAACTTTGTTTCAAGCTTAAAAATACTTACATCTGTATCATCAAATAAATCTGCAAAATTCTGAATAAATTCTTGTACTTCCATTTTTCTATATTTACAATTATTATTATAACCTCATCAACTTGGCTGGTATTCCAATATATAAATTGTCATTCTTAGCATTCCGCATCAATAGGCTGTTTGCACCAAGTTTCACATTGTCGCCAATTTTCAAATATTGCAATACGGTCGCCTTTACTCCAAGCATATTTTCCTTACCAATAGATACACCACCCGATATATTTACGTTAGGCATAATGACATTAAAGTCTCCAATAGTTGAATCATGCCCTATAGCAACACCAACATTAAGCAAATTAAAATTACCTAGTTCAACACGACAACTAATAAAACATTTTGCACATATTACATTCCCCTTACCAAACCTAATATTAGCAACATCAAGAATATCAACTGTCGGATCAATGATATTAGGAAACAGAATTTTATTGTTAGTAATTTTTTCAACTATTAGTGAAATAACATGAGGTGATCCAATAGTAATTACGATAGATAGTTCTTTATTCCATCCATTCAGTTCTTCAATACCTCCCAATACTTCCCCATACTCATTCTTAGTACCTATCAATGTGATATCATCATCAAAAAAACCTATCAAGTTCCATTGAGGGGCTTGTTCATTGATTCTTCTTAGTAAGCAGGCAACTTCACGACCGAATCCACCTGCACCGTAAATAGCAATATCCTTCATTAATTATACCCATTAAAAGCTTCCATGGTAGCCGAAGTATCCGAATTGATACCTTCTCTCACAAAAACTTTTTTTATTGTCATAAAAATAATTTTCAAATCAAGCAAAAATGAACAATGGTCCACATACCAAACATCTAATTCAAACTTCTTTGACCAACTGATGGCATTACGCCCATTCACCTGCGCCCAACCCGTAATTCCCGGACGGACTTCATGACGACGAGCTTGTTCTTTACTATAAAGCGGTAAGTATTGAGGCAATAAAGGGCGGGGACCTATCAAAGCCATATTCCCTTTCAAGACATTAAGTAATTGTGGAAGCTCATCTATCGAAGTAGAACGAACAAAACCTCCAACTTTTGTCAAACGTACAGCATCAGGCAATAAATTTCCCTCTGCATCCCGTTCATCGGTCATGGTCTTAAACTTGATAACTTTAAAAATCTTTCCATCCTTTCCTGGACGCTCCTGAGTGAAAAAGACTCCGGAGCCCTTATTGGCAAAATGCAACCAAAAAGCGACAAGAAACAGTATCGGCCAAATCAAAGCCAATATGCAAAACACGAGAAGGAAGTCAATCACTCTCTTAAGAAAATGAGAATACATGCTCTAATAATTATGTACCAATATGAAGTCGTATCTAATATCCTTAAAAAAAACTATTCTTCGATAACAAGACGATAAAAATCTTCATTTCAAAGAAATTACTTCCTCCAAGAATGAAACGAACTTATCCGCTAATGATTTTCTTGAGAAATTAGCTTCTGCAAATGCCCTAGCCCTCTGCCCACATCCTGTTCTGTATGTATCATCGTCCAATAAAGAAATCAAGCCTTCGGCAAAAGCATTTGCATCCTTAGGAGGAACAACAATCCCTAACTTATTTTCTTGAATCATATCAGCAAGCCAACCTGGATAATTGTTTAAGACAGCCAATCCTGAAGATATATAATCAAAAAACTTATTAGGTGAAGTTCCATAGTAAAAAGCCGGAACATCAGCTAATACCATCAAACCCAAATCTGCTGATGCAACAACTTTATTTAGTTCTTTCTTAGGCATCGGATTATAAAAACGACAATTATCCAATTGTTCTTTTCGAGCTCGTTCCATCAAATGCGGTTTCATTTTACCGTCTCCTATAAATGCCAACACAATATCCGTCCGTTGCTTTGCCTTCAGCACTGCAGCAGCATCCAACACTGCATCCAAACCATTGGCAATTCCATGTGCACCAGTAAAAACCGCCACTTTATCTGTTTTGGAAATGCCCTCCAACGAAAGATTATCACGTGAAGATGGCTTGAATATCTTCAAATCACACCCGTTCGGAATCATCGAAATACGCTTGCCCGGCTGGCTCCTTCTTTTAATTCCTTCACAAATTCCAGGAGAAAGACCAACACAAGCATCCGCGCAATGATAACTCAACCACTCCAAAATATTCATCCCCCACAATAAAAAAGGATTCTTCATACCTAAGGCCTTAGGTAATTCAGGCCACAAGTCACGAACTTCAAAAATAAATTTTTTCTTCCGGAACAACTTCATTACTATGCCTGGAATACCGGCTGTCAAAGGAGTAGAAGTCGCAAACAACAAATCATAATCTTCTTTCAATGCTATTTGAATACCTTTCCATCCAAACTTCACGAAAGTCCATGCTCTTTTGGCGATACCATCCTTATTAGAGTAAGGCAAAGCTATCTGAATCACATCTATACCATCGACCATTCCTCTATGAACATTTTTCATCGTTATGTTCGGCAAATCCAGCTTGGCCGTTTCACCACAAACCATGCAAACAGAATGGCCTCTGGAAATCAGATGTTTTGCCAACTCATAAGAACGTGTCCCCCCCGCTTGGGTGGGAATGGTAAAATGTTGATGGAAATAAAGCACTTTCATTTTATATAAATTGAAGGATTGTTTTTATCGAGCTATTTTTAGTCTGAAATTCGATTTGCCTACATTTAGTCGTTTGACCATAATAATTAGAACATAATTGTTCTGTATCAACAGTTTCACCGTTTGATTCCAAACTAAGATTATCCTTATTTGTATGCCATAATTGACGCATATTCATATTTTTGGGATTACCATCTATACAATCTTCTATCTCCCACTTACATGTGTTTTTCCATTTTACAATCTTTCTAGAATGTTTTATTTCCTTATTCAGATAAGTAAAACAAGAAACTTTTCCTTCAAATATGTAAGTATCCTCTGTTTCTTTCAACGAACTCCACTCTGCTTGCGACCAATTATACCAAATAAATCGATCTCCTTTCAACATTTGGTCATGTCCTTCAAGCATTATTGTATTATGAGATTCCGTACCCATAAAATATCGAAGTAACTTCTCTGTTGTATTGTATTTATAACTACCCCCATCAAACAAACAATTCTCTCCTTGATACCAAATATCCAAATGCAGATTATCCGCATGCGCAGGTCGGTCCTTATGTCTTCCACATCTGATAAAAGAAAAAGTATCCTTTTCACGAATACAATAATATCCTCCCTTATCAAAAGAAATGCAACCAAACTGTTTTTTTATTGGTGGATACATCTGTCGGTTTGCTTTCCACTCGCACAAATACCATTCTCTATCCTCATACTGCTTGTCATATAAATGTTCAGAAGTAAGCAAATAATGTAACGCATCGAGTTGAGGACGATAATCACGATAATCGCAATCATTTAGTTTAAAAAACAAAGCTCCATCATTTGAGCCATAATTAGGTAGCCAGCCAGTCAAATCATCCTGGCATTGATACAAAAAATTCACAGACTGATAAGCACGTTTATATACTTCATCACAAAACCGCTCCCCATTTCTGTCTGCCAGAGTAATGGCCCATGTCAAAAGCTGAACCACTACCCGATGATAATTCATGCTGAATTGCAAATAAGTACCATCTTCTGCCACTTGGTATTTTATCTCTTCCTCAAACCATTTCTTTCCTTTCTTTTTCCACTCTCCAGATTCTGGAAACTGAGGAAATAACAGACCTACCAGATACAACGCCAACGTTTCTGTTATTGCATGATTATTACGCACTGCAATCCGGGAAAAATTTATATTTGCACGTACATGCTTTATTTGCCAATAAACAGACTGGATGATTAACCTAAAAACATCTTCCGTCAATTCAACCGAATCTTTATAATAATAAAGTGCGAATAACCAATTCAATACACGCAAAGATATTTCCTGACTACATTTATAATTAGGTCCACAATTAAGTGGGTTTTTATGAATCCAGTCCTCTATTTGAGAAAATACAAAAGACGCATGATTTTCACCAGACTTTTGATCATAGCGGATAATGTCATAGAGAAAAGAAAAACGGGACTTTTCCCATACATACTTTATATCCCCTGCTTCAGGCACAATATCCTCTACTGTCGTCCAGTGTACATTCGCATTATATTTATAGTTCGTATCAAGGTTTGTCAGCCAGTCATAATCCGTTCCAAGGTTGTACCAAACGGCAGAAAAGAAGCAATATTCACCGCGCTTCATTCTATTGACTCTCTCTGAAAGTACCCTACTATCAGTATGGGTCAATTTCACGCTCTTTCTACTTGAAAAGAAAAAGGGTTTTGCGTGCTTTCTCCAATCCGCCAATGACAAATATTCTTTATCCTCCCAAGAAATAGGGTATGCTCTTTTCAACATTCCCCCTTTACGGCGTATTTCATACTGGATACGAAACAAAAAGTACTTTATTCCCATGTTATGAAATAACTGAAAATAAAGAAGAAGTTTATTCATAAGGAACACAGAATTATTCAATCTCAATCCACTTGTTCTGCTTCAAGCTATCGATACAAGCAAACGATGCCTTGGCTGTATTTACAATAGAGTCAAATGGAATTAAAGCTTCTCCTCCGTTTTGTATTCTATCATTCAATAAAGCAAATTGGGTAGTATGTCCTTTATCCATGCCTTTTTTCATTTTAGAGAATCCTTTGCAACCATACCCTCTCAGTTTTCTCCAATTGTCAAGAACCAGCGTCTTTTCTTGTGTATAGATTTCTATTCTCTCTTTCGAATAAGACTTGCTACCATTAGCAAAATAGTTTATCACGGCATTCGCCCCATTCTCATATCTTAGCAAAATACTCGCATTATCCGTATTCTCTTCAGGATTTTCCCCCATTGCATTCATACATACGGCAACAACCTTACTGTCTGAGAAAAATGAGCATAAATCAATAAAATGGCAAGCCTCACCAATAATACGTCCTCCTCCCACTTTCAAATCATGCACCCATACTTCAGACGGTATAAATCCGGCATTCATAGTTGCCACAATATTTTTCACTCCGCTTCCGGAAAGCTGTTTCATTTTCACCGCGAAAGGAGAAAAACGTCGGTTATACCCCACAGTCAATGTTACTCCATTCTTTTGTGCTTCCCGATAAGTTTCAGTAATCTCATTCAATTCTGTTTGATTCAAGCACAACGGCTTCTCTACAAATACATGTTTCTTTGCTCGTAATGCATCCAGCACCATTGAAGCATGAAGATTATGCCGGGTTGTAATCATTACCAAATCTACAGCCTCATCTTTCAGGATTTCCTTGTAATCAGAAGTTGCTTTCATGGCACCAGCCTTTTGAGCCAAAACTTTAGCAGACAAACCTTGTGCACTCGCAATGTACCGAATATGCGCTCCTGCTTTCGTCAAAGCAGGTAGCATCGTTGCCGATGTAAAGTTTCCAGCACCGATAATGCCTATTTGTCCTTTTGTTACTGAAAAGTCAGCAGAAGCAACCTCAACTATCGTATTTCGTTTTGCATCAACGGGATATTTCAAGATAGAAGCGATAGAACCATGTTTACGCATGTCCCCATATATCTTTTCATAATCTTTCAAATCCACTTCTTCAGTAATCAATGATTTCACATCAATATTTCCCATGGATATTGCCTGCAAAATAGTCTCGAAGTTTCTTTTTTCTGTCCAGCGTACAAAAGGTAACGGATAATCTATTCCTTTATTTTCGTAATCTTCATCATAACGTCCCGGACCATAGGAACAAGAAACTTGGAATGATAACTCCTTTTTATAAAAATCATCCCTACGAATATCCAATCCTATTACACCTACAAGCACGATACGGCCTCTTTTCCTTGACATCTCAGCCGCTTGGTGAATCACTTCATCTGTTTTAGCAGAAGCAGTAATCAATACAGCATCAGCTCCATGTGAATATGTTTCTTCAAGCACATATTTTACAGAATCTGTTCCTTTAGCAGGATTTACCCCTATCACTCCTTTAGTACGGGCTAATTCCACCTTTTCTTCATCAAAATCAATTCCTATAACTTTACACCCATTTGCTTTCAATAATTGAGCCGTTATCAATCCAATCAACCCTAACCCAATTACAACAACGGTTTCTCCCAGTTGCGGATTCAACAAACGAATACCCTGCAAACCTATAGACCCAATTACAGTAAAAGCAGCTTCTTCATCCGAAACATTTTCCGGTATTTTAGCTACCAAGTTTTTAGGTACACAAACATACTCGGCATGTTGTCCATTAGAGGCCACACGATCACCCACCTTAAATTCTGTAACTCCATTTCCTACAGCAACCACTATACCAGAGTTACAATACCCTAAAGGCAATGGTTGTCCCAATTTATTAAAAACAGCCTCCAATGTAGGTTGTAAACCATCTGTCTTTATCTTATCAAGCACTTGCTTTACTTTATCAGGCTGTTGACGAGCCTTGTCTATCAAATTTGCCTTTCCAAACTCGACAAGCATACGTTCTGTCCCTAAAGACACTAAAGAACAAGATGTTTTAACCAAGACATAACCTGATTTTACCTGAGGAACCGGAACTTCTTCAAGTACAGTCCTCCCTGATTTCATATCTTGAATTATTTGCTTCATAGTTATCCCTTATATTTTGTTACAACATTCATTATATCTTTTTCTCTTCTTGTCATTGAAAACAATGATTCAATCCTATCATGAGCTGCGATACTAATACTCTCCAAATCATCATTCCAATGCTCCTCTATAGCATTAGCAATAGTCTGCGGCAATGTATCCTTTATTATTACCCCCACATCTCCAACAACATTTAGAACTTCTCCAACATCTGTTGTTATAACCACAGCCCCACAACTCATAGCCTCCGCAATAGCTAGTCCAAAACCTTCGTAGCGAGATGGCTGTAAATAAAAACGGCAATTTTTCAGATAAGTTAATTTTTCATCCTCGGAAATTGAACCTAAAATATCAATATAAGCATTTAGTCCTTTTCCTGATATATATTGTTTCACTTCATTAAAAGCGTCCCCCTCATGTCCTGCAATATTAAGATGTATATCCAACTTGTCTTTCAATAATTCAATTGAATCTATAATTTCATACAAGCATTTTCGTTTTACATTTTCTTTACCCGTCCAACAAATAGTAAACAATTCATTCCTTCTGTTGCAATATGTCCCTCTTGAATATTTTATAGTGTCTATACAATGTGGAGAATATATCATATTTTTAAGATTCCAATCTTTATAAATTTGTTCATATTCATTTTTTGAAACTAGAATATTGACATTCGCATATTTAATAGAATATTTAATCAATATCCTTTGCCACCATGGTCTTCTAAAATAATCAGAAAATGCCATTGGACACCTATAATTAAAAGTACCGGTTATAACAAGTTTTTTTCTTAAAGCTTTAGAAATAAAAACAGGAAAGAAAGCGTATGTCCACCACCACACAAAAATTACATCTACATTCCAATCTATTTCACTGTATTTAGTAGCAATTTTCAAATTAGGATCTATTTTCCTTAATATAGAAATATCTTGATTGTAGAATTCTATTAGAAACAATTTTTCTCGATCTTGTATTTTACAAAAAAAGCAAATTCTCATATTTCAATTTATTGTTTTTTATCTGTACGATTATAGAAAATAAAATATAACATTTTCAGTAAATACACAGTTAATGAAGACACCTTAAAATACATAAGCATACGCATATAAATAGGTATATTCTTTGTATGAATGATTTTTTCGACCTGCTCTCTTACCGACGCACGAATATTTAATATTTTCATGCCTTGTGATGAATGCAAACGATAATAAAAAATAGAATTACAACTAAAACAAATGAAAATTTTAGATTCTAGACACAGTAACTTAACAAAAATTCCCCAATCATCTGAACCTCTATTCTTTAAATTTGTATATCCACCAACCTTTTCAAATAAGTGCTTAGAAATCAGATACTGTCCTGGTGAGACTGCAATATTTGAAAAACAAAAAAATCTTACATCAGAAAGATATGTAGCTCTCTCATAAAAGAAAATTGTTTTCTTTTTTAAAAACGATTTAGATTGATTATTAGATGTTACGTATAAATAAGGATTAGCTATATAAATATCAGCATTATCCATCACAAACATCTTCTTATAAAACTCCGAAGAAATGAAATCATCTTGATCAATAAAATGTAAATATTCTCCTTGTGCTATTTCGGCTCCCCTATTCCGAGAATAAGCTTGTCCTTCGTTAGTTATATTATTAAATAGCTTTATTTTACTCCCCAAATTATATTTCTGCGCAACCATCTCTAAAAGATCGCATATATTTTGATTTGGAGAATCATTAATCATAATAATTTCCAAACAAGATTCTTTTATATCTGCATCTTTAAAATTATTACTTATACTACCTAGTAATCTATCAAAATAAGCAAAAACATCAGAATCCTGCAAATTATAGATAGGAATAATAATTGAAAAAGTCATATTATTATAGAGGATTTATTATTCTATATACAAAAAACAACTGTAAAAAAAACACAAATGAAAATTTAAACAATGAGCCAAGTTTACTAGAGTTAACATAATCAATCCACAGCAATATAATAGAAGTAAACGTAAAAAAATCAAGAACACGGCCAAATGTTTCCATTCTAATGCCTATTGAACCTATTAAAAGACCTATTACATAAACATTAAACAGTTTTTTATACAACTTAAATTTAGCATTAGAATTTAAGAAAATAAATGCTAATATAATTTGAAATATAAATTTAAATGAAATGACATTACCTATTTCAGAAGTCATACCATATCGTAGAAGTAAATCTAAACCATTTTCAGTTTCTCGATTCGTTGTTACAAAAGAATGCTCTATTAAGAAAGAATAAAAGTAATTCATAATAGAAGTTCCCACACTAGAATAACAAAAAATAATTGATACAAATAATAAAACATAATACACTTTTCTTTGAAAATGAGGCAAGCATAAAACAACTAAAATAAGCAAAGCAATTATCGTTGAAGTATGGAATAGATATGCTAATATAAATAATAAGCCATATAAAATATAATCGAAAACATAATGTCTAGATTTAATTGATATTAAAACATACAACAACAATAAGATATTTAAAGAAATACCAGCTCGTAATACTATGGCATTATAAAAAATACCATAATATGAAAAATAGATAATTAATGGTATTAAAAAGCTAATTTTTTTATTAATGCATTTTTTAGAAACCAGATTTATAGTTATCATGAACAAGCTAACATTAATTAAAGTCAACTCAAACATATACACAGAATAGTTTCCATATGAAAATATTTTCAGAATTTTAGTTAGAATCTGAAAACCAATTGCGAAATCGTCACCATAAAAATCAAACAAATCAAAATTCGTTGCTTGATAAAAATCTATATACGCCTCTGTATCTGGAGAATAAGAAGTTGATATTAAAACAGAATATGGAATAATAATAGTGATTGGATGTATATACACACCAAATCTTCTTTCTATTAGAAAGAGAAAAAATGAATACCCCCAAAATAATAAAAAGAAAAATAAGTCCATCTCTTTAACATAAGATTTACGCTAGTAATTTTCATCTATATATAACTGAAATTTATCATAAGCTTTCTCCCATGTAAATTGTTGAACATAATTATAGCCATTATTTGCAATATCATATCTCAATTCGTCATTTTCTATTAAACGAATAATATTATCTGCCAATAATCGAAAATCTCCAACAGGAGATAACAAAGCTGTTATACCATCAATACCTACAGTTTTATAACCACCAATGTCAGTACAAGCAACGGCACATCCACACATCATTGCTTCTGGAGGAGTCAGACAAAAACCCTCCGAGTAACTGGCTCCAACATATATAGCAGAAGTATTATAAATTTCATTATGCAATTTTTTATTAGGTTGTTGATAATAAGAATACCAAGAAGGCAAGTTACTAGGCTTACTGGGAAATCCAAATATATTTACGTGTAACTGAGGAATTTTAGTCTTCACAATTTCTAATGCCTTGAAAGCATCACCACATCCTTTTAATTTACTTGTATGAAACAACATAGTAACCAAATATTTATCTTTCTTAGAAACATCAATATATCTTCTAAAATACTTAAAGTCAAATCCGTTAGGAATCAAGGTAGCAGTGGTACCATATGATTCAATTTTATCAAGGAGCCATGGGGCAATAACAATTTTTTTTAAATTATATTTATATGTTTCTATCAATTTACTCTCACCAATATGCCAAGTCTCATAACCTTGTATTAAATAAAATTTCCTATTATAATCGACTTTTTTATATTGATTTAAATATATTGCAGTTTCTGCTGCTGTAGCAACATAAATATCTGCCACTGGAACGCACCTTTCATTTAGGTTCCAAACTGGGTACAAATTAATACTACGATTTAAGTTAAACCAACTATAAGGAGTATAACGTTGCGGAAACTTATTTATGAAATATCGAATTATAGATTTTATCCTTTCTTTAAAAGGCTGATTCCTCCACAAATTAGAAGCAGCAAATGCTATGCTAACTTTATATCCATCATCATAAAATCTATTAGCATATTCAAATACGACTTTGAACCCTCCAGATGGTGCAAATCCAACTGAAGGCATTAAAAAGCAAATGTGTCTCATTAATAGTACTATAATAGTTTGTTTTTTTTCACAATATTACGATTATAACAATATTCAAAAATAGCAGAAGCACTCATAGCTAAAGCAAAAATCTCTATTCCTATCTTAATATAAAATGAAAATGATGCCACAAATAAAAATAATAGAAACGCAAAAATCTGACTTTTCAAGACATTACTATACAATCCGTTCGGTATGTATACAAAGTTAATATAACACCCAACAATCAACCAACAAGGTATAATTATTGACAGAATAAGAACTAATGGATAGGCTTTTCCCATAGATTCCCCACCCAATATTTGAATCATATTATCTGCAAAAAGAATGTATATAATGATAATAAACAAGGAAATAAAGAATTCTACTTTCAATATATTTCGTATATAGGAAGTAGAACTATTTTTGACTACTTTAGGGAAGAGTGCATTATTAATCATCGAAATAAAAGTCATTGGCAAATTAACTATCTTATTTGCTAGATCATAAATTGCCACATCTGACATAGTATAAGAGAAACCTATCATAGTACTTGCAAACTGGCATTTAAGCATACTTGCCGAAGAAGATATAAAAAAAGGGAAAGAATCCTTACACAACCGAATCACCATGGCTTTTTTCTGAAAAAACAATACATTTTTTTCTCTGAAGATTATTACATAATACGCATATATACAAGCTACAATATTAGTCAGCATAACAATTAGAGCAAAAATTCCACAATCAGCAGCACTGTTTATTAAGAAAAATATTATAGGTATAGCCAATACTTTCGAAAGCACCTGAGCAATAGTAATATAATGCATTTTTTGAATACCTTGAAAATACCATGTAGGCAATAAAGCAATACTTAATGCATTAAAAAAGCAAGCAATAAAAACAAGAGAATTTTGAGAAAAAATTTCAATTTTTAATAATAAAAAAAGCAATATGAAAAATGAAATTATAGAAAAATAGCATTTTCCTGTTAATACTGAAGACAGAATAAATGACGTTTTTACTCTATCTTCTGAATATAAAGAAATCTCCTTTACTGCAGGAAAATCAAATCCAAATGTTATAAACATTTGAAAATAAGTAGCTATAGAGGTTGCAAAAAGAAACAAACCAAAACTATTTTGTCCAAGAACCCGAATTAAATATGGATATATCAACAAATAAAAGAAAGAATTAAAAAAACGAATAATAACCATAAAAAAATAATTTTCTATCACCTTTTTGTGATCAATTATTATTTCGGGTATCTTTATGCTTTTCATATACTATGAGAAACAAGAACATATGATTGGACATGTTTTACCATCCCCATAAGGATTAGTAGCTTTACTCATCCTATTATAATAATCTTTATTATCCAGCAAAGTTGAAACCTCTCCAATTATTATATCATAATTTGTCCCTACTAACTTTACTGTACCGGCTTCCAAAGCCTCTGGACGTTCTGTCGTATCACGCATCACAAGTACCGGTTTGCCAAGCCCAGGAGCTTCCTCCTGAATACCACCGCTATCTGTCAGTACAATAGTAGACTTCTCCATTAAATAAACAAAAGAAAGATACTCTAAAGGCTCTATGAAAAACATATTCCCTAAATTGGATAAATCTTCGCCAAATACCTCATGAATTGGTTTACGAACATTGGGATTTAAATGCATCGGATAGACAAAATCAACATCTGGATATTTTTTTGTAAGAGTCTGAATAGCCCGGCACATGGAAACAAACCCGTCACCGAAATTTTCACGACGGTGACCTGTTATCAAAACCAATCTTTTTCCATCCAGCAAGCGGTTGATGTCATAACCGGCAGCTTTCAAAATGCCTTCCAGCTCTTCATCAAGCCTCTTATCTCTTTTTATCTTATCTACAACCATGTAAAGTGCATCTATTACTGTATTGCCAGTCACTGTTATAGCAGATTCCCTTACACCTTCATCCAACAGATTCTGACGACTCAAAGGAGTGGGAGCAAAATGCCAAGTGGCAATACGCCCTGTAATCAGCCGATTCATCTCTTCCGGCCAAGGACTATAAATATTATGAGTGCGAAGCCCTGCCTCTACATGCCCCACCGGAATCTGCTGATAAAAAGCAGCCAATGCCGAAGCCGTAGAAGTAGTTGTATCGCCATGAACCAAAACAACATCCGGCTGCACCTCTTTCAAGACCTCCCGCATCCCCGTCAAAACACGGGCTGTCACATCATATAAATCCTGCCCCTGTTTCATGATATTCAAATCATAATTAGGAATAATGTCAAATATACGTAATACTTGGTCAAGCATTTCGCGATGCTGACCAGTAACGCATACGATTGTCTTGAACTTCTCCGGACGTTTTTGAAATTCTTTCACCAAAGGAGCCATCTTTATGGCTTCGGGACGAGTCCCGAAAACCAACATAATCTTCTTCATGCTATAAGGGATTAATTATTTCTTATAAATTCCGCAAAAGTCAAGAATTACTTTCCGATCATTATATGGCAGGGATTTAAATACAGAATGAGCAACCAGAAAAACGACGATATCAGCCTTCTCATAGGCTTCTTTATAGTCTGTAAGTTTAAACACATTGTGTTCCTGCACATTAGGTTCCACTACTAAGATATCCGCATTATTACAGCTTTGCATCACTTTGGTAGTAATATATTTGGCAGGAGCCTCACGCAAATCATCAATATCGGGTTTAAAGGCCAGTCCCATCATGGCAATGGTAGGTTTACGATGATATTCCAATTCAAACTTCAACATAGCATTCTGTACTTTCTCTGCACACCAGAATGCTTTATAGTTATTGATTTCACGAGCGGTAGATATGATTTTAGATTCCATAGGAAATTCAGCCGTAATGAAATAAGGATCAACCGCTATACAGTGTCCTCCAACACCACAACCAGGTTGAAGGATATTCACACGGGGATGCTTGTTCGCCAAGTTAATCAATTCCCAGACATTGATTCCTGCTTTATCACAAATCAGAGAGAGTTCATTGGCAAAAGCTATCTGTACATCACGGGAGGAGTTTTCTGTCAGTTTACACATTTCTGCCGTTTTACAATTAGTGCGATGGAGCGTTCCTTGTACAAACTTACTATAAAACTCAATAGCCCTATCTGTAGAAGCTTCATTCAGACCGCCAATGACCCGGTCATTATGAACTAACTCATAAATGACGTTCCCAGGAAGAACACGCTCCGGACAATAAGCAATATAAATTTTATCTCTCAATTCCGGACGTAATCCAAATATCAAATCACACATTTTATCAGTAGTACCTACCGGTGATGTAGATTCTATGACATACAAATCTCCCTCTTTCAACAAAGGAATTACGGCACGGGTAGCAGCTTCCACGTAAGAAATATCAGGCTCATGATTTCCCTTAAAAGGAGTAGGTACCACCATAAAATAGGCATCACTCACTTCTGGAGTTGTTGAAGCCTTCAACTGACCGATAGTAACGACTTCTTGAAGAAGCTCCTGCATACCTGGTTCAATGATATGCAATTTACCCTGATTAGTCATTTCTACAACTTTGGGATTAATATCAACCCCGATAATCTGAATTCCGTGTTTAGCAGCAATAATCGCAGTAGGCAGGCCAATATAACCCAACCCCATAAAACATGCTTTCATATCAATAAAAGTTATCTATTTTTTTTAATTTTCTTATCACATCCAAATCCTATTCCACTACCTCAAACGGATATGGATTCTTTTCGATATTCTTCAATTCTTCGATGATTTCAGTTTGTTCCGAAGTCAAATTATCTTTGTTCCAACCTTCAATAATCGCATAGGCTTCTTGAAATAAAACCTCTTCATAAGCCTCCCCATATGTATAAGTCAGTAGTCGGACTTTAAGCAAAGAAGCAGGCAACTGCTCCAAAACAAGACAAATCCTATTTAATACCATTTGTTTCTTTTGCTCCTTATCCCCATCATCATAAATGGTAGCATTATACCCCATCAAAAGAGCCAAGCATAAATTCGCCTCCTCTTCAACATCGGAACTTTGAGCAGAAAAAAGAGAATCGGACTTAACAAGCACTTCCTTATTCAACCGGCAAAAAGTGTCGGAATAGACCGGCTCACCGTCTATACCAAGATACATCAGCTCATGAGCTGCATGCTGAAGCTCAAGAGCACGGGAAGTTAAATCATTCATTATTATGATATATGATTAAAATATAAGATTATACTTATTTAGAAGTCACCCGATTATTTTCAGATAGGATTTGGGGACTTTGACACTTGCCGTCAAAAGGTCTTTAATACGGATGACGACGTATGTTTTATTGGCTTCGATGGCAACCTCACCTTCAATACCGCTGAGTTCGCCTTTGATAACTTTTACTTTATGCCCAACAGTAAGAATTTCGCTATTAAGGCTGACACCGTCAGGATTCAGATCCATCACGAACATAAAATCCTCCATTTGCTTATCCGGTACTACTAGCATGGAATGCGTGGCAAGATCCTTCATATAAAAAAGGGGGACATTATAAATGTTGGAAATATCGCAGGCTGTCTGCTTGGTGGAATGAACAAATACCAAATTGCGGATTACCGGAACTTCGCTACGCTTACGACGATACTTCAATTGAGAAATGACAAAGCGCGTGGGAAGATAATAGTCAAGCTCCAAATGCTCTTCCGATTTAAGTCGGTCCAAAGATTTCCGGACTGTGAATTCCTGCTTGTCACGGGTGCGAGCCGCAAACCAATATTTCTGTTGTTCAGTCACTTAGAAATTTTCTTTCGAATGAATTAGCTCAGTTCCGGGTGCGCTTCGCGGTTTGAACGAGACATTTTCCCACCCAAACCGTATTGTACACTTTTGCAATGATAATAAGCTATTAAAGAAGATATTAGACTCATAAAAGTGTCCAATAAACGTTCGTTTAATGAACGCAAAGATAAGCTGTATTTTTTGAACTAACAAAATGTTTAATAAAAATATTCCCAAAGTGATTTCTGTTTCATATTAATCTATTGAATTGCAGTAGTGTACGTCTAACATTTAACATATTAAAGTTCTGTTCCTTTTTAACTTTTATGCCTCTACTTATTTTCTTAAAAATAGACGTTTATTAAACGAACGTTTAAAAAACACCTCATCATTTCCAATATATCATTCTACATTCCAATATCTTACCCTCATAAATGTATTATTGAAGTTTCGTAAATATACCTACTGATAAATGGGAATTTATCGCACAGAACGCAAGTGAAATAAAAGCCCACTTCCATAACCTATGGAGAGAGTGAAAGCCCATGGATTTCTATCTAAAACACAAGCATTACTTTACTTTTCGCCCTTTGTTTGTCCACTGTTGCATAGGGAATTAATAACGCCTAACGGCCATGAACAGCTCTGCTAATGGCCATGAAGCAATCGTTTAACGACCATAAGCAGGGTTGTTCATGGCCGTTAGGCGTCACTAACTCCAAGGCTTTTACAGATGAAGTACGTAACCCACACCTGTTGCGCACAAGGCGCAAACGTATTGTACAGTAACTTAAAAGACATTAGACTCCACTATTCATAGTCAGGCAAACTCGAAAATGCAGGAAAACTACACCGACCGATTTATGTAACCCACGCGCGGTATTATGGTAGAGGATAATAAGTTACGGCAAAACTCAGACGTTTTCGGCAGGTGGAAGCAAATTTTGCTTCCACCTTTTCAGGTTGCTTCCACCGCAGAGTAAATGCCGATGGATAGGGAGATGCAGGAGGTGGGTGGAAGTGTGGAAGCAAAGCAGATGCAAATTTATGTTTCAGCAACACACCTCAAGTTTTAAAAAAGATGTAGTACAAAGGTATAAAATATAATAAGTGTTACAAATACACACTTTATGTCCCGACACTCTTGCAAATGTCGAAAAAGTCCGTACATTTGCAATGTGTTTTTCATAGTATTAGATTTAAGGTTAACAAAGGTTGGAGTACAGCGGTACTCCTTTTTTTATGCCCATACGTACCGTCCCGGTTCTCCAATAAAATTTTCACGTAAAATGCAAGGCAACTTTTTATATCCATTTAGTTTTTGGCTATCTTTGCACTGCTTTCGGCGGGCATAGGCACGCATAAAGCAGCTTAACTAACAATAAATCAATAATTAAAAACAGAAAATTATGGCAATGCATACATGGTTTGAATGTAAGATCCGTTACGAGAAAACAATGGAAAATGGAATGAACAAGAAGGTGACCGAACCGTACCTGGTGGATGCCCTCAGTTTTACGGAAGCGGAAGCACGCATCATCGAAGAGATGACGCCGTTCATTTCGGGAGAGTTCACCGTATCGGACATCAAACGTGCCAACTATAGCGAATTGTTCCCCAGCGAAGAGGAAGCTGCCGACCGCTGGTTTAAATGTAAACTGGTTTTCATCACACTGGACGAGAAAAGCGGTGCGGAAAAGAAAACCTCTACCCAGGTATTGGTGCAGGCTGCCGACCTGCGTGATGCAGTGAAGAAACTGGATGAGGGCATGAAAGGCACAATGGCCGACTATCAGATAGCATCTGTAGCGGAAACCGCCATTATGGATGTATATCCGTACAGTGCAGAGCCCGACGACAAACCGGAAGTTTAATTTGAGTGATGAGTTATAAGTTATGAGTTATTATTGCGACCCATAACTTATAACTCATAACTCATAACTCATAACTCAAAAAAACGATGATTGCAGAGAATTTAAAACAAGTACTGAGCGAACTGCCTGAAAAGGTACGGCTGGTGGCTGTTTCCAAATTTCACCCCAACGAGGCGATAGAAGAAGCGTATCGTGCCGGCCAGCGTGTGTTCGGAGAAAGTAAGGTGCAGGAAATGACTGCCAAATACGAAAGTCTGCCCAAAGACATAGAATGGCATTTCATCGGGCATCTGCAAACAAACAAAATAAAATATATCGTTCCTTACGTAGCGCTGATTCATGGCATAGACTCCTACAAGCTGTTGGCCGAAGTGAACAAGCAGGCTGCCAAAGCCGAAAAAACTGTCAACTGCCTGCTGCAGCTGCACATTGCCCGGGAAGAGACCAAGTTTGGATTCAGCTTTGACGAATGCCGGGAAATGCTGGCAGCCGGTGAATGGAGAAAGCTCAATCATATCCGGATATGCGGATTGATGGGCATGGCCACGAATACGGACAATGACGAACAAATCAAAACTGAGTTTTGTTCTTTAAGTAGCTTCTTCAATGAAGTGAAAGCCAAGTGGTTTGCCGATGCAGAGTCATTCCGGGAACTGTCCATGGGAATGTCTCACGATTACCACGAGGCCATTGCAGCCGGGAGCACCTTGATACGTGTAGGAAGCAAGATTTTTGGAGAAAGAAACTATTAACCATAAAAAATCATTATCATGGCAACATTAGAAACTACTTTTGCAGGGCTGAAACTCAGAAACCCCATTATCGTCAGCAGCTCCGGACTGACAGACAGCGCCGCCAAGAATCAGAAACTATCTGAGGCTGGCGCAGGTGCCATTGTGCTAAAATCACTTTTTGAAGAGCAAATCATGATGGAGGCTGACTGGATGGGAGACCCGAACATGTACCCCGAAGGCAGTGACTACCTTGTAGGATATATCCGCGAACATAAGCTGGGTGAATATCTGAACCTAATTAAGGAAAGCAAAAAGGTTTGCAATATCCCCATCATAGCCAGCATCAACTGCTATCAGAATGCCGACTGGGTGGAATTTGCCGCCAAAATAGAAGAAGCCGGTGCAGACGCATTGGAAATCAATATCCTTGCACTGCAGACGGATGTACAATATGCTTACGGCAGTTTCGAGCAACGCCACATCGACATTCTGAGCCACATCAAGAAGACGGTCAAGATACCCGTCATCATGAAGCTGGGTGACAACCTGACCAATCCGATAGCTCTGATAGACCAACTGTACGCCAACGGCGCCGCCGCAGTAGTGCTGTTCAACCGCTTCTACCAGCCGGACATCAACATTGAGAAAATGATACAAGTATCCGGCAACGTATTCAGCAACGAAGCCGATTTGTCTAAAGCCCTGCGCTGGATAGGCATCGCTTCGGCAGCCGTAAACAAGCTGGACTATGCCGCTTCCGGTGGTATTCACTCGCCCGAAGGCGTTGTCAAGGCAATATTGGCAGGTGCTTCGGCCGTAGAGATATGCAGTGTACTTTATCAGAATTCAGCTACCATCATTGAGGAGTATATCCGTTTCCTCAACTTGTGGATGGACCGCAAAGGTATGGAAACCATCAGCCAGTTCAAAGGTATTCTGAACGTAAACGACCCGAAGGGGGTCAATACCTTCGAACGTACACAGTTCCTGAAATACTTCTCTTCACATGAATGAGACAAAAGACTGACAAGAAGACAATAAAATTGAAAGGGTGATAACACTACAATGACGTTATCACCCTTTCATTTTATACTATACCGCTATCTTTTTATTTCTTCTTATCCAGCGCCTCAAAGCAGGAATTCTTGCTTACGAACTCCGGAACAATATCCTTCATGGCAGCAACAATTTTCATCTGGTCATAGGTGTAACTTACATCAATCAGTTTCTGAATACGCTCCTTCACCTCGTCATAGTCATACTCACGCACCGTAGCAATCATAATCTTCTCATGATAGGTGGGCTTTGTAAGCTCCTTCACATTCAAGAGTTCTTCGTAGAGCTTCTCGCCATGACGGAGACCGGTAAATTCAATCTTCACATCCGTACGTCCAGAAAGGCTGATCATACGCTTGGCAAGGTCCACAATCTTCACCGGCTTACCCATGTCGAAGATGTAGATTTCACCGCCGTTGCCCATACTGCCGGCCTCAAGAACAAGGCGGCAAGCTTCGGGAATGGTCATGAAGTAACGGATTATCTCAGGATGGGTCACCGTCACCGGACCGCCACGCTGAATCTGGTCACGGAAACGGGGAATGACAGAACCGTTGGAACCCAGCACATTGCCGAAACGCGTAGTGATGAACTGAGTGGCATGGCCTCCCTCCTTTTGCAACTTCTTCGCAAGAGACTGCACATAAATCTCGCAGATACGCTTGGAACAGCCCATCACGTTTGTAGGGTTAACAGCCTTGTCCGTAGAAATCATCACAAACTTCTCGGCACCGTATTTCACGGCTAGATCGGCAACGGTGCGCGTACCGAATACGTTCACCTGGATGGACTCGGAAACGTTGTCCTCCATCATCGGCACATGCTTGTAGGCGGCCGCATGGAAAATATACTGGGGCTTGAACTCCCTGAAGATATCCTCCATGCGCGTGGCATTGGAGATATCGGCTATGATGGTCTCAGCATCGATGTCACGCCAACGGTCCTGAAGTTCCAGACGGATGTCGTGCAGAGGAGTCTCGGCCTGGTCCACTAAAATAAGCTTATAGGGATTGAACGAAGCCACCTGGCGCATGATTTCGCTGCCGATGGAGCCGGCGGCGCCCGTAATCATCACACGCTTGCCCTCCAGATGAGAGGCAACCTTATGGATATCTATCTCGATAGGATTGCGCTGAAGCAGGTCCTCAATCTGAATTTCCTTCAACTGCGTGCGGCTCAATGCCTGGCCGTTCCACTCGCTCAAGGGAGGCGCGGTCATCAGTTTGATGTTGTGCACCAGCAGGCGATCAGCCATGTCGGACTTCTTCAGTTCCTCCATCTTGGCGGGAGAAATGATAATGGTCTGCACATCGCGGTCGTTCAGCACATCAATCAGCGTATCATCGTTGGGGAACACCTTGACCCCCATCATCACCTTATTGATAAGCTCAGGTTCGTCCGCAATGAATCCACGCAGACGGTAGTGGTTGCGCAGATTGACACGCAATGCCTTGGCAATGTTGACCCCGGCTTCCTTGGCACCGTAAATGAACACATTGGCACTATGGGTGCCGTCAAAGTTCAGCGCCTCAAAGAAAGTCTTGACAACCACACGGGAGCATGCCATCATGGCAAAGCTGATGATATAGGACATGAACAGCACGCTGACCGGAGCCAGGTTAAACTCCAAATAGCTTTCCGTCAGGACACTCGTTATCATCAGCAGTGCATACGACACAGTCAATGACACAAAAATTCGCATGATATCCACAAAGGAGGAAAAGCGCAGCACATTGGAATACGTACGGAAAACACGGAAGAAAATCAAGTTGACAGCAACCGTCCATAAAATGGTCTTGTCAATGGTAGAGGATTCAAAAAAAATGCTTCTGAAATCATATCGGAGAGCATAGGCCAACATACTGGATATGACGATGATAAATACGTCAATTAATAGAATAGTCCATATCGGAAGCACTTTCGCGGAAAGATACCGATGAAAAAAATTTCGCTTCATTTTGCTTGACAGTTTTGTTTTAGGCGAGGCAAAGATACACTATTTTAGTCAAAACGGGCAAAAAATCGATAAAAAAATGTTATAACAACTATTTATCGTCTATAAAGGAACCATCCCGCCTCCCCCGTTTTAACAGTCGGAAAGCGGGATAGAAATAGTTTTACCCCGGAAAATGCGGTATCCGCTACATCAGATTACTTGCCAACTCGCTCAACTGGCTACGTTCTCCTTTCACCAGATTGACATGGGCAAACAAGTTCTGGTCCCTCATACGGTCTATCATATAGACAAGTCCATTGGACTGACTGTCCAGATAGGGTTGGTCTATCTGCTGAATATCACCGGTAAACACCATTTTTGTGCCTTCGCCGGCACGGGTGATGATGGTCTTAATCTCATGTGGAGTCAGGTTTTGGGCTTCATCGATAATACAGTAGGTCTCACTCAAGCTGCGCCCACGGATAAAGGCCAATGCCTCGATGACCAATTGTTCACTTTTTTGCATATCCTCCAAGCGTTTCACTTCAGAGGAATTGGCAGCGAACTGATGTTTGATTACATTCAAATTATCGAACAAAGGCTGCATGTAAGGAGCCACTTTCTCATTGGCATCACCGGGAAGGAATCCAAGGTCTTTATTAGACAGAGCCACGATGGGACGTGCCAGAAGAATCTGCTTGTAGTCGGTAAGTTTTCCCAATGCGGCAGCCAATGCCAGCAGGGTCTTGCCGGTTCCCGCCTTGCCGGTCAGGGCAACCAGCTTGATGTTCGGGTCATTCAGCACCTCAAAAGCAAAGCTCTGCTCAGCATTGCGCGGTTCAATACCATAGTTCTTTGTCTTGTTGACCCGGCAAATCGAATGGGTAAAGGGATTATAACGTGCAAGCACACTGCTGCGGTCACTCTTCAGCACAAAGCATTCATTAGGACGAATGATGTCCTTAAAATCAAACTCGTTGATGTCCAGTCCTTCTTTGGAAGAATAAATGCGGTCTATCAGCGCAGGGTCAATACCCTCGAACACTTCATTCGACTTTTCGAATATATCCACATTGATTACCTTATCATTGATATAGTCTTCGCACAGCAGACCGATGGAACGCGCCTTCATGCGCAGATTCACGTCTTTCGTGACAAGGATGGTTTTCATTTTAGGCTTTTTGGTAGAAAGCCAGTCCACTACCGACAGAATCTGATGGTCGGGGATGCGTTCGGGAAAGGAATCACGTACCCGGGGAGAGTCCACCATGCCTGCCACCACAAACAGACGGCCCAAGCCCTCTCCCAATGGCGCCCCTTTGGTGAACAGATTGTCATCGGTAATCAAATCTAGCTCACGGACAAACTCACGCGCGTTGAAATTAATCTGCTCATTGCCTTTCTTGAATTTGTCCAGTTCTTCAAGGACTACGATGGGAAGATAAATGTCATTCTCCTGAAAATTCTTCAAACAGTTATAATCGTGAAGAATCACATTCGTATCAATCACAAAATTTTTCTTAGCTCCCATACACGTTAGATTTAAATTGTTAATACCTTTGCATAAGCTTAAGATAAGTTACACTGCAAGCAATTTCAAGCAAGCTTGATTGCGTCCGGTCTGCATTATCTTTGTCGCTTTTAAAGATAACAAATTAATAGGGAGAAAGGATTGCTTCTCCGTTAAATATTATAAAAGATGGATTATCAGAACACTTTAACTTACTTATATAACAGTGTGCCCATGTTTCAGCAGGTGGGCGGCTCAGCATACAAGGAGGGGTTGGAAAATACTCTGACCCTGGACGAACATTTCGGACATCCCCACCGCAGTTTCCGCAGCATTCATGTGGCCGGTACCAACGGAAAGGGTTCCTGCTCGCATACGCTTGCCGCCATACTGCAAGAAGCGGGATATAGGGTCGGACTCTACACCTCGCCCCACCTGGTGGATTTCCGGGAGCGCATCCGGATTAACGGACAGCCTATACCCGAGGAATACGTCATCCGTTTTGTAGCGCAGGAACGTGGATTCTTCGAACCCCTCCACCCCTCCTTCTTTGAGCTGACCACTGCCATGGCCTTCCGCTACTTTGCGGATGAAAAGGTGGATGTAGCCGTAATCGAGGTGGGACTCGGCGGACGCCTGGACTGCACCAATATCATCCGTCCGGATGTATGCATCATTACCAACATCAGTTTTGACCATACCCAATTCCTGGGGGACACCTTGGCAAAAATCGCAGGAGAGAAGGCAGGAATCATTAAAAGCGGTATCCCCGTTGTAATCGGCGAGACCACTCCCGAAACGAAATCGGTGTTTCTGGAAAAAGCGCAGGCGACGGGTGCTCCTATCTACTTTGCCGAAGAGAACGACCGTGAGGACTATCCCGGAATAGAATACGAACTGAAAGGGCTCTACCAGCAGAAAAATGCCCGGACCGTACTCACCGCCCTCCCGCTACTGAAAGAAGCCGGCTACCGGCTGGACGGACAAGCAGTGCGCAGTGGCTTTGCCCGTGTGGCGGAACTGACGGGCTTGATGGGACGCTGGCAAAAACTGCAGGACTCGCCCACCCTGATTTGTGACACCGGCCACAATGTGGGAGGCATCACCTACATTACAGAACAACTGAAGCAACAGACTTACCGACAGCTACACATCGTCATAGGCATGGTGAATGACAAGGATATACGGGGGGTACTGGCCTTGCTACCCCGGGAAGCGACCTACTACTTCACCAAAGCCAGCGTGAAGCGGGCATTGCCCGAAAGCGAACTGCAGGAGCTGGCCGCAGCAGCTGGCCTGAAAGGGCATTGCTATCCTGACGTACCCGCCGCCGTGCGGGCCGCACAAGAAAAAAGCCTCCCGGAAGATTTCATCTTCGTGGGAGGCAGCAGTTTCATTGTGGCCGACTTGTTAGCGAACCGCGATGCACTCAATCTCTACTAAGGCGTCTTTAGGCAGCGCCTTCACTGCCACAGCCGAACGTGCCGGGAAAGCACCGTCAAAATAAGTGGCATATACCTTGTTCATATCAGCGAACAAGGACATGTCTGCCAGGAAAACGGTTGTCTTCACAATATTTGCCATGCCCAGGCCTGCCTCTTCCAGAATATGCTTTATATTCTCCAAGGACTGGCGGGCTTGCGTTTCCGCACCTTCAGCCATCACTCCGGTAGCTGCGTCAATAGGCAACTGACCTGATACAAATACCATGCCGCCGGCTTCGATAGCCTGGCTATAAGGGCCTATGGCGCCCGGTGCCTTCTGGCTGCAAATCACTTTCTTCATGATTGTCAAAGTTTGTTTTTATTAATAATCGGGTCTATTTTCTTTTTTCTCATAAAAAAATCCGAAGTATATGCAGTATTCCGGAAATCCACGCATTTTATAAATAAAACAACGTAATTTCACTCATAACCTGTTATACCTAGACTTAACTCATTTAACACGGGGGAGTTCCCCAAAACAGAGGCTCTGCTTGCGAAAGTAGAGCCTTTATTCTATCCCATCCCTTTACTTGCAATGCTTCTCTATCAAAGCATCCACATTGGGGTCACCCAATTCCTTTGCCTTGGCAAAGCTGGCACAAGCTTCCTTGTCCTTCTTCATCTGCAGCTGGGCGATACCCATCAGACGGTAGGCTTCGGCATATTTAGGGTCTTTCTCCAGAGCAGCCTTCAGCACATTCAACGCCTCCTCGTAACGTCCCACGCGAAGATTCACCACTGCCAGTTCGGCACGGTAGGTCAAATCTTCCGGATTCAGTTCGATGGCCTTCGCCATATCGTCCAGCGCACGCTGGTACTGCTTGGCCTTCAAGGCAGCCTGCTCACGGTAATAGTAGAACATGTCGTTCACTTTACCGTTCACGGCATTGTAATAGGCATCATAATCCAGCATGGCATTACGCGCCTGGTCTGCATTCATACGGGCTTGGGCACGCTCCAACAAGTAAGGGGCGGCTTCCTCCGTATAGGGCTGGGTAAAGCGGGCCACACAACTGTCCATCAGAGCCAGTACCTCTTCGGCAGGCGCCTGCATCAGTTCCTTGGTCTTGGCAGCACTGAAGAAGGTAGCCGGAGAGGCCAGAATGGTCTTATTCACTTTATCATAGCTGGTAAATGCCGACGGATAGTCCTGCTTGGCAAACTGGATGTCACCCTCCAACTGGACATAAACCGGAAGCTCGTCAATGGCTATCGCTTTCCGTACCTCGTCCAGAGCCTTGTCGAGCGACCAGTCCTTATAAACTTTCTCGGGCTTGCCCAATGCATAATTATAGATTATCTTGGCCCGGTTGTAATACACATCATCTTTCTTTGCGGCAACCTCCAAAGCCTTATCCATATCTGCGGCGACCTTATCCATGGAAGCATCTTCACGGGACATGAACAGATGCTGGGAAGCACGGCGCAGATAACCGTCGGCACTGGCAGGATATTGTGCAATGAAATCGTTCAGAGTCTCCATATACTTCTCCGGAGACAGTTGGGAAGAAGCCATGTAGAGGAACACCAAAGCCTGCTCTTCGGTATCGGGCAATGCCTTCTTAATACCGATGCCCTTCAATGACATATCTCCATAAGACAATGCGGAGATATTCTGCGACATGGCGAAATTGGCATCAATGGCATAGCAGATGGTAGCCGTGTCTTGTCCGGAGGACTTCTGCGCAAGGCCGAAGACCTGCCCGTCCACAGTCATCAGCGGACAACTCACCATCTTGTCCTTCAAACGCATATCAAGTGTATAATAGGAATAGTTACCGGAAATCTTATCAGCTTCCTTTACTTTCCCGGCAGTGAAGGAACGGTCCTTCTGGGTGGAATAAGGCAGCAGATATACATCCGCACCGACAGCCGGAGCCACAGCAGCCAAAGTGAGTGCCGTGACTTTCTTTCCGGGGATGCCGACACGGAACTTGACAACATCGTACATGTCATCAGCTCCCATAATGGCCTCCACCGGCATCTGTGCCCCGTCCGAGCTCATCACAACGGCGCGCCGGGCACCTTTGAACAAGGTGTAGTCAGAAAGCGCAACGCCATCTTCAGTGACAAAAAAGCCGTTTCCAGTATTCAGTATCTTATCGTCCTGGTCGTAGGTCACCACCGAAAAAACGGCACGTTTGGCTTTGTCTACCCACTTTGGGGCTTGTGCCACACTCCACTGAGCCAATAAACAGAGAGTGAGCATCAACAGCAATTTCTTTTTCATATCTTAGTTGGTTCTTTGTTTTACCGCTTCATAAATCAAAATGCCGGCTGCAACGGAAACATTGAGAGACTCGATGGTTCCCAACATGGGAATTTTCACCCACTCGTCACACAACGCCAGATTGTCATAGGACACCCCTTTGTCTTCGGCCCCCATAATGATGCACATCGGACCAGTATAGTCGGCTTTGGTATAGTCGTAATCGCCCTTCTCCGTGGCTGCCACGATATGGAAACCACTGTTCTTGAGGAACTGCAGGGTCTCTTTCAGACTGTGCTCGCGGCAAACGGGCAAGGTGTGCAAGGCTCCTGCCGAGGTTTTCATGGCGTCTGCGTTGACTGATACACTGTTCCGTGCAGGGATAATCACGGCATCTACCGCCGCACACTCGCAAGTACGGGCAATGGCGCCGAAATTGCGGACATCCGTGATGCCGTCGAGCATCACAAACAGAGGATTCTTGCCCTGCTCGAAAAGGAAAGGTACCAAGTCCTCCGTCTTCTGGTAAGTGACTGAAGAGATGAAGGCAATCACTCCCTGGTGATTCTTCCGCGTCACGCGGTTGATGCGTTCCACCGGAACGCGCTGTACCGGTATCAAAGTCCCTTTCAAGACAGCGAACAGCTCTTTTGACAAATCACTCTGAATGTCCTTCTTTACCAATATCTTGTCTATCTCTTTTCCTGCCTGAATGGCTTCTATCACGGCACGAACGCCGAAAATCATTTCACTGTTATCAACCATATATGGGTATTTACTATTTGACGATTTACTATTTACTATTTGATACTTCCAGCAATGCTCTGGCATTGTTCAGTGCGGCTTCGGTCAGCTTAGCACCACTCAGCATATGGGCTATTTCTTCCACACGTTCATCGTCGGTCAGACGACGGATGTGACTGTTTGTTTCTGTCTCGTTGTCCTGCTTGTACACCTTGTAATGGGCGCCTCCGCGGGCAGCAATCTGGGGCAGATGGGTGATACTGATTACCTGGCGGTCCTGCTCGCCCATCTCCTGCATGATATCCGCCATGCGGTCGGCTATCTCGCCGGAGACTCCGGTATCTATTTCGTCGAATACAATGGTAGGAAGCTTGACGGCACCGGCTATCATTGCTTTGATGGAGAGCATGACGCGGGCTATTTCACCACCCGAAGCTACGGAGGAGACGCTTTGCAATGCCCCGTTCTTATTCGCGGAAAACAAGAAGTTCACAGTATCCGCCCCGTGTATGCCCGGCTCTTTGCGGGCACCTATCTCTACCTGGAAACGGACATTGGGCATGCCCAACGGAACCAGCCGCGCAGCCATCTGCTTCTCCACTTCACGGGCAGCGGCAGTACGCGCCTTGGTGAGGACGGCAGCCTGCTTTTTCACCTTATTATATAAAGCGTCGCAACGCGCTTTCAGTTCCTCGATGTGCTCGTCGGACGAAGTGATGGCGGAGAGTTTGGCGGCGTATTCATCCGTCAGCGCCAGAAGTTCACCGACAGTGGAAACGCGGTGCTTCTGTTGGAGCGTATAAATCAAGTTCAGACGTTCGTTCACTTCATCCAGACGTTCGGGGTTGAACTCTATTTCATCCTCCTTACCCGACACTTCCTGCGAAATATCCTTCAACTCGATATAAGTGCTTTCCATGCGTTCGGCAAGTTCCCCGGCAACCGGATAAACCCTCTGCAGGCCGAGCATCGTATTCAGGCATTCCTTCAGCCCGGACAACAAGCCTCCTTCGTCCGAGTAGAGCGTCTGCCCTACCCGATAGAGTCCGGCCTTTATCTCTTCCGCATGGCTCAGCGTATCCGCCTCTTGCTCCAGCTCCTCCTGCTCACCGGCAGACAAGTGTGCCTCTTCCAACTGTTCCAGTTGGAAACGGATATAGTCTTCGTCCGACTTATCCTGATTGGCACGGGCAACAAGGGCCTCCAAATCCTGCTGTGCCTGCTTCCATGCTCCGAAGATATGCTGGTAAGCAGACAAGGCCTCTTCGTTATGCGACAAGATGTCCAGTACATTCAACTGAAATCCTTCCTTGTTCAGCAATAGGTTCTGATGCTGGGAATGCACGTCAATCAGCTGTTCTCCCAGCTCCTTCATCTGAGCCAATGAAACAGGCGTGTCATTGATGAATGCCCGGCTCTTGCCCGAAGCGGACACCTCGCGGCGCAGGATGCATTCTTCCTCGTACTCCAACTCATTCTCCTCAAAGAAAGGCTGCATACCGTAAGCGGAAATATCAAAACGGGCCTCGATAATGCACTTCGAAGCTCCTACACGAATGGCTTTCACATCGGCACGCTGTCCCAGCAGCAGACCGATGGCACCCAGAATAATGGATTTTCCAGCACCGGTCTCACCCGTTATCACCGAGAAACCGCTGCTGAAGCTGATATCGAGCTTTTCAATAAGCGCATAATTCTGTATGTAAAGCGAACGCAACATAAGGATATTGACGATTTGACGATTTACTATTTACTATTTAAATCTTTCACCAGACGGTCTACGATGTCGGCAGCCACTTCGGCTTTGGACTTCAAGGGGTAGTCCGTCTTTCCCTGGTGGTCTATGATACTGATTTTATTGGTATCGCAACGAAAACCGGCTCCCTTGTCGTTCAGGGAGTTCAGCACGATGAAGTCCAGATTCTTGCGGTTGAGCTTGTCTTCCGCATTCATCTGCTCGTTATGAGTCTCAAGGGCAAAGCCTACGAGGAGGCGCCGTTGGTGCTCTGTATCGTTCTTCAGATTGCCTAAGAAAGCGGCTATGTCGCGGGTAGGTTTCAAGTTCAAACTCATCTCCCCGGTCTTTTCACGTTTGATTTTCTCATCGGCAACTTGTTCGGGAGTATAGTCTGCCACAGCAGCCGTCAAGATGGCGGCATCGGCATGGACAAAGGCTGCGGATGCAGCATCGAACATCTCCTGCGCCGACTCTACCGCATGGTATTGATGCATCGGAAAATAAGTGGTCTGCTGCACCGGACCGGCAATCAGTATCACCTTGGCTCCCCTTGCAGCGCATTCGTCTGCCAAGGCAAATCCCATCTTACCGGAAGAATAGTTGCCGATGAAGCGCACCGGGTCTATCTTCTCATAAGTAGGTCCTGCGGTTATCATCACTGTCTTCCCCACCAGGTCTCCCTCTTTGACAGCAAAGTACATTTCCAGATGGCAAATGATATTCTCCGGCTCCTCCATACGGCCTTTCCCCACCAGATGGCTGGCGAGTTCTCCCGTAGCAGGTTCTATGATGTGGTTTCCATAAGAGCGGAGTGTATCCAGATTCTTTTGGGTGGAAGGATGGGCATACATGTCCAGGTCCATGGCAGGCGCCACAAACACCGGAGCTTTGGCGGAGAGATAGGTGGTAATCAGCATATTGTCTGCCACGCCATTCGCCATCTTGCCGATGGTGGAAGCCGTAGCCGGGGCTATCAGCATGGCATCTGCCCACAGACCGAGGTCCACATGGCTGTTCCAGGTGCCATCGCGTTGGGCAAAGAACTCACTGATAACCGATTTGCTGGTCAAGGCAGAGAGCGTGATAGGGGTAATAAATTCTTTTCCGGCAGGCGTAATGACCACCTGCACCTCTGCACCACGCTTAATCAGTCCGCGAATAATATAGCATGCTTTATAGGCGGCAATGCTGCCCGTAATGCCCAATACTATTTTCTTCCCTTTCAGTATATTTGCCATTTATTTCTGAGTCATTTCACGCAGACGTATCTTGGTCAGCGTGGCTTTGGTATTCAGGGTAAAATCACTGTTCAGAATCCAGCTGTAATAGCCGGGGTCGCGCTTCAAGACATCGGATACCGACATGCCCTTGTACTTGCCAAAATTGAATACTTCCACACCTTTATCGTCGTAGACCATACGGCCGGCAAAGTCCACATTCTTATTGAAGCTGGAATAGTCGGCAAGGAAAGCCACGTCATTCTGCAACTCCGGATAGCGGTCCAACTGAGACATCAGCACCTCGTAAGTGGCACGCGTATCAGCCTCTGCCGTATGGGCGTCTTCCAGATTCTTGCCACAATAGAATTTATAGGCGGCAGACAGCGTGCGTTGCTCCATCTTGTGGAAAATGACCTGCACGTCCACAAACTTGCGGCGGCTCATGTCAATGTCCACACCGGCACGAAGGAACTCTTCCGCCAGGACGGGGATATCAAAACGGTTGGAGTTGAAGCCCGCCAAGTCGCATCCTTCAATGTCATTGGCAATGTTGCGCGCCACTTCCTTGAATGTAGGGCAGTCGGCTATATCGGCATCGTAGATGCCATGAACGGCAGATGCTTCGGCAGGAATGGGCATTTCGGGATTGATACGCATGGTTTTGGACTCCTCATTCCCGTTGGGATATACCTTGAGGTAACAAATTTCGACAATTCGGTCTGAGTTGATATTGGTACCCGTAGTCTCCAAATCAAAAAAGACTATCGGATTTTTCAGATTCAATTTCATTGTTTTTTCGTTTTATAAGCTCTGGCTATGAGCTATAAATTATAAGTTTAACTTACAAGCCACGAGCTACAAGTACCGTGCGGCATAATTGCGCAGCCACTTGTAGCTCGTAGCTCATAATCCGATTGCTAATATTCATCAGTCATTCAGCATCATCGGCATCAGCAGCATCAGCAAGTCTTCGTTCTCTTCCTGCTCTACCGGAATAATGACACCTGCACGTGAAGGATCTGCCAGTTCGATAACGATTTCATCGGCAGAAATGTTATTCAGAATGTCAATCAGGAAAGTGGACTTGAAACCGATGCTCATCGGATTGCCCGCATATTGGCAAACCAGTGTTTCTTCGGCCGATGTAGAGAAGTCGATGTCCTGTGCGGAGATGACAATCAGATTCTCCTGCATGCGCAGCTTGATAAGGCTGCTTGCCTGCGAGGAGAAGATGGACACGCGGCGCAAAGCACCGAGCAGTTGCAAGCGGTCTACCGTCACTTTATAAGGGTTGTTCTGCGGAATCACAGAGTTGTAGTTGGGATAGCGCCCTTCGATAAGACGGCACACCATGCGGTAGCTTTCCAGTGTGAACACAGCGTTGCGTTCGTCGAACTCGATAGTCACCATACCTTGTTCCTTCGGTAGCAGGTTCTTCATCAGGGAAGCCGGCTTCTTGGGCAGGATAAAGGCAGCACGTTCGTTACCTTTGGCGGCCAGTGTCTTGCAGCGCACCAGTTTATGACCGTCTGATGCCACCATCGTGATGTCCTCCGTTGTGATATCGAAATAGATACCGTTCATCACGGGACGAAGCTCGTCATCAGCCGTGGCAAACACGGCACGGTTGATGCCACCCAGCAACACTTGTGCATCCATTTCCACACGTACGGCATTGTCACCCAACATGGCGGACTGCGGGAACTCGTCTGCATTCTGCCCCATCAGACTGTATTTACCGTTCTGATACTGTACCGTGATTTCAAGGGAATCCGTATTGATTTCAAAAGTCAACGGTTGTTCGGGAATTTCCTTCAAAGCGTCCAAAAGGGTTTTGGCTGTGACGGCAAAACGGCCGTCCATATCACTTTCATTCACTTCGACTGTAGTGACCATCGTCGTTTCACTGTCGGAAACAGTTGCAGACAAGGTTCCGTCTTGCAGTTCAAAGAGGAAACAATCCAAAATAGGCAACGCATTCTTCGAATTAATCACACGGCTGATAGCCTGCAAATGACTGGAGAGCGCAGTACTCGAAACGATAAATTTCATATCTTCTGTATATTTAAGTTTTTTATTTTGCTAACGTCTTAGAAACCGTTTTTATCTTTTTCAAACTGACGGACAAAGTTAAAAAAAGAATTCCCTACGACAAAGAAATAGCAAGAAAAAACAGCCGAATATTCGTCTCATATTCCTAAAAAATTGTAACTTCGCCGCATCATTTAAAAAGAAAACAATGGAATTTACAGGAAAAATCATCGCTATACTCCAGCCCAGAGGCGGAGTTTCCAAGTCAGGTAACGAATGGAAATCACAAGAATATGTGATTGAAGACCATGGCCAATATCCGCGCAAAATGTGTTTTGACGTATTTGGAGCGGACAAAATCGAACAGTTCAATATTCAGATGGGCGAAGAGCTGACAGTATCTTTTGATGTAGACGCACGCCAATGGCAAGACCGTTGGTTCAACAGTATTCGCGCATGGAAGGTAGAACGCGTAAGCACTGCCGCACCCGCTCCGGGCGCTCCCGTTCCGCCACCGGCTCCCACTGCCGCACCGGAATTCCTCGCAGGGGATGCAAAGGATGACCTGCCGTTCTAAGAATATGTTATAATTCACCACAGATTGCACAGATTAACACAGCTAAAAATTCTTGATTATCAAAATTCTAGAATAAACTGTGTTAATCTGTGCAATCTGTGGTGAGTGTGTATTTTGACTTTCCTCGTGCTTATTTTCCCTCAGCACTCTACAGAATGACCGATTAATCACCCTTTATAAAGCAATACGATATTCGGATAAACCACCCCTTCTGTACAAGTGAACTGTACTGCAAGCATGAAATGACGGAAGAAATTGGATTGACGGAAGAAGAAGTTCGGTATCAGACGCACATACGTTTCAGGCTGGCTCAGCATCATCTCCATATCCACCATCATCACAAAATTATATATGGGTGAAAGACTGCCTATACCCTCTTCGTACACCGGTGTTCCGTCTAGCACATCTCCACTCTCCACCGCCTCAATATAGGCCGAAAGGCTCAGTGCATCGGGAGCCAGCAACAGACTACCCCGATAGAAACAGGCAAAGGTATAAAGGGCAGACTCCGTGATGCCCGTCAGTTGGGTGAGCAGCGTGTTACGAGGCAACACATATTTAGGGAACTTCCTTGCTTTGGGATACAACGAATTATTTGAAACCACTTTCGGCATAAGCGGAGCATCCTCTTCCTTGGGGGTACTGTAAAGCAGAGACTGCAAGCGGCGTTCCGCTGCCAGTTCATCCTTGAGAGGGATACACATCACGGCGCAAGGCAGCTTGTCCAACGTGTCTTTAGACTGGAACAAGCAAGACATCACGCTCTCGCCCGCATGCTCATTCAAGTAAGCAATCCACTCCTCGTCGCGCTGCTTGATATAGTCTGAATAGGTGGCCTTGGCATACTCCTGACTGGCAGTAAAGCCAAACCAGGAATTTCTGTCAGACATTGCCCAGCGATCGTAAAAGAAAGTGGAAGACGGAAGCAGAGCCCCGGAAAATCCGTCTTCTACCGGATGCTGCACCCGCAAGGCATTGATAAACGTCTGTGTGGAATCCGACCCGTGGCTGATGCCGGAGCAATAAATGGCATCTTCATTGAACTTCATGTCAAACTCCGCCCAACTACCCAACTGCGTCTGCGAACGGATGCCGTCCGTAGGCTTCCCCATATCCACTCCTTTCATACGCACATAGACCGTGGCAGCCACGTTACTCTGCTTGCCCGCGTACATAGTGCGGAAAGAAGGGAGGTTCATCAGGGACTTTTTGCTGCGCCGCGCATCAATCACATGTTCTATCAAACGCTTCTGGAAACTTACAACCAGAAAATCGGGAGTGAAGTAGGCAGCCAGAAAACGACCGTCTGCCATGGGATAGATACGTATCTCCTCTCCCTTGTAATCGAAATACTTAGAAGGAAACGAACTGGAGCAGTACTTCTCCACAAAAGACTCCACCAACTCATAATCACCTGAACCCAAACTGCAATACAATACTTGGTTCATCGGTGTATCCGGCTCGTGAAAGCTAATCAGCATCTTGTTCATCTGTTTACTCAGTCCATGCGGAGTATCCTCCACCAAAGTATACAAATATTTCTTCAAGTAAACAAAAAGCTCCGATACGTATAGAAAATGATTGTCTTTGCTGCAATTCAACTCATTGATATCTTCCACGAGGTCTGCCATACGGTCGGTTTCGAGTATGGCTGTGGCATCTTGCGGCACCAAAGTATAAAGATTGAAATCCTGCCGGTTCTCCACCGAATTCAACCGCAGGAAAGAATACACGCCAAAGCCGGTACATAGCAGCACTATGGACACAACGACAGCTATCTGTATGAGGAGTCGGAGTTTCATGGCATTTATTCATCAACTTTTGGCAAAAATAACATTTTCCACTAATAAAACAAAACAAATGTTTCAAAAAGTTTAGAAATCTATTTCAAGTCCATCGTAGGCAAAGTGTACATGGGGTGGCAGCCGCTTTTCGATGTCAGTATGAAGCCCTGCATGATGGCTCATATGGATAAAATAGGTCTCTTTGGCACCAATACGTCCGGCAGCCTCCAACGCCTCCGAAATACTCTGGTGCGTAGGATGCGGCTTTGGCCGTAAAGCATTCATTACCAAAACGTCCAAGCCTTTCAATTGTTCATAAGATTCCTCAGGCATTGTGTGCATATCCGTGATATATCCCAAGCGGCCGCCAATGCGGTAGCCCAGGATGGGAAGCCTGCCGTGCATCACCCGTAAAGGCAGCACCTCCGTCCTGTTGATGTGAAACACTTGCCCCGCCTCCACTTCCTGCAGATAAATACGCGGAACTCCCGGATATACTTTATCGACAAAACAGTAAGGCATCCTTGTCCGCAGATGGGCAGCAGTGTAGGCATCGGAGTAGATAGGAATATCGGCAAAACGACCGAACGGGCGCAAATCATCCAGACCGCCCACATGGTCATAATGTTCGTGTGTCACCAGTACGCCGTCTATCTTCTCAAAAGAAGAGGCGCACAGCATCTGTTCCCTGAAGTCAGGACCACAATCTATCAATATCACCGCATCATCCGTATGCAGCAGGGATGACGCACGCAAGCGGTTGTCCCGCGGGTCAGTGGAAGTACAGACCGGACAAGTACAGCCTATCTCAGGCACACCGGTCGAAGTCCCGCTTCCTAATATTCTGAGTTTCCCCATTGACTAAATCAAATAAATTTCTAAAATCAGGTTATATACAACGATGTTTGGGTGTGTCAAAACTCTCTTACTATTTTATCAAACAAACTTCCGGGTGAATATCAATGCCGAATTTCTCGCGGACAGAAGCGCGCACGGCATCCGAAAGAGCGACAATATCCGCTCCCGTGGCACCACCCGAATTCACCAATACCAACGCCTGCCGATCGTGCACCGCAGCAGGCCCCAGCGCTTTACCTTTCCAGCCACACCGGTCTATCATCCAGGCAGCCGGTATCTTTACCCGGCCGGCATCCACATCATAGTGGGGCATGTCCGGATATTCCCGTTGCAAGGACTCCAACTGCCGACGCGGCACAATGGGGTTCATAAAAAAACTACCCGCATTGCCCAGCACCTTCGGATCGGGCAATTTGCTTTGACGGATGTCTATAATCACCCGGCGCAAAGTTTCCAAATTCAGCACCGGATATTTCTCCAGCTCCTGCCGGATAGTACCGTAACCCAATGTATAATGTTCCCGTTTACCCAGGCAGAAGTTCACATAAGTCACAAACACGGTCTTCATCTCCGGTTGCTTAAACAAGCTCTTTCTGTAAGAGTAGCCGCACTCGTCCACTCCGTAGATACGCTTCTCCCCTGCCATGTTTATGGTTTCCACGGATGTTATCAGGTCCTTTACTTCCACACCATAGGCACCGATATTCTGTACTGCACTCGCCCCTACCTCACCCGGTATCAGCGAAAGGTTCTCGGCACCATACCAACGCCGCTCCACACAGTAGGCCACAAAATCGTCCCATATCACACCGGCGCCCACACGCACCGACACGTGCTCCTCATCCTCTGACGTCACCTCCAGGCCACCGATGCGTGAATGCAGCACCGTGCCTTCATAATCCTTGATAAAGAGCAGGTTGCTCCCTCCACCGATATGTAGCCAAGGTGCAACAACATGTCCTGCCGCAATCAATTCCCGCAGTTCATCCTCCGAACCGTATTCCAGAAATCTTGCAGCAGTAACGTCAATTCCAAATGTATTGGGTATTTTCCTCAAACCTTTCCTCCTCTATTTTAAATGCTCGTGTCTTCATATTTGTACAGCTCCCATCCCTTACCGCGTTTGCGGAAATAGAAGATATTGGAGTACCCGTTGCCTATACCATTTACCTTCAGTATCTTGGTATCCGACAAGTCCTCATTCTTCTGTCCGTAATTGATATTAGACAATCTGTCGGTAGGCATTACCGGACGGAAGGCATACCACTGGTCCACATCCAAAGTAGTTTCCAGGATAGAAAACTCGTCATCAGGGTCTATGGTGATGAATTGTAGCGGATGGCTGATATGCTTGCTTTGATAGACACTGTCCCTCACAAAACGGGTATAGAATTCCACGAAGTCCTCATTTTCACCTTTCTCCATCTCGCGCAGGTTGATGGCCTCGAGCATCCACATTCCCCGCTTCCGCTCAAAATAATAACGCTTCACCATACGCGTTTTCAAGAAAATCCACTCCACTTGTACCGATGTCAGCGTAGTATCACCCACCATGTCCATATCCTCTTCCTTATCAAAAAGCAAGGTGTAACAGTTCTCCTTGGTAAACAGATAATCGTGCTTCCAGAAGTCCGCCTCTATCTTCAGCGGAGTATCACGGTCATAATAGGGCAAAGGAAATACCGTCCTCTGCCTTTGCAGGGCATCATCCGAAGCATAATTGAAGATAAAATCATCAAACAGCTCGTCTGCCACCATCGGCTTCGGTTCTTCCTTCACTTCTGCTTCCTGCAGCGTATCGGCCTTGTAACCGGCCGAATCCACCATTTCCGCAATGGTAGCAAAGGGATCCATTTTCGCCTTTTTGTTTCCACACGAAATCAAAAAGGCGAGTAACAAAAATCCCAATAAAAGTTTTTTCATTCTTTGCGGACCGCTTACGGTCACCTATTTAATTTAGCCTTCAATTTCTCAAGCATGTCTACGGTCATGGACTCCAGGTCATACTGCGGCATCCAGTCCCATTCCTCGCGTGCACAAGAGTCATCCAGAGAGTCGGGCCAGCTATCAGCAATGGCCTGCTTCAGCGGATCAATCTCGTATACCATCTCAAAATCAGGCACATGCTTCTTGATTTCCTGATAAATCTGTTCAGGGTCAAAACTCATGGAGGCGATGTTGAAGGCGTTGCGGTGCTTCAGCCTTGCCGGTGCCGCTTCCATCAGTGAGATGGCCGCATTCAGTGCATCAGGCATATACATCATATCCATATACGTACCGGCCTTCACCGGACATACGAATTTTTCTCCCTTCACGGCAGAGTAGAAAATATCTACCGCATAGTCCGTAGTGCCGCCACCCGGAGGGGTCACGTTCGAAATGATTCCCGGAAAACGTACCGAGCGTGTATCCACACCATATTTTGTATAGTAATAGTCACTCAACAATTCAGTCGTCACTTTAGTCACGCCATACATGGTACGCGGACGCTGGATAGTGTCCTGTGGTGTCTTCACGTGAGGCGTAGCTTCGCCGAACGAACCGATGGAACTCGGGGTAAACACGGCACAATTGTACTCGCGCGCCACTTCAAGTACATTCCACAACCCGTCGATACCGATTTTCCAAGCCATGGCCGGACGGCTTTCGGCAACTACCGAGAGCAAGGCAGCCAGGTTGTAGATTGTATCAATCTTGAACTGACGCGCCACCACCTCGATGGACTGACGGTCTGTCACATCGGCAATAGCCGAAGGACCGGATGCTTTCAATTCTCCCTTGGGCATAGCACTCGGAATGTATCCTGCCACAACATGGTCATCGCCATAACGTTTGCGCAACTCCAGTGTGAGTTCCGATCCAATCTGTCCGGTAGCTCCAATTACCAAAATATTCTTCATACGAGTTATTTATAAGGTTTCGTTATTATATATGGTGCAAATATACACACTTTTTTTTCATATTTCTGCCATATTGTTATTGTTTATTCCAAGAAAAATGATGTTCTTTGTGGGAAATGTAACGACAACGTATTACTTAAAAAATAAAAATGCTATGTACGGTAAAATGAAAGACCATCTCAGTAAGACTATTGCTGAAATAAAAGAAGCCGGACTCTACAAGGAAGAGCGACTGATTGAGAGTGCACAACAAGCTGCCATCACCGTAAAAGGCAAAGAGGTACTGAACTTCTGTGCCAACAATTACCTGGGACTGTCCAACCACCCGCGGCTGATTGCCGCCGCCCAGCAGATTATGGAACACCGCGGATACGGCATGTCGTCCGTACGTTTCATCTGCGGAACGCAGGACATCCACAAGGAGCTTGAAGCAGCCATCTCCGACTACTTCAAGACTGAAGACGCCATTCTCTATGCCGCTTGCTTCGACGCCAATGGCGGGGTATTTGAACCCCTCTTCACCGAAGAAGACGCTATCATCTCGGACTCCCTGAACCATGCTTCCATCATTGACGGCGTACGCCTCTGCAAAGCCAAACGCTATCGCTACGCCAATGCCGACATGGCCGACCTGGAAAAATGCCTGCAGGAAGCCCAAGCACAGCGTTTCCGTATCATTGTTACGGACGGGGTATTCTCCATGGACGGCAACGTTGCCCCGATGGACCGAATTTGCGACCTTGCCGAGAAATACGACGCGCTGGTCATGGTGGACGAATCACACTCTGCCGGTGTGGTAGGCCCCACGGGACACGGCGTAAGCGAACAATATGGCACCTACGGACGCGTAGACATCTACACTGGAACTTTGGGCAAAGCCTTTGGCGGCGCTTTGGGAGGATTCACTACCGGACGTAAGGAAATCATTGACCTGCTGCGCCAACGCAGCCGTCCGTACCTCTTTTCCAATTCATTGGCGCCAGGTATCATCGGCGCCAGTCTCGAGGTATTCAAGATGCTTAAAGAGAGTAATACCCTGCATGACAAACTGCTGGAAAACGTGAATTACTTCCGCGACAAAATGACTGCCGCTGGCTTCGACATCAAGCCGACACAGAGCGCCATCTGCGCCGTCATGCTGTATGATGCCAAACTTTCCCAGATTTATGCCGCCCGCATGCAAGAAGAAGGTATCTACGTTACCGGCTTCTACTACCCCGTAGTGCCCAAAGACCAGGCACGCATCCGCGTACAAATTTCTGCCGGACACGAAAAGGAACATCTGGACAAATGTATTGCCGCATTTATTAAGGTGGGGAAAGAGCTTGGAGTGCTGAAGTGAATTATAAGTTATAACCAAACAAAAAAATCCCACGACTGATTAGCCGCGGGATTTTTTGTTGTTTCTTATTTGCGTTCTCCCAACTTTGCATCAACAAAGAAGATTCCGGTAGTACCAGCTTTCTTCACCATATCCACAATGCCAGCAGCAGTAGCTTCTTCTTCTACCTGCTCACGTACAAATCCCCAAAGGAAATCTTGTGTAGCCTTATCTTTTTCTGCAGCAGCAACATCCACCAATGCATCAATCATCTTTGAAACACGGCATTCGTGTTCATAAACCTGCTCGAATACTTCCAACGGAGTACCAAAATCATTGGGAACAACATCAATCTTATCCAATTTAGCCTTACCGCCACGCTTGATGATATAAGAAGCCATTTCGCAAGCATGAGCTTTTTCTTCAGAAGCCTGCTTCTTCAACCAAGCAGCTATACCGTTATAACCTTCTTTCTCCATATAGAAAGACATCGCTAAATAAAGATTGGAAGACCACATCTCAGCCGTAATCTGCTCATTAATTGCATTCTGTAATTTTTCTGTAATCATAATCGTATTTATTAAAATTGAAATCATTACAAAAGTAACAAGAAACCTTAAAAGTTGTTCACACAATAACATTTTTTATACAAAAACAAAGGTCTTGGAATGCTTCGTCATCCATGCAACACGTCTCCAGCCGCTCTATACCAGCTCGTCCGATGTATATCCTCGAGGAAGCTCACGGCAGTTATAGCCCGAAGCCATAATTTCACCATAAGCCCCTGCCGAACGGAGGGCGATAAGGTCACCACGCTTCACGCCATTCAAATCAATGGCCTTACCAAATACATCGGAAGACTCGCAGATGGGTCCTACTACATCATAAGCCTGAACCGGCGCATCCGAAGTGATATTCTCTATTTTATGGAACGCTTGGTAGAGTGCCGGACGAATCAAATCCGTCATGCCAGCATCCAAGATGGCAAACTGCTTGTTGGTACCCTGCTTCACATAAAGTACCTGCGAAATCAATGAACCACATTGTCCCACTACCGCACGTCCCAGCTCAAAATGAAGCGTCTGATGAGGACGAAGTTTCAGATGGCTGCTGTAAGTCTCGAAGTAGCTTTTGAAGTCGGGTATCGGCTGACGGTTGGGGTGACCGTAGTCAATGCCGAGTCCGCCCCCCACATTAACGTGCTCAATGCGGATATGGCGGGCTTCCAACTTATCTTGTAATTCGTTGACGCGGTTACACAAAGCCACGAAATCGCCCATATCCAATATCTGGGAACCGATGTGGAAATGTAGTCCGATGAGTCTCAGGTTCTTCATATTCTGCGCAATGTCTATCACACGGTCCATATCCTGCATACTGATACCGAACTTATTTTCGGCCAGCCCAGTGGTAATATTGGCATGGGTATGGGCACCTACATTGGGATTGATACGGAAAGCCACATTGGCTACCTTACCTTTAGCGGCAGCCAGCTCATTGATAATTTCCAGTTCAGGGACAGACTCCACATTAAAGCAGAAAATATCATAATCCAGCCCCAGATTAATTTCCCAATCAGCCTTACCCACCCCGGCAAAAACAATCTTGCCAGTGGGAAAACCGGCTTTGATGGCAGCACGGATCTCACCGCCACTTACACAGTCGGCACCCAAACCGTTCTCGCGGATAATGGCAAGCACTTTGAGATTGGCGTTGGCCTTCACGGCATAATGCACTGAATAATTGCCATACTTCGCCGCCTCCGTACGAATGCAGACAAGCGTATCACGCAAAACCTTTGTATCGTAGTAATAGAAGGGAGTACGCAATTCGCGGAATTTATTGATGGGAAATGTTCCTTTCATATAATAGCTGTAATCTTTGTTTAGTTTTAAAAAAGGAAATGAAAGAAGTGTTTGCAACTCTTTTTAGAGCGTAGATTACGCGGATTGTACGGATAAAAAACAAAAAGAATTCGTACAATCCGCGTAATCTACACCCTAAAAAAATATTTATTCGCCGTTAAACAGCGCATTGCTGAGTGACTGCAACGCCACTTTCTTGTCACACTCTCGGATGAGGAAAGAAATATTATAGTTGCTACCACCGAAAGAAATCATACGTACCGGTATGTCGCGCATGGCATCCAATGCCTTGGCTTCGAAACCGACGTTCTCCCATTCGAGATCGCCCACCACACAGATGATACACATGTCCTTGTCCACCGTCACTGTACCATACTTCTTCAAGTCATCCAGAATTTCATTAAGATGCTTCACATTGTCGATAGATACGGACACACCCACTTCTGAGGTACAAATCATATCAATGGAAGTCTGGTAGCTCTCGAATATCTCGAAAACCTTACGCAAGAATCCGTGAGCAAGCAACATGCGGCTGGACTTTATCTTGATAGCCGTAATGTTGTCCTTGGCAGCCACCGCCTTAATCTTACCCTTCTCCGTATCGTTAGAAATCAGTGTACCCGGAGCAGTGGGGTCCATCGTATTGAGCAGACGGACGGGAATATTGGCATACTTGGCAGGCTGAATGCAGGTGGGGTGCAGAATCTTGGCACCAAAATATGCCAGCTCTGCGGCCTCTTCGAAGTGCAGATGACGCACCGGCGCAGTTTTGTCCACAATACGGGGATCATTGTTGTGCATGCCGTCGATATCCGTCCAAATCTGAATTTCAGAAGCGTTGATGGCAGCACCGATCAGCGAAGCCGTATAGTCGCTTCCGCCACGCTGCAGATTGTCTATCTCTCCGTAGGCGTTACGGCAGATATACCCCTGAGTAATATAAATCTCAGCATCCGGATGTAATTCCAGCTGAATCTGAAGCTTATCCTTGATATAGACCGGATCGGGTTCGGCATTCTTATCCGTACGCATGTATTCTAAAGCCGGAAGCAACACAGACTTCACACCGCATTCCTGCAGATAGTAATTCATCATGGCGGTGGAAATCAACTCGCCCTGAGCCAACACCACCTTCTCCTCAAACAGAGTGAAGAGGTCTTTGGTATAAGAACGGATATAGTCAAAATGAGATTTGATGAGCTCCAAGCCTTTCTGTTTATACTCCGGAGTAGCAAAAAGTTCATCAATGTGCTGGCGATATTTACTTTCCAGCTTGTTGATAATCTCGTTGGCACCTTCCGGATTCTTCTTGTACAGATAGTCCGAAATCTCAACCAATGTGTTTGTGGTACCCGACATGGCAGAGAGAACCACAATCTTACGTTCACCATCGGTAATCAATTTGGCCACTTCCTTCATTCGCTGAGCCGAACCTACTGAAGTACCTCCAAACTTTAAAACTTTCATTTTCGTTTCTGTATTAATTAGTTTATAGTTACAAGCTACGAGCTACAAGTAGGCAGCTACGGAGCTCTATCGTTAATTTCTGTTCTTTATAAGAATCAGTAGTCAGAGATAACTACTAATCATTGGTTATTGTAGGGGCGTATTCTGCCGTAACATCAGTCATCAGGTGGTCTGCGCACCGGTACACCTTACCGGGAAACTCTCGCAGCAACTGCAAGTTGTGCGTGGTCATCACCACCAGTGCGCCGGCTTCACTGATGCCGTGCAGAAGCTCTGCAATAACATGTCCGGTTTCCGAATCCAGGTTTCCGGTAGGTTCATCCGCAAGGATTATCTCCGGAGAGTTGAGAACTGCACGCGCAATCACAATGCGCTGCTGCTCACCGCCCGACAGTTCATTGGGCAACTTATACCCTTTGTTGCTCATCCCCACCAGGTTCAGCACCTCTTCTATTTTGTCCTTAATCTCCCCTTTGCTCTTCCAACCGGTAGCACGGAGAACAAATTCAAGATTGTCGTACACCGTACGGTCTGTCAGCAACTGGAAGTCCTGGAATACGATTCCCAGTTTGCGGCGCAACTGTGGGATGTGCTTACGCTTAATATGGAGCATGTCATACCCCAATACCTCAGCCTTGCCCGATGCAATATCCAGTTCACCATAGAAAGTCTTGAGCAGGCTCGTCTTGCCAGAACCCACTTTACCTACCAAGTACACGAACTCCCCTTTGTGAAGTTCCAAATTCACACCGTTCAGTACGCACAACTCCTGCTGGTGTATCTCTACGTCCGTATATCTTATCAGCGCCTCGCCCACCCCTATTTTAATTTTTAATTGTTAATTTTTAATTGTTTAGTGTTTCTTCCACGTCGCACTGTGACGTTCCTCCAATTCACGCGCAAGGTCTTCAATGCGGTATCCTTTGGATGTGAGTAGCACGATGAGGTGATACAACAAATCAGCTCCTTCATAAATCAGGCGTTCGTCCGTACCGTTGCAAGCCTCAATGACAGTTTCCACAGCCTCTTCGCCTACCTTCTGTGCCATTTTGTTGACACCGGACTGGAAAAGACTAGTCGTATAGGAACCTTCGGGCATCTCATCATAACGCTTACAGATAAAATCCTGAAGAAGCTTCAAGAACATAACAGGTTGTTCGTTCTTCTCACCCCAGCAAGTATCTGCACCGGTATGGCATACCGAGCCTACGGGATGTACCTGCACCAGTAACGTATCCCGGTCACAGTCTTCCTTCATGGAAACCACATTCAGGAAGTTACCACTCTCCTCGCCTTTCGTCCAAAGACGGTTCTTGGTACGACTGAAGAAAGTCACCTTTCCGGTTTCCACCGTCTTGTCATAAGCCTCCTTATTCATGAAGCCAAGCATCAGCACCTTAGCGGTATCTGCATCTTGTATAATCGCCGGAACAAGTCCGTTCATCTTGTCAAAATCCATTTTATTTACGATTTAGCTATTTACTATTTACGATTGAATTATTTTAAGTGACTGGAGACTTATGATTTGCTTGAGTAATCCCAATCGTAAATCGTAAATCGTCCAATCGTAAACTCACCTTCATCCTCTCATCGCAATTCCTTGGGCACAAAGGTACGATTTTAATTCGGGAATTTTGATTTCTCCGAAATGAAAAACACTGGCTGCCAGAGCAGCATCTGCTTTTCCCTGCAAAAAGACATCACGAAAATGCTCTTTGACACCTGCTCCCCCCGATGCAATGATAGGGATGGACAAATTGTCGGCAAGGCTGGAAAGCGCTTCATTGGCATAACCAGTCTTGACACCGTCGTGATTCATGCTAGTGAACAATATCTCGCCCGCACCACGTTCCTGGGCTTCTTTTGTCCACGCAAACAGTTCCTTATCCGTTTCCACACGGCCACCGTTCAAGTAACACCACCATCCCTTCTCAGTCTGTTTGGCATCAACTGCCAGTACACAAACCTGCGAACCGAAGTTCTTCGCAATCTCGTCTATCAATCCGGGACGGCGGATAGCAGAGGAATTGATGGAGATTTTATCGGCACCTGCATTCAGTAGCCTATCCACGTCACCCAGTTCATGAATGCCTCCACCTACAGTAAAAGGAATACTGATATTCGCAGCTATGCGTTTCACCAATTCTGTGAAAGTCTTACGACCTTCAAAACTGGCTGTGATGTCGAGAAAAACCAGTTCGTCGGCACCCTGCTCACTATAAGCACGCGCCAGTTCTACCGGGTCACCTGCCTGGCGGAGGTTCACAAAATTGACACCTTTCACGGTCTGCCCATCTTTTATGTCGAGGCAAGGAATGATTCTTTTTGCTAACACGGCGGTTTGAGTTATGAGTTATAAGTTATAAGTGATTAATTTTTAATTTTCAATTTTCACCTTTCAACCAACAAAGTTTTCCAGTTCTTTGAAGGTAATGCGACCTTCGTACAGAGCCTTACCGAAAATAACGGCAGGTATACCGGCAGTTTCCAGCTGGCGGATATCATCAGCACAACTTACTCCTCCACTGGCTATCAAATAGAGTTCAGGGCGGTGCTCCAATATCTCCTTATACAGCGCTATCGATGGTCCTTGCAGCATTCCATCACAACTGATATCAGTACAGATAACCTTATGAACCCCCTTCTCCACATAGTCTTTCAAGAACGGAAACAGTTCGCAACCACTCTCATCCTTCCAACCATTGACGGCTATTTTATGCTCTTTCACATCAGCGCCAAGAATAATTTTCTCAGAGCCATACATTTGAAGCCATTTGCAGAACAATTCGGGATTCTTCACAGCAATGCTGCCGCCAGTCACCATCTGCGCACCGTTCTCAAAAGCTATCACCAAATCTTCATCACTCTTTACCCCACCTCCAAAATCTATAATAAGAGACGTACGCACAGCTATCTGTTCCAACGTGCGGTAGTTTACCACATGATGGGAAACCGCACCGTCCAAATCGACCACATGAAGTCTGCGGATACCATGAGCCTCCAGTTCCAAGGCCACTTCCACGGGATTTTCATTGTACACCTTCTTGCTGTCATAATTGCCTTGGGAAAGGCGTACACATTTTCCGTCAATAATGTCAATAGCGGGAATCAGTTCTATCATTTCATTTACGATTTGGCGATTTACAGTTCCAGGAAATTCCGCAAAATACGCTCTCCCACACTTCCACTCTTTTCCGGATGGAACTGTGTGGCGTAGTAATTGTCTTTATGCAAAGCGGCACTGAACGGATGAATATAATCCGTCACGGCTGCCGTACAATCACTGACAGGCACATAGAAACTATGTACGAAATAGACAAACTCTTCTTTAGTAAAGCCTTTAAAAAGGCCACTATTTATCCGAGCAATGGTATTCCATCCCATATGAGGCACTTTATCCTCGTGCCTCTGAGAAATGAAACGTTTCACATCAGTATCAAAAATACCCAGACAATCCACATCCCCCTCTTCAGAATGACGGCACATCAACTGCATGCCCAGACAAATGCCCAATACCGGCTGGCGTAATTCCTTTATCAACCTATCCATACCACTGGCACGCAAAAAGTCCATAGTGGTTTCCGCCTCTCCCACACCGGGAAAGATAACCTTATCGGCAGCACGTAGCACAGCCTCATCCGCTGTAATCACTGCCTTTACTCCCAGGCGTTTCAAAGCATAATCCACCGAACGGATATTGCCTGCATTATATTTGATAACTGCAACCTTCATTTTTTTATTGAGAATTGACAATTGAAAGGTGATAATTGAAAGGTAATGACTGGTTCCACACCATCAATTATCAACTAATTAAATATTACTGTTTTATTCCTATATGCCAACACCTTGCGTTCAATATGCTTCTGAACAGCACGGGAAAGTACAATCTTTTCCAAGTCCTTGCCCTTGTTCACCAAATCTTGCACAGTGTCCTTGTGTGTAATACGCACCACATCCTGCTCTATGATAGGACCGGCATCCAACTCTGTGGTAACATAGTGGCTGGTGGCTCCAATAATCTTCACTCCACGTTCAAACGCAGCATGATAGGGCTTCGCTCCTACAAATGCCGGAAGGAAAGAATGATGGATATTGATTATCCTATTAGGATAAGCATTTATCATTTGCTCGGAAATGACCTGCATGTAGCGTGCCAGCACTATGAAAGTTATCTTATGTTCTGCCAGTAGCTCCATTTCCTTCTTCTCTTGTTCTTCCTTTGTCTCTTTGGTGATGGGGAAAAGATGGAAAGGAATACCGAAACGCTCTGCCACATGCTGCAAATCAGGATGATTGCTTATGATAAGAGGTATCTCTACGTTCCACTCACCGGCAGTATAACGCGCCAGCAAGTCGAACAAGCAATGGGACATCTTCGAGACAAAGATAGCCATGCGCGGTTTTGTATCGGAGAAATAGAGACGAAAATTCATCTCATACTTCTGTGCATACAAGGTGGCAAAATAATCTTCAATCTTTTCTTGAGGTACCAGAAAATCCTTCAATTCCCATTCTATACGCATGAAAAAGATATTCTCTACATGGTCTACATACTGATCTAGATAGATAATATTACCTTTGTTCACCGTTATAAAGTCTGTTACTTCTGCCAATATGCCAGGTTTGTCAGGGCAGTGCAGCAACAGTTTGGCTGTTTTCATCATCCTAAAATGTTTTTTATCATTTTTCAAATTACAACATTCTCGTTTTGAGTTCGCAAAAATAACGATTTATTGCAAAACAAAGAACTTTTCGAGCAAGAAGTTTAAAACAAGCTCCGAAATGTTTCGTTTTCTCCAGGAGAGATTTTCATATCAAGAACAAAACAGTGCATAAACAAATTTCTAAACAGTTGTTAAATTTACTTTTTCTCATTTTTACAATCTTCTCAATATGAGGATATAAAGCAAATACAGCACAAAACGCTTGAAAAAAAATTCGTCATAGCTATTGCAGATATCAAAGAAATGCCTACCTTTGCAACCGCAATCGAGAGAGATAACTACAAAAAAAATGAAATAATGGTGCGTTAGTTCAGTTGGTTAGAATACATGCCTGTCACGCATGGGGTCACGGGTTCGAGTCCCGTACGCACCGCGAAAGGGAGTAACATTAGTTACTCCCTTTTTTGTTGTGTATCAGGCAATTAAGGCGTTGGAAGTAGATGGAGAACATATAAAAATTGGGTGCATATTTACCGGAAACTTACCAGTATTTCCCGATTTTTACCGATATTTTCACCTATAATGATACCGCCTTTGATACCATTTTTTTATTGTAGCGATAATCAGTAGATACCAAAACTCAAAAGAATATGAAATATCCGACAATGAGATTCGTCTTTGACCGTAAAAAGGTTGCGACAAAGACACACAAGGGACTCGTTCAAATTGAAGTTTTGAGCGAAGGTAAGAGAAAATGGATCGGAACCGGCGTTAAAGTCTATTCCGACCAATGGAATGATCGAAAGAAGATAATCAATTCGGTTGAAATGATTCAATTGAACCAGTGTCTTGATGAACAACTCCGGATTATCCAAAATTGGATTAATGAACTTATCAGCAAAAAGGAAGTTTTTGATTTTGATAAGCTGGATAGATTTTTGAGATATACCAATAAATCGGAAAGTTTTGTTGACTTTGTAGAAAGAAGAATTGAAGAGCGTGGAGATATAACGGAAAGTACCAAAGCTTCCCATCGGACATTTGCGACCTCATTACGTGAATTTGACAGAATAATATATTTTTCTGATCTCACAAAAGCCAATATCACATTGTATGATGATTGGTTACATGCTAAGGGCTATTCACAGCCGACAATATATAACTATCATAAACGTAACAAACGTTATATCCACGAGGCCATAAAGTTTGATTTGCTAAAAAATGATCCGTATAAGGGGGAGCGTTTTTCCCGTGGCAAACATGCCATCAGGAAATATTTGACTGCCGAAGAATTGAAGAAAGTGAAAGATGCTCAAATAGACTCGGAAACGATCTGTAGAGTCCGTGACCTTTTTATTTTTCAGGCATATACTGGAATATCCTATGCTGATCTTGCTAAATTCAATTTCAAACGTGACGTACAAAAACGCGGCAATAAGTATGTTATATTGGATATTCGTTTAAAGACAGAAGAAAACTATTTTATCGTATTACTGTCTCCTGCAATGGAAATATTGAAAAAATATGATTATGTGCTTCCGATTATCAGTAATCAACAATACAATTTGCGGCTTAAAATAGTTGCTGATTATGCAGGGCTTGATAGAAATTTGACCGTTCACATGAGCAGGCACACATTTGCGACAATGTGCCTGAACAATGGGGTTAAAATGGAAAATGTGAGTAAAATGCTCGGTCATACAAATGTACGCACCACACAACAATATGCTAAAGTTCTGAATGCCGAAGTGGAAAAAGACTTTGAGATGCTGGAACGGATTTTGTCATAGCATAAGAGAGCCACGCTAAAATAGTTCTACTGATATTTAGCGTGGCTTGTTTCATTTGAAATACTCCATAACTTGTGCCGATTGTTCACGGAGACCACAGCAAAGATAATTTTGAGTCATTTCCACACTTGCATGTCCCATCATTTGGCTTATAGAGTATAAATCGGCACCCCGTAAATACAAATTGGTTGCAAAACTCCGGCGTGCCGTATGGCTTGAAACAAATTCCCATTTTTCACCTTCCACTTCCTTTCCGGCCTTGAATATTTTAACCGCTTCTGTGATTCCGGTTTTCCGGCAAATATTACGGATATTATTGTTGAATGTCGGATCGCTAACTTCTTCTTTAGGCAAGTTTGTTAGTAGCTCTTTCACAATTGGCTTCAATGGCACTGTGGCATGAGTCTTAGTCTTTAAGCTGACATAAGAGATCATTCCACCCACTATATTACGGTTGTTCAACCGTGTATAGTCACTATGACGGCAACCAGTAAAGGCTCCTATTAAAAATTGTGTGCGTACCAATTGTTCGTTGGCATTCTTGGGAACATAGGTGATAATTCGTTCAAGTTCTTCATCAGTAAGCCAAACATTAGTGCTTCTCACATTTTTTACTGAAAGGATTTTATTATAGTCTTTAGGTAGCTCAACCTCTTCATTATACAAGTTCAATACAGCTTTTAATTTGGCGGCATATTGGCGAACAGAGTTTGGTGCCAGCCGTTCTTCCATATAATCAACAAAAGCCTGCAATCGGACTTTTGAAAGATTCTCCCATGTTGCCGGGCAATCGTTCGCCTTACTATACATGTTGAGTATAATTTCATATTTGGGGTATTTTACCAAAAATGCTGTACGTAAATCTTTCATTTTTATTTCATTTCTTTATTCCAACTATCATAAATATCTTCCCAATTATCACCTAAGCCAACCCTTATACCGAAAGCGTTGTAACATTGTTGTACCGTTTCTTTCGGTGGTAAATATCTCCCGTCACTTAACATTATATAGCCTTCGTTTATTTCTTGTTGTAGCAAGTTTATATCTACTGGCATAATTTCATCAGGGAACAGCACCACGTTTCCTTTACTCGTTTGATAACTGACTCTTGGTAGTTCAAAATGCCCTCTCTGCCCAGTCAATAAAGAACAGATTCCGATTTCTCCGGTAATGAGATGAACTTCCGTGTTTGGCGCATTTATAACCATAAAATAGGCGTTATCGTCATTTTGGAAATGATTTACTACTCTGCCCACCCTTTCTGTATCACATCTTCTCATTCTCTCGTCCCAAAGATGTCCCAAATCATCATGGAACCGGATATAATCTCTTACCTTATCCCATGTTCTTACAGACAGAAATTTCATAGCAGGTAGAGTAAGAGTTTTTTCTACACCATTATCATATTTAAGTTCATGGGTAAAGTAATGTTTTCGTGAGCCGGTAATGTGTATATCCGTAACATCAAAGTTTTCATCATATCCGTTTTCGGTGGAATATTCTTCAAGAACAACAATATCACTCTGTACGATTTCATCAACTATCTTTTGAAACTCATTATAGGCGTTGGTTAGCAGGTTTTCGGTATTCATGTTGTCCTGCATGGGTATTTGTGCAACAAGTCTTATCGGGTATTCATTATGTTCTGTACCATAGCACATATTCTCCACAATACCACAATTAACCTTCCCACATCTTTCATGAAAGAAGTCCATTGTACGCAATACATCTTGGTTGCTTAATTTCGTGGGTTGGGTGACAAACAGCACATAACTTACTTTTACCCTACTAAGAAGTTCTATATGCACGTTTGTAACACTTGGAGGCGTGTCAATAAGAACATAATCCGGGTTGATAGAGTGTATTTTCTTTTTAGCCAGTTCAAGATATTGCCTTACCATTGATTTTTCCAAGTAAATAAACTTGGAAAACATATTTCCAGAAGAGTGTACCCAAATCATTTCATGCGGATGATCGCCTTCAAATTCGGTGTTCATTGACGGGGTATTTATATCTGCATCAATGATAAACACCTTATTCCCTTGTTTTGCAAGTAATCTTGCTATATTTGCGGTTGTTGTGGTTTTGCCTACGCCGCCTTTGCCTGAATATATTATAATAGCTTTCATATCAATTAAATATTTGGTTCAATAAATTCTATATTAGCCATCCGCATTTCATCTTCAAACGCCCATTTGTAATTGTGATTTTCCCAAAATGAAGCATATTCACAACCACGGCAAGTAACGGAGTATCGGCCTTCTCCTATTTTTCTTGCTTTACAAACATCGCGGAAAATCCGGTTATCTATCGGAAAGTCTGTAAAACATACGATCTCTTTTCCTTCATCCAGTAGCTTTTTAAGAAGCTGATAGTCACGACTGGTTCTATATGGCATATTCATGGTTGACCCCTTCTTTCATCAATTCAGGATTATCAAAAGCATTTCCTATGACTCGAATTTCCCGTTTGAAATCATTCCACCAATCAGGTGAAATTTGTTGCCATGGGTTCATCCATTCTTTATTTAAGTCGCTGATATTGGCAAGGCAAAAGCAGGCATATTCATCTATGTATTTAACCAATTTGGGATATTTACCATTAACACTAATAATGTCATGTTCGTAAATTTCTGTACCTTCTTTATCTGTTTTGCCTATAAATTGGCCGATTGTTTTGCAATCAACCTCATACTCTATGAATGTTCTTTTACCTCTATGGTTCAGATCACCATATACCCACATCTTTGTATTAAGGCTTTTGCCTCTGAATTTTATTATTCTCATAAATATTAAGAGTCAAGTTTTTTAATAAATTCATTTAATCTACTGGCTGAATAATCGGTACCGCCAATTATAAAATAACCATCAACGGCAAATTTGAATGCTTCAATGGCTTTTTGTCTCATTCCTTCTTCGGCTATCGCTATTGCTGCATAGGCTTTTGCTTCTGATATGGCATATTGCACATAGCCGGTAGAATCCATCCGGTTGTCACTTTCCAAATCCAAAGTGTTACGTCTGATATAATCTTTTGCTTTTTGATTCATACTTTTGGGTATTTTCCTTCTCCTTTCGGATCAGTTCATTAATAAATTTACTCATGTTCGGTTGCTCTCTGACAAAATCAACCAAATCAATATCCAGTCTAATAGCATAGACCTTACTTTTCGTAACCGGTTTGTTTCGGCGATAACTTCTTTTGGCTTGTTTATTCTCTTCCATAATAATTCATTGATATATGTAATAATTCGTTTGAAATGGCTGTAATTTAGGCTTGTTTGCCTCTTTTGTTCCGTCTCTGATTCGATGATTACCTTTGGTGTGAAAACGTCTGAAATCGCCCCAAAATAGTTCATCTGCATTTGCCTTTGGTCGGATTGTTCCCCAAACATATCGCCGTAATAGTTTGGGTAACATCATGGAAACAAACAGTAACGCTATACATTGGTGATTCAATAGTTTGGGCACAACGATTCGGCTGATAGTTCGTTCATGTTTATGTATGAAGATAGGCACCGGGAAAACCAAAGGCCGATCAATATACAATAGTTCGGGTGTGTATGCGCGTACTGGTTCATCCTCTGTTATTGGTTCGGGTACATTTGCGTTTGTTTCTTCGCTTACTGATTCGGTTAATAGTTCAGGCAAAGAAATGCCGGATAGTTCGGTTAACATTGTTAGCCTCTGTAATGCTTTGTTTATTTGATCCTGATAAAACCAACGGGAAATAAAATCTATCAGAGCTACCAAAGCAAAGACAAACGCCGGTGTTTTCGTTTGTGCATCCACATATAAGGCCGGTAAATGTTTTTCCGGTTCTCTTACCGGTTCTTTTTCCGGGATGATCGGAGCTTTGGCGCGATCTAAAGCCTTTATATTACATTTTAAGTTCGGGCAAATAGAATCATTTATAAATGCAGGCATAACCACACCTATACGCGCCGTCTTATCATCAAAGACCGCCGCCCGATCAGGTGCAACCAGCCACACGCCACCAGTCCAGCCGGAAAGCAAGGGGATAACGTTTGATGCAAAGAAACCTAGCTTTATATCAATTAAAGCGGCTTTTTCCAATGTTGCACAAAGTTCTTTGTGTCCGTTACTGTCTGCATCATTATAAGATAAATAAACTTTATTATCTCCGGCAATAGTACGAAGTGAAAAACCGCTTTTTTTGTTTCGTTTGGCTATTTCTTTTACAAAACCGGCGACCGCTTTTAATTCGCTTTTCTGAATCTTTATAAATCCGTCTTTTGAAAGATTGGGGTACACAAGCCGGTAATTAGGGAAATATCCGGCAAAATCACAAACAAAGGTTTGTTTCTTATCGTTGGTTATTTCTGTAATATTGCCGCCTTCCTGATTACAAACACAAACAGAACACCGGCCAACCATTTCTTTTAAATGTTTGGGATTGATAAATAATTTTAGGCCGTCAGGCAAAAGCCCGGATGTTTCAATAATTACGGGGTATTCTTTTAATGTACGCCCGTCAGAAGCAACTAAAGCCGATTTGTAAGGATCAAGATAAATATAATTAAATACCGGTCTTAGAGGATCTTTTGTTACTAATTTAGTGATATTTAGATGTTCCTTTGTAATCCACATATCAAAGGAGCAAACAATATTTTCGCGCTCTTCTATTTTGGTAAACCTTGTTTTATTGGCTTGTTTGGTGCCTATCAGCTTTTCAAATTGCCAAACAAGATTAAAAACCTGATCCACTGGAAAGGAACATTTAAAGCTGTTTATTTGTACAGTCCTAAAATCCGTTATATTTAGTTTGGCATCAACGCAAAGATATTTTATATTTATCTCGTTACCGTTGGCATCTTTCAGTTTTGCAAGCTCCGCGGCGGTATAGGTGCCGGGAGCTATTTCTATTTCATTTGTAAAAACGTCGTTTGCTATTTTAACCAATTCGGCCAAAATGAGGCCATTAAATTCTTTTTCATTCATAACATTAAATAGTTAGATATTTTACACCAAAGTAAAAGCCTAAAGTAAGGCAAAAAAGCAAGTAAATAGGAAGCAGCCAAAGACCGCCAAACACGCTAAAGCAGATTAATAAAACTACTATTAGCCAAATAATTACGCCCACCATGTTAGAAAGTAGGGTTTTCAAGCTCTTGCAAAAAATCTTCCTCCGTTATGCTCTCACATATATTTGAGCCATCAACATAAACACTAAACCCGGTTGCGGTGCGGAATACTTCTAATTTGTGCGTTTCTCCGTTTGGGGATTCTATTATATAAGTAGTCATAATATCAAAGTTTAAAGGAATGCCGGGAAACCGCCCGGCGCGGTGGAATGTTTGTATTATTCGTTTATGTTATGCAAATTACAGTTCCAAACGTGTTAGGGAATGAACCGTCTTTGTTAAGGCTAACAATAGATATATTATTCCCGTTATCCTTTATTACATAAACTATAAGTTTTCTAAATCCATATAACCCAATATGATATAATATCTTTTTCTCCATAAATTTAAAATTTGTCTGATTGATCGTTTTTATTTATGAAGTCTTTTAATTTTTTGGGATCGGTGCCAGAGATAAACACCACGGCACCGAATAAAAGCAGCATTAAACAAAACATAGCTTATTATTAATAAAGTGTTGCACGTTCGTATAAACTTTGCGATATAATGCCATCTTTACAAAGTCCGTCTTTATATTCTCCGAAAGCTATATTAAAATCCAGTTTAAAAGAATGTTTCTTTTTGTTGGCTTCTCTTTCAAATTCGCCTCCGAACTCTTTGCAGAACACCCAAAAAGATCGGCGTAACTCTTTTTGATTGGTTATCGTATATTTTGCCATGGCTATTTCATTTTAAAAGTTATGCCAGCAGGCAACAAAGAACGGTTAACACTGGAAACGAATTTATTAAAATCGTTCTCCGTTACTTTTGTTTCGTAGTCTTTCCAATTAAAAACAAGCTCGTTACTATGATCGTAATATATCACATTATTAACTGATAACCCGGCATCAAGAACGGCCAACATAACCCGCTTTTCATTTTCGGCCTTTTGTTGTTTCTTTTTGCAATCGTTAATTATTTCAGCGCGTTTTTTCTCGTATGCTTTGCGCTTTTCTTCGTCTTTTCGCGCTTGTACAGCTTCAGGGCGATAATAACCATCGTTTATTCTGTTAGTTATAGTTGTACGTTCTTCGTCCGTCAATTTCAAAGTAAAACGTTCGTTTTCCGGCTTATATGGGTTTTCCCATGTTTGCCCGGTTAATTCTTCCAGCTTTTTTAAAGCCTCGTTAGATTCTCTTTTCCAGCGTTCAACGATACCAAGCGTATAAAGAAGGTATTTAAAGTATTGTTTATCTTCTGCCTGATAAAGCAAATTATATTCCGTTTCCGTGATACGCAAATAGTTAATTGCAGTTTCTTTGCTGCTGTTCGTAATATGGTAAAAACCGTTTTCAACTGGGTACATTGGCGCGCCGTAATGATTAGACAAATGAAGATCAACGAACATTTTAAACTGTGGGAAACGCTTTAGTATTTCTTCATGGCAGCAACCACCAGCACACCAAACGAAACGCCCGTTTTTGCGTTGTTCGTAAATATCCGCCGTTATACTCCAATCGCATATATTATTTTTGCAATCATCAGCCAGTAATATTTTAACATTGATTTTAAAGGTTGTCCCGGCTTGAATATATCTTTTTGATACTGTGTAACAAAGTCTATTTGTAGTTGTCATAATACAAAATTTAAAGGGTGAATAATGAAAGTAAGAAGTAACCCGGAGCCATGACAGCCCCGGAAAAATAGTTATTATTAGAATTTAGAAAGATATTCCACGCATCCGATAATATAGGCCGCGTGTTCTCTTGCCGCTTGTTCTTTTTCTTGCTTGGTTGCGGTCTTATGATCCTGATCGGAAAGCATTTTTGCAGCCATCCGAACGATCTTTTTCATAGTGGAACAGTTTGCAAGATATTCAACGGAAGGAGTTAAGCCGCGGTTTACTTTTTTCAAAAGTGTATTTTGCAGCCATTCAGTAAGCGCGTAAATATCGCGAGAATTGCGAATATAGATAATTAATAAATCTGTGTTCATAACGCAAAATTTAAAGGGTGAAACTTGGTTTGTCTTTGTTTTTCCCTTAACTTTGCATTTAACGTTGTGGAAGACGTTAACCGATAAACGCAAAGTTTAAAGGGAGGCCGGAGAAGTTAACGCACTGATCCGGCTTTTTATTAGTATGAAATCTTTTGAATACGATCAAAAGGAATTAATAACGCTATGTGTTTATCCTGATAGTGAATCAATTCAAAACTATTTGCCGTTGATAGTCTTATAATAGCGGCTTTTTTCGCCGTTTCTTGAAACACATCAAAATGAACCTTCAAACGGTTGCAACAGTTTGTGCCCTCTGGGGCTACATGTACGGCGTTTAGCGTTACATTTTTGTTTTGTAAGTTTAGTAATACTTCCATGATCTTATATTTTAAATTAAACACTCAACCAAAGAAGAAGTAAAAACGGGAAAGTGTGGAAGACGTTAACCGTTTATCTCCTTTTCTGTATTACAAAGGTACGAATAATATTTGTAATACAAAACAAAATGTATCTTTATTTTTAAGGAAACATTCTATTTTTTGCATTTATTAATACTTGTATAATATATTGATTATCAGTATATTATGTAACAACAAGGGAATAAATATAAAGCATTTAAGAAGTAAGGAAATATTTATAGAAAATAGGTGTTTAAATACGCTTATTTGCTTTATTTATAGCCTTTGTTTAACTTTGTAGCAAGTTACAGAGCGCGAGACGCCAATATAATAAACCCTTTTATATCGTTTTATATGGTGTATAGTAAGCGCGTAACAGATTTACAGCAAATTTATCAATTAACCCCGGATGATGTTTTCTTTTGTATGCTTGTAGCATCCGGCGCCAGTCGTGGCGAAGCATACGCAACTATATTTAGACCACGATCTACAAAGATAGAAACAGCGCAACGCGGAGCCGCCCAACTTGCAAAGGATAAACCCGGCATTAATAAACTAATACGGTCTTTTGAAGATAACCGCGCCGCCTTCCTTCCTGACAATGATAGCCCCAAAAGCAAGAAGAAAAAGAAAAACACAGAAACAGAAGAGGAAGAAAAAGCCGGGAATGTTGTACAATACCGGGATAAAGACGCGGTTTTATCAGGTCTCGAACAAACCTTGCCTTATTTGAGGGGGAAAGATCGTGCGGATGTATTAATGAAAATTGCCGATCTCCAGCAAATGAAGAAGGACGAAAATACAGAAGAAGAGGAAACAGTACATTATTATCTACCTTTGCAATGTTATAGATGTAGCCTTTTTATAGCTGATCGAGCAAAGCGGAAAGCAGAAGAAGCGGAAAAGCCGGATAATATTTAATATTATAGGTATAATATAAAGAGAATCAAGGCAAAGCGCGGCTTTTCTCCTTCTTTGCCGGTCAACTGGGTAATGAAAGCAGGGAGGGCACCCCCCCCGGCTACCCAAGACACCAAGCATGTTTCAATCCCGGTCAAGATTTTTATTTTTTTTCTTTTTTGGAGTCAATAATGGATGTTTTTAGGCTTTTTCCAATAATAAATTACAAAAGTGAATGTCTGATGTATAGTTTTACTTCTGAAAATGTATAGTATATGTATAGTTTACTTCATAACTATACATGTGTAAATCATTCATTATTAAGTCAATGGAAATTTAATGTATAGTATGTATAGTTTATATGTAAATTGCGTATGGAAAAAATATATATATAATATGGTTTGCATAAAAAACTATACATACTATGCACTATTTTTCCATTGATTTGTATTTCAATATGTTATATATGTATAGTTGCCTTTAAAACCCTACATAAACCATACATATCAGAGAGAATGCTCCATCTGTATTTCCTATTGAAATAGAGTCGTTATCCTTTGTTTGCCAATATTTTATGATTACTTATATTGAATGGTGCTATGAATACAAAATATGATAAAAAAGCCTTCAAGAGCGCGTGTTTATTCTATATTTTAAGTAGAAAATAATAGTATTTATATGATAATTATGTAGAAAATAGGCTATATTTGTGGCGTAAAACGGCCTGAAAATAGGCATAAAACTATCAAAAACACTTGTTTTTGAATATATAATGATATTTTATGAAAATACATGAGTTTGATCCGGTGATATATCCACGCAAGTTGTGGGTTGCAGTCAGTACAGATACATTTTCAGATAGATTTGAAGGTGTAAGTGAATGGGATGATACTGCTGATGCCATTGTGGACTGTGTTCGTGATAAACTGCGAAATTTGGGTGGTATTCTTGTCCGATTTGAAAGTAAGAATGCCATTACTATAGCAAATATCGCTCATGAAAGTTCACATATAGCGATGAACATATTTGATTATATAGGTGCAAAAGTGGATTTAGTTAATCAGGAAACATTCTCGTATCTTGTTGGATGGGTTGCTGACTGTATCAATCAGGTAAGGACTGGTAAATTTAAAGACTGAAATGGAGTCGGGAAAGTATAGGAAGTTGTTAAATGAGGTCTTTGGGCTTATGAAAGGCGAGAAACTGGATGCCGCCTTACAAGAGTCCAAAAGTGCAGCGCGTGTTGACGCTGTGCAGGACTTGATGCGTGCAGCCATTATACGATCTTCGATTTGTAAGTTCAATGGTACTCCTTACTATTTCAGTGGCCGGATATATGAAGAGATGGCATGGGATGATTTTGGCAACCTGATATATGACTTGATGCGTAAATGCAAAATGCCCAATGGTGATTATTCCCGTGTGGAGGGTGTACTGAAAGTCTGTAAGCGTGTGGTGGCAGGAAAAGCCTTGAAGCCTGATAATGCCATTGTAGTGTTCAATAACTGTGTGTTTGATATGAATGCTCGCCGTGCACATTCTTTCAACCGCCGTTGGGTACAGACTACATGCGTTCCCTATGACTACAAGCCGGAAGAGCATGTCTTTCTTTGGAGAATGTTCCTGGATGAAGTTTTGCCGGACAAAAACATGCAAAAAGTTTTGCAGGAGTTTCTTGGAAGTATTTTTGTTGACCGGCGTGTGGCGAAAATGGAAACTATGCTTGTTCTTCGTGGCTCCGGCTCCAATGGCAAAAGTGTAGTCTTTGAAACGATCATGGGCATACTTGGCCGGGAGAATGTCAGCAATTTCGGCATAGGTGCATTGATTACTGGAAATGAGAGAAAAAAAAATATCGCTTTCATTAATGGCAAGCGGTTGAACTACTGTTCTGAAATACAAGCGTTAGAGTTTGGTAAGGATAGTGACACGTTGAAGAGCCTTATCAGTGGTGAACCTACCGAAGCCCGGCCTATCTATGGCGATAACTTCACTGCTTACAATATTCCCCTGCTTATGGCAAATGCCAACCAAATGCCGTATTTGAAAGACTGGAGCTATGGAATGAGGCGGCGTATTTGCATTATTCCCTTTGAAGTGGAGATACCCAAAGCCCGGCAGAAAAAAGAACTGTCACGGGATTTGGAAGCCGAATACCCGGCTATATTCAATTGGATATTGGAAGGCCGTGACCGTTTTATCGCCAATGGTTATAAGTTGACAGACAGTAAGGAGCTTGAAAATGTCATGGATGAATATCAGTCGGAAAGTAGTACCGTAATGAAGTTCATGTACCAAATGAACTATCTATGCCGATATGAAGAGATTGCCGATATTGAACCCAAATGGATGTCTTCGGCCATTCTGTACCGGAAATATTGCAAATGGTGCAAGGACAATAATACCAAAGAAGAGAATGTAACAGTATTCGGACGTATTCTTTCGGAAGCCGGTTATCGTAAAAAAAGAACCCCGAATGGTCAGGTGTATGGTTTGTATGGAACAGCCTTGACGGAAAAACTCTATTATGAGAAACGGGAAGACCTACGGGGCAACTATAAGCAAAGGATCGCCAAACCGGTTTATAAAGATGGCAAACGATACGCCTATACCCATGAAGGGCTTGCGGCCTGCTTGTCATTAAGCATTTATCAAGTCCAGCGTTTGTTCCGGGAGAAGAAACTGGAAGGGACGTACTACATGGAGAAGAGAACAACAGTTTTTGACTTGGACGCTGTGGAGAAGATTATCAAACAATTAAAAATAAGAACCAAATAAGTATGATCGCACCGGATGAATTTGCAGAGGTTATTGAAAGGATGGATAACCTACGGGGAGCATTGGAAATCCCTATGCCAGTTGAATTTCATGTAAATCAAATGAAGCGTGAGCTTGAAGAAGTATCAGACAAATTAAAACGGATTTACGTTGAGGAAGAAGACGAAAATCCATGGGAGGAATAAGCATGGCAGTAAAATTTAGACACAAGGAAACGGGATTGTTCTTTTGCAGGGCAAAGGGATTATCCCCTTCAAGAAGAGATTATGACAAACTTGGAGAAGAAGGTATTTTTAGGAAAAGGCATTTGTCTAAGCGAGGAAGAATCTACGAAACCGCAACTGAAAATCAGAAACGGGATTGGATTGGCAAGGAACATGCGGATGAATTTGAAATAGTAAAAGTATGAAAAATATGAATCACATAGAGTTGAGTGTTGAGCTGATGTCTATCCTTCGAGCCTTGAACTATTCATGTGAATTGAAGACAATAGAAGGTAAGAGCATTGCAATGGATATAGCAGTGCAAGGAGAATTGTCTGTCAGACACAAAAAAATGATTGAAATGCTTCTTGGTGGATTTCTCTCTGAATTTTATTGGGTAAATGGGAAGCATCATATTTATATCAGAGAAGAATGCAAAGGGCTTCTCCCTGATGATGATAGGTATAGTTGTTTGATTTATGAAATGAATAAAGTATCATCGGATGAAGAACGTATAAATTCTTATGGTAAGGAATACTTTTTTAATCTTGGAGATAGATTTGAACGTAAATTAAAAATAGGATTATGAGCAAAAAAACAAATGGTATTCAGGTAGGTAACTTTATTGTTACGAGGGATAATGGTAGTGAACATGACTGGATCAGCATTAAGGCAGTGTCAGGTTTTTGGAGTATGCGTTTTCGGGATGACAACGGAATGTTCTCCCGGATTCGGGAGTTAGCCAACAATAAGGAACTTCGCGAATATTTGGAAACATGGATCAAAGTCTGTTTCCTTATTAGTAACGCAACCCCCGATGTTAAGTTTATGGAAGAGTTTTTTAAAAGCTACTCTGATCTTACTGAACGGCTACGAGGCTTGCAGAAACCAGTATCACCGGAAGATGATGCCAAAATACTGGAAGAAGAAAGAAACATGAATAGCATAAAGGAAAGTATTAAGGAGGAACATAAAAATGAGGGTACCAACTGATAAGGAAATTGAAGAGGCCAAAGAATACCTCCGTCAACGTCTGGATGCGGAGCTATCCATGCGTACCAATCTTCAAATTGTAATGATCGAGGCGGCAAAGCAAATTATAGATATTTCATACCGGTACAAAATCAGCCCTGAACTGTTCCGTTTTTCAGCAAACAGACAGTTGCAGGAGGAGGTGGATGCCATTATTTTATCCCTTCTTGAAATAATTGAAGACTATACTTATACTTTGGCAGTAGCGACACATGAGGATAATAAGGATGCAATCATAACATGTATAACGCGAGAATCATACGGCAAAACCTTCACGCAACGCGCAAGAGAATATGTTGACCGGTTTTCAAAGGAGGTTGAAACGGCCATTGCCGCTGGATTACTACTGAACCTTTCCAAAGACAAACTACTTTCATCTATCAGGCAGTCGGTAAAAACACCATTGCTTAATGAGCATGTACAGAGAGCTATTTCAAAGGGTTATCCGATTATTTCAAGACTCGGTGTTCAGGAGTCTTTTGGAGTAGGACGTACTGTAAGCTCTTGGACTGCACTGTCAGATTTGACGGAGTATGCTGTGGCAGAGGGTTGGATGAAGCATTGGGAATTGCAGGCTAAAGCCTGTGGAGCCGTAGGGTTCTTTGTCATGCGTGGCAGCTCCTATCCTTGTAACATTTGTGACGATGAAGTCGGATTTCATGTGGAATGGGACAAATTACCACCGTATCACGGTCATTGTAAATGCTTTGCCGTTCCCGTATCAGCAATATAATTATTTAACATACTAAATATCAGAATATTATGTTTGGATTATCATTAATCAGCACAAAGAAACTCAATCATCTTGCATCAGAATGCAGCAAACTGGCTATTGCCAATGTTGAACTTTCAAAACAAAATGCGACACAATCCAAAACTATTATGGAACTTACTGGAGAAGTCCGGGTGCTAAACTCTAAAATCCTTCTGAATGAAAGTATCAATGATGATCTGCAAAAGAAGCTTAACCGGAAATATCCTCGAAAGCCTTATAATAAAAAATTGTATCGAAAGTAGTGTCATATTCAATTCATTCATTACATTTGCAATGTAGAAGTTGACTTGTTATAACACAAGCTTATCAACCAAGTTGTTGAAAAAGTAAAGCCTCTGTCTATTTTATGTAGGCAGAGGCGGCTTTTTCCGATGTATAGTTACATTGGATTCGGAGCGCGGAGTACGAGATTGCTTTCGCGCTCCGCGTTTTGGTACAGATCATTTTGCATTACCCTCTTTACTTTCATTTTTCTTGATTTTCAGTTGATATAGCAAGTCAGCTTGTTGCTGTTCCTTATATTCACGCATGATACGATCCCATTCATTGTTTTTCCCATAACCGGATTCTTCCGAGCCGGTTTCTTTTGATAAAATACCGGCACCGACTAATTGTACCAAGTTCGATACCAATTCGGCTGCATTTTGGTGGACGTATGGAACTGCCCACGAAAAGATTTTCAAATTGAGGAATTTGGTAAGTTGGCCTTTTTCTGTTCCATATCCGTGCAGGAACAGCCGTTTCATTTTGTCTATTGATTCGTCAAATTCCTTGCAGTCAATCATGGCTTTTTCCAAAGATGGTGAATAGATCAGCTTGATAGCAACACCCGGCAAATCTCCTGACTTTACTTCGGGAGGCATGACAACAAAACTCCCCATAAAAATCATTTTAAGTAATGTATTAATTTGAAGTTCAAATGATTGCGATGCTTCGGGACGATTCATAAAGCCTGCATCATCATCCTTCCCCATAGTGATAGCTTTTACCGCACCATACATATCTCCCTGAATCTCAACATCTTCACCTTTAAGTAACATGATCGGAAATGCGTATGCCATATTGTTTTGACACAAATGGGAAATAGCCAGTTCGTACTTGTCGATATTATCTTGTGAAAAGCTCCAGCAGGCACCGTGTTTGTCCCGATAATATACAACCGGACATTCGGCAAATCCATGATCGTGTTCTTCCACTAATGTATATCCTTCAATACCGAAATACTGTTTCACTTTGTTTATTGCTCCGACTATTCCCCTTTTATCCTGACGGTAACGGTACATTTTTTTATTGTCCCACACTTCCACCCAAGAAATGAGTTCCTTTCCCTCTTCGTCATAGTCGCTGTATCGCCGGGCAAACAGTGTCATTTGACCGGTTATGGAGTCGTAGTGAGGATAAAGAGTGTCACCATCAAAATAGGAGAGATTCTTGGTGAACACCTTGCCTTCATTCATATAGAATACGATTGCTGCATCTCCCGTTATTTTTACACTTTTGGCATATTCGTAAAATGCAATCTCCATATTCTTATCCAGCCACCCTTTTTGAAATTCGAGAAATATTTCCCGTGAACTTTCATCGACTTTGGTATCGGTCAGCTCATGATGAATGTCATTGCCACATAGATGTACAAGCTGTTGAATGGTGATTATCATCTGAAAGGGAAAAGAGGCACGGAACACTTTTTCTCGGAAGAACCGTTTCTTTTCTTCGTCATATTTCAGTCTATCCGGGTAAAACAATTCCGAATTGATCTTGTGCCCTGAAGGATAAAACTCACGGATAAAATCAGCCTGCGAAATGAGCTGCCATGTCAGCCTATCACTATTGTTTGTGAACGATGCGTTTCTTAAATCGCTCGTAATCCTGCCTTGCAAGTAACCTTCGGGAGTAACCCTTGCAAAAGGCTTTTTTGTAAGAATCTCTGCTATCATATTAATCCTAAACCTTTTATGTGTTTGCGTTTATGTTTAATTTCAAAAATCATTCGCATAAGCAATGCTTCTATGAAGTCGGGAGAATGGCCCACTAATTTTTTCATTATGATCTTCTTGATAATAGTCCAGCCTTTCTCTTCACTGTCTTCATCCTTTCGTATCGCTTTCCTTTCCTTGTCGAGAATCTGTCTAAGAGGAACTTTTTCAAACCCTTTGCCGGAGAACTTGCGTTCAAGAAGAGTCGGTTCAATAGAAACCTCCCGGTTGATAATTTTTTGTGCGAACAGATATGCCGCTTGTGATTTTAAATTCGCATAGATGTATTTGAATTTCTCTTCCACGGCTTCTTTGTTGTTGAATGGGATTGCATTCGGGAAAAAACCTTTGAATATTTGTCCGAGTCCGTTAAGGTCATAGGTGAAGCATTCTTCTCTTACATGCCATTCTTCCAGCATCGCTTTTACGGTATCGACTGTTTTCTTGCTGTCAAGTTTGCAAACAAATATGTCTCTTATATGCCATCCTTCCCACAGCCACATGACAAGACTGTCGCCACCCTCAAATGCCGCATCACATGATACCCGGCGTATTCCATCACCTATCTGCATGGAATTGCGGTATAAGGCTTCCATGTGAGTCAGCTTTATTATATCATCTCCGGCAGCTTTGTATTTCCAGTTACCGTCAAGATCGCGTGCGCGTTGTTCGTCTGACTGGTTGACAAGGTTAGCCAAATAGGTCGGATCAGAAGACATCAGTTTTACATTATCGGAAAGTTTTGCTTCAATAAAAGTAACCGACTTGATAAACAGTTCTTGTGGTGTGCCATATTGCTCATACTCCGGCTTCCAGTAGGCGTGTATAATATCCTTGCATTGCTCATATACTTCCTCACGGGTATCTCCCCAATATATACCTGAAACATTGTCCCCGTCCATAAAACAATACCGGACTCTGCCATCACGTTCCGGGATTGGAAGACCATCTTCTCCGATCCACCAGTCAATGAATTTTGCAACCCAGCTGTCAGGATCAGGGTTACATGTTCCGATAAAGCGGTTACGGATATGAAAGGCGTTACGGTTACAAGTGATAAGGTATTTGAATTTGAGATATTCCATGTGGGTTATTTCATCCACACCTATATATGCGAACTGTTTACCTTGAAAACGCTTTTTGAAATCGTCAAGTGTGTCAGCATGATAGCTGAATTTTAAAAATCCACCTTTATAGAAATTCCAGCGCATGTCGTTTTTGGACTTGTTGTATTCCCCAAAATCATCATATAAGGTGGATGATGTTTCTACCATATCAGAGAGATCGTCTATCTCATGCCGGAGAAGCACAGAACGGAAGTTTTTATTTTTTATATCTTTCAATGTTTCCATAAGAAGAGTAAAAGTTTTACTTCCCCCACGGCATCCCCCACAGATGGTAATATCAGCCGGGGTGGAGAGCATGTTTTCCTGCCCTCCACCTTGTGCGATTATCTTATTCGGATTAGGAATTTTCCTATCCGCGTCCCTTAACATTTGGATATATTCATAATCAAGCACCAAACTGGCATTAACCGTTTTTATTCCACTATATTTCTCCATAAAAAGAAAACCGATCCTCACATTACACATGTGGAGACCGGCCTATAAGCTCTGATTCTAATATTGCAGTACAAAAATACGCATAAAGAGTATTATTTTCTACATTTTAATAGAAAATAATATCAAAAATGTTTTGAGAAAAGAAATCCAGTACATATATTTGCAACGAAAACATGGAGTATGATAAAAATTAGTGCGGATAAAGATGCAGATCAAAGGGAAATATACAACAAGATAGTTTTATGTCCGATATGCGGTCAGAAACTAACTGATATAAGCTATGTCAATGGTGTTGTTATATTGAGAGTGAAGTGTCGTAGATGCAAGAACTACATAAATGTGGATATTGTGGGTACAAAGTAGTTTTCAGGATAATATCGCGGAGTGGAGCAGCTGGTAGCTCGTTGGGATCATAGCCCAAAGGTCATTCGTTCGAGTCGAATCTCCGCAACAATAGTTGGAGTTGCCGCATTGTTTCTCCCTTCGATGTGGCGTATGGGGATAAAGGGAGAATATGGAAAGATGGCAGACGTGGTGTATGCGCCGGACTGAAAATCCGGTTAAGGTGATTCGATTTCATCTCTTTCCACAAAACCTATACGGTGTGGTTCAATTCCCACAGGTACGCTGAAATGGGGTATCGCAGGTTAGGTGAGTATAGGTATATTGTCCGGTTAGCTCAATTGGTAGAGCAATACACTGTTAATGTAAAGGTCGGTAGTTCGATTCTATCACCGGGCGCAATGAAGCGGAGATAGTTCAGTTGGAAGAACGTCAGATTCCAAACCTGATTGTCGGGGGTTCGAGTCCTTCTCTTCGCGCATATTGAGATATGGTGTAATGGCAACACAGCAGATTTTGGTTCTGCTATTCAAGGTTCAAATCCTTGTATCTCAACAAATGGCGTATTCGACTAACGGTTAGGTCGTCACCTTTTCACGGTGGAAACCAGAGTTCGATTCTCTGATACGCTACACAAAATGAATAACGTCCGAAGTACAAGGGAAATGCGGTGGTTTCACAGAGATGTCTTGTAGGCCGCATATTGGAAGTATGGGTGAGTGAACGATACCACCTCTTTGCTAAAGAGGCAAGCTGAAAGGCTTCGGAGGTTTGAATCCTTCTGCTTCCGCAAAACGGGTAGTTACCGAAGTGGCAAACGGGATAGACTGTAAATCTATTGGCTTTCGTCTTCATTGGTTCGAGTCCAATACTGCCCACTATTAAATGAAAAATAAGACCAAAGAGTCAGATTGATGCAAAAAAGCATTGTCTGACTCTTTTTTTATTCAACATAAACACAAAATAAACACGATGGAACAAGAAAAAATCTTATCCACATTAAGCGAGAAACTTGGAGAAACCAGTTTTTCACCGCAGACATTACAGAAGTATGTAGAACTTAATCCCATAGCCGAAGGTTCGGAGCCTGACGAGGCTTATTGGAACAAGGCTGTGAATTTTCTGAAAGGGATGCAAGGACAGTACAACCATGATGTCGCAACCAGAGTTGAGGACTTTAAGAAAAACTATAAGCCCCAACCGACTCCCCCGACACCTCCAACTCCACCGGTACCACCGAAAAACGATGATGAACTGGAGAAGAAACTGAAAGAATTGGAAGCACGTTTAGACGCGGAAGACAGCAAAAAGGTTCAAGCTGATTTGTTGAAGAAGGTTACGGCTGCAATGAAGGCCAAACAAGCGAATGATGATTACGTATTGGACAAGACTTTGCAGGGGGTAACTTTCGATACCAAGAAAACTGTGGATGAACTGGTTACTGAATTTCTGCCAAAATATGATGCAGAATATAAGGCGTGCAGGGGTTATGGCACCGCCCCAAGAACTTCTGACGGTTCAGGTGGAACACAACACAATGCAGCCAGCAGATACTTTGAACGTAAAGGCAAGAAGGAAGGCTGGAAGAAGAATTAAAATTATTAACTCTAAAACAGTAAATGTATGGGAACAATGGGTAACACGTTTGATGTGAACACCGTGAAATACGGACATGCCCGTAAAGTGTGGCGTGAAATCCGTCACCGTTATCCGGGCGGTGGTATGGTGAGCAACATTTCCGATTGGTTTGCGGTTGGCAAGATTCCTGCCGGTACAGCTGTGAAGTTTGATCTTTCAGGTAAGACATTCACCGCTTATACGGATGCACAGATCAAGGCGGCTGAATCAGATATTACCACTCTTGGCATTAATGGTTATTTGCAAGAAGATATTCTTGTAGCCAGTGGCAACACAAAGGCCAGTGGGACAGTAGTCTATGCCGGAGAGATTTATCAGTACATGTTTGACGAAGAAGTGGTCGCTATCCTGCAAAAGATTACTACACTTCCTCAAATTGTATGGGTGCAGTAAAAGAATTTGAAAACAACATTTAAAATACGACAATTGTATGAATACACTTCCTATTGATTTGTACAAGGTTATCGAGTATGGGCTTGGTGGGGACACTTGGCAAGAATTTATTGACCGTTACAAGGAGAAGTATGACCTACTTCAAATTGATGGTTTTGAATTTGAAGCAACCAAGTTGGATTATACTTTCTCCCAGCTTATTACGAGCCTCGGCGTGAAAACGCTGCCAGCTTACGTTGATCCGGAAAGTCCGGGTTATGAAGCTGCATTGGGAGAACTCGAAGGAAGGACGGGTAATATCCCGACTCAAAAGAAGTTCTACCGTTTGAACCGTGTGACTGTGAGACAACAATTGCAGCTGTTGCAACGGGTAGGCATGTCCGCATTGACGGAAGAGATGCAGAATGTGTTCTTGGGCTTGCTTGATGAAAGTGCTGACGGTCTTATCGGATCGTACTACAATGCGCTTACTCACCAGCGAATGAGAATTGTTTCCACGGGTAAGTTCACTATTGATACTGATAACAACCCACGTGGTTTGAAGGGTATCACTATTGACTTTAATATCCCTGAAAACCATTATCAAGTATTGGCCGGCACAAGCCGCTGGTGGACTAAGGATGAACATATTCCGGCAAATCAAGGTTCTGCCTCTGATCCGATTATGGATGTAAAGAACAGAGTGAAAGAGATTCGCCGCAAATATCATTATTTGGGCAAGATCAGGATGGAGCTGGCGCAGGACTTATGGGATGATTTAATGACTCATACCGCGGTTCTTAAACGTATCGGCCATTCCCTCTATCCGACTGTGACGGATGATAGTACGGTTATTGCCAATGCACAGAATGAAGATGAAGACCGCCTGAAAGCCATTTTCAAGAAACTGGTTAAGGTGGATGAAATCGTGCCACGTGACAGCTATGCTTTTGTTGACAAGCCCGGTAAGGATGCGGACGGACAACCTGATCTTATCACTGAACAAGTGGAGAACTTCAAGGCCACCAATATTGCCTTTATACCAGTAGGTCAGATCGGTACTATTCAAGGTGTGGAGCCTTTGACTTTGGGATATGAGGCAAACAAGGTTGCTTCTTATGACGGTGGACGCTTGAAACTGACACAGAGAGCCAATCCTGAAACACATTCAATCTATATTGAAAGTGAAGCCGCCCAAATGTGTGTGCCGAGAATGCCACAGTATATGTTCATCTCTACTGTAACTGTGTAATTCTTAAATTCATGCAAGAATGAATGAGGAACTTTCTCATACGGAAGATATGACCATTGAGGACTTTTTGAGTGGCGCAACTGCTTATGAAATAGCGGACAACGCCCTCAAAAGGGTTCTTGTCAAGCGGAAAATCGCTTTTGGAACAATGGTAAGTGAACTGACCGAAAGGCAGCTTGATCTTGCCACTGCCGATATTTACATGTGGTGTGCAAGCACTCCAAGCAGTAAGAATGATACCGAAGACAGTGACGGGGGATGGAAGCATAAGGAAGGTGGTTGGCAGACCAGTGCATACGACAAGCGGCAACTCCGTGAAATGGCGAAAGAACTGTATGAGAAATGGGATGAAGAAGTTGTAAAGGGCACTAAAATCAGAATAGTCAATTTTTGAGTATGAAAGTAAATAATCCACGGCATCCGCACAAATGTACTGTTTACCGAATTATAGGTGAGGATTCTTTCAGTGATGGTGAGAAGGTGATCTTGTATGAAGGTATATGCCGAAAGGAAGGTAGTACAAATTTGCGGACATTCAAAACCGATAATGTGATAAAGAGCGATTATCTGTTGAGCCTTCCCGGAATTGTTGAAGGAATATTGGCCGGTGATCTGATAGATGTCACGGACAGACAAGGCACTTTCACTCAATGTATGGTTACTGATAGCTATGCCGGAAATTTGGGAACAACTGTGTATTTCAATCTTGCAAAAAATTAACGCATGGATAACCGGAGCAATGAAGTATTGTTTGATGAAGGAATAAGGAAGGCAAAGGAGCTTGTTTCAGGATATATCTTTGATGTCTTGACTAAATGCTGTGAAGAACTTATCCAAGATGCACTTGATAACAAGTCAGGCTTTCGGAATCTTACGGGTAATACAATAACCAGTTATGCGTGCGGATTATTCATGGACGGTAGATTTTCCTATTTCGTTTGTAGTGGAGATTCAATGAAACAACCGGTGAGAGTAAAGCTGACTAAAGGTGAAACATTTGTAGGTGTCAGTTATGATAATCAGAACAGACGTTTTACTGGAACAATAGAAACTGATAAAGGTTATGGCGAAGCATTCTCCTTTGATTTCTTGAAAAGATATAAGTCGGAATCACGTAAAGGATTTGAGATAGTAATGTGCACGGGTACTGAATATTCAACCTATTTGGAGAATGTGTTGAATGCAGATGTTCTGACCGGAACATTTCAAAGGGCACAAAATACATTATTCAAGAACTTTAAACCAATGAAATGATGGGACGGACAGTTTATAGACGTATGGATATATTAAAACAAATCGCTGATGCAGTAACCGGCATTGGTGAAAAGGTTTTCATAACAGATCGTCCGGCTGCTGAACAAAAGGCGATGAAGGACTTTGTTGTTATCCGGTTGCCACAAACTATCCAAGATAAAGGAAGTACCTACCAAGACACTTACTGTCAGATAAACGTTTTTGCGCATGATCGCTCAAACGGTATTGAGAATACAGTCCGTTTGGATGAAATGCAAATGGAAGTGGTTTCAAAATTTCCAATAGTGACGGAATTGTTTTCAGCTGTAAGTCCACGATTGCTTCCCGGAGGAAATGACGGACTCGGTTTTCATTCCTTAATAATACAAGCGAAGCTAATAATAAACAAATGACACAAACTTAAAAAGATACGATTATGGCAGAGATTTCTATTACTACCAAACTGGAAGAGTTAAAGGTGCTCTTTAATCAGATGAAGGAGGTTTATTATGTGTCCAAAGTCAATAGTGACCTCGCAACTTTAGCGGCTTTTGATATGGAGCTGCCGGTACTCTCTGACGGAGTTACATTTGATACCGGAGCTGCCGATGTTTCCAAGATCAAGTTGACAACCGGAGCAACTTGGACTTCTATTGCTAATGCTGGAGATTCCGATATTCAGTTTCAAGTACCTTCCGTGGCAGGAAAGATCAATGACTTGTTACTGAACAAGAAAGCGGAAACGGTGACTATGACTGCTACCATTGATGGTGAGACTTATGAAGGTGAAGGTTACAATATCGAACCGAAGAAAGTAATCGGAGGACTCTTCATGCGTAGTGAAGACCGTCAAACAGCCTTGTTCTTACCGAATGTTGAGGGGTATAGCAACTTCGTCAGCGAGCAGGATAAGCCGGGGTACTTTAATGTATCTGTTTCTCCGTTGAATGATGCTAAGGGTGCCTCTATTTACATTTTACGTAAAAAAGTGTCCGAATAAAAAACTTAGGATATAACACTTTGCAAAATTCATATCAGCGAAAAGGTGGTGAGCTACTTGATACCGGCCACCACCTTTTTTCGTATAAAACACGATAAAATATGACAAAGAAGAATGACATAACACTTCCTACACCGGAGGATGAAAGGCTATTGAATGATGTGTTGGAAGACAGTGTGGACTATGTGGAAGTCCGAGGAAAGAAATATGGTATTTCATGGCTGAAAAGAGGGACTATACGCAAATTCACCAGTACCATGCAGAAATCGGGAAATGATGATAAGATCAGTTGCCAATGTGCAGCCGCTATCATTTTGAACGGATATTGGAAGATCAAGTTCTTCTATCCTTTCTTGTGGCGATGGTTCTTTTATATCAAACAATATGGAGATCATGAGCTGATGAAGGTTATAGCCGTCGGCAAAAAAAAAATTCCAGTGGAAGACTACTTGACTGCTACCATATATCTGACCGCGATGAAGGACACGATGATGACAATGACAAAAGAGGAAGCAGAGCATATCCTTCACGAACCAGCTACGGACAAACGTGGGAAATAGGCAAGTCCTATCCGTGGCTGACAGAGCCTTTGAGAGTATTTGGGATTCCAATAAGCAAGCCCTTGTTTGGTATTTATTGGGTACTTACAAATGCACAAATTGAACTATTGGCAATGGATGTGTCTATTGTGGTTACAGATTGTGACAAGGACAACAAGGAAAAGAAGCACGATACGAAGAACTTCAAATCCCCTTCCGTAAGCGAAATAGAGGATGCTGCCAAACGCTGGAAAGATAAGTATGGCAATGGAGAAACAGCAATTAACATTAATGATTATAAGTAACACAAACACAATAATATATGGCTGATCTCGGTAATTTATATTTTGATATACTGTTCCGTGATAAGACAGCGGAACAACGTAAAAAATTGAAAGCGGAAATCACCAAAGACTTGCAGGCAAAACTTGATGTGGGTTTTGACAAGAAGAAGTTGGTTGGCGATATGAAGACTTTGCTTCAAAGTGAGAAGTTTAAGATCAATGTGGTAGTGGATAAGGCCAGTACCACACAAGCTGTCCGTGCCGCCTTGCAAGCCGCCGGGTTGAATACAAACTTTACAGCAAGTGATTTACGCGCCGCCAAAGCCGCAGCCATTCAAACCAAAGCGGAGGCTTCTGCCGCAGCTGCACGTGAGCTTGCGCGACAAAGAGCCGCCCGTGCCGCCAAAGCGGAACTGGATTTGGCTAATGCCCGTGAGAGATCAGCCAATGCAGCAAGGCGGCACATGACAGCCACTCTCAATATGAATGGAGCAATGAACAGCCAGTTGAGTATTGTCGGACAATTAAGAAATGAATTTTTGGGGCTATACTCCATTTATGCGGCACAAAATTTCTTACGTGCAGTGGTTGATATTGGTGGTGAGTTGGAGAATCAGAAAATTGCAATGGCCTCTATCTTGCAAGATGAAGGCAAAGCTACAACCATATTCAATCAGATTAAGAAACTGGCTGTTGCTTCTCCGTTCGGGGTTATGGACTTGAATCAGTATGCCAAACAACTTTCCGCGTATTCTATACCATACAATGAATTGTATGATACCATGAAAAGGCTGGCTGATATATCAGCCGGTGTAGGTGTTGATATGGGACGTATCATATTGGCCTACGGTCAGATAAAGGCTGCTAAATTCTTGAAAGGAACGGAATTACGACAATTGACGGAAGCGAACATTCCTATGGTGGATAAACTGGCCGAGCGATTCAGCAAGTTGGAAGGCCGCATTGTCAGTGCCGGTGAAGTGCTTGATATGATCTCGAAAAAGAAGGTTACGTTTGAGGACGTAAAAGATGTTCTTTGGGAACTTACGGATGATGGTGGCATGTTTCATAACATGCAGGAAGTTCTTTCAGAATCAGTTAAGTCCAAATGGAAGAACTTGGCTGATACGATTGACATTATGCTTGGTGATATTGCGGAGTCAATGGGTAGTACATTGAAATGGACTGCCGAAAGCCTTACCACCCTTGCTCAAAATTGGAAAGAAGTTGTACCTTTTATAACAGCGGCCACAGTTGCGTTTGGAACATATCGGGTTGCGGTTTATGCAGGATCACGTGCCATGGGAGTGGCAAATGCTACATTAATAAAAGGAACACTCGCAGCTAAACAGAAAACAGCAGCGGATTTAGTGATGGCTTCCAATTACCGCACTTTAACTGCCGCTGAAAAAGGATTGATTGCTTCAAGAAATGCTATGACTACCGCAGAATGGAGGACATTGGCTGTTAGTGGCGCATTGAACAAAGAACAAGCGTTGAGGTTGATAACACTTGGGAAAATTAAATCAGGTCAGGCAGGACATATTACCCAATTACTTAATATATCAAAAGCTGAACTTCAAGTGGCTATGTCAGCTGGAAAAGCTCGTGTGGCAATGACAATGCTTAGTTATGGAGCCAAACAAGTTTGGACTGCTTTTAAGGGTTTGTTCAATCCATACATGTATTTGTTCGCTGGACTTTTTGCCATTACTGAATTATGGTATAAGTCCGGGCAAAAGGCTGACGAAATGAACGAGCGTATTTCTGAGCTGACAACAAGAGCACAAGACGGTTTCAAGAATTTAACGAAAGAAGCTCAAAAATTTGCTGATGTTGATCCTTTTAAGGCGAATGATGCCTCACTGATTTCTTCTATTGAAGAAATGAAAACAGCATTAAAGGATTATTCCCCGGTTTGGGCAGATACTTTTAATGAAACGTTTAAGACTGATGATGAAGGAAATACAGTTAAAAGCCTTGCGGAACAATATATATTGCTTCGGAATGCTTTGGATGATACAAAAGAGGCTTATAGATTGTTGAATGCCATAAGAGGTACATCTGAATATGCGAATGATGCTACTGATGGTTATTTTGACGAAAGCTTTAGTGAAAATATTGAAGACTACATCAAGACAGAGAAGCAGATAGACGAGATTATAGACCGTATGGCTGGTAGCTATATAGAGTATTATACTGCCATGCAGAAAGTTATAGCCAAGTATGATGATTTTGCTAAAGTCGCTTCGGGCAAATCATTGAAAGAGCAGTTGGATATAATCAAAGAATATCCCAAGGCATTAGCCAGTTTGAATAATGAGTTACCTTTCACGGGAGGATATAGGGATGATATTTTTCAGCTGCGGAAGGCATGGAAAAACTCTAAACGTGTTTTTGAGGAAGAAGTATCACCGGATATGCAGAGTTTCATATCTGAATATAAGTCACGATTACAAGCTGCCGGATGGAATTTAGACAATTTGAGTGACGCTCAAAAAATAGCTATCGGTTTGGATATAAGTTCTTTCTTGGATCAATTTAAAGAGATGCTGGTAGATATACGGAATTTTCTTAATGGTGGGATTCTTGAAAAACAATTCAATATTAAGATTAATGCTGAATATACGGAAACTATTCAGAGCTTGTCAGATTTGCAGAAAAAGTTCAATGAAGCCACAGATGGGCAATTTGAAGCTCAAATAAAGGTTTCTACGGATTCAGAGAAAATTATTGAAGGAATACAAAAAGCGTATAAGGAAGCTAAAGAGATAACAAATCAATTGAAGCCGGTATTGATTAAAGCCGGAATAGATTTGTCAGGTATTGGAGCTATTGACTTGTCAAAACTTCCCGACTGGCAGAAGCAAATTGTATCAGATTATAAAAAGGCTTTCGACACAATGCAAGCCGGTGAGAAAGGAGCTAAAGAAATCGGTTTTTCTCTCACTGATCCAAGTAAGGATAAGAGCAAAAAGGATGCCTTCGCTGAAAGATTGAAAGAACGGGTAAACTTACTAAAGGAGGCATATTCTGAATATAAGAAGTGGACTGACATTGTTGGAAAGGGAGAAGCTGCCAATAAGGTTAAAGGATCGGGTATTTTTGACTCCTTATTCAAAGGTAAAGAACCTGTGGATATTGAAAATTATCGGGATGAATTGAATAAGATTCTTAACCAGCTTGACGATAAAACCAAAGAACGTAGGGAATTGAAAGTTTCTATACGGAAAGTTCTTTTGGATATTGATGCCAATGCTATGAAAGAAGCTTCGGATAAGGCCGCAAAGGAACTTGAAAGGTACGTGTCTGATGTTTCAAAGAAATGGGATATATACAAGCAGCTTGTCAATGCCGGTGCAAGTAAGAAGGATGCTTCTTTATACGCTTTCGGAGTATTGTCTGAATATGAGAAGAAATCCGAGGAATTAGCTGAAAAGGTAACTAAGAAAATGAAGGATAAAGGGGTATATATACCTTTGACTTTCACCGAACAAGAGGCCACAGAATCACTTGGAGGTAAAGACAGTGTTTTGTATAAACAGTTTTTCAGTGCATGGAAGGAAGCTAAAGAAGCTATTGAAAAAGATAGTTTGGAAGTAAAGCTGAAAGAAGTTACTGCCCTCAACAAATACAAATCTATCGCTGAAAAGATACGGGACTTAAGCGAGAAATATGCTCCCTTAACCGGCACCTTCATTGGTGAAAATAATGAACTTGTTGGGAATGTTGAAGGCATGACTCCCGGACAGAAAGCTCTTTTTACCGAATATAAGGAGGAACTGGCAAAACTAAGGGGACAACTGCTTGAACTTCTTCCGGTATGGGAACAGATATTTGGAGATCAGACCTATAAATCATACGGACAGATACAGCAAGCATCCGATTATGCGCAACAGATTATTGATAATGCTTCTGTAACTAAAAACAAGAATGGAAAGCCAACAGCTTTTACTTCTTGGTATTTGGATGAGAATGGTAAACGGATTGATGTTTCAGGAGAATATTCTCAAATTGAGAAGTTAAAGAAAGCCATACAAGACTTATATAAGGCCGGATTACAGAAGAATCCGTTTGCCACTCTCATAAAAAATATTCGTTCTTTATTCTCCAGTGGAGATAAAGATGAAAAGGGTACCATAGAAAAAATTGCAGCCATAGGAGAAAGTGCCGCTGAAAGTGCTGAACTTGTCGGCAATTTTGCAGGGCAGATGTCTTCCATGTTCGATGCTTTGGGCAATGAGGGTATGGCCGACACGATGGGTAATGTGCAGGATGCCATGTCTTCTATAAGCAATATCGGGCAGGGATTCGCCAAAGGTGGAATAGTTGGTGGTATTGCTGCCGCTGCCGGTGAAGCTGTAAACTGGATTGGGAAGATAGCACAAGCACATGACAAAAAGCTTGATAAGGCTATTGAAAAAAGTAAACTTCGTGCTCAACAGTTGCAGTATATATACGAACAGATTGACGGTATTCTTGAACGTTTCTTGGGCAGTGGCACGGAACTAAAACTTGTAGATGCAGAAAATGACCGTACCCGGTTGAATCAATTAAATAATCAGATTGAGGCAATACGCAATAAGGGGAAGATCAACATCTTCGATTTGATGTCTTTGCAGAAATATAAGCAGGAAGCGGAAAAACTTCAAAAACGTGTTTCGGCATACGATGAAGGCGGTGCATACGGGTATCAACGTGCCTTGATGCAAGAACAACTTTCAGAATTGGAGAAACAGCGGCAAGCCGAAATTGACAAGAAGAAGACGGATGATAGCAAAGTGGCTGATTATGAGAATCAGATTGCGGAGATGAAACAGCAAATAAAGGATTTTGCCGAAGAAACGGCTGAATCTCTTTATGGCATTAATTTGAAAGACTGGGCTTCGCAGTTGGGAGATGCCTTGTATGAGGCATGGCAGAAAGGCGAGGATGGTGCCGAAGCTTTCAAAAATAAGGTTGCCGACATTATGGGTGATGTTATGAACTCCATTCTCAAAATAAGTATTTTGGAACCGGCCATGCAACAGCTTCAAAAGATGCTTTTTGGTGAGGATGGAATGAGTGGTTATTTCGGCAAGGATTTCTCTCTTGACGAAAAGGAGTTGGAAAGTATTGCGGACTATCTAATGGGGGTAAGTGAGAAAACCGATGATTACTATTCCATGCTTGACAAACTGAATAACTATATGGAAAAGAAATATGGTATCAGTATGAAGGAAGAGGAAGAAGACAGTGGAAGTGGTTTATCTAAAGGCATACAGAATGTTACTGAAAATACCGCTAACCTTTTGGCTTCTTATATAAATGCAATCCGGGCTGACGTGAGTGTTAAACGGGAGTATGTGCGCAGATTGGTTGAAGAATTGTTCCCGGCCTATAATGTAATAGCACAAGCACAATTACAACAACTGACAATGATACAGATAAATACAGCAAAGAATGTGGAATTTGTGGAAGAAATCAGGGATATACTACATAGGAATATAAACGGTGTAAACAAGTTTAATATATGATTATGAACAGATTGAATAGTGAATTGAGAGGTCATGCCGTATCGTATGGCCTCTGCACACAATGGCAAGGTGACTGGCAAAACAATAAAAGCCAGCAAGAATTGATCGGAATGTATATACGGGGCATTGATTTTTGTATTGAACACGATTATCCGACGGTGGAATATATAAAAGGCAATTTTGACCGGAGTCTGCTTCATCAAAACCATATTTTTGTTGATGAACCAGTGATCGGAGGCGACAATGGTGTATATGTACTGAACGGTAAATGTTCAGGCAAACTTTCTTTCGGTAAATTTACAGTTGTTACTCTCCATTTGCGGCATGATAGTGAATTGACTCTTGAAGTGGAGGATTGTGCCAAAGTTTTTGTAAGTGTATATGATCGGGCTAAACTACATGTAAGGCAAAGCGATGTGGCTAAAGTTTATGTATATGTTCATGGTGGAAACTGTAAAGTTGAAACCGATGGCAATGTCATGGTAAGATATAAAATGAATGGGGATTAACATGCGTTTTGCAACATCCTTATTTATAGCCTTTTATATTCCTATATTATTTGAACGGTATCATAAATGACAATCAACATCTCGCCACAATACGGTAGATACGCGCATTATTTATATTATGTCTAAATTTTAGAGTAAATATAACTGTTTTTATTTACCGATTCTTACCGTTTGTTACTGATGTTTACCGAATTTATTTTATTGATTTTTAGGTTGTTGTATGGTGAAAATATCGTCTTTATATTTGCGCTGGAAACAATGCTGTAAGGTTCATTACGTGGTTGTCATGAACTGGAGTAAAATATTATAGGGCATTCTCTTTGAGGCAGACAACCACATTAGGCTTCATCGGGATTTGCCCTTTCTCTTTACTATTATGTCAAGCGTGACTATTATATTAAGGAGGGTTCAGTAGGTACGAGTAATGGCGTATTGGGGTTCGATTCCCTGCCTACTACAAGATCGGACAAAATAATTCCCCAAAAGCGGAAATGTCCGAGCCGCTGATGGGGAAAACATTAACTTTATAGTGCAAAGATATGGAAAATTTTAATCAGTTAATACCTATTGATGAGGGAAAAGGTAAAAAAAGAACAATGACCTCCTTGCAGATTGCAGAAATTACGGGCAAAACTCATTCAAATGTAATGCGAGATATTCGCAATATCCTTGAACAACTGGAAGATAGACGACAATTCAGTTTTGAATTATCATCAAGACCTCAACCTATGCCAAACGGTGGAAGCAAAGAAGTGTCTTGTTACATTCTCACCAAAAAGGATTGCCTTCTTCTCGCAAGTGGTTATGATGCAAACTTACGAGCCAAAATTATTAATCGTTGGGAAGAACTTGAAGAAAACAAGCGTGAGCTTTCCCGTAAAAGGGAGAAATCTTTGTTAAGTAAAATCTAAATTTATAATATGAAAACAAATCAAATTTTTCAATATAATGGAAGCCCTATCACTTTTTATAAAGATGATAATGTAATGGTAAATGCAACAGAAATGGCAAAGCCGTTTGGTAAATTAGTAGGGGATTGGCTTAGATTGAAAGCTACTACCGAGTTCACAGAAGCACTTTCAGCCGATATGCATATTCCCATATCGGCACTAATTCAAGTAGTTAAAGGTGGTAATAGCGAACAAGGCACATGGCTTCACGAAGATGTAGCATTGGAATTTGCCCGTTGGTTATCTCCATCATTTGCTATATGGTGTAATAAGCGTATCAAAGAGTTACTTCAATATGGCATGACCGCCATGCAGCCAACTTTGGAGCAAATGATAAACAATCCCGACCTTGTTATCAGTCTTGCAACACAATTAAAGAACGAGCGAGAAGAGAAGCAACGTCTTGAACAACAGAACGCATTGCAAGAAGAGCAGTTGCTTCAAGCCGCTCCGAAGGTCAGCTATTATGATAACCACTTGCAGAGTGTAAACACCCAGACGAGCACACAAGTCGCCAAGCAGATAGGAATGGATGCCGAAAAGCTGCATAAGAAGCTGAAAGAAATCGGAGTCATCTACCGACAAAGCGGACAATGGTTATTGCATACTCCTTATTCTACTTGGGGACTACACTCTACACGTACACAGACGTACACACGTTCGGATGGCTCGATAGGAACAAATGTTTATACTGTATGGACTACGAAAGGTGTACGTTTTATCATCGCATTATGCGAAAGCGGTTGGGACGTAAAGAAAGCCATAAAGCTGATTAAGGGTGAATTAATACCAGTAGCATAGCGTTCACTATTTATTTCTCTGAAAATTCAGAAGAATCGAGTTTTTGACAATATACTGTAATAAGCAAATTTTAAATCGTCATTTTTCGGTAAAGTTAATGGAATAAACATAGTGGGCAGCAGAAACAGATGGTGCGCTATACAGAAACGATTCTACTAAACAATTCGTAAAAAACTTAATTACAGAGGAAAAACTAAAAGAACGTAATTCCGTTCTTATACAATCAAGAGGTAATTTGCGATTCTTTTCAATACATAACAAATAAATTGGGCTGACTTTGGAGCCAGCCCTACTCATTCATGATTTTATTACTAACTATGTTCACCTAATTTAGTTTGTATTTTTTTTTAAGCTGTTTAGCGTAAGCCTTGGTAGCAGCATAAACTCTACATAGATGGTATAACTTTTCATCAAATGATTTATTATTCCATTTGGAGTCTTCACTTTCAATATCAGCTACTTTCATCAATGAAGAATCATTTTTTTGTATTTCTCTAAGAAATCCCATAGTCGAACTATCATCTTCTTTTAAATATATATATTCAAACACATTTGAAGTTTTTCCTCCAAGTTCATTTTTCCCTTTGACAGATAGTTTTATTACACATAATGAATCTGTATAATACTCTGTACTGGTATTTAATATATCAACATCGTTTCCTACGCTGGAAAACGTATCACTAATTTCAGTTTTAAGCATTTTATATGCTTCTTCTTCAAATGGCGTTTTTGTATTACTACTGCAACTAATAATAAAATATGATATGAACAGTAAAAGTAAAATGTTTTTCATTATTCCATTTCTTTTAAAATTTCACGAACTTCAATAGCTTTCATTCTTTCTATTTTTTCTTTTTCTCTCCGAATAAGGTCATTTATAAATAGACTTACGTTTGGTTGTAGATTTATAAACTCTACCAAGTCTAAATCAAATCTGATAGCCCGAACCTTACTTTTACTCGCAGGTTTTGTTCGATGATACACTCTTTTAGCTTTTTGTTCCTTTTCTATCATATATCTAAATATTTTACACCAAAATAAAAACCTACCACCACCACAAAAAGTACGTATAGTGGTAATAGACATGGCCCTCCGAAAACACTAAAGCAGATCAGAAGAATCACTACTATCCAAACTAAAACTCCTAACATATAATAACCTCTTTTATAATTAAATGCAAAAGTATTAATAAATAAAATTATGACAAATGATATTTTTTATGTTTTTCAACATACACGTGGAAGCAAGTTAGGGGTTGAGTATAATAATCTACTAAAAAACGCTTTTATGGCATTATTTTCTATGATTATATAGAAAATACAATTATATTTGCGTTGAAATAAGATTAAAGTATAAGGCCATAGAGCTTGTTGTGGAGACTAAATATCTCTGCGGCAAGCTCTTTTTTAATATATGTATATGAACGAACCGTATTCTATTTTGATGCAGAAAACTACCGAGAATGCTCCAGTCAAAGACAGCTTGGCGCATTTTGGAATTGTGTGCACAGAATTTCCGTTCAAGCCGGGTGGGGAAACGAAAGATTTACCCAAACGGGATTGGCCGGATGAAGACGGTGAAGATACTTACATACCCGATAAGCTGCTATTAAAGGCATACGACTTGGAAGCCGAGATGTGCTATAAGGGAGATTTGGGTACTGCATACGATAAAATTATGGCCTTTCAAAACTATCTCACGGGAGAAAATGCTGACGGTGCCACCTTGAAAATATATAACTCGCACACGGGTATCGGGCGGCAAGGACTTTACTTACTGGAGGTTGGAGATTTTGAATTTAATAAGTCCAATATGGATGAAGTCTTGACCTTCCCGGTAAAATTCAGAGTAACTGATCCTCGAACTCAAATAATCCCCTCGTATAGTGTTGCGGAACCGACAAAGATAGTTGCATTGGTTGAAAAAGTATAGCTGTATGGCATGGAAGGTTTATGATAAAACTGGCAATACGGTACGTTGTACACTGAAAGGTTTGGAGTATAATGGTACATGGATGGGTGCATGTTTTGTGACAAGCACTCTGAAAAGTGCCGTACCCATTCTTTTTGAGATAGGTGACTATGTTATGTACCGTGGTGAGAAGTTTGAGATAAACTATGATCCTACGGCATTAAAAAAGGCGGCAAGAAAAACTTCGGGAGAAGCGTTTGTCTATGATAACGTAAAGTTCAACTGGCCGGGAGATGAATTGACGCGATGTGATTTTCTTGATTATGTGAAAAGTGATAATCAGATACACTTCACTTCTTTGCCTAAGTTCAGTTTCTTCGCTTCGTCTATACAAGATTTGGCAGACCGTGTTCAAGTAAATCTTGACCGTATATATACCGGAGCACAAAAATGGACGGTTGCCGTACACCCTGAATATGTGAGCACTACCAATGTAAACATTGATGTGAACAATATAAAGGTATGGGGTGCATTGGAGTTGTTCAATTCAAAATTTGGTGCGAACTTTGTTATTCGTGGCCGAACAATAACAATCGGTACTGCCGGTATTGCTGTGGGCAATATTTTCAAGTATGGACGTGGAAACGGTTTGTACGAAATTCAACGTACAGCCGATGCGGATCAACAGATTATTACGCGATTGCGTGCATACGGTAGTACAAGAAATATGCCTAACCGGTATTATAATAAGCTCTCAAACAGTTCTCTTACCAATTATTTGCCGAATAACATGGCCGTGGAAAATCTGATGTTACCTGATTTTCCTAAGACAACGCTTGATCCATATATTGACAGTAAGAATATTGCTGTGCTTGGCATTCGGGAAGGGAGTGTTTATTTTGACGGTACCGGTGGTTTGGAGGAAATATGTCCTTCAATGGAAGGTATGACCGCCGAACAGTTGAAAGATGCAGGTATTTATGTATCATTGGATGCCGGGGATAATGGCAATCTTGACGAAGTGGCTGATGCCGAACAACTGACAGATGATGGTACAATGGATAGCCTGAAGGAAGGTGAAGATGTCCCACCTTTTACAATAACGCTAAAAGATGTTGGTTTCAATATAAACGATTACCTGACTTCTGAAACAGCCACCATTAGCATGAAAAACGGCATGTGTGGTGGCCGGGATTTTGAAATAACCAAATGTGAGAAGAAGGGCAATAAATATGTGCTGACTTGTAACCGTGTATATGATGAAAGTCTGAAATTATATTTCCCATACAAGGATTACAATATAAAGTCCGGTGACAAGTTTGTCCTGCTTTATATTGATATGCCGGACGTTTATATTCAGGCCGCTTCACAACGGTTGCTTGCTACCGCGAAAAAATATCTTGCAAAGAATGACTATGTGCGCTATTCGTATGAACCGAAGGTGGATGATATTTTCATGGCACGCCAACATGATGAGGCTGTTGCAAGGGGGGAAGCAAGCATACATGATACTTTGAAAGAAGGGGACTTGATGCTATTCACTGATAGCGATCTTGGTATTGAAGGCAGCATCATTATTGATACCCTTATTATCAAAGAGGGAGAAGATATGATACCGAAGTACACTATGACACTTCGGGAGGAAAAGGCTGTTGGATCACTTGAAAAAATCCAAAATCAGATAGACTCTATTGCAGGTGGTGGGCAGGGAACCGGTGGCTTGAATACCCAACAGATACAGTCTATCATCCGTTCACTGGGCAATCAGCTTTTTCTTTCGCGCACCCACAATGATACGGCAGCTGGGCTTATCGGCTTCTTAGCCGGTGCTATCTTTGGTGCAAGCGGTTTTGCAGAGGGTTTGACCGGCTTTGGGGCGAAAATAGACAGCATGGGACGTGGGTATATGGAAAGCCTCACGTTACGCAGGTTTTTAGAGGTGCCGGAATTGCGTTTTAACCGTGCTGAAATTGTGCTTGGTGACAAATGGCGTTCTCCCGGTGCTGGAATTATAGAGAGTGTTGAGCCTGATTATGATGCTGATGGTAACTTGCTACGTTCCGGGACAATAAGTTTGAAATTACAAGACGGTGAAATAGGTGCTGTGGCTGTGGATGATATTTGCATGGGGTATTTCCATGACTATGAAACGCCGGGGAATAATGCGGTATCTGATATAGATGATAGCCGTGGCAACCGTATGTTTGCCGGTTTCTGTACAATCTATTTTCGTATTACAGAAATATTGGATGCCGGAACAAACAAAAGGTTTCGCTATGTGCTTCGTGGTGTTTCTGATCGTTGGCAATATTCTTTCCATCCGTGTGAGGCTTTGCATTTTGTCGCTTATGGCAACTTTACAAACAAGGAACGCCAGACTTCCGCTTATGAGACGAGGACATACCGCCGTTTCTTGGTAGGGGTAAATGACTGGGAGTTTACAAAGAGTATGGTTGCAATGCAGGATGGGGATTTGAGCAATCTCAACATCTTCGGGTTGGATATGACCGGTTATTCTGCTTATCTGAATAACATTTATATGACCGGCACAATCGAACAGTTACAGATAGATGCACCGGTACGCATTGAGATTGATACGCAAGGTGACAATTTTCTTGCTTATGGTGAATCAATGGAAATTACTTGCAAGGTCTTTAAAGGTTGGGAGGATATTACAGACACAGTTAGACAATGGGCTATCCGAAGGGATAGTGGAGATACCGCCGATGATGAAGCTTGGAATATCAAGCATAAGGATTTCAACGGTTCAATAACGATACATAACACAAAGGAAATTAGTGATTTAGGAAATAATTCAGTAACAGTGGTAAGTACCTTGTTTACCATAACGGCAACAAATGATACTGCATCAGTAGAAGCAATTGTGACGATATGATAGAGAGTGAAAAGAAAAGAATCAGAAAAGAGTTTCAACCGCTTACGATTGCAGTAAGCTTGAAGATAATGACACCGAACAGTCCGGCCAATCAGGTCTATAATCCGGTGGCAAATGAATATGATCCTGACCGTGGGGTTACTCCACTGGTGATTTTACCGGAAGTCATAGCGAATGCCGCTGACGGTAGCTGGGATATGCCTTATGTTAATTCTTTGTTGGCAGAAATGAACTGGTTTGCTAATGGAGAGAATATTTCTGCAATCAGTTCATGGAATGGGAAGTACAGTATAGATACGGTTGGAGATACACGCGGTGCCATTACCATAAGCAGAAATGTGGCTCCGGGTGAAAGTTTTGAGTTGTATTTTGAAGGTCTGATAGCTGATACCCGGCTTGGGGTGAATATTCCCGTTAAGACTGACTCTATCATGTTGACAACGGTAGATAAGAGTGAAGATACCTACGGTTTGTCTATTGGGGATAGTCAGATAATCCAGTACAATCCATTTCTTGACAAGCTTTTGTTGTATGATTACAAGGTAGCCAACAATTTGATTTCCGCATCTACGGCCAATAGGAATGCAGCTTTGGATGAAAATTCATACGAGCGCACCATTCCACTTATGGTAACAAAGGGAGTGAATAAAATAACTACCGGATATACAATTGAACTTTATCAGGTGAACAGCATATCAAGTCAAACAATGCTGACTACCGCAAACCATGAAATAGTGGCTTTGTCCTTAACCAGCCTGATAATGGACTTGCGTTTGGTCGAGAAGGGGGATTACTTGCTGTTGGTGAAGGTTGGTGGAAAGGAGGTTGCAAGACAGCAATTCTCCGTCAATCGTGTTTATCCAAAATTTACGTGCATACCGGCAAGTCAGGCTTCCATCAATCCTGATGAAATCCTGCATAGGAATATAGCTATGGTACAGTGGAATGGAGAAATTGTGCCGATACCGGCACCGATTATCCGCATGGTATGGTTTACGGACAGTGCAAATAAGACCGGGGTACAATGGCAGGAGGGGGAAAAAACTGTGATAATGTTGGATGGAACCGGTATTGGTGAAACTTATCTTGACGATTGGTTGGACGTGTACATTAAGGCCGAGCAAAAAAAGGCTTTCTCTGTATTGACTGATGGGACAAATGAATATACGGACAGTAACGGGAACATATATATAAATAATTGATATGAGGTATGTTGTAGCAAATAAGGAAAAGGCTTTGGATGCCGGGGTTCTGTTGTTGGGGCACTTGGTAAAGGGAGAATCCATCATCTTGAATGAAAAGGAGGTAATGTGCCTGCCTTCTCTTGATGGAGAACTGGAAGATAGAATACTGTTGTTGGACGGTATCGTTTATACTAATACAAGCATGAATCAAATTATATCAGAAGGAGGTTGGGAATATGGCAGAAAATTATAGTGCCCAAAATAGCATCACGATTAAACGTCTTCGTTCCAATGACAGCCTGATGCTGACTTTTGAAAATAATGGCATTCCATTGTTTCAGGCCGTAGATGAAGAAAGTGGGGCTGTCTCTCCTGATTGGAGTATAGCTGCGAATCAGCCGGTACGGACACCCAAAGTAACTTCGGCACGTGGGTTGGCGGTCAGTTTGTCTGGTCATAGTTGGGCTTACAATGGAGTGGCTTTAAATTTTAACGGTGCGGAAAGTGGAGGTTGGAAAAAAGACAGTACGGGCAAATTCTCTTTGAATACCAGTACCGGTGCCATTAAAATTGTCGGAAACTTGGCAAGCAAAACGAATATTGCAGGAGATACATTGACTTATTCATGTGTCGCTTCTACGGCAGGTGTTGAGTATAATTTGACCGGGGAACTGCCTATTGCCATTCAGAATATGGGAGCCAGCTCTTACTATCTTGCTATTCTTGCAAGTACCGAACAGTTAACAAGCAAAGTAACAAGTTGTACTCTGACTACCAAGCTGTATGCCGGTGCCAATGCCATTACCGATTACTATATAAAATGGTATAAGGACACGGCGGCTTGGACTGATAAGAACGGACAGAAAAGTGTAACTGTTACCCGTGGTGATGTGGACGGTACCCAGTTATTCATAGCAGAAGTTTATCAGTCTTCAAGTGCTTCACAACCGATAGCACGTGCCGGGGTACGTATCATTGATACGGCAGATGAATTTCAAATTGTATGTTATATAACTTCTTCCAACAAAGAGGTTGATACCGGACAACCCGTTACAGTAAGTGCCAAGATTGTAAATATGACTACGGGGTCAACTTATACTCCTACTTCCGCATCGTGGACTATGGATGTGATGGATAAGGAAAACTGGAAGAGTTTGAAACATTCTACAACAAATTCTATATCTGTAACAACAACGGAAACTGACAGAAACGGGACTCAATATGATGTTGATGTTTTGGCAGAATGTCATTTTAATTAACATAAAAACAAAATAATATTATGGCAACTAAAGGATTAGGAAATGAAACATTGGTGACCTCCATTCTGCGTTCCAATACAGTATTGGTGGAAGTTGGTGGTAGTGTCAGACGCATTACCGTGGAAAACTTCATGAATGCTATTAATAATGGTGACGAACAAATGTTGAGGCAGGTGGCTTGGGGGATTCCAATCAAACAATCAACCCAAAGTAGCACGAACTATGGTGTGATAGGTAATACAGCCGCATGGACAGAATACAAGTTGTATTGTGGCCGTTATCTCGTAACGAATGATGGAAGGGCTGCTAAAATGTCCCCTACCAATAGTGCGGTGTTTGCTGATGGTACTGCGGTGGATGAAACCAAAGGGCATGTGATGTGGATAGGGCCACGTTTGTATTATCGTGTACAGACTGACAGTGTAAGTGGTGTACCAGTCTTATGGCTCTCGATGCTACCTATTGGCGGTGAGTTTATTGGTGGGGCAAATGGTGGAATGTATAACTGTATCGGTGCATACAAAGGCTCCATGTCAGGTAGCGCACTTGTTTCACGTTCAGGAGTTGCACCGGCAGGCAGCAAGACAATCAACGCATTTTGGAATGCTGCACAAGTGAACGGTAAGGAATGGGGACTGACCGATTACGATCAGAGAAAGCTTATTATGATGTTGGGGCTGTCCCAGTACGGAGATACCAATATTCAAGCCAAACTTGGTTATGGTGTGGGTGGTAGCTCCAGTAAAGACTTGTGGGCTGCTGCGGCAGCATTGCAAACTGGCGCAACAAAGAGTCTCGGTGACAATTGGGGCAAAATAGCTATTTCTGTGGTGAATGGAAGTAATACTGGAGTGGATTGTTCACGGGTGAACATGATGGGTATAGAAGATCCTTATGGGTGGCAGTGGGAATTTCTGCAAGGAGTATTTTGCGGTAGTTCCAACAATAGTGCTCAAAGTGGAACGGAAATTTTCATTTACAAAGGAAACCGTTTACCGACTACTGCTGAATTAGCTGCGCATCCAAATGGTGAATACAGACAAGCTACCCGTCAGACAGCTTCCGGTCAAGTGCAGGAAATAATTCTTGGGGAGCATTTTGATATTTTCCCGAAAAAGATTGGTGGAAACAGCACTTCTTATTGGGCTGATTATTCATGGGCAAACACTACTGGGCAGCTGGTTCTTTGGGGCGGTGCTGCGTATAACGGTGCGTCTTGCGGCCTCGCTTCTGCGTCCTCGTCTGACGCTTGGTCGACCTCGTCTGCGTCTTTCGGCTCTCGCCTTGCGTATTTTGGGAATTTAACATTTGTTAGCGGTGCATCTTTGATGGCTGCATAATAGATTTTGAAATATTAGTTCTTTGAATTTCAATTAATTAAAACCCGTCCACCTTCTCGTTTTACGGCAACGGATAACGGGACGAAAGCCGAAAGGCGTGGACGGTTGGCAGAGGGGAACAAGAGCTGGTTCTTTGGGGCGGTAATGCGAATAACGGTGCGAATTGCGGCCTCGCTTATGCGAACTCGAATAACGATTGGTCGAACTCGAATGCGAATATCGGCTCTCGCCATACTTATTTATCGTAGAGTAATCTGCGAGTTCTCCGAGCCATGACCTTGCAGGATTTATATCGTTGCAACGTAGTAATCAATTGGTTACGATGTCAGAAAATCAAGAATGCGGAAAGGTTGCCCAATTTGCGAAAGGCAACAAGCGGTGTTAGTAGGTTGGTTCTCGAAAGCTCCGGGCGAATTATTCAAGCAAGTAAAAACAGCTTGCAGTTATCGGAATAATTAAAATAGTCTGAACAAGACAAAATTGGAAGTATGGTGTAAATTTTAAAACAAAGCAGCAGTGAATATTGGAAGAAGTGATATTGATTGGAAGAGTCTATCGCATAATGAAATTGATAGAATTATAGCGGAAAGGATAGAGGCTGACAATAAACGGATAGAAGCAAACGGTGGAAAGAAATCTAAAAGAGCCGGGTATATTCTTGAACGTATAGCAGAGATAAATAATTTACGTGAAGCGGACAAAGAAGCACAAGATGGGAAGGTTAAGAAAAACCGCTTTATCAGGCGGCATAATCTACACCCGGAAGAAGACCTCCGAGCTTTGCAGTTGATGATCCTGACATTGGATTTTCCGGCACCGGATTATAGCGTAATGAGAGTAAAAAGTGATGCAGGAAAGGTTCGAGATATTGTCAAACAGAAATATTTCCCGTGGCGTATATTGCACCATGCAATTATGAGGGTGATTGAAGAAGATGTTTATAGAAATTTGATTTATGATACAAGTGCGTGTATCAAGGGAAAGGGATTACATTTTGGAGTAAGGAGAATGAAACGTTTTCTTCACCGGTACCCGGAATACAAATGGTTCGTAAAGACTGATTTCAAAAAGTTCTATCAAAGTATTCTTCATGAGCTTATTGTTGCTGCATTGAGAAGGAAATTCAAAGATGAACGATTTATTAAATTGATCGAGATAGCTGTTTTATCGTATGACAGCGGAACAGAGTTAGTTGACGTATTGGAGAATGAAGTTGAACGGAAGAAGAGGTGTTCCGATTGGAGCATTTACAAGCCAACCTATCGGGAATTTTGCGGCAAGCCGGATAGATCATACAATGAAGGAGAAATATCGTGTCAAATGCCTGCATAGATATTGCGATGATAATGTTATGCTGGCTCGTTCTAAGGCCGAAGCGTTGTTTCTTATTCGTGCGTATGAACGGGAAAGTGCAAAAGTTGGGTTGGTAGTTAAAGCAAACAGTTGTATTGCTCCGATAGGAACAGAAACAAAAAATGGGAACAAAAAGCATAGAAAGCGAAAACGTAGTAAGAGGAAGAAGGATTAACTTTTTGGGCTATTGCTTCACGAAAGATAATGTTCGGATGCGTAAAAATATGAAAAAGAACTTTGCCCGAAAGGTGAAACGAATAAAAAGCCGGAAACGTAACCGCGAGATACGAGCTTCATACTGGGGCTGGTGTAAGTGGGGAGATTGTAAGAATTTATGGAGAACAATAACAAATAATGATATGAGTTTTGCAGATAAAGGTATCAAACAGAGTGGTAGAACAAAGGACGGAAAGAAGTTCTTCGATGTAAAAGAGACAAGATTGATGGATATTCTCAATGTCCCTATAACAGTGGTGGACTTTGAAACGAATGTGAAGACAAAGCAAGGTGAAGGTAGATATTGTGTTCTTTTTGAACAGAACGGACAACGTAGCAAATTCATAACGAACTGTTACAATCTGAAAGATGTGTTGGTTCAGGCTCGCGAAGCGGAGAATAACGGTCAGAAGATTTTTCCAGTGGAAAATGTGATTGTCAAGCGGCGTTCGTTAGGTGACGGGAAGAGTGCTTATTATTTTGAAGAATAATTATAAAAATGGAGGTAATTTATGAAAAGTTATGGAACTCTTGTAGGAGAACTGCCGACTGGTATTGAATTTGTAGTTGAAGGTGCGTTGCTACGCATTTACTTCGACTTTGAGAGAAGAGAAGCTGTTCAAAAGGCCGGTTCGGAAGATGTGGTGGTTGAAGACCAGTATGTCTGTGAAAACGTGGATGTTGAAGGGGAACATGATTATGACAGTATTGTAAGTGCCATTATCATGGAACGTTATGATGCGAATAAACGTGATGCCATTTTCGCCAACTTGGAAATGGCACGTGATATGGCTTCGGAACTTGACGAAGGTAAGCGTGCCGAATATCTGAAAGAATACACTGATTATCAGAGTTATCGTATCAAGGCTAAGGAGATCGCAAAAGAAGTATTAGCAAAATTGAAGTAATCCGGTATGGAGGCGCAAGGGCATATATTAATACGAAGAAAGGCCAAAAATGGAATTGACGGTACTAATGGGGAACCGGGGAAAAACGGGCTGCAAGGCTGTATTCTCCGGCAATCCGAATGGGCTAAAGGCATAGAGTATCGCAATGACGAGGCTTTGACTTCCGGTACCCGGTACTTGGATATTGCAATTGTGACTACCGGTGCTAATACGTTTAATGCGTATAAATGTCTGAAAACTCATACGTCCAGTGATTCCATTCCGGTGACAAATACAACTTATTGGCAGAAGTTTAATTCTTTGGTGCCAGTGTACACTCCGCTTATCATGGCTCAAAATGCTATTCTACGGTTCATGCAGGGTAATCAGCTTTTGATAATGAAGGGCGATAATAAAACGGTTGCAGCAGGTCTTGTTGGTGGTGACTATCCGTTATGGGTTGGAGCTACAACACCGACTGATGCGCCATATAAGGTGAGTATAGCAGGGAAACTCTATGCGGCTGGTGCGGTTATTTCAGGTGACAGCACTTTTGAAGGTACATTGAAAGGTGTATCAGGCTCTTTTACAAGGTTGAATTGCGTGAATGCTGCTGGTGATGCGGTTGGAGGAATCAGCTTTGGAAGTGATGGAAGAATGTGGTTTGATGGTGATATGTATCATCAAGGTACTAAGGATAACCGGTCATTACGTTTCTACACTTCTGACTTATGGTGTAGAGGCGTGTTTGGCGCAAGGGAAAGAAGCATTATGGTAGTTTACGGCTCCTATGCCTATGTGTACACAAAAGGTGCTGATAAAACCGGTACTTATATACCTTTGACTTCCGGGACTTCCTCTGCTAACGAAACTTATTATACAGTTCCTTGCTATTCGCCAAGATACGATTATAACGGTGAAACTTCGGGTTTTCCAGTTGATACGGTTATATTTAGAATAACATCGAATGTAACCTACCGTTATCTTTTGAGTCTTGCCGTCACCCAAAGGATATTCGTGGTTAATGCAAATGACAATTATAATAATGTTCAGATATATGCGAATGGAACAAAGCAAACATTGAATGGCGGTTCCATGCACCATTGTATGCAGTTGGTGGATTTTATGTATCCGTCACCGAACTCTGACTGGTTGGGAAGAGGACTGATGTTCGGTGCTTCAAATGATAATGATTGGAAGTGATTATGAAAAGGATAAATTTTGAAAGAATTGAGATATTTGTTGATATTGATAAGACGAGATGTTCCGTTGAGAACTACAAGAAGGATTTTGCCAATATCATTTATCAACTTGGCAGGGGAATAGAGGCTCATGCCCTCGCATTTAAAATATTCAACTCCAATGGAGAAATTGAGTATAACGATGAAGAGTGTAATATGATTAAGGAATACGCAAGTTTATGTTCCCCAGCCTTTATTGATGCTATCAACAAATTACTATTGGAATAAAAATAATAAACGCAAACACAAAAGGATATGAACGACATTATTGAAACATTCATTCACGACCATTTGTTTTTACATTTGGTTTTGATAGCGGTAAGTATGACAGCTATCATAATCGCAATGGGGATAGATTTTATTTCGGGGATTCAGAAGGCCAAACAGCGTGGGGAACTTCGTACCTCGAAGAAGTACAAAATGACAGCGACAAAAGCGAAGAAATATTTTAATCCGTTTCTGACACTGGTTATGATTGACCTTATATGTTGCATCGTCATTCCATTTCCAGTATTCGCTATGTTATGGGCGGTTTATTGCGTTTTCTGTGAGTTCAAATCGGTACGTGAGAAATCATGGGAAAAGGCCGAGCTTCGGAAAGCGGAAAGGACCATGAGTATAATCATTGAGAATAAGGACGATATAGCACGACTGGCCGCACAAATATTGTTTGAAACACAAAAAGAAAAGGAGGATAAAAATGACACGGGGACTACGGAATAATAATCCGTTAAATATACGGAGAAATAATACGAAATGGCAGGGGTTGTCTGCAACACAGACAGATAAAAGTTTCTTTCAGTTTAAAACTATGGCATACGGTTATCGTGCTGCTTTTAAAACTCTTCAAACTTATATTCTTAATAAGTATGATACTGACAAAGACGGCACGGCCAATGAACTTGAAGATGTTATTATGCGATGGGCACCGCCATGTGAGAACAATACTGAAGTGTATATTGCCACAGTCGAAAAGCGTTCAGGCATATCTCGTCATACAATTCTGAACAGAAACAACCGGGAACAACTTATTGCGGTGGTGGCTGCAATGAGTTATGTTGAGAATGGTGTTCCTGCAAACATGGATGAGGTAAGGAAAGGTTGGGAGTTGATATAGGAAACAAACATATAAACACATAGAAGATATGGCAAACTTGAATTTTACTCTTAAAGAAGAGGATTGGTACGAAAGCCAACCTATACAGTTATCTACTGGGAAATTTGCTATTAGCATCAATTTTGGAGATGCAGCAAACAACAGAGTTGTTGTGTACAAAAGTTCTAATGGAAAGGATTATGTACCTTACAAAACAGCACTTGGGGTTGGAGAGTTCTGTGATATGAATGTCGACGGGTTGATAGCCGGACAATATGTTATGGTAGGATGTAATGAACTTCCTATTTCATCTTCATTTTTGGAAAGTTCTGATGGTAGCAGCAGTGCGAGCAAATCGGATATTTTAGCAGAAAGCGGACGTGCTCAACTGGCAGAGTCCCAACTGGAACAGTCCATAAATGCGGTGAAGACCGCTTTGGATGAATTGGTTGGTACTGTTGATGCGACTACGGCCATTGACACCTTCAATGAAATTGAAACCTTCCTTGCAGGAGTAACCAATGAAAAAACTCTGACTGGAATGTTGGCTGTTACTGATGGAAAGGCCGTGACCGCACAAACAACGGCTGATGCTGCAAAAAGTACAGCTCAAACAGCTCTTAGCAAAGCCACTGCCAATGAAACAAAACTTAATACAATACCTGAAATGCCGGAGAATGACGGTAAGATATATGGTTTCTGTAATGGTGCATGGGTAGTTATTGCGGAAGTTGGTAAAAATGTATATACAGATTGATTATGAGATTGAAGATAGGTATAGGAGTAATCTTTGTGTTACTCCTTGCGGCAACCTTTTTGATGTACCGGTTGTGGCAGGAAGAGAAGAAGGAAAGTGCCCGGCTTTCAAGCAATATGAAAAGTCTCTGTACTGGACTTGAAGAATATAAGATTAGGGATAGCCTAAATGTGGTTGAAAACCATGTTTTGCGGCTTAATATTAAAGAATTGAAAGAGTTGCGGAGTGCGGATGCAAAACTGATAAAAGAATTGAATTTGCGTCCAAAAGAAGTTGAATATATTACAACTACAAAAGTTGTCACCAAAGACAGTATTGTATTTGTTTTGAAAGACAGTTGTTTCAACTATTCAGATAAATGGGTGGATTTTTATGCAAATATTCCTGACAGTACGTTTGTCTATGAAGTGAGAGACAGTCTTTCAAGTGCGATAAGCCGGATATATAAACACAGGTTCCTATGGTGGAGATGGGGGACAAAGGGGTATAGACAAACAATAGTCAATCATAATCCACATAGCAGAATAATTTATAATGAAATCGTAAAGGTGGAGTCTTAAATGAGAAGGGAGCATTTCGGCTCCCTTTTCTTGTTCTTTAAAAAGGCAGATCGTCTTTTTGTTCCCCGAAATCCACAGGCGGTTGAGGCGTGGTGGTTTGTACGGGTGCCGCGGTGGGTGATGTTCCCTGATAATAAGTTTGGGGCTGTTGCGCTGCGGTAGGCTGTCCTGGATTACGGAGTGTTGCTTTCCAGCAAGTAATGGAGTTAAACCATTTTCCTTGCCATTCATTCGCATTAATATCTATTTCAATATCAACGTCTTGCCCGACTGCTAATCCAAAATTCTGAATATTGCTATTCATTACTGAAAAAGCGACTTTTTTAGGGTATTGGCCGGGAATTTCCAAAACGAAATCTTGTCTTTGCCAGTTGTTACCATTTTTTGAGACACCCGATTGTATCGGTTGTGCCACAATAATTTTTCCTTCTAATTTCATTGTTCGCTTATAAATAGTTAAACACTATATGCCCGGCCTTTTCAAGTTTACGGGCATAATCTAACATTCTTTCTTTAGTGCTGAAACTTTCATCATTCCACCAAATGCCAAATCTTTTAATCTGACACTGATAGCGTTTGTCTCCTAATAGATTCTCGGATATTCCTATACGATATTTTGCCATTTTTATTCATCATCCCCAGCCGGATTTAACTTGTCTGACTCATTGATTGCGCGGCTGATAATATCACAATCAGTAAGTTTTCGTTGTATGATAGCCATCCTCCTTTTGCAATTATCACTTTGATTGAGGTCACAATACCCTCCCTTATATAAAATATCAGAAAGTTCGTCCAATACTTTAAGTGTGTCAGTGAGCCGGAGATATGTTATTCCGGTTACTTCTTTGTTGTATGGACGGACTTCTTCTATCCGTTTGTCAAGGGATAGACAAGCAAGCTCTGCCATACATCTTGTAAGTTCTACTTTGGCAAGTAAGGCACTGTTTTCAATCCGGCATTTGTCAAATTCCAGTTTAATGGAGTATTCCATTTTAAGCAGATCAGGTTGTACTTCATCTGCAATATACTGGTTAGCATCAGCCATGAAAAAAGCCCGGTGTCCAGCTATTTTATTGATTTTCTTTTCATATTGAAGCATCAACTGTTCCAGTTTATTTCCTTGCTGCTTTACGCGGAAACGACAAAGCCTTGATTTACGTAATTCACTTAACATTTCTACAATTAAGGAACAAACTATGTCATTGGTGAACAATATGTTATATATTGCTGCCAGTGTGATATTTTCAGCTTTTAACTTCTTGTCTTTTATATCACCTATTTTTCTTTCCATAAGTTCATGAAATCTTTATAGACACATGGTAGTGCAAAGATAAGGACAAACGTCTCAACAATCAACTTTATTAATTGTCCGGTTCCTATATCAATCCATTCTGTTTTTATTATAATTCATTTTGGCTTCAATGAGTGAATCAATGTCACATTTGAAATGATGTAGTGTACTTAGGGCAACAATGATTACATCTGCCAGTTCTTCTTCTACATCTAAATACTCTTTAATATGTGGAGATTTCTCACCCGTACACTCAAAGACTTCGGCAACTTCTTCAAGCAGATCGCGGTGAAGATTGTTGTTGCTATCATTGTCGGGATCAATCTTTCCACGTCTTACGGCACATTCATAAGCTTTCTGCGCGATCTCATTTAATTTTCCCATTATCAATATGTTTTATCCAGTTATTATCTTTCTCCAAAAACCATTGCCAGCCATTTTGGGGCTTGATTTTTCGTTTTATATACCGGCGAACTGTGGCATAATTCAGATTTAGCTTTTGGGCGGCTTGGGTTATTGAATCGAATCTATACCATTTGCCTTCGGGAGTGATTGCGATACACGCAAAGGCATGGGCGTTTCCATTAGACCAATATCTATGTCCTTTCAAAGCCTCGCTGTGTCTTTTTCTTATTTCAACAGCTCTCTCTTTGCCATAGTATTCTTCATAGGTTTTTCCTCTTAATCCGTGGTGATAGCCTTTATTGAAAACATTATGTCCGTTGACAACCCGTGTGACCGGTATTTCAGGGTCTAATCTTAATTCCATATTATTCCTTATTTTTGTAATTATCTCTTCTCATTTGGTGATAGCGATAGTACATGGATAAGTCGAGTTTACGAATGAAATTATCATCCGCTTTCATGTCAGAAACTTTTTGGGCAGGCTTGACTACCTCAAAGAAAATTCTCTTTACCGCATACCTTCCCTTTTCAAGAGAATAACATTGCACTGATCCTTCATAAGCATAAATAAGCCCGGCAAAATCAGGGACTTCATCGGGCTTTATCAAACTTTTCGGTACTATATAATAAAAATAATTGGTACGTTGGCCGGAAGTGACAACATCAAACTTGTTCTTGCCATATTTATCACTTTTCTTTTTATCCTTATGGAAATCACATCTGCTTACTTTTACTTCATATTCATAAGTCAGGCGTGACCGGGTAACTTCCAATAAGTCAGCTTCCCATTTCCCGACAAAAATATTGGGAAAGATGCGGTTTCCTTTTTTATCACGAAAAACATGATCGCAAAAGCCTTGTATAATATCAAGTGTTTTCATTTGATCTTTCCATGTTCCTTATCCAGTTCATACTCAAAAAATCCTTTTGCCTTATCATAAAGTCCGTCCTTTATATCAGAGAAATACATAGCGGCATTAAAGGCTTTCAATGCTGCCACACGAGCTTTCTTCTTATAATAGTCTGCCCGTTTGATCGTATTTTCTTCTTTTCTACGTTCTTGCTGTTCCAAATATCGGTCAACCGCTTCTCGTCCCCAACGGAACATGTCTTCTTTGTCGGCAAAGGTGGCAGATTCTTCACGGATCAGCCTTTTCTCCGAGGAAATGACATAAGCTGATATTCCTTTGTATCTACGAATGGAAACGGCTATGTCGAAACCTTTATAATTTTGCTGTTCAACATAGCCGCCAAGAGTATATGGGAAGTCTGTCTTTTCTATCATACAGCTTTGATATTGATTAGTGGCACAATTGTATCAATAATTTCTACCGTAGGTTCTATAAGCTCTTTTATTTCCTGAACATTTTTGTATGCCATAGGACTTTCATCCAATATCCCTTCACATACGGAAGTGGAATACACTTTGCTCATTTGGGTTTTGAATGCGTCCATTGATAATCTTTCTTTAGCTTCGGAGCGGGAGTATAAGCGTCCTGCACCATGTGGTGCAGAATAGTTCCAGTCTTTGTTTCCCTTACCACGACAAAGAAGAATGCCGTCTGCCATATTCATAGGAATCACAACGTAATCATTGGCGTATGCGGCAATAGCCCCTTTACGGATTATCATATCATCAAAGCTGATATAGTTATGGACTGTCTCAACGGATATTGCAGCGTTCCAGCCCAAAGCTCTGATTATACGCTGTATAATCAACTTGCGGTTGAATGCGGCATATCCTTGTGCGATCACCATGTCACATAAATAGTAAAGCATTGCTTCATTTGTGAGATACCCAGAATATTCGGCAAATTTTTCCTTCAAACGTAGTATTTCAGTTTGCATGAATTGTGGCTCAACAGTGGACTTCAAGCGTTGAATTTCATTAGAAAAAGCCTTTTTGTCAAATTTTGCTATTTCTGCATGGTATTTACAGACCTTCACACCAAAGTTGCGCGATCCGGTATGTATTGTAAGAAATATATTATTGGTTGACTCGGCACGCCCCAGTTCTATAAAGTGGTTTCCACCTCCCAATGTACCTAAAGAGTTGTATAATGTGGCTTCATTTATCCCCACCTTCTTACAAAGTTGTGATACATATTCTTCATTAATAACTGGTTTGGTTAGTTGGTATTTAGAGCAGAACTGATCCATTCTGATAGATAAGAAGGTAAACAAATCTTCCTTTTCTTGTTTGGATAAGGGGTGTTGGTTAATCTCAAATCCCATAGGTATGGTGGAACGGATTGCATGATTAATGTCCGGGAAAGACTCTTCTGTTATTGCGTTTTCAATTTCTACACACAACATTCCACAACCAATATCCACTCCGATATGATTGGGGTTGACACGATCTGTAACCGGCATGGTGAATCCAATCACTATATCTACTCCCTGATGGGTATCAGGCATAATACGAACTGGAACACCAGTCGTAACCGGATTGTTCAAAATGTTTTGTATCGTTCCAATAGCTTCATTTTCTATTGTATTTGCAAATATTTTACAATCTTTGCCGAACTTTCCTTGTAATTCAATCATAATCAAATCTTTTCGTTAAGTTTTTCAAGAAGTTCATTCGCACAGTTCTTTGCGTATTCTTCATCTTCATCATGAAAGGACTTGACTGTTATCCAAATCCCTGCAAATTTAACTTGCACCTTGTAATCAGGAAGAAGGTATTTTTCTCTGTTTCCGTTGCGATTATCTTCTACGAATGTAGTAGTTTTATTAATTCTGTACTGTTTCATCATTATTTATTTCTTTAGAGTGGCAATTTCTATCAAGTATCTCAATGCACTTTTTAACCCCAGTATCAAATCCTTCCTTATAGTCTTTAGTATGCTCGCCTACAACATATATAGTCATTGACAGCCAAAAAAGAAGTATGCCAACGGTTTTATACCAGCATGGTAAAGATACAGAAAAGGGTTTTAAGGTAATGGAGAAATCACCGATCCACAGAAGACCGGCAATGAGCATGAATAAATATAAGATTTTCATCATTTATCATTGTTAAGTTCAACATATTTGCCTTGTAAAGAGCAATTCCTTAAAATTTCGGCATTTTCCCGGCCAAATGCAATAAGAACACTACCGCAACCGGGGCTGTCCCCACGTGTTCCATCGGGACGGAAGAATTTTATTCGATTTCTCAAAAACATCATACCGGTTGCTTTCGTGAAGATGATATCTTGAAACTTATTGCTGTCACACCGGTTAAAAAGTAGTGCTATACCGTTGCCGTGTTCTGCCAATTTCTCTACAAACTGCCATATAAGCGGTTTGGAGTACGGAGGGTTAAGCCAAATTCGCCCCCCCCCAATTTTGTACAAGGCCATTGTCCTGCTTGTTGTACATGATTTTTGCAGTAGGCCAAAGAGGGTGCATGGGAGCACATGGATCAAGGTCAAATTCACCTAATGCTTCAATGATTTCTCGTGGTGTGTACCATTCATCGGAAGCGTTTACAGATCGTTCAAAAGATGTATTCATGTATTACTTTCATTTAGGATTTTACGAATTTCTATATGATCGCAATTTTCATCAGCCTTTTTCAGAATATAAGCAATCTCTTCTTCCTTACTCATGTTCTGTGGACGTTTCGTTGCTTCTGCTCTCAATTCAGAAATAATTTTATCTACTTCGGGATTAGGAGTTTCATATAATTTTTTAAGTTCAGCGGCTCTACGTTTAATAAGTCGCTCTGTCTTTTTGTTTAATTTCATCTCACAATATTTTAAAGTATTCCTTGCATAAAAAACCTTTTCTTGGTGAAAAGTCTTTGAAGTCGCAACTCATGTATATTTCCTTCCTATCAGCCCAATGTGCCATGTCTTTCTGCCACTGTGGAATAATTTGGTGTGGATTGTTCAGATCACGAAAGGGTTGACAATGTGGAAGAAAACGGCGGCTTTTAGATTTCCAGTAGTTGACGCGCGCAAACGATTCTTCAAAGTCCATAAGGATGCAATACAAGAAATATTCCCCTTTATATCCATACTTGTCTATTAAAGCGGAAGCACGTTCAACTTCTGCAATCTGTCCCGGTGTATCGCATCCAAAGCGAATACGTTTAATCCATTTTACTTTTGCAAGTAGCCGAGCGATTTCATCCGTGATTAAACGGGCATCCAGTCCTTGATTAAAATCCACTTTGATACCCAGTTTGATGATTTTCTCTATTTGCTGCAAGCCATAGTTTGAGGCCAGTATATTATTATCCATAAGGATAGCTTTTTTCCGTCCGGCTGTTATTTCCTCAATATCCATATAAGGTGAGATTTTTCCTTCTTTTTTAGGAACAACACACCATTTACACCGATTGGGACACCCACGTGTCAGAAATCCATAGGACAAATTGGAGTCAATATTGTAGATCGAGTAATCAGGTTGAAGACGATCAACCTCAACTGGAAGAACTTTTTCAATATCATATCCGGTACCACCTTTTTCTATTTGGTTAGCATTGATATAATAGTTATAGTCGGGTGTGAAAGTGAAAACTTTAGCTGCATATACTTTATCATATTTACATAATGGATTATACCATTCCACTTGATCGCCTCTTGCTTTGTGGTAAGCACTGATCTTCATAAGTGCTAAATTGGGGAAATTGCTATCAACGGCTAAAATTCCAATATTCATTATTCTTCAAATTTAGGTTTTGGCATCCATGCTATCGGTTCCCATGACGGAGGTATGCTGCTCATTGAAGAGTAAATTGGGTTACCTTTGTACGTGTCATAGATATAACCATCCATGCAGAACCATACATTGTTGCTATATGTGCCGTTAAAAATCGCACCATGTTTACATAGAATGATGATGTCCTCATTTTCATCCGGCAACCGTCCCTTCACGCTTATCCAAGGTGATTGCTTTGACTGCCAGTCAGCACCTTTTATAAATGCAGATTCTGCAATTTCATCATGAGATAAATATGTAAAATCATCAAGTGACGTGTGTGTGCCATAAGTAGTTAATGTTTCGGCACTTGTCATCCTTGCTTCCTTTGCCGCTTCTTCTACTGTCTGTTTCATATCTATTTATCAAATAAATTAGTTTGAACCAACGTTCCTCTCTCTGTTTTTATCTCCCCAAAACATTCCCGGTGAAAACGTTTTTCTTGTGCTTCAAAGTATTCTTCATCTATTTCAGTTGCATAGAAATCGAATCCAAGTCCATAAGCAGCTATTCTGCTACTTCCTGAACCTAAATGACTATCAAAAATTTTGTCTCCCTCTTTGGCGTTTTTTCTTAATATTTCAGCATATAATTTCACTGGCTTCTGACAACGATGGATATTTCCACCTCGTTCTCCAATTGTACACCGGTTTAGAGTTATGATCCGAAGAGCTTTGTCAAAACTACTCCATGCCAATTCTCCGTCAGACATTGTTAGTCCATGTTGCCCCTTATCCCAGACGATCCAACCCATTTTAGGAGGCAGATGTTGAGTAAAATAGTTGCCACCGAAAATTATTTGATTCTTACTCACTCTAAATAACTCCTGAAAATATCTTTTGCTAGGTGGTTTCTTGTCCCAGTCCTTGCGTTTATACTGCTTAAAGCCTAAATGCTTCGGCATCCCACCCTTGTGCATTATGTCTATGCCATACTGGGGATCGACTATCGCTAAATCAAAGAACTTATCAGGAATCCCCTTCATGTATTCCATACAGTCCATGTTATATACTTCGCTTATCGGCATTATTTATATCCTTTTTATTCTTGTTTATAACTAAATATTGGCATTTTTTTAGGCTTTGGGCACTCTTTTAGGTAGTTTCTATCTATCGTAAAAATTTCCTGCAAAAGATTTTTCTTTAATGCTTTCTTTTGTTTTCGAGGAAGTCTTATCAATGTTTTGTATTCGTAAATACCGCCTACAATATGCCATAGTCTGAAATTTATTTTTAATCCTTCGTACATGATTATGAATATATGGAAGTAATATAAAGATTTTTTTCTGCTAATCTTATTTTCATATTTCTTCGGCTTTAACGTTATATCCAAGCCTTTTCAATCTATTATAATGGACTCCACATAAAAATTGAACATTGCCACCTGGATATGTAACTTTGTATTTAGCAGTATTTTTACATGGAGTAAAATCGTGCCAGCCTCTTATTCTTGTTTTTCCTTTATCTACGTGCTCTTCACATTTCATGATTTATTTCCCATACAAAGCTGGTACAACTTCAATAGCAACAAAAGCGTCCCACTGATTATCTATATGTCCCCATGCCTCATTGTAAATATGAAAGGCTTTGCCAACACTACCATCTATATCTACTTTTTCAGTAACATCCATTTTTTGGATGAATGACCATACAAAGGGAATAATGTCTTCAACAGACATAGGACAAGGAAATGCACACATATTTGAGTTTGTAGATGCCTTAGTCCAATAAAGAATGAGCTTACTATCTTTCAATTCATAGCCCACAGCCTTTGAATGTTGACTCATAGCGATAGCCATAGCGTTTTTGAATGTACTTTCACTATCTGCTATTATATTAAATCTAAAATTATCCATTTGACTCCTTTCTTTTCAACTAATAAATTGGCACATCATATCCTTTTTCTATGAGGAACTTTATAGCTTTTATTTTTAAACGTTCTCCGTACCATTTTTCTGTTACGTTTTCTCTATGGTAATGATAAGATAAGTCGCTAACACAAAAGAAGAAAACCAACGGAATGCTTTCAATTCCATCCTCTTTTCTTGTAGATTTATACGATATAACGACTGTATCAGAAAACATGGTATTGTCATATTCCAGTAAAGTGGGATAATTCCAAAAATCTAAATGAGCACAACAACCTTGCATCACGGCTAATTGCAAAATATCCTCTTTTGATATTTGCATTAAAGATTTGTCGCCAATAGTTATTTCTTTCATTTTATTAGATCACTTTAATTCATCCTCCAATATTAATCCTCCATTTAGAATATGATTACGCATACCTTCACTCAATGACATTGTTTGCTCCAAATTGGGACGTACCCAATTATGAACTTTCACGTATGACGGTGGAGCCTGCTTTGAAGATTTCGTATGCATCATATCCCCTCCGCATTTACATCTCATGATGAAGGGAGTTACACCTTTGTCTTTGTATAGAGTTACCTTATAATTGTTGCATTTATTACATTCATATAGGTTATATTCTCCCCGGCCATCATAAATTTTAGCATCTTCAATACTTGCAACCATACTATTGTATTGTTGAGCTATATTATTTTTACTCATTTAATCTATATTTTTCATTAAACATGGAATCCGCTTCTTGAAACTGTTTTGTGAAGCGATTCTTTTTATAATCTCTTGGTGCAGTACATCCAGTTAACAAAACAAGGAGTGTACAGATAAGTAGTATTTTCTTCATAATATTTTTATTTATTCGCATAGTCCATGAAACATACTCATGCAGGCATATCCACCTTCCGGCTCGAACATATCAGGGGTATGTTCTTTAACGTACTCCAAAACTTCCTCTACATAAGGATATTGTTTGTTTTTACAAAATCTTTGAGGTATGTATGATGGAGGAAAGAAGGAATGTCCTACGCTTTTCTCTGCTTGAATCAGGCGTTGGCACATTTCAGGATCATTTTTGGCTATAAGTTCGATTTCTTTATGCCGACACATGATGCACGGGAAACATCCAACACGTGAGAATCCACGATAATACAATGGATTCGGTTTCTGCCCTGCATCCAGTATGCAATCTATAACTTGCTGTGCACTCCATTTGAAGATCGGTCTTAGAACAGAAGCGTCAAATTGGGAACACCATTCTTTGACATCCTTACTTCGGTAGTTTTCAGTTCTTCCTTTCTTATTAGGTTGAAAATACGATTTGAAGTACATACATTCCTCTTCCATTGCCGCACGTGCTGTACTTTCTCCGGCTCTGATACCTTGTATAATAATGCAGCTTTCTTTCAAAGAAAGTACATAATCAATCATTGGCTTCATTTTTAGTTCACTGGTACAAAACCGTGCATTCGTGGAAGGAAATCTTTTCTTGTGAACTGCCAAAGACACAAAATCGTATTTTGATTTGAGAGTTATAAGTCTTACTCCCATTTGCAGACAAACATCATTCACATGTTTATATGTGTCAGGGTGTTCCCAGCCGGTGTCACAAAACACAGCGGTTAAATTCCCCCCCCCCATATTGTTTGAAGGCTTGGATCAAACATGCTTGTGAATCCTTGCCACCTGAAAAACTTACTAATATTTTCATTTTTATGTCATTTCAATTTTTACATATTCATTTTTATTAATTCCGGCACTACCTTTGGGAGAATACACTAATCGGCCTCCATTATCCAATATCTTTTGTACATCCTTCATAGCTTGGTATGCTTGGGTATAGTCTTTGTATTCTTGGTGACCTATTGGGTATTTACAATATCTTCTGCCACCGTCAGGCATGATGCTGATACCGAATACTGTTTCACGAGTTTTTCGGTTGAAATTCTGTTGAGTCCTTACTTTCATTTTTTTTGATACATTTTCCCAGTTTAAGTATAAATACACATTCGTTATCCGGTGCTCCCCAATTGGTGTTACCAACTCCGATGGTTATAGATTCAAGTTCAAAAAGCATTGTCCGTTTGGTGTAGCCAAAACGGAAGCGAACATGAGTGTATTCTTTGGGGTGAAAGCCGTTTCCACGTGTAATACAAGAAAAACAAATAGCTTTCTTACAATAGAAACCAGTCTTTTCATAGGAATTGCGACCTCCACATTTTGCTAATCTTCCGATCCAGTATTTCTTGATCTCTCTGTATTCTTCTTTCTTATTTCCGGATTCGATCATTTCATACCATTTTGCTTTTAATGGCAGGTCAAGGATTTTCATATTAACCATAGTCTAAAAGAGTTGCGGATTCTGTTTGTCGTGAAGGATTTTTTGAACACGTTCAATTTCTTCATCTACTTCACGCTCAATTTGTTTACTTATTCGTAAATCTATCTGTCTCTTATTTTTGAAATATTCTTTTTGGCAACGGCGCATTTCCACCACTTTGTCGAAAAATTCTTTTGGAGTCATAGATTTAAAAGGTATGGAAAAGGCCGCTTTGATGCGGCCTCCCCAGTGTGATTACTTTTTTCCAATCAGAAAGTCTTTCCACAATTCTTTGAATTGTTCTCCAAAGTAAATTGCGATTTCACTTGATTTTACAGCAAGGCGAGAGCCGATATACGCATACGAGCTCGACCAATCGTAATACGAGGACGCAGAAGCGAGGCCGCAATACGCACCGTGATACGCAACACCGCCCCAAAGAACCAGCTGATTACGATCCTCTTCGTCCATTTCATCAATTTCTTTCTGATTATAAAGATAAAACCACGGCGTATAACGGTATTCATCTTTAGTAAATCGTGAAAAATCAGGATCGTTGTTCAATGCACGAGCAATTGTGCATAGTTTGATGTAGGCGAGGTGTGCAATATCAGCCACTTCTTCTTTGTGTCCGTCTTCATCCTCAACAAGTAGGCGAACAATAGGTTTTACACCTATTGCTTCACAAGCATCTTCGTAGGTTTTAATATTGTGATAATCTGTATAATCCGGCTTTTGCTTTCCGAATAGGGCTGTTAGAATACTAATTGCTTTAGGACAGTCGTTTGCTTCACTAAAAGCGGCTGTTACCTTTTCTTGTGTGATTTTAAGTTCTGACATAATGTAAATTATTTATTGTTAATACTATATCCGAATAATGCAAAATCTCCCCGGCACGGATCATCCGGGAAAATTGTTTTCATGTAATTGGTTACTTGTTGAACCATTTTCCAGTCCTCTGTTTTGCGTGTTGTTATCCCAAGCTGGTGTGCCATTTTTGCAACATGTGCATCCAATGGTATGTATAATTCTGTCGGGTGAATAATATTCCAAATACCTAAATCCACCGGCGATTTTCGTACTACCCACCGTAGAAACAGACAAATACGCTTGCATGGAGAATCACGCTCCAATTTTGGAATACCTTTTACGCCACCAAAATCTGTTTGTATTTCACGGATAACATTGTTGTAACCCTCATAAAATACTTCCAAATCATCCCATTCCTGATATATGTTGTACAACCGCTGGCAAATGCAGAAGAAGTCATGGTAGGTGAACATACGGTAGAAGGTATTTGTATTTTCTTTGTATTGTTCCATACTTTGTTCATAATGAAGGCATAAGGAGAATTACCCATTAGATTATCCAAAATTTCTGCTTGCTGCATTATCAGTTTGCGATTCCCGAAAGCTATCCATGAAGTAAGAAAAGCACTGATTTCTATGTCCTTTTTATCATTGTACTTATGTGGAAAAAATATAGGATCATCTTTTATAAAATCAGGTGTTTCAAATTGTTTCGCCCAGTCAAGTAGTTTGTCTCTTAGTTCTTCCATAATATTCTTCTTTCCATTTTTTGAAAGCGGCTTCTTTATCATTTGATTTCATCCTTTGTATGAATGATTGATGGGATTCCAATAATTCTTTGGCCTCTTCATCTCCATTTTCCGATCTTTCAGTTAGATGTTTGATATATTCTCCGTAGAACATTCCAGTGCTGTTATTATTTTGTTCATGGGCTTCATTAATTGAAAGAGAAGAAACAATTTCATCACGCTGTGCATCGTATTCATTTAACCAGCCGAGAATGATATTACCGTCCAGTCTATCGTAAATCTTACCGGAAGCCATAGCATTACGGAAACACAATTTGATTTCCTCCAATTTTAGATAATAGAATCTGTCTATTATTAGATCAGCGGTAAGTGCCACTTGAACATCATTCATCGTTTTTCCAACATTGAAAAAAGACACAAGCTCGTTAATCGCAATTACCAGTATGGCTCTTGCGCCAGCCAATGTGATTTCTTTTCTTATAACGGAGAGTGGTAGGTTAGGAGTGTTGAGAACAGCTTCTTTAATCGAACTTACGTGCAATCCCTTGTAATACTCCGCTTGCAAGGTCAGCAAGTCTTTCAACGCTTTCTTTTCGGTTGCCGGGAGATTGCTGTTGACTTGAATTAAGTTGTTTCCCATACTTGTTAAAATCATTATTAGACCATCTGACTAAACGTTTGGAAACTTCAAATGTACGTTCCTTCTCAAAGCGCATTTTCCGTCCTCCGCATTCAGTCCAATACTCGAAAAAGTCCTTCAACATATCATCAGGATATTTCCCTCTATACATGAGGACTTCACTTCTGAATTTGTCTTTCCTTGCAGAAAGAGAATCCTTATTCATATTCATCTTATGGCCTAATCCGGCCATGAATGCTTGTTCCAATGTTGCATCAGGATGATCCCGACACCACTGGGTTGCTAATTCTTCTGATTTCATTTGATTTATAATTTAGATAACCAATATTTCCATATTCGTGAGGCTACGTGCGCCATCATAACGGGTGGTACACTCATTCCACAGATATGATGTGGGGATTGGTTGAGGAAATGATAATCTTGTGGAAATGTGGATATATTACATACTTCTGACCGTGATAAATATATAGGCTGCTTAAAAGGAATAATTGAGCCTGCATGAGTTGTTAGGGTGTAGCTTACTTTGTTCTCATATAGATATTGTTGATTAAAAAAGCCTCGTTTTCCAGTTTGTTTCTTATAGGCCTCTGCCAAAGCAATATCTCCTGCCACTCTCTGCTCAAATAACTTTCTCATTTTTACACCAATAGGCTTTCCCTTGTAATCCGCATATTCCCCATAATATATTTCCGATTCATTAAATTCCATGTCGATGTATGGCTCAACATTGAAGAGGTCTGAAACTTTTAGGAAATGGACTCCCAAATCATGCCTGATACATATAAAGAATACACGTTCTCTTTTTTGAGGTACTCCCATTTTAGAAGCATCAAGAAGAAAATGCTGACAATAATAACCAGCTTCCTCAAAGTCTTTGTATATACGTCTGACATAATCAATCGCATTCCCTAAAAGAAGTCCTTTCACATTTTCAGCAATAACGACTTTAGGTTTTAAGCGTTTGGCAAGTGCAATAAAATCAAAAAAGAGCGTGTCTAAAACTTGTGTCTTTTGACCTTCCTTGAATTTCTTTTCTTTACCCCACGCATCTTCACGTAATCCCGACATGCTAAATGTACTGCAAGGTGGTGATCCGTCCAATATATCTAAATGGTACAGTTCCTCGGGAAGATTATTCCTTTTCACTAAATCACGAATATCTTCCAAATAACTATACTGGGGATGATGGTTTGTTTCATAGCATTTCATCATTCGTGGATCAATCTCATTACAGCCAATAACATCGTAACCTGCTATTTTGTAACCCATAGTAGAGCCACCGCCACATGCAAAACAAGAAAATACCTTTCCTTTATCTTTAGTAAAAACAGCATCTTCTAAAGACCAGCGATAAGGATAGAGATGTTGTGTATGGGGGGGGGTAATTACATCTTTCATCATTCCACCTCCCATAATTCAGCTACTCTTTTGAACTCTTCATCAGCCGGAACCGGGCAATCTTTGATCCATTGCATATCTTTTACTTTCCATAACGAAAGGTCTGTGTTGTCAGGAATATGCTTTTTAATATCAGGAAAAAGATTGAGCCGAAGAGATTTACTTTCCATAAGTTCATCTTTGTAATCCAACAAAAAATTATTGGCCTCCAATAAACTATGAATATCATTAACAGAATGTGGAGTGTAAACAACTCCATCGAAGTATCTGATATAATTGGGGAGCATATCAGCCAGTGCCGTATATAGAAATAATTTTCCTTTATTGCCATAGGCCAATTTTTGAACGGTTTTGATACTTTCAGCCAAATTTGCCAGTTTTTCAGGAAACAAAAGTGGTTCTCCACCAGTTATCATGATCTCTTTGTAATTAAAGTGCTCAACAACTGGTAATTTTGAAAAATCCCATGAGTTGTTGCAACACATAGGACATTTGTTCGGACATTTGGTTGTAACCAATAGACGTAACTTTTCCATTTATAATGATATTGTTTGGGTGTATTTCAATTCTCCGGTATATCCACGTGCTTTCAATTCTGCGATAAGTTCCCGTGGAGAAAATTTTGCCAATTCAGGATTGGAATATATTTTCTTCAAATTCCCCCCCCCCGGAGTTTTCTTACGGTTTCTGGCATAAACATTACCGCACTCTTTACAATATGTCTGCAATCCATCTTCGGTTGAAGCATTTTTCCAAAACTCACTGACCGGAAGTTCCCGGCCACATTTGCTACATTTTTTTTAATTTTTCCATTATTCCTTTTCTTTAATTCTACCATATTCACATATTAGTAAAGCATCCGAAGTTGCCAATGTAACTTTTGCATACGGGAACAGCTGTTGGGCTTTCTTCTTTAAGATGTTTTTCCATTCTGTCTTACCCAATTTGTCTGTATTTCGTAATCCTATAGTTTTTTGCCAAGTTTGTGGAGATACTGTTACTGTCGGAATCCCACAAGCTATCAATCCCATAGTCAGCTGTCCGTAACCTTCTCCAAAAACAAAAGAGGCAGAAGCACTTTGTCCGGTCATGCCATTCACTCGTTCCAAATAACAAACGCTATTTTCTTTGTATATGGAGAGAAAATCTAATAAGTCTTTGGGAGTTGGTGGCATTTTGATACACTCCAATAATTTGTTATTCTCGGTGTCGTACACTACAATTCCACCGTTTTTGCCAACATCTATACCTATGATCCTTCGTTTCATAAATTATACTTTTTTGTTTATAAATCTTTTGAGCTTAATTACATCTTTCTTTCCAAGCCTTAGTGCTTCACTGGTCTTGATGTCAGAAGGTGAAGCTTTACAATTCTCGGTTATCCTTTCAAAATGTCGGATAAAGGATTTTAGGAAATAGTCGGGGATTTCAACTTTCATAATGATTGATTTATGTGGATAAGCCCGGGCTCGAACCGGGAACTGTTGCAATCAGGATTTTCGTTTCTGCTTCCGTTTGTACGTATGTCAAGTGTTAATAGCATATTACCTGACTCGTGATGCTATTCGTGCATTTTTACCACAGAAACTAAGCGTCTTCCGATTTCGCCACTTATCCGTTTGCCTCTACAATAGAGGCATTTTACATGAACAAAAAGACTCTTTGTAGTATCTACCGTCGTGGAGCGTATGCAGCGTACTCGACTCGACTTGCAAAGAGAAGAAAAAAGGTGAGGCATGATAGTTCCCGGATAGGCGGTCAAGCCACACCTGGAGAAGCTGATTATTAATCGGGTTGATAATTATTATTTTAGGAATTTAGCAAAAGTCTTGATTGAGCCTTCATTATTACTTTTTAAAGAGGCCAATTCTGTATTTTTAGAAGTTAGTGTAGAAATAACAGATTTATTCTTTTCGATTTCTGCATCAATATCACTATTAAGTGTTTCCAAATCGGCTTTTGCTTGTGCAAATTGAGACAATATCGTATCTCTTCTTTGTTGAAATGTCAGCATATTATTTTGTCATTTTTAAAAATTCAGGAGCAATGCCATATAGAGGTGTCTTCCCGTCCCACTTGTCTATAAATTGTTTATATAAAATCTCACGGGTGAGTCCACGGGACGCAATTAAAGCTTGTTCTGTTTTTAGTTGCTCCAGTTCGTTTTGCTTCTTTTGTTCTTCAATCTTCTGATCAAGTACCGAAATATTAGTGTTTACCTCGTTACGGCTATCTATTTTATCGCGGACAGCTCTTGAAAATTCCAATTGTGCGGAGAAGGTCAACAACTGCAATCCCCGTTTCTCAAATTCTTTATCAACGATCTGTTCCAGTCTCTTTTCAAATACCAATGAACCACCGTCAGCCATCAGACTGTCTGTTTTATGTTTGCGACTTTCTTCTTTGATAAGATCATATATACGTGGCTCCAAAATATTATCTTCTAATGATTGCATAAAGCCATCTTTTCCCGATGGGGTGTCAGCCTTATCAATATGCTTGTTATCAAATACAATATCAATAGCCCTGTTTTTCATTACTTTATAAGAGTAAGTTGGCCGGGCTGTAAACTCTGTATTGTCGGCTGCCTTTAGTGTGACTGGATCAGAAAATTCTCCGCGCTGATCGAATAGCGGAACTTGAAAAAGCTCTGTGCCTAATTCCCATGTAGATACCTTACCGGCAACGATTTTAAAATCTTCTTTCCCTTGTTTGCCGTAGTTCTCCATAAGGACACCGGCATAATTGGGAGCAACTCTTTCGCATGAAGCAAACAAAACAACGGCAAATAGTGCCACAATCAAAAAATCAATCTTTCTTTTCATTTTCTACTTTTTTTTAATGATATTATAAACTATAAATGCTACTGTCAGCATAATTATTGAAATTCCCAACCACGCATTTATGTGATTGAATACGCGGTTGCCAATGAAGAAAGCCGATACGACAAGTACCGGCTTCCAGTATTTCTTTACAGTCTTCATTGTTATTGTTCGATAATGGCAATATCCGGTGCCAATTTACGGATCAACAATAATTGCTCGTCAATGGCCTTGTTGCGTTCCTCTTCCACTATCACTTCTGCACCAGGGGAGCAAAGGGACAATCGAATATTACGCCCGTCCACATCTGCAATGATTTCCACTTCAATCTCTTCTGCAGGGCGACCTTTGAAAATCGGGACAATAAGATTGAATGAGGCCGGAAGATTGGAGTTGACAACTTGGCTGTAATTGTCAGTGCGACTACCGTTGTCTTGTCGGGAGTTTTCCACTTTTGAGTCAATGCTGGCTTTGAAGTTCTTCAAGACTGTTACCAGTTCCATGTTGTATTGTGCATCCTTGAAGAAGGCACGATTCATTTTGAAGAACTTTGAAAGCTGCACCGGTTCCCATGTCTTGCTTGTGTTAATACCAAATTCAAGAAACTTGGGATAGTATTTCAACTCACCTCTTACAGTAGCTTTATTCCTACTGTCAGTTTCATTGGTGACAAGTTTAAGTGTCATTTTCTCCCGATCAACAAGAATATAGCAACGTTTCTGATTGATCTGTTCTTTTTCAGAGATTCTTTTCAAGAGAAATTCATGAACACTTCCAATTGTTCCGGCTAATTCTACCTTATCAGGCTCCAGTACCGGTAACTCATTTTCTTCGTGAAGTTCAATAACTCTAAGGGTTGCTTCGGTCACACCCGGAGCAAAGTTCACTTGCATCTTTTCGTTTTCCATGTTGTTCTACAAATTTTTAGTTCTGTTTTTAAATGATTTGGCTGGTTTGAAGTGTAGAGTATAATGCTCCGCTATGACAATAGTCTCGTTTTTGTGTATGTTACGAGCAACTTTTCGTTTATAGTGTTTGGGTGACAGTGTACCAAAACCTCTGATATAAAGAGTTCTTCCATTAGCTACTGCATCCACGGTTTCCTTCAATGCTGCTTCTATAACTGTTCGGACTTCGCAAATAGCAATACCGGTTGATTCGGCTACTTGCTTGATAAGTTCTTCTTTTCTCATGGCTTATCCCTCCGTACCAGTAGATTCAATGTCCTCGAAGACCGTTTTTTGCATCTCTTGTGCCTCCATCGGACGTTCTTTAACCAAATCGCCATTACCATTGTAATATCCGGTGGTACGGGTGCTACGATCCATAAACTTAAAGCATTCATCCGTAATTTCCTCATAACCACGTTTTATATCGGTAAGCAACGTTTTTTTACGTTCCTTTTTAGGTTTCAGTTTGTCCTTGTATGCTTGCATGAAAGCTTTCTTTTCTTCTTCCAGTGCGGCCATGTCAAGGTCAATATTTGCCAACTCCGTTTTCCGTTCACCCATTTCTTCCTCGCTGAAAGGAGAAGTATAGGTAATTCTTTCAACTGCTGCGCAATTGTCTTCCAACATTTGTCTGCGAAGCAATGGATTCTTATCTTTAAATAGTTCTTTATCCATATCATAAAGGTTTTAAGCCATATCGGGCAGAACCGACAAATGGCTGTGGGTTAGTCCTTATGTTTGCTTTGTGTATATCATCTGTACGATGATTGAATAATCGGGGTAATCCCGTTATTTTGTCATATACAACCAGTTCAGACGATACATAACAAATAAAGCCTTTCAGTCGCTCTTTCAACCATGCGTTCTGATAGGCTCTGCGTTCACGATATTCTTGGTAGCTCATTCCCTTTGGGCGAGCTGTGAGAAGGGGAGTGTAATTTCTCGCCCCCCCCGATTTAGATTTACTCTTTCCCATCAATCAAATTTTTATATTGTTCTTCTGAAACGAACTTGTCGCAGTTCCCATACCAAGTACCATCATTTATCTTGTATGGCCTGACTGTTTTATCCATTTCATTCATAACACCGACTACCGCATTTTCTTTGCTATTATCATCCCATACAATAACAACATCGCCGACAGTCGGGATATATTCAGGCTGTAACTTCTCAAAATTGAAGGAGTAATGTTTTTCTTCCTTCATGGCGGCAAGCATCTTTGCCTTTTCCTCTTCCGTAGCTTTACGGAATCCCTTCATGCCTCCGATACCAGCTTCGGGTGTGAGTCTTACAAAAACTCTGTCACCTTCATCATTGGAAGGAACATAGGCGACAAGGCCGAAAGGTACTTTAATTGCCGGTAAAAAAGAGAGTGGCCTTTCTTCTCTAATTTCAGAGAGAATCATCATGCTGCCCCCTCCGCGATTCGGATTGATAATTACGTCACCGGGGATGAATGTCTCACCCTCAAATTCAAATTTACCCCCCCCCGTAACTTTTTGAGTAGGTTGCATACTTTCTTCTTTCACGATTTTTACCATGTGTCCTTCGGGCACTTCAACTGTTACTGTTCTCATTTTAATTTGATTTTAAACTGGTTATTGTATTCTATGTATTTTTCCGGGCAGGTTGTTTCTATAATTCCGTTCATTGTAGGAATACGAAACAACTTGCCGGATTTATGAAGCTCTTTTTCAAGCTGTTTTGCTTTATGTAAAGCAGCCAAAGAACGTGTTTCATTTTCGATCAGTTCTTTAGCCGCTGTGATACTGTTACTAATTTTTTCACATGAATCCATTACTTGACTTCTTCTGCGTATGGAGTATCGTCTTCCTCAAAATCGTCCGGTTTCTGACCTTGTGCCTTTTTCCAGTCTTCAAACATTTCATCATCCAACTGGCTCTCTGTTTCAAGAACTTTAATCATGGAATCTGAAATGCCGGTTTTGGGCAGGAATTTGAAAGCCCAGTTCACGATTGTTTTTCGAGCCATTTCTTCAAAGTCTGTGTCCCACGGAGATTGCTTGCCTTTCTTGACAGCCTCACTACGACTTTTTATTTCTTCAATACGTGCTTTGGGCATTGCATCGAATTTTACAACACCGGAAGTCAAGACTGCAAAATAGTAGCCTCCAAGAAGATCACCACGTTCTCCGAATACATTGGGTTTGTGGATGATAGTGCCACCGGTACCTTTTGTCATGCTGAACTCGTCATTAGCATAAACCAAATCAGAATAAATATCTTTTACAACGCCGGTGCGGATCAAAATATCAACTTTCCCCATATATGAAGCTTGGAACTTCACTTTGCCTTTGTATGGTACAAGATACCCCAATCTTAGTTCAGGATTGAGTGTCAGACCGGTAAGAGAAACGTTTTTGATTGCTTCGACAAGATGATCGGGATATTGCCGGGCACAGTCAATCAAATAAGGATTATTCAACATTGCCTGCATAGCGAAATTGACTTCACGGGCAAATTGCTGTTCTGTGCCACCAGCTGCTATAAATGCCTTTTTAGGGGAGATAAAACAACTTTCCAATCCTTTCAGTTGTACTGGAAAGGCTGGTGGGGCAGAAGGAACGGGCGGTTGTGGTGTGGAAGGTGTTGGGGAGACCGGTTCTGTTTTTGTTGGTGAAGGAGCATTGTGTTGTTCCATTCCCAAGTTCCCTTGTTGGGGGGATTGATTCTCTGTTTTACTCATTGCTCTTGATTATTATAAAAGTTAAACATCTTGTTCTTTTCAAATGCAGGTGTGTCCGGCACCATTATTCTTCGCCCTTTGAATCCCGGCTGAATAAATATCTGTGCACCGTCAAAATCATTGTTTTGTGTACAGTAAACATGCTGGTCTAACAATTTCTTGAATGCCAATGCACTTGCACCCATTTTCACAATTCCGTCTTCCAAATGGAAAGCCCAGTTAGCTGCACTGACAAATACTGCGTCATAGGGAGCTGTCTTTTGTTGCATAACCCAGTAGAACTCCTTCCATACTCCAGTACGTTCATGTTCAAAAAACTGGTAGAAGGCTGCCGAAATACCGTAATGAAATTTGGCAATAGTCCGGTTAACTGTTTCTTCATGAAGATCATCAACCGCCAATGTTTTCCAGTCGACAATTTTCTTGGCCGTTTCCACATCAGGGCGATATTTGAACTTGCATCCTTCGTATTCAACGAAATGGCTGACTTCGGCTTTTCCCCATTTTAATATCTGCCTGATCTGTTTGGAGGTGTCCCGGCAATTATTAAGAAGCTCATAAACCATTGTTTCAACCAATTGTATATCGGTTGTGCTTGTCAACGTTTTACCCGGATTTGACTCTTTGGCCTCTATTAGTGCAATCTGATATTTTTGGGTATCTCGTCCATACGGACAGCCGGTTTTAGGATTTATAGGCGGCTCAAATACAAGAAGGTTATTTCGCCACTTGTCAAGTTTTCCAGTATTAACAAGGCTTTCCATTGCATCATGGTACAGTGAACCTTTTTCAGAGGCTTCAATACTTATCTCAAATAATTCCGGGTGCAACGCCTTGTATCGGGCAAACTTTGGGGACACCATATAATCTTTAATCTGCGTACTACTTAGGAAATCTTTGAATCTTTCTCCACGGTGGTATTCTTCATTTGGCAGATCGTAAATTGTATCTTCTATATTACTCATATAATGAATTTAGAGTTTTACAAAAAACTCCCTACTTTCGCAAGCAAGGAGCCAATAACTAACTAAAAAACTTATTCATCACTTGTGGATAGTAATTCTTTGTAATTCTGTAATATGTATTCTTTTTCTTCATCTGTAAAAGAATAGGCTTTAGCCATAAATTTCATTGCCATATCCTCGTTGTGATCGGAAAGGGGATAATAGTCAGTAGCGAATTTGTAAGTAAGCCTATTCAATCGCTCATACTTAACTTTGACCTCTTTAACCCGTCCGCTTATCTCCGAGATGATGCCGGACGCTTCTTGCATCTTTTCGTCATATTCCTTTCGGTCTTTCGCAGCTTGTTCTTTCATAACCTTGTTCTGTGCGGCAAAGCTTGAAATCTTAGCATATAGTTCATCCGAATAAGCCCATCCTGAAATGATGTCAAAATCAGAGTTCCCATTAAACTTGTATTTCTCACTATTTTTAAGGAACTTGTAATCACTCCCAAGTTTATTCCAATCGTAATCAACCTTTCGCAATGACTTCGCGCTTTTCAGAATTTCAGCAACCTTAGTCGCTTCATTAATGTCAGTAAACGCAAAACCATCCAAAAGCGGAATTGAGAAGTACTGAATATCAGCAGGCTCAATTTCAAATAATTCGGGAATTTTGGGTTTATTCATGATTTTGATACCTTCCTCCATCATGCGGAGTTTAATCAATTTCTGTACATCTTCCTCCGTTAACGCAAGAATCTCTTGCTCGGTCATTTCTGTAAATCCTTTCATACTTTTAGCATTTAAAATGTGTTCCCGTCCGCGTTCCGATGGATTGTTGGCCGTAGCTTTTTAGCGGTGACCGCTTCTTGCGAAGCACGGGTATATATATCATTTAAAGTATCTATTCAGTTAAGAATGTATTTATAAACGCCCTACGTTTACTTTGTCATAATATAAGTTGTTTTTGATAACTTAGTGATTCGTGTGCTGCATCTTCTTATTGGCAGTCCGTATTCACACTCTTTTCACTAATCCGCTTTGGCTACTTTGTCGGTCTATTTCGCCCTTTAGATAAGCAGTAAACCTTGTTTTAAGTCTTTATTTGTTCAGACTATACAATATGTCAAAGAACGTTTTGTTAGTTCCCGGAAAGACGGCCAAATCCGTCCGGGATTATTTTCTTTCCATGAATTTTCTCAAAGCTGATTTGGTAAAAATGAGACTCTTGCCATTTTTGGTGTGAGGAATATCATGTATTCGATTGTATAAGGTTTGCAACTTCCATCCGAGAAATACAGCAGCTTGTTTGGCATTCAAATACTCTTCGGTTTCAGCAGTCGCCATTTCAGTTACAGCCTTTCTCACATCATTGCGAATAAACTTGTGCAGTTCTTCTGCAATCATTTTGGCATCTGAACGGTTCATTTCTTTATCGCTTCGATGGTTATCTGATTTTTATCTTTGTCGATGGATATTGAATATCTTTCAACGTCTTCACGGGGATCAGTAAAAGCTAATTGATAGGCGTAGCTTCTTGCATTGACGCAATCCTTGTAAGAATCCAGCTGCATTACTTTGGAAGAACCAGCTTTAATGCTTAGAATATCTTTCTTTGTTACTTTCATATTATTTTCTATTTTATACTTAAATTTTCCACAAAAAATTTGCATAAAAGAAAGCTAACAACTACATTTGCCAATGAGATATGTAGTAAGTGGCTTTTGAAGTCGCCAGCTTTCTTGTTGTTCAAACTTACACTCTTTGTTTGTTTGACGTTGCAAATATACTTCATATTTTCAGAAGTACAATAAAATACTTCTTAAAATTTGTAGTATTTCGTATGTTATAAAACATATTTTAATGTAAGTTGTTGGTTTATAAAATGTTATACAAGTGAGGTTTGCGTAAAAAGAAAGCTTTCTGAAAAAAAGTAATGTCGTTCTATTAGTATTGTAATAATTGAAGAAGTAAAAGACGATCTCATTCGGTAAGGTGCTGGATTGCTGCATAGTTAGCCCTTAGACGGTTTCCCGTTTTTGCTATATGCAGCATAAGAAATGTCTCGTTCGTATAAGTACGCCGTTCTTAGCTGGCCGGGCATTAACAAGTTACCCGACTTCCCGGATTTTTCGCTTACTTGTAGCTGTGCAGGCATCCCGGTTTCGTTTGCCTCTCAATATCGCACGCCTTTCGCAGTATTGAGTTGTAAGAGTGTAACCCTCTGTCTCTCCGCTATGCGGCCTACCGCCGATTACACAATGTGGAGAAAAAGAAAATCCGCAAATAGGTAGCAGCTATTTACGGATTTCTATATATAAACTCCAAATAGGATGTTTAATCAATTTATGTGGTAATACTGCTACTATTACGGATGCAAATATACTATTTAATTTATGAAGTATGCAAGAAGTTGACGATAAAAAATTGAGTGATCTCTCAAAAAGGTTTTTGCAAGCAATTTCATATTGTGGTTTGAGTGGGTATAAATTGAAGAAAGACAATATTATATCCAGTGAATCAACTCTTACCAGTATAAAAAAAGGGATTCAGTTACCAAGTAAAAAAACAATTGATGCTTTTTGTGAGAAGTATGATGTGAGCAGAGCATGGCTATATACTGGAGAAGGTTTGTTTGCAAAGACTCCATCAGGACAGATAGAACCTTCGGAGAAGGATATTAGGGATGCTCTGAAAAATGCGAGAATGCAATCAGACTCTACGATTAGTAAAGTAGCTCCTTATCTTCAAGATATTCTTGTAAAAGTAAAATATGTTCCGATAGATGCTGCGGCTTCATTTGTCGAAAGCTTATATAACACAGCTTATGAAATTGATTCTTATGGTGTCATGCCGGAAGAAGGTGAAGTGCTTGATGATTCTTATATGGTCTTTCAAGTACGTGGTGACAGCATGGAGCCAACTATACCGGACGGAGCTAAAATTCTTGCTCGCAAAATAGAAGAAGGTTTGTGGGAAAGCGCGTCAGGAGTTGTGAGTATTGTGTATGGGAAAACACTTTCAGTCAAGCGGATATTGAAAAACAGTCTTTTCTTGGATAATGTGCTGACTTTAAAGGCTGATAACCCCAAGCATGGCCAGTTAGATGTCGAGAGAAGAGAAATAAGGGGGATGTGGCAAGCATTACGCATAATAAGTCAAAAAATTATTTGATATGGAAGAAAGGGCTATTGACAGATTACGAAAATTTGCAAGGTATGCACGTGATAAGGGAGTTGTCAAAGGTGAGAACTCGTTTGAGGCTTATTGTGAATTATCAAATAGATACATTTATAATTCCATAAGGAACGGGAAGGGGGCTATTGGAACTGATATAATAGCTCGTATTGTGGATAAGTTCCCGGAATTGAATGTGAAGTGGCTTTGTACTGGCAAAGGGAATATGATTGAGACGGATATTGATGCGAATGTCAACTACAAAGCAGCTTATGAAGGTGCGATGATGCAGATAGAAGCACTGCATAAAATTATAGAAGAAAATAAGCGGAGATGATATAAATATGATACCATTAATATATTTTTAATAAGTATTTTATTGATTATCAGTATAATAGCAAAATGTGTTAGTCCCGTACGCACCGCAATAAATATTGATAATCAATAATTTAAAGATTTTACTCCCATTTTTACACCCAATAATGTAAAATTGGGAGTTTTTTTTATTTGAGATTTACTACTTTGGTTGTGATTATATCAATAGCCATGTTAAGTTGATTATCTTCCCCTTTCAAAAAATCAGTGAAATCCGATTTTACTTCTATGTCTGGTAATATTCCAGTATCATTGAGTTGTGAGCTTTCATTTGTAATATAAGCCTTTGCGCTTATCATAGCTTTATATTCACAAGGTAAATCGATGAGCATAGGTTCTCCTATACAGCCAATAGTTGGTTCTCCAACAATAACGGCACGATTGTTTTCTTTCATTAGTTGCACAAAGTCTTCAGCGGCAGAGCCAACATATTGTCCAGACAAAATAACCATAGGTTGGGTTAGCTTTAAAGAGTCCGGAACTCCGTTTTTATAAGGTGGGTAATGAATTTCTTCCATTGCCAGCCCCTTAAAGTATTCTTCAAACTTCTTGTCTGTTGAGCCATACCCTTTATACGAAGCTATATGTTTTCTGGTTACCCATTTCCCTTTATTCCGAAATTCCTTTCCGGGCATTGAACAATACGCCAGTAAATACCAAGCTTGGTCAGTTCCTCCCCGGTTTCCTCTGACATCAACAATAAGCCCTTTGCATTTCAACAACTTTTGCAGATTTTGATAAAAGATTTGTTGGATTTCTCCAACTTTATTTCCATCACAAGTTGATAAGTGTATATATGCAATACTGTCTTTCAAGTATTTGATTGTCATCGGAACAGTATAGGCTGTGTCAGCCATTATGATTTCCTTTTTGTTCTGTAAATGATTACGTGTAAGTTCAATATCCTTCTTTTCACCTTTCGGTGTCTTTATTGAAAGACGAACTTTAGAATTAATTTTACCGTATAACATTTCAGTTACCGCCTTGTCGAATTTCCAATGCGCAGTGGACGCACCTATATATTGGTAAACCGAATCTATTAGAAAATCCATTACTGGTATTCCATTTACTGCGGTTATTTCGCTTTTTAGAGGTATTGATTTTAGTATTTTTCTATCTATATTTTTCACGTAAATGTGCTTCCCGATGTTTGATGTTATGATAGAGGGCATATCATAAGGCAGCTTTTGAGGGGGAATGATACGTGTATGGGCTTCGTTCATATTTGCCATAAAAGAAGAAAGGATGCGATAATATTCATACTCATCTTTTACATTTTCTATTTTAGGCAAATAATCTAAGTACAGGCTGTCTAATCTGTGCTTTTGAAAATAAGATGGAAAAGCAAAATTATATTCAAGTTCCTTCCAAATCATTGATAACGAATATATGCGTTCTGTTTTACTTGGAAAGTTGTCTTGAGAAAAGATATTCAGTGGAAATGTAATACCTAATGCAAGTAATGCGATTATAAGCTGTTGCTTCATGAACCCAAATGATTTATTAGATGAGAATAATATATTTGCCAAATATAGTGAAAGTACAATTCATTAACAAGCATAATTTGTAATTACCGCATCAATAAGGATGAGTGGAACGAAGTAAACGCGACCTTAATTATCTCCAATAACGAACGGAATGTCTATCTCCAATCTATCAAAGAACGGATAGATTGGGGCTTAAAGCGATTAGGATATATCATCGGTCATTGAAGAAATAGGGGGGATATACCGCTGATGATATTATTTCCACCTTTCTAAAATCGTCCTGCGAATAAGTATTGTTCAATTTTATGAATGATATTATAGCATGTTTAACCCAATTCGGTCATTAGAGTTTAATTATTTTATGAGTCTATTTGCAATATACGGATAAACAACAATTTATAGGCTTAATTTTTTAATGATTGCCATTAGAAAACTGCATTTGCAATATACTTGTTTTCAGTGACTTGCAATCGATTTCACAGGAATAAAAGTTCTAACGGCCGATTTGGGTTTAAAACAGATGACCAAACATCTCGCATCCAAAATCTATTATGTTTTCATACAATTCCGTGAGGGTAAGGATGTGTTATTGACACGAAATCAATTTGGATTTGACGCAACTGAATGGTTGAGTCCTGACCTTCCAACTCGTAAAGATGATTGTTTACAATTTCGAGTAGATCCTCGATAGTATATTTGTTGTTCCAGTCGCTGAAACATCTGTCCAGCACTTGATAGCGATATTGAGCGTTTCTGTTTTCAAACATTGTTAGAGTTGCTTGAATGATACGGTATAAAGTATGCCGGAACCTCTCTGTTGCTTGTTATAAAGCTCAATATCTATATTCCAGTCTTCTCTGAAATCTCGGTCGGTGCACTTAGCATTGTCAGGCCCAAATGGAGACCATCCTCTTGCAATGCCGGCATCGGGACGAATACAAACCTCTGCGTTGTCAGATTTTATCGTCAGACATCGCTCATGCTCTACATAACCAGAATCCTGAATTTTAGGGGTTACTCCTGTCAATTCAGATATAGCATCGTGGAGGAATCCGTTTCTCTTTTCTCCGTCTGTAAAATCTCTGATTGCATTAACTGCAACATCAGCATTATTGTCCGAAGAAGCAATTGCTGTTACAATAACCTTAACAGAGACGATGTTTAAGTCCGCTTTTGTTTTTAGTCCAGAAAGCATCCTCGCCAATAGCATGCAGCCTAAAGGAGTCTTCAAGTATCTGTCTGAATACTCCACGGTAACAGATTTGCCTCGCAGATTAGTTATTATTTTATCCCAATTGTCTGTTTCCGGAGCTTTCAAAGAGTTGAAAAACCTGCCTAATGAACTATGCTCCGAGACACGAAATTCGAACATAAAAGAACCATCGCCATCCGAAAAGTCATTCAACAATTGGAGACGATTAACCTCTGAATAGGTTATTGAAGTCGGTTGCAAAGTCAAAAACACATCGCCTCCGCCCCACTTGTTGGAGTAAGACGTATTTATATTCCTTCCGAAATAAGTCTTGACGGTACCATCAGTCATGGTTACGACCATCAAAGGTTGCAAACCTTCAGGAAGGTTGTTGATAAGTGCCTTAAAATCATTTTTAAACACTTCGGCAATCAAAATTGCATCGTCGGCTGACGATAACGATTTAACATTGGGAACGTTTGGAAGAATGAAGCTCACGTCAACGCCCTCAAGAGACATTCCTGTCAGGATTTTATTGAATGGGAACGCCTCAGTATCCCACTTTGAAAAGTTACTATCGACAAAAATTCTGATACCGGAAATATCCCTGTTTCTTGTAAGCTGGTAGAATTCTGTTGCTATGTCAGATGTCACTGCGTTTGAATCCGGCATTAAACGAAGTATCTCTTTTGGCGCAATGCGAGCCCTTACTTCCTGCTTCAGCCATTCCAACGCCTTTGGACGGTTAAGGTAGTTAATATACCATTGAGAACGACGGTCAATGAGACATTTTGTGCAAGATTTCTCACAATCGCATCCTTCAAGGGTCTGTAAAGCCATACTCAGAACTTCGTCCTTATATTCTCTGAAGAGCAAAGAATAACCCGCACCGCCGAGGGCGGTGTCATAAATGAAGATAGAATGATTTATTCCATCATATCCGAATTCAATCTCACCATCGTTAACACCGAGAAGTTCCGTAAGTTTCCGGCTGAGAATCACGCCGAGTGAGTAAAGGGTTTCCGAGTCCTCTACAAGATTGTTATCTTTATCATAAAACTTGATTTCAACAAAATCTGTTTGGTATCTTCCCACTAATAGCACATGGCGTCTAACAGCAGCTCCATCGTTTTCACCGCCGGGGCAAAGTGTTGAAGCCAACAGATGTTTGTGGCGAGGCATAATCGGATCTGATGCGTCTGGTGATTGTTCAGATTTCATCCTGCCGCAATAAGGACAGAATGCGTATCCGAATCCCCTTGTTCCTTTATTGTAAAATAGAATTTCTGATCTTGGTGTTGAACAGCGTATAGACATTCTTGCAGAATTGGTTTTAGGTTGCCAGGCATCCATTTCAAGCAATATAGGCTGAATGAAATTCATGCTGCCGAGAGTGTTCATTTTTCGTGTTGGAGTTGAATCCCATGCGACAGAAAATGCCGCGGGCTCTACGACCTCGGTAAACCTTTGTTCCGTTGATAACGATATATCTTTTATACCGTGCATACTTCCGCGACGACCGCACTTGGGACAATCGGTTTTTGCCGTTCCGTAAGTAATCGTTGTATATCCACAATGGGTACAATTTTGTATAATATACCTTGAGGTGCTGTCATCGTATTTGGTCTTCAGGCGTATGCCGCTAGGTTCATAAACCCATTCGTTCTTTACAACGGGATTACCTGGAGCATAGGATGAGATTGCCTGACTAATATGGAGAGTCGGAGAATTTCCATCAACTTTTTCCTTGCCTCCGAGCAGACATTCCACTAATCCGACCGGAATACCTGCGCTTGGCAGGAATGAATTTTCGGCCAGATAGGACAGCATTGAGATCTTTAAAAGATTCTCCTTCTGTTTCTCAATAGCCTTCACCGCACTTCCTGTTCCAGATTCGTTTTTAAGAACATCAAGAGTTTTGTCCAATGCTGCTGAGTGAGACTCATAAACATTATATACCGCAGCAATATCTTTTTTTATTATCTGTGAAGCGTCTGATAATGATACTTGAGCCAGTCCTGTCCCTCTGATTAATTTTAGATATGGTACCAAAAGTTCGTCAACGCCACCACTTATTATGCTATCTATATAATTCAAAAACTTGTCGTAAAAAGACAGTCCTTCAGCTTTGAGAAAGAAGTCACGGAGTGTTGCAGTGACTCTGATGCCACCTTGATTAGCGACAAAAGATGCGAATACCAGCGCATTTACATGACGTTGGATTAACTGGCGGCTCTCTAATTTTAATAAAGGAGTCTCAGTAATATGCGTAATCGGATAATCCGGATTGTTCCAAGTATAAGACCCAATAGGATTGGGAGCGCAGACAGTCAAAGCCAAAGCCTTAGTTTCACTTCGACGACCGGCGCGACCTGCACGTTGAAGATAGTTGGACGATTTCGGAGGCACATTATTCATAACGACCTCTGTGATGCCGCCAATGTCCACACCCATCTCCATGGTTGTGGAACATGAAAGTATGTTAAGCTTTCCTTCGTTAAATTCCCTCTCGTATTGGTCAAGGTCTTCAGGTGACTGTTGCGCTGAATGTTCTGCCGATATGAAGATGGGTTTTGCGGCAAGAACTCTGGTATTCATCATGCCGAACACACCTGCTGCTTTCATCTCGGTGAGATTCTTCTCAATCCAATCCATAACTTCTTCTTCAGTCTGTTCCGCAGTCTTGAATGGAAAACATGGATTAGCAAACTCCTTCTGAATCTTGAACCTCTCAAAATTTTCACGACCAATATATCCATTCATTCTAGGACTGTAGCCGCAAAATGGTGCATCAATAATAACATTATCTACCGGGCATAGATAACCTTTCTCGATGAGCTGCAATTTTACTTTATCTCCAGTAAGGTCAAGCATATATCCCTGATTTTCTGCATCAGTCGCATCGAGGACATTCTGTTTAAGGTAATCCCATGCTGCATCAAGCAACGAATTGATGTTGGCAATTTTAGACTGAGTCATTTGAGATATATCATCGTAACCAAGTGCGGCGCATAAAAGAAGAACAAGTCGATTCTGATTCTCACTCACGCCACTTTGCCCAATATTAACTTTGAACCATTTGGACACGGAATTTCCATTCTTCTTAAGTTCAGAGTTAGAGGGATATATAGGAGAACAGTATTTATTTTGTGTTAGAAAATCCTTATACTCTCCAGAGAGCATATAATGACGACCGCCGCGAATGACATAATCAATACATATCTTCAGAAAATTCTGCCAGTCAGCGTCAGTACATTTTTTCTGAAGAAGCAAAGCCGGACATTTGGCGTTCTTAAGAGCAGGATACACAAGACGTACAAACCCCATTGTTTCCAATGAATTGGCGCGTTTTGGAATCCAGCCGAACTGGTCAACAAGAAGTGCTTTTAGATAGTCGGCTGCATTTTTCAAATTTTTCCGTCCACGGGCTCGCTCTATATGTGCATAGAGCTTTTTGAAATTGGAGTCATTTTCAAGAGGCTGGCTTATCTGAGACCATGACACCTCTTCAGGACAAGGAACAACGGAGTCTCCATTTTTTTTAGTCTCAAGAGCTAAGAAGTCCTCACGAAATACCGCAGGAAGAGTCCCCGGCCAACTTAAATACGCATTGTATTTTTCCTCTTCTTCGGGCGTAAGACCACCAGATTGCATTCTGCTCAACCTCATATCAGCAAGCTTGTGAAAAATAGATGCACGAATCCATGACCGTTCAACATCCTGATTCATCCCCATTGCTGAACGGGCAGAACCTTGACGGCTATCGGTAAATGCAATATACTTACGTCCTTCATATACAATACCTGCATCATTATTACCAATCGGCTCAGCATTGTCAAGAAGTAAGGTTGCTAAAGTCCTTCCGATTTGAGTAGCACTGATCCTTAAGTAGTCAAGTTTTTTTAATTCGCTGAGATTATTACCACAATGTGGACAAAGTATGTGATTGTCTTGTGAATGACGAAGAGAATGATAAATTACAGGAGATTCCCTATTTGTTCCGCCAGATATAATCTCAATGCTGAGAGCCTTCTGTTCAGGGGCAAGTTCTATTCGTCCTTTCTGATGATTGAAAATATGAGTTGTTTCGATTGTGTTCTTTCTTAGACATGGTTTCTCAGGAATAGCAAAATAGAAGCGAGTAAAACCATCAGCCTCATGTTGTTCCACATCTTCAATTTCTTCAGACTCTTCAGACTCAATCAAATCTTCTTTCTGCTCATAGAAAAGAGACTTATCGAGGTCGATAACATTTGTATACATTCTGAACCCCTTAGATGTACTTGTCTCTCCAACAACGATTGGAGACCCGCAAGAGGAACAGGTAGCAAGTTCTATCATTTTAGACTTGCAAACCGGACAGTTGAGATTTTGGTAGGTTGTCAAACTACCTATAGGTAATCTATAACCTTTGTGTCGCTGACACTCAGAATTGGTGCATACATATACTCCGCTTATAGAGCGAACGAAAAAATGGGCGCGGGTAGGAAGTAACGCACCTGCGCTTCCATCTTTGTTAAGTCCAATGGTTTTCTCGCCAAGAGCATCTATCAATTCCAATGAATCAGAAACATTATTCCCAATTCTTTTATCGATTATTCTGCCAATCTCGGTTGCTTTCAGGACTGGCGAAGAATTCAGTTTTTTTCTGAGACGCTCTATATCTGAAATGGTTAATCGGATTCTGAATCTTGTGCTTATTTTAGATATTTGCTCTACAGCAACATGCTGGTCAAGCTCAGGAATTATACGCTTTCCACCAATGATTTTTATATCATCAATAGGCTTCCCCGTAAGCTGAGATACAAATGTTTTCAGCTTTATTACAGTTTTAGGATTATTCTCATCCCCGATGGTAGCAGAAGTTACAGCGAAATTAACTTGGTCGATGGTTACTCCAAAAGCATCAAGAACACGTCTGATTTGCAAAGACAATTCAGCTGCCGAAGACCCTGTATATGTATGCGCTTCATCCAAAAGAATCCATTTAAGCTTTCCCTTAGATTTTTCCAGAATCTCCCGGTCCTCTGCCCGTACAAGCATATAGTTAAGCATTGTCGGATTGGTAAAGAGAATTTGTGGTGGAGTCCTCCTTATCTGAGGTCTGGTAATGAGTTGAGGATAATATGGCAATGTGTGTCTATCTGAGCGATTTTCTTTATCTGTATCACCATTATATATGGCATACGTCACTTTCTCTGGCAGAGCATTGCACCATGCATGAATACGCTTTTGCTGACTCTTCATAAGCGCATTCAGCGGATAAAGGAAAATAGCTTGTACACAATCTTTTTCATTAGTTTTAACCAAGTCCTGCAAGACAGGAATCATAAAACATTCCGTTTTACCTGAACCAGTTCCAGATGTGACTATTATGGTCTTTGGCTTCGCAGAAAGCATCGTTTTCCAACTCTCTGTCTGATGTTTGTATGGATGTCTGTCTAACGGGAACCTCAAATCAATTGGAATTTGTTCACTGCTTAGCGCATTAACAAACGAGGAAGACAGCAATTCGAGCTTTGTCGCATGGGCTTTAAAACTATCGTTTCCTTCTTCCCACGGGAATATTGACTGGAATACCGGTTCAGCAAAAAGAGGTTCTTCTTCGGTTAGCACTTTCTTGATATATTCCTGCTCTCGTGCTTGACCTTTGAACCATAGGGAAGCAACGGAGTCTATTAACTGCTCTTTTGCCTTATTGAAAAATGAAAAATAATTCATATTTATTTACTTGCAATTTGTTTAACAGTGCCGATTAATATCTCACTGTATGTTTTCTTAAAATATTTACGGTAGAAGTTAATGATGCGAGCGTATTCTTTCCCTTCCAAGGAGAAAAGCTCAATGCGCCCATTCACTTCTGCGATACTTTCAGCAGCGCACATTGCCGACTCAATCATAACACGATAGGAAACGCGCATCTGTTGATCCGCATAATATTTATTTGTAAGAGTAAACCGAATGAGCGGCAAATCCATGTTATCGTCTGTGTACCCATGAATCTTAGAATTAAATTGATTTATATCTGCTTTTGAGAAAAGATGAGCCGTCCCGATATTGCTACCTGTAACATATCTAGTAAGTTCAGGAGCAACTTCGGTAGATACTGTTGCATTGAAAATTGAACTTATTAGTTCCGTAATATCACCTAACATTTTACCGATGAGCATTTGTGGAAGTGAACACATGAAATGTTCGATACATTCGCTCCATACAGAGCGGGGAATCCAATGTATAGCGATATTTAATTCATCTTCAATGCGGTCTATCTCTTGAATAAGAACATCCGATGCCCCATGTAACCAACATGCTAAAATTAAATTAGTCACCAGTTTAGGGTTTCGACCAATGGCCTTAAATGCATTGAATGTAGTAAATGGGAGATTGAACTCCGACATTATGCGTAATGCCGAAACCACCTTGACCCAATACTCGCCACCAAATAAATTATCATTACTGAGTTTTTCACTCCAAAGCATGGTATTCGTAGCAGCCTTCTCTTTTCGTTCTTCAAGAGAGGATTCGCCCTGTCCCAAATTATAATATTTGGGGACAATCCTTCTTAAACTCTCTGGACCGGAGAAAATGATGATTTCGGAATCTATAAGTTCGTAAGGGATGTTAAACAGGCTCAACTGTTGATTATACGGCTTAAGTTTTACCTGCACTAAGTCAGATGGCTTAATATCTTCAGATACAGGAAGGGCATAAACATCTCCATCATAAATAAAATCGGAGGTATCGTCACAAGTATAATCGGTGATACGAATTTTGTCTGTGAATAACTCACTATCGAGAACGAATTTACGAATATATATGCGTTTGTCGTAGATTTTTAATTCAACAGAACTGCTTCTGTCAAAGGTGTTTGTTCCGTATAATTGGAACATTCTAGCAATTAGTTCACGATAATCCGATAGTGGGACAATGCCTTTAATTATGGGGCTTTTTAGATGCTTGATATTATCGTTATCCTTTAATCTGTCTGATTTATAAGTTACGTCGATTTCTCCAGAACGCCCGTGGCTGATGATATTAAAAAAATTTAGGTTGTCATAAGAAATAATTTTTCCGGATGACACCATTTTCCCTTCTAAATCCATCACAGTTATCCCTTCAAACGGTACTACTACCGAAATTCTTAGTGGAGGATTATCATTGGCAATAATCCTCAGATTGCATGTAGATGAATATCTGGAAGCACTGGCATCTCGTGAAATTCTCCAGATTTTATCATCTAATTTTTCCACAGAGAGATTCTCACTTTCTTCAATCTTTGCTTTAAATTTGTTACGGGATTCAAGGCTAAGTTCTGTTGATAATATCTTTTCGTTGCGGGAGGTGAAAGACATGTCTCCAATGAAAAAGAATGTTTCTACTGCACATCGACTATCTGGAAAATCGACTTTTATATCTATAAGTCCAAATGGCAATAGGCATGAGTTAGACAAATTTCTCCAATCGCCCTTTTGATTATGAAGCCGATATTTCGGCTTAACATTATTTACACGTACCCCATTGTTGTCAAAAACACTTATTACGGGGACACGAGTCAGTAATTTGAAATTAGTTTTTTCAACCCATTGAATATAGGTTCCCCTAAATTCCGCGCTATAAGGTGTGAATTCATTGGTAATAGTCACTGATTCATCTGACATTATATTGTGTAAGGTAACAACATCGGCAAATTCTATAGCTGAATAGGTTGTGTTATTTATTATGAGCGTGTGACTCCCGGAGCACTCCCAATCAGAAGAGAATACAGATATATTATGTTCTGCGTTTGCTGTTGATTTCAACGAATATACGTTTTCATCCAGCATTTGAAATACTAATGGATATTCAAAATTAGGTGCATAACTACCGCAAATAGTGGGGAATAATCTTACATCATTATCACATCGGATTTTAACCTCAACAACAGGTTCTCCATTCCATTTAATATCGTTTGCCACGCCAACTGTCACACGGGAATAAATTGCATCTACAACTTCTCCCATATCATCTTTTATAAGGGATTTCCTGACATATTTCCCCACAAGTGTGCCAGCGACAAAAACATCGAAGGAATAGCATGACTGATAGTCTAATCCTTCTATCGATTTGGCTAAGATGTCTTTTACAACATTAAGGTTAACAAATAGGCTCGCTGTCCCTTCTGTAATAATACGAAGTTTCCAGCTCAGAGAGAGTGGCTTAGTTCTGTATTCGCTCTTAACTCTATGATATTCTCTCTTCAGTGATTTTGTAAGTTCAGACAAGGAAGAATCTGCGTCGTCATATGGCAACCATCTGTCTTCTTCGGATATAATTGCATGAGCAATCTGCAAAGCAACATCGTAAATATTATCATTCTTGAACGCTTTTCCTAGATATGCAATGCAGTTGAAATTTTTAATCAGGTCGAGATTGTTATCATCCCAATCTATGTTTATCAAAGACAATTCTTCTACCAATCCGATGAGGAAACGAGAAAATCCCCCCAAATTGGTTCCGTTTTTTATATAGTTAACCGGTAGCCCTCCTTGATTCAGTAGAGTCCGGAAATACTCATTTCCTTTAAGCGAGTGCATGAAAGTAAACCCATGATTCCTCAGCCCGTTGCGAGCAGCTTTATATAATCTTTCCCAGCAGTATTGAGGGAGTCCAATCCCAACAGCTACGTCTTCTCGGGATGGGATGCCACCATTATAATCCCTTCTCCACCATTCGGCATAGCATAAGGCAGCTTCCATTCCAAAGGACTCCAATCTGTATGAGTTTTGAAGCAATGTATTCTTTAGGCTGACATATTCCTCCTCAGTCAGTTTCAATTTCCACAGAGGCATATCAGGTGTAATGGACTTCCGATTGCGGGCATCCAAAATACTCGTCAAAGCATCATGTTGCTCATTGCTGTATGTATACTTCATGTCTTATTTATTAGATTGATCCATAAACATATTGCAAAATAAATAAAATCTGTGCAATCACGATGCACAGCAAATAAAAAATCCAAGAATAATACATTTTTATAGGCATTTTTTTCAGGTATCGGCATAAATGAATTACTAAGGGCACACCTCAATTTGTTGATTTTGCAATAAATTGAGGAACAGAAATCAAAGATAAAAGTCAAAGAAGCAAGCTATTTTACAAACATTCTGTAATGAAGAGAAATCAGACATTGCTCATCGTCCATATTTATATTGCCGTCCAACACGATTTTCCCCAAAGTCAAGGGGCGATTTAATAACAATCAATATGTATAAAGTCTTTCAACAATTGAAAAGTTCGTTTGTTTTTCCTTATTTTCAGTCTGTTGTTTTGGTAATAAAAGAAATACTCATTATCTTTGCAAATAAGAAAGTCGTTCTATTGATTTAATGCAAAATGAGGTAGAATACAGAACTTCACTCGTTCCTAAATCGTTACCTGTCAAGAGACGAATCTTTGCAAACCATTCAGTTTCAACGATAAAGGTAATTCAGTATGTCTTGCTACATGTGTAGTCAGGTTCTTCTTTATCAGACACAGGTCGGCAATCTCTTTCAGATAGCTGTTCATCTTCTGGTTGCAGGGAACAGACAGCAATACTCCTTTCTTTTTGCAGGCAGGATAATCTGCATATTTTTTCAGGATTTCCAAAGGAATATCCAGCAGCGGAATGTTACACATGTTCTTTGTTTTCTGACGTGGCTTCCTGATCCACAGGTTGCCGTTGTTGTCTTTTACGATATGCTCAGGGGAAAGCTGTTGTACGTCAATGAAAGCCAGACCGGTAAAGGCAGCGAAAATAAAAACATCACGGACTACGGTGATTCGCTCCAGAGAAAATTCCTTGT